>ERZ650311.218-NODE-218-length-40116-cov-7.538429_pt1 | contig 40116 bp, 55 predicted proteins | sample MGYA00376247_ERZ650311 | MGnify/ENA primary metagenome ERZ650311 (study PRJEB26733, sample SAMN07839324) | wastewater metagenome | biome: small river; feature: stream; material: water | place: USA: North Carolina | collected 2016-07-28 ...
TTGGGATCTTCGGGTCGGTACTCGATCGTCGTCGTTCCGTCTGGCTCTTCGAACACGATAAAGCCGGTGAAATCGCCCGCCGGAATCGCCCGCGCGCGCAGGTCCTCCCGATCGAGCGCGCACGCGAGGTCCGGCAGCGGTTCGTGATCGCCCGCGTGACCGGCGAGGCGCATGCACACGGCGTCGCCCTCGTGAGTGCAGAGCGCGGAGAGCGGCGGGCCGATCTCCTTCGCGCGGCGGTCGCGGGCGTCGAGGGCGGCGCGCAGGTCGTCCGCCTCGGCGCGCGCGGCGTCGCGCTCGGCTTCCGCCTTCTCGGCGCGGGACTCGGCGGCCACTCGACGCCCCAGTTCATCGGACAGCACAAGCGCGCCTTGGTCGCGCAGCGCGCGCGCCGCGTCGCTCTCCTCGGTCAGCCGCGCGATCGTGGCGGCGTCGGCGGCGATCTTCGCGAGCGCGGCGCGGATTGCAGCGGCGTCGGCGCGGGCGTCGGCGGCGCGGGCACGCCACCTGTCGGCCAGCGCCTGACCGGTCGCCAGTCTCGGACTCTCGGACTCTCGATCCAGCGTGCGGGCCAGCGCCTCGGCGTCGGCGGCCATGCGATCCAGCGTCTCTCGTTCGGCGTCAGTCACGGCGTCTCCTTGGCGATCATCCAGTCGAGCAGCGCGCGCCACTCGGCGGCGTAGGGACCGAGTCGCCGCGTCTCGCCGCGCTCGATCGCATCGAATGCCGAGCGCAGGTCCGCAATGAGCACCGCGCGATCCTCGGGCGTCGAGTGCGACCGCACGATGCGGATCATGTCGTCCACGGCACAGGTGGAGCGGCCCATCGCGTACCGGGCGGCGTAGACGAGGCTGTCGCGGAGAGCGCCTTCCGCCGCGAGCGCCCGAGCGCGCCAGTCGATCGGGGCCGAGCAGAAGAAGTCGCCCCGGCACCGGCCCTCGCCGGGCAGAAACGCGGGATGCCACTGCGGCGGCGAAGCGATCCATTCCTCGTCGCCAAGCGGCCGGTCGCAGCTCGCGCAGCGTCCCTCGCGCGGGCGGCGGTCGCCGATTCGAGGGGGCGTCATCGCGGCACCACCTTGAACTCGATCACCCACACGAACGGGTTCGATTCCCATGACTCGCGGCCGTTGATGAGGCACCACGCAGCGCGCCAGCGGTCCGCCGGACGCATCCCGCCGATCCAGTCGTCGTGCAGCGCGTCGCTGACGACCGGCCACGTCTCGGCTCGTCGCTTCTTCAGTGCGGCCTTGAGCAGCGCCTCGACCGCCTCCGCATCCACGCCCTCGGCAGCCACGTCGGCGTCGCTGATCGCCTGCGCACGCTCGACGCGGACGCCCGTGACTTCGAGCGCGATCCGGCTCGCCCAGCGGGGCATGAGGAGGGAGGGACGCCACGTCGCGCTGTCGTCGTGGTGCTGGTCGGCCCGGTACGCGACCTCGCCGGGGCTGTCGCTTCCGGGCGGCGCGTTCCAGCACTCGCGCACCCACAGGCGGTCGCCGGGGACGCCGTAGGGATTGTTCTCGCAGAACACGGATCTCAATTCGCGGCTGCCTGTCGCAATGCCGGGATCGTTGAGGCACCGCATCATCGCGCGACGGCCAACTGCGCCGTCCCACCTTGCGAACGAGTGATATCCTACGTGATTCGTTCTCATCGCCCTCCGCGTCTGCGTCTTCTTCCCGGCGAGGATCGCGCGCACCATCGCGTCGCTGAACAGGATTCCGCGTTCTTTCATGGCTTCCCTCCCGCGTCCACGGCGCACACGCACCGGGACTCGACGTAGAGCGGCTCGCCCGCCGCGCACTTCGTCGCGAGGCAGGCGGCGGTGCGTGCGCCGTTATGCTCCATCATGGCCCCGGCAAAAATGCCGACGGACAGCCCGGTCAGGAAGCAGATCACCGCGATCCAGACCAGTCCCTTCTCGAAGTCCCGCAGCGGGTTCATCGCTTCGCTCCCTTCGCGGCGGCGGCGGTTCGGCGGCACAGGCACGGACGGACCCGGCCTCCGATTCGCGTCATCTCTCCGCATCGCCCGCAGTAGAGCCACGCATCCCGCGTGTCGCGCCGGTAGTCGCGTTCTCGGCGTTGTTGCAGCGTGAGTCGAGGCATCACTTCGCTCCCTTCGCGGCGGCGGCCTGCACCAACATCCAGTCGAGCAGCGCGTCCGCCATGTTGAGCGCGGATTCCGCCGTCAGCACCGGGTCAGCGGGCCGCGTCATCAGTTGCAGTGCGATCTCCAGCCTTGTCATCGTGCCTCCAGCGTCGTCGCCATGACGAGCGAGACGCACCGTAGCGCACCTCGCGTCGTTTGACAAGCCCCGTCCCCGGTGCGATGGTTCGTCCGCGCCAAACGCGCATGGAGACGACACCGGATGCCCCGACAGACACCGAAGCGGATGCGCGAGAGCAAGCAGAAGAACGTGCGCGTCAGGCCCGAACCGATCGCACGGCGACTCGAAGACGCGCTCGACCCCGTGAAGGCCCCGTCGAAGCCGAAGGTGTGGGCGGACATGACGCCCGACGAACGCGCCGCGATCACCGCGTCGCTGCGGAGGAAATGATGGACACGCTGCTCCTGCTCGCCTGTCTGCCGCTCATCGTCCTGAACGCGCTGATTCTGCTGGTGCTTTCGTGACCGGCCCGACCGACGCCGAGGCGCACTTCGACGCCCTGCTGGCCGAGCGGCGCGCGAAGGGGCGGCTCACCTACGGGCGCGGACTCACGCACACCGACGCCTACGACTGGCAGCAAATGGCGCTCGAAGAGGCGCTGGACCTCGCGCAGTACCTTGCCGCCGAGAACCTGCGTCTCCGCGAAGAGAACCGTCGCTTGACGCGGGCCGACCCCGGTGCTATCGGTACGTGATCCTGCGGTCCGGCGAAAGACCGGAAGGCGGTCGGCATGGTGCCGTCACGCGAGCGGGCGCAAACGGTTCTCGGGATACGCCAAGGTCGCGCACAGACCATCGCGCACACACGCCCGGCGGGCCTCATTTCCTGCCGTGCCCCTTGCGGGCAGAACGGTTCTACCGATCGCGTCCTGCGACGGGTGGACCGAGCCTCCAGCGGCTCATGCCTCGGTGTCCGTGGCGCGGACTTGCCGAGTGGCCCCGAGAACACGCGCGAGAGGGAGTGAAAACGTGAGCGCATGGACGCCGCTTGGGCAGCACGAACTGGTCTGCGACTACGGCAACGGGTTCCACGGGCACGCTTGGCGCTCGACGGTCCGCAAGGACGGGCGCAAGGAACCGCTGCCGCGCGTCGTGCCGGTCTGGTGGTGGGCGCTCTGTGGCATCGACGGGTCCGTGCTGTCGCACGGCAAGCACTTCGACCCGGTGGACGCCGAACTGTCGTGCGACGACGCGCACGCGCGGCGCTTGACGCGGCGCGACTAGAGCGAGCGCCAGACCGCCCGTTGGACCTTGCCGATCGTCCGTGGCAAGTTCGGTCGGCATGGCGAGCAGGCAACTGACCGAGTTCCGTCCGCCGACCGACCAAGAGCGCCGGTTTGCGGAGGAATACCTCTACGATCTTGACCCGAAGGCTGCCGCACTGCGCGCTGGATACGACGCGCAAGTGGCCGCTGGCGCGCACCTGTCGCTGTTGCGCGAACCGCAAATCATCACGGAAATCGCACGGCTCAAGGAGTCGCGGGCGATTCGCACCGGCATCGGGGCGGACCGCGTGCTGCTCGAAATCGCGCGTGCGGCGACGTACGACCCGGCCGACCTGTTCGATGAGGACGGGCGGATGCTGCCATTGAAGGACATTCCCGAGGACACGCGAAGGTCGATTTCGTCGTTCAAGATGGCTGCGGACGGATCGGTCGAGGTGAAGTTCGTCACGAAACTCGACGCGACCAAGCAGTTCATGGACCACGTCAAGCCTCTTGGCGTGGGCGCTGGCGTCGGAAAGTCGAACAACGACCAGAAACTGATCGCGCTGTTCCACGAGATTCTGTCGGCGGCGAAGTCGCGTCCGCTTCCGCCCTCTGCGGCGGGGCGTGGGCTTGGCGCGTCGCGGACCGTGGTCGCGGTCACGATCGAGGATGAGACAGGCGAGATGGACGTGACTCCGGAGACGCCGAGTGGCCGAACCGACCATTGAAGACCTGCTTGCGCTGCTGACGCCCGACACGATCGCGCGCCTCACGCCCGAGGAGCGCGACCGCATCGAGGTCATGCTGCCGCGACCGCCTCCGGTCGGGCTCATTGATGAGAACCACCAGTGGCAGGCGAAGTTCGTTCGCGATCAGTCGCGCTTCAAGGTCGCGATGTGCAGCCGCCGGTCTGGCAAGTCGTTCGGCCTTGCGCTGATGATGCTGGCGGACGGATGGGCGCATCCCGGCAGCAACTACCTGTACGCGGGCATCACGCTGGATTCCGCCAAGAAGGCCATCTGGAAGGACACGCTCAAGAAACTCGACTCGTCGCTGTCTCTCGGGCTCACGTTCAACGAGCAGAACAGCACATGTACGCTGCCGAACGGGGCGGTCATCTACGTGATCGGTCTGGACGCGACAGAGCAGCAGCGGCGCAAGGCGCGCGGTGGTAAGTTTCGCATCGCGATCATTGACGAGGCACAGGACTTCCTTTCAGACCTAGAGGACCACGTCAGTTCGATCCTCATGCCTGCCGTGTCTGACGAAAAGGGCACGATCGTTCTGGCTGGCACGCCCGGACAGGTTCCGATCGGTCTTTTCTACCGGATCACGAAGGACGCGGCGGCCGAAAAGCCGGGGCGGTGGGAGTCGACGGACGTGGACACCGGCACGGTCTGGACCGGGTTCACTTGGAGTGCGTTGCACAACCCGCACATGAGCGAGCAGTTTGCGAGCGACATGGCTTCGATGCTCGCCGTGAACCCTGCCATCGCTGACACGCCGAAGTTCAAGCGTGAGTGGCGCGGCATGTGGGTGACGGACGACGATCGGAAGGTCTACCGTTACGCGCCGATTCGCAACGACTACGAGACGCTGCCGAAATACCAGCACGGCGAGTGGCACTACGCGCTCGGTGTCGACTTGGGCTTCAACGACGACACGGCGATCGTCGCGATCGCGTGGCACGACCACGACCGGTGCGTGTATGTGCTCGACGCCGAAAGCAGGCCGGGGCTCGACATCACGGACGCCGCGAACTGGATCAGGGCGTGGGCGGAACAGTATGGGTCGCCGTACATCGTGGTCGACGGCGCGAACAAGCAGGCCGTGGTCGAGATGCGGCGTCGGCACGGGCTTCCGCTGATCGCGGCCGACAAGCGCGGCAAGGCCGAGTTCATCGACCTTGTGAACGCGCAACTCATCAAGGGCGAGATGAAGTGGTCTGCGCTCTGCGACGGGCTTCGTGAGGAAGCGGCGCACTTGGCGTGGGACGAGCGCGCGTGGAAGCGTGGGAAGCGGATCGAAGATCCTCGCGCGCCGCAGCACAAACTCGACGCGCTGCTCTACAGTGCCCGATTCGCCTACGCTTACCTCGCGGAAGCGGAACCGAAAGAGACGGTGCGCGGCACGCCCGAGTGGGATCGTGAGCAAGAGCGCGAGATGCTGGAGCGAGCGGAGCGTCGGTACCTTGACGCGAAACAAGAGCAGGATGACACATGGAGGTATGCGTGACCGAGGAGCAGCGAGTGGCGACGATTGCGGACATGATGCGGTCGAAGGGCATCAAGAAACTCAAGGTGGGCGATCTTGAACTGGAGATGGTCGATGCGCCCGTCGAGGTACGTCCGGTCAGCGTGGTTCCTGTCGGCGCGAGCGTGACGCCGCTGCCCGAAGGAGAACCGGCCCCGATCTTCCCGGCGGACGACCTTTGCCGGTGCGGGCATCCGATGGTAGATCATGCCGAGCATGGGTGCCTCGTCGCCGGGTGTGCGATCGAGGTCTGCATGAAGGCGAAGGTGTGACATGGCGGCGATCGACTCTCCGACGCGGCGCTGGTGGCGACTCAAGGGCTACGACGCTGCTCAGTCGATCGGCGCAACGCTCGATGCGATGCGGTCCTCGACGCGCGCCCGCATCGACACCTACGTTCTCTGCCAGCGGCTCTACGCGAACCGGAACCTGATCGGCCCTCGGCTCCAGACGGGCACGATCCCGTGGGTCGGCAACGGCCCCGTGGTCAAGATCAACGTCACCGGGTCGATCATCGACACGACCGTCTCGAAACTTGCGCAATCGCGTCCCCGCGCGCTTTTCATGGCGGACAGCGGCAACTGGAAGCAGAAGCGCGACGCCGAGAAGTTGACGCGGGTCAACGATGGCATCGTGGCCGAAACCGACCTGTTTTCGATCGGGGAAATGGTCGTCCGTGACGCCCTCGTGTTTGGCGACGGATTCATCCACACCTACGAGCGCAACAACCGCGTCTGCAAGGAGCGCGTTGTCCCGTGGGAAATCTACGTGGACGACTTCGAGGCGCTGTACGGGCATCCGAGGCAGTTGCATCGCGTCAAGTACGTCGATCGCGACCGCCTGATCGAGATGTTTCCGGACAAAGCGACGCAGATCAAGGCGGTGCGAGACGAGACGGTGATTGCCTACGCGGGCATGCAGATCAGCGACATCGTGGAGGTCCGCGAATCGTGGCACTTGCCGTCGACCAAGGAGGCGAAGGACGGCGCTCACGTCATCAGCATCGACGGGTACCTGCTGACCGATATCGAGCCGTGGGAGCGCGACGACTTTCCGTTCACGCACGTCCAGTGTTCGCCTCCGATGACCGGCTTTTGGGGGCAGGGCTTTGCCGAGCAGTTGCAGTCGATGCAGTTGGAGGTGAACCGGATCGCGAACCAGATCCAGCGCTCGCTCCACCTCGGGTCGACGTTCAAGGTGCTGATCGAGCAGGGGTCCAAGATCACGAAGGAGCACATCAACAACGACATCGGCGCGATCATCACGTACAGCGGCGCTGGGAATAAGCCCGAGTGGGTCACGCCTCCGCTGGTGCAGCCCGAAATCTACGAGCACCTTCGGATGCTGATCCAGCAGATGTACCAGACGAGCGGCGTGTCGCAGTTGTCCGCTTCGTCGCTCAAGCCCGCTGGTCTGGACAGTGGCCGCGCACTCCGCGAGTTTCAGGACATCGGCACGGACCGGTTCCGCATGCTGGGGCACCAGTACGAGCAGTTCTACATGGACGATGCCAAGCAGTCGATCGCGGTTGCTCGCGGCATCGTGGCGCGCGAGGGCTCGTATCCGGTGAAGTCGATCGAGCAGAACTCCATCGTGCGTGCTGACCTGAAGACGATCGAACTCGGCGAAGAGGACTACACGATCAAGATCTACCGCACGTCCAACCTGCCGCGCGATCCTGCTGGTCGTCTTGCGACGGTGCAGGAATGGATCGCTGCCGGGCTGATCCCGCGCGAGGCGGCGATGGACCTTCTGGACTTCCCGGACCTCGACCGCGCCGTGTCGCTTGAAACGTCTCAGACGCGGTATCTCCAGAAGATCCTCGACCAGATGATCGACTCCAACGACTACACGCCGCCCGACGCGGACGACAACTTGAAGTTGGCGCGTCGCCTTGCGATCCAGCGGCTTGCCGAGGCGAAATACAACGGTGTTCCCGAGTCGCGCCAGCAACTCATCCGCGACTTCCTGAATCAGATCACCGACCTCGAATCGAAGATGCTGCCGCCCGCACCGCCGCCCGGAGCGCCCGGCGCGGACGCGATGGCGGGCGGTGCGCCTCCTGTTTCCGCTCCACCCACCCCCATGACGGGACCGATGCCCGTCGTTGCCTAGGAGTCACTGAATGCCGACCGAGCCCACGACCATGCCCGCCGCGAATGCGGAGTCTGGTCAGCAGGCGTCTACCGCCGTCACGCAGGGTGCCGCTCCCGCGCCCGTTGCCGATGCGAAGTCAGCCGCCGCTCCCGCCGATGCAAAGGCGACCGAGCAGAAGCCCGCTGTCGACACGGTGGGGCAGGCGACCGCCGCGCTGGTGCGACGCGAACAGGAACTGGTCAAGCAGAAGCAGGCGCTTGCGAAGCAGGAAGCGGACCTGAAAGAGAAACTGTCGCTGGCCGAGAAGTACCAGCAGACGATCGCGACGATCAGCAAAGACCCGCTTGCTGCCGCCGAGTCGCTGGGGCTCGACTACGACACGCTGACGCGGCTTCGACTCGAAAGGGCGCGGGCCACGATCAGCCCTGACGACCTGAAGCGAGAACTGGACGCCCGCGAGCGTGCCGCCCAAGAGGCGCAGCGAAAGCGCGAGGAAGACGCGCGTGCCGCTGCCGAGGCGGCGCAGGCCGAAGAAATCCGCAAGGCGCAGGACGACTACATGGCGGATGCCAAGAGCGTCATCGACGCCGCGCCCGACGACTATGAGTTGCTTCGCAACCACGCCGCTACGTTTGGTGCCGAGAAGGCCGAGGCGCTGGTCTGGAAGGAAGCGACCGAGCACTACCGGATCGAGCGCGAAAAGAATCCGCGCGCCCGTCCTCCGACGGCGAAGGAAGCGGCGGCGCTGGCCGAGGCAGCGCTGTTCGAACGCGGCAAGAAACTGCTGGAATCGAAGAAGATCGCCGCGCTGGCAGCGCCTCCGAAGGCGAAGCCTCCGATCACGCTCAGCAACGAAGTGGGCGCGTCCGCGACTGGCCGTGTTGACAACGTTCCGCAGAACGGGGATGCTCCCCTCGGATCGGTCGAGTGGGCCAAGCGACGCATTCGCGAGCTTGAGAACCAGTCGAAGTCGTAGGGCGCTCACAACCCTGCGAGAGCAAAGCGCCGAGAGTGCGCGAAAAGCAGACCGAACAATCGCTTTTCGTTCACCTCGTGCGCGGCTCAGTCCGCGCCAGACACAGGATGCGAGCGTCGCCCTAGGCGACCCCTCCCTGCGCGGATCGTGAGATGGCTACCGAATTCAACATGACTACGATGGCTGCGGTGCTCAAGGAGCGCTACACCTCGTATCTGCTCAAGGAAATCTACGAGAACCGCCCGCTGTTCGGCATGATCCCGAAGCGGACGGACTGGACCGGTGACAACCTCAAGGTGCCCGTCCAGATCGGCAACGCCTCGGCGAACTCCGCGACCTTCACCACGGCGCAGTCGAACCAGTACGCCGCTGTGTACCGCGCGTTCACGCCGAGCCGCGTGACGATGTACCAGCTTGCTCGCCTCGACCGCCAGACGATGCTCGCGACCCGCAACGACGAGGGCGCGTTCTTCCGTGCGGCGACCCGCGCGATGGACGACGCGGTCAACGGTCTGGTCGAGCGCCTGTGCGGCCAGATGTTCCGCAAGACGACCGGTTCGATCGGTCAGATCAGCGGATCGGTGACCAGCGGCGTCGTGTACCTCGCGGACCCCGAAAGCATCTCGAACTTCAACATCGGTGACGTGATCCTCGCGTACCAGACCGACGGCGGCACCGCCGAGGCGGGCACGGGCTACGTGCTGAAGGTCGATCGCGACCCCGTGACGCCCTCGATCACGGTCTCCGCGACCTCGGTCTCGGGTTCGGCTGGCACGCCCTCGGGCTGGAGCGATGGCGACTACCTTGCGCCCGCTGGCACGGTGAACCTGACGATGGCCGGTCTGTCGGACTACATCCCGACCACCGCGCCCACTTCGGGCGACTCGTTCCTCGGCGTCGATCGCTCGATCGATCCGGTCCGACTCGCCGGTAACCGCGTCAACGGCACGGGCATGCCGCTGGAAGAGGCGCTGAACGCGATCTTCACCGCTGTCGGCAAGCAGGGTGGCCGTCCCGATGCGTTCGTGACGAACTACACGACCTACAACGGCCTCCTGAATGCGCTGGGTTCGCGTGCGGTCAGCGTCGAGATGAGCGGTCCTGCCGGGATCTCCTACTCGGGCGTGCGCTACAACGCGCCGACCGGTCCGGTGAAGATCTGGGCCGATCCGTTCTGCCCGGGCAACATCGGCTACGCGCTCCAGACCAACACGTGGGAACTGGCGTCGCTCGACAAGGCCCCGCACATCGTGGACGACGACGGCATGGGCTGGTTCCGCGTCTACAACGCGGATGCGAGCGAGGTCCGCGTGAACTTCTACGGCAACATGGTGTGCTACGCGCCCGGCAAGAACGGCGTCGTGCAGACCGCCATCTAATCCGGGCCATCCTGACTCCCGACTGAAAGGGGTACACACATGGCTTCTCGGAATTTCACGGCAGTCCAGTTGACCGCGACGAAGGGCGTCGTCAGCGTCTATTTCTCAGCCGCCTTTGCGGGTGCGTCCAACCCGACGCTGGGGACGGGCGCTGGCAACGTCGGCGTCAAGTCAATGACGCGGAGCGGCACTGGCGCCTTCACGCTGACGTTCGGCACGCCGAGCGGCATTGCGGACACCTACATGGCGCTCCTCGGCGCCTCGGTCGTGATCGAGGGTGCTTCGCCGAACGCTCCGATCATGCACGTCGTGTCGAGCGCGAGCATCGACACGACCGGGGTGGTCACGCTCCAGTTCCTCGACTACGCCGGGGCCGCCGCTGATCCGGGCAGCGACGAAGTCGGTCTCTTCCGCTTCGATCTTCGCAACTCGACCGCGATCTAGGGGTGATCCATGTCCGTCACGCTGTTCGCTGCTGAAACCTCGGTCATGGCCGGTCAGCCGGTCCCGATGCAGGTGACGATCGTGAACGACTCGGGATCGACTGCGACGATCCACGACGTGCTGATCCAGAGCGATGCGAACCGGCCCTGTACGTTCGTCCGGTCCGATGAACTTCCGGCAACGCTGGCCAACGGCGGCACGCTCGTCGTGCCGTTCACGGCCACGTTCCGCGCTCCGGTGCAGTTGGACCCGGCGACGAAGCAGTTCCTGTCGTTCGACTGCGTCGGCGTCCTCAAGTCGACAGTCAGTGGTTCGTACAGCGAGACACAGTCGAGCGCCGTGACCGTGAACGCGATCAACCCGAACTACCCGAACGCGAACCTCATCATCGGGCCGAACACGGGCTACATCGGCCTGAACCTCACCAGCAAGAAGCGAGCAATCGCTGTCCCCGTGGTCCTCTAGGCCACAAGCACGCCGCCGAATGAGCGGCCACGAAGGAGTCACACATGGCGCTTCCGAGTCTCACGATTCTCGACGGGGCTGGCGATACGCAGACCACGCCCGTCCACACTGCGGCGAACGGCAGCAAGACCGTCGTTCACTCCACCGACGGCCAGCTTGCGACCTACCGCGCTGGCAAGATCACTGCGACTCCGGTGGCGACGCCGACCGCGTGGCTCCGCATCAAGGGGTCGGGCACCAAGACGGTCCGCATCCGCAAGATCGCGGTGAGCGGCATTGCGACCGCCGCTGGCAACATGGAAATCGTGGTCGACAAGAACTCCACGACCGGCACCGACAACGGTTCGACGGTCTGGACGGCGCAGACCTACGCGCCGCTCGATTCGGGCAACGCTGCGGCGACGGCGGTGGTCGAGGTGCTGACCGGCGCGAATCAGGACGCGCTCGGCACCAGCGTCGGCAAGTTGGCGGCGGGCCGCGTCTGCCTGACTGCCGACGGTTCGGGCGTGTACGTCGCGCCCTTCGAACTGAACTTCGGCACGGGTGGCCAGCAGGCGATCGTGCTGCGCGGCGCCACGCAGAACGTGACGGTTGGCTTCAACGGCGACGCGGTCCCGTCCGGTGGCAAGCTCGACTTCTTCGTCGAGTGGACGGAAGAGGACGAGTAGGCCGACGATGCGACCGCCTGATGCACTGAGCATCGCGCTGATGGGGCCTGCCATGAAGGCTGGGGCTGGCCCCGAGTCGCGAGAGGAAGAGGCAGCGACCGACTCTGAGGTTGTCGCCGCTGACGTGCTGGCGGCGATCGAGTCGAAGGACGCCGCTGCGTTTGCGGCCGCGCTGCGGAACATGATGGACGTTCTGCGCGCCGAGCACGAAGCGTCGGAGTCGGAAGAGATGGCGTAGGTCTGCGGGGTCGAGGTGGCGTCATGGCGATCCCGAAAAGCATCGACGCACGGAACAAGGTCCGCATCGCGCGGTTTCGTCCTTCGGGGCGGGGCCGCGCGTTGCAGTTTTTGAACGAGTGCGCGTCTGCCGGTCTTGACGTGGTCGTCATGGAAGTCGAGCGAGACGATCCGAAGCAGTTGGAGCACTGGCAGAAGGGGCGTCGGTTGGACGGCGGGAAGTGGGTCGTCGTCGGAAAGACCGTGACGCAGGCTCGCACTGCCGCAGAGACGGCGCACGGCAGGCGTGGTCCAAGGCACGATGCGGGGGCTGCGGCATTCGATTTTGCGAAGTGCACGGGCGAAAAGACGGCGGACTGGTCTGATCCTGAGTTTTTCCGTAGGTGTGGTGAGATCGGCGAACGCCTCGGGTTTGTGTGGGGCGGACGGTTTGGGGAGTCTCGACCGGGCGCGGGTGACGGTTGGGATGGCGGGCATCTGGAACTGCCGGGATGGCGAAACTTCCCGCTGCTTCCGAAGGGCACGCCATGAGTGTTGCAGCACAAGAGCAGGCAACGGTACCGGCGGGTGTCGCCGGTCAGGACGAAGGTGCGACCGTGGCGAAACCGGAAGAGGAAGTGCTTGAGGATGTGCGAGCGCTGGGGTTCATGCGCCGCTGGATGCCGTCGATCGTGACTGGCGGCGGCCTACTGGTCGCGATCATTTCGTCTGGCGTCATGTTCACGGCGCGTGTCGCGACGATCGAGGCGCAGATGGAAGACCTGCGGACCACGGGGACGCCCCGGGACCAAGGGTTTGCGCTGCGGATCGCCGCGCTGGAAACAGCGTCGGTGGCGGATCGCGCCGAGCGGGTGAAAGACCACGAACTGTTGCTGAAGATCGACCGAAAACTGTCGCTGCTGATCTGCAAGGGCGACCGATCGAAGTGCTCGGAGTGAGCCAATGGACATCGTCTCGCTGACCGCCTTGCTTGCGCCCTATCTTGTCTCGATGGTTGCCGTTGTCAGTGCTACGGCGCTTGTGAGCAGGTTCGTGCCGTATTTCCGCGTACCGAAGGGCCAGAAGCGCACCGATGCGCAGAAACTGGCGCTGGACGCGGTCGCGCTGGTAGTCGGCATCGGGGTCGGGCTCTCGGGTCAGGTCTCGCCTGATGCTGACGCGGTGCGTCGTATCGGGGACGGGTTCATCGTTGCCGCGCTGGCGATCAAGAACCGGGACGTAGCGGTGCGTGCGTTTCGTGTGGGTCGGAAGCCGAAGGAGGACGCATGACGCTGACCGAGGGCATCACGGAGGTCCGCCGCCGCACCGACACCGAGAACAACGAGGTCGTGACGGACGAAGAAATCACATCGTACATCAACCTGTCGCAGAACGAGTTGTACGGGCTTCTGATCCAGACCTACGGCGCAGACTACGCGCTGTCGTCTGCGCAGTTGTCGTTTTCGGGGTCGGTAACCAACGTCGATCTGCCGAGCGACTTCTTCAAGTTGCGCGGCGTCGATCTGCTGACGGGCGGCAATCCGCAGTGGATCACGCTGAGTCGGTTCAACCTGAACGAGCGAAACCTGAATCCCACATCGTCTGCGATGGTGGGGGCGCCGTGGTTCAGCACGCTTCGGTATCGCCTGTCCGGGAATACGCTTTGGATCGAGCCGTTGCCGCCTGCCTGTACGATCAAGGTCTGGTACGCGCCGAAACTGACGGCGCTGTCGTCTGGCGCTGACGAGATGATTTCGTACAACGGGTGGGAGGAATACACGATCGTTGACGCGGCGATCAAGGTCATGCAGAAGCAGGACTTGGACGTGCGCGTCTTGCTGACGCAGAAGGCAGCGCTGATCCAGCGGCTCAACTCCGAAGCCGAGAACCGAGACGCAGCGAATCCCTCCACCGTGACGGACGTGACGGCGACCGGCAATCTGACCGGGCCGTGGTCCGGATACAGTGGGTGGCGTAGTTGGTACTGACCGATGGCGTACAGGCCCCGCAAGATCGCTCCGATTCGGAAGCCCGCGAGCGAAACGCTTGAGGGTGTCTCGTCGCGCCTCGACCGCGTGCAGGACGCGATCAAGGCCGTTGTCGACCCGATGGCGGACGCGGTCGCGGAAGGATCTGGCAGTGGGCTGACCGCGCTCGACCCGTCGCCTGCTGGCTCCTACACGAACTCCGACATCACGGTGGACCAGTACGGGCGCGTCACCGCTGCGGCGAACGGCACGGCGGGCGGTGCGTTCACGCGGCAGAGCGTGTCGTCTGCGACGGTCCTGAGCGGCACGGACAACCTGTTCGTGTCGATCACAGCCTTGTTCAACGGGGCGATCACGCTTCCGGCCGCGACGACGGCAGGGCAGACCATCGTCATCACCGACACGGCGGGCGTCGGCAGCGGTGACAGCACGGGGTCGAGCAGCAGCCTGATCTACGTCGTCGTGTCGAACACGGGGACCGAGACGATCACGGCGCCGGACCTGCTCGCGAGCCGCACGCGCCTCTTGCTCTGGCGCAAGTACGGGTCGATCACGCTGGTCGCGGACGGCACGAGCGCGTGGAACGTCACGGTCCGCAAGGGTTGGCACGTCGACCCTCGGAGCGTGTCCGGCATCGCGGTCTGGTACGACGCGCGGCGCGGGATCACGCTGGCGGGCAGCAAGGTCAGCGGATGGGCCGACATTTCCGGCAGCGGCATCGACCTGTCGCAAGGCACGGTGGCGAACCAACCGTCCTACTCCAACCCCGGGTCGTTGCGTGGCTTTGCCGAGGTCACGTTCTCGGGCACGCAGACAATGGCGTCGAGCGCGACCAAGTCGTTCAGTTCAGGCGCGATCAATGCGTTTGGAACCTTCGTGACGGACTGGTCGGCAGGCAGCGGGACGAACATCCTCATCAAGTCGTCGCTCGCCGTGGGCGCCGGGTTCTTCTGGAACATCAACAGCGCGGCGACGGGCGGCGGCGCGATCAACAACTACGCGCACTTCGCGGGCAACAACGCGGCGGGCACGGCGTACGTCGCGGCGGTGCGCAACAACACACAGTTGTCCCGCGATTTCCAGCACGCCTTCTACCAAGTCGGCACTTCCCCGTACTTCAAGAGGTTCGGGTCGGTGGGCGGTGGCGGCGGCGGCGCATCAGCGGCAGCGGCGATCACGTCCTTTACGCAGACCATCGCGATCGGAACGACGGCGAACCAGATCATCCTGTACCAAGTGTGCGTCTACGACGCCGCGCTCTCCACGAACGACGTGACCGACTTGGACGACGCCTTCATGGAGGCGTACGAGGGGCCATGATGCGCGCACTGTTTCTGAGCGAAGCCGAAGCGACGGCCTACCGAGACGCCTGCGACGAGGCAGAGGGCCTGCCGAAGCCGGGCGTGCCCGAGGCGCCGTTTCCGTACGGGTGGACGCTGTCTTGGGCCGACGTGACCGAAGTCGAGGGCGCATGGCCCGTCCCCGTGCATGGTAGTGTCGCCGTGCCTAGCGGCGTTCAGGTCGTTGCCGACCCCGAGGTTTTCTGAGCCATGCCGACCACTCCGAACATGACACTTTCGCTGCCCGACGTTGGCGTCACGACCGGTCCAGAATACGCAGCCCAGCTGAACATCGCCCTTGGCGTGGAGGGGACCGGAGTCGACGGGCACGACCACTCCCCGGGCAGGGGCGTTCCGATCACGCCCGCCGGTATGGACGTCACCGACGACATCGACATGCAGGAGCACACGCTTCTGAACACGTTGAGCGTCGATTTCGTGTCACAGACCGTTGCGTTGGACGGCACGAATCAGGTCTACGTGCTCGACGGCGACTTCTACATGCTCGACGGCAATGGCGTCTCGATCCGGATCACTGAGAACGGAGCGATCAGCGCTGCCTCGTTCGGTGCGATCACCGGCCTTACGTCGCCCGCTTCGGCGTCGTTTGCGACGGACACGTTCACGTGGCTCTACGACACGTCGAAATACGCGCTGATGGCGAGCGGACCGCTGCTGCTGCGCCGCGACGGCGAGACGAGCCCGCACCGCATCAAGATCACGCCGCCTGCGTCGCTGGCGTCTGACTACGATCTGACGCTTCCTGCCGCACTTCCGGGCTCGAACTCGTACCTCTACTCCGACGCGACGGGGCAGTTGGCGTTCAGCACCACGGCGCTCTTGAACAGCGTCGATACGGCGGCGATTCAGTCGCAGTCCGTGACGACGGCCAAGATCGCGGATGGCAACGTCTCGACGGTGAAGATCGCTGGCAGCGCGATCACGACGGCGAAGATCCTCGACGCGAACGTGACGCGCGCCAAACTGGCTGCGGTCGGTCAGCAGGTCAGTTCTAGTGCCACCTACACGCTCATCACGGCCGCGACGTGGAGCGATGTAACGGGAGCCACCGTCACGATCACCTCGTCTGGTCGGCCGATCGTCGTCAAGGCCGTGCCCGCGTCTACCAGCGCATCGAGTCTCAACGCGTACAACAACAGCGCGGGGACGGTGACTGCCGGATGGCGTCTCGCCGTGAGCGGAAGCGCTACGGAAAACAGGTCTGTTTTCGAGGTCAGTCTCGTTTCCGGCGCTCCCGCGATGTATTTTTCGCCAACGTCAATCGAAGCGCTTTGCGTCTACTCGGCCGGTACATACACGTTCCAGTTGCAGACCTACCACACGCTCGGAAGCATTCTGAACGGAACGACGTTGACGACTGCTGTCTCTGTCGTTGCGTATGAACTCTGAGGTGAGCGATGGCGCTGGAACAGAAGATCGTCCCGCTGAACTTCGCTGGCGGGTTGGACCGGAAGATCGACCCGTTTCAGGTCTCGCCGGGGTCGTTCCTGACGCTCACGAACGCCGAGTTTGAGAACCCGGGGCGCGTCAACAAGCGCAAGGGGTTCTCGTCGCTTGGGCGGTACATCGCGGGCACGAATGACCGGATCACCAGCGGTGTCGGCCTTGCTGCGCGGAACGAGGAACTGGTCGCGTTCAGTGAGACGAACGCCTATTCGTACTCGCAGTCATCGGGGCAGTGGACGGACAAAGGGCAGGTTCAGTCGCTTGCGGTGGACCGGTTGCAGGTCGACACGAATGCCTCCGCGTCGGACTACGACATCAACGGAGCGACCCACGAGTCCGGGCTTCAGTGCTACGCGATGGTGCGCGACACCAGCACGACGACCGAGGTCTACATCGCTGTTGTGGACACCGTGAGCGGGCAGATCATCCGTCCCGCCGAGGCGGTGTTCACGAACGGGTGGCGTCCGAAGGTGATCCCGTACCGCAACTCGTTCCTGATCTACGTGGTGGATCGGTTGACGGCGACGATCAACGTGGCTCGGTTGCAGGTCCAAGATCCGCTCGCTCCGATCTCGTTCACGGTCCTGACCGGCAACGCGGCGGACACGGGATCGCTCGCGACGACGCAGGATTATCAGGGCTACGACGTGATCCGCGTCGACAGTCCGCAGGGCGGCAACGACGCGATCTACATGGTGTTCAACAACCGGGCGGCGGCAACCGGCACGTCGCTGTGGTGGTTCGATTCGGACAGCGTGACGGCGGCGCAGACCAAGGTGGCCATTTCGTCGCAGGCGGCGCGTCGCTGCGCGGTCATCTACGACGCTTTCCGTGACGGACCCGCCATCGCATTTTGGGATGGGACGACGCTTCGATATCGCCTCTACTCGGCAGACCTTGTGACGCTGCGTTCGTTCGGCAACGTGGCAGCGGTGGCGAATCTGCGTGCGGTGACTGGCGTTTCGATGTCCGAGACGTTTGTCGACCTGCGCTGGTACTACAACGGCACCGGCAGTTCGGCTCCGATCTACGTCGCGCGCACGACCGATACGGTCGCGTCTGTCTCGATCGCGATGGGCGTTCCATTCTCGTATGGCGCAACCAGCGTGTCCGTTCTTGCGCGGAGCGTTCAGCTTGCGAGCAAGGCGTGGAAGTACGCGGACACGCCGTACATCGCGACGACGCACAGCAGCGTGTTGCAGGCCACGTACTTTGTGCTGAACGGGGAGACGGGACAGGTCTGTGGCCGTTTGCTGCCCGGCATCGGCGTCTACCAGTTGAACGGCGTCACGTACGGCACGGCGCTCACGTCGAATCTTCCCGAGGTCAGCGCGGTCTCGGACACGGCGTTTCGGTTTGCTGCGGGCGAGGCGCTTGGACTCGGCTCCTCGACGGACCTGACGTATGGGCTCGTGAACGGAGCCGTAGCGTGCGGTGTGTCGGCGCTGACCCTTGACTTTGCCGACTCGGAGCGTTCGTACCGGACCGCAGAGGCGGCCGGGTCGCTGCACCTGAACGGCGGACTGTTGCAGATGTACGACGGCATTTCATTCGTGGAGCACGGGTTCAACCTGTTCCCCGAGGATGCTTCGGTGAGCGGGCTTTCGGCGGGCTCCACGCACAGTTACGCCTACAAGTTCTGCTACGAGTGGTCCGACAACGCGGGCAACCTGCATCGCAGCCAGCCGTCGCCGACCGTCACGGCCACGAGCAGCGCCGTCATCAGCGCGCTGAACGATGCGTCGATTTCATTCCCGACACTGCGACTCACGCAGAAAACGGAGGCCAATGGGCGCAGTGCGGTCATGCTGGCTGTGTACCGCACCGAAGACAACGGGACCGTGTTCTACCGGCTCCCGTACACGAGCAGCAACATCAACGACACGTCGGTCGACGCGCTGACGATCGTGGACGACACGGAGGATGCGGACCTGATCGACGGGGCGCCGCTCTACACGAACGGCAACGTCGTCGCGAATGTCACGTCACCGCCGCCGCTGGCGCTCGTCACGCACAAGAATCGGCTGTGGGTGGTCGACGCGACGAATCCGCTTAGCATCTCGTACAGCAAGTTGCTGTCGCCGGGCATCCCGGTCGAGTTCGGCCTGAACTTCAACGTGAACGTGTCGCCGAAGGGCGGTCCCGTCACGGCAATCGCGTCGATGGACGACAAGCTCATCATCTTCAAGCGCAACAGCATCTACATGGTGACGGGCGATGGTCCTGCGGCGGATGGGTCGGGCGATGACCTTTCGGCCGCGACGTTCATCACGTCGGACTGTGGATGCCTGAACCAGCGAAGCGTCGGCACCGTGCCGGACGGGCTCATGTTCCAGTCCGACAAGGGCATCAAGCTGCTGACGCGCTCGCTTGCGTCGGAAAACATCGGAGCACAGGTGCAAGACCTGACGGTCGCAAACTGCACAAGCACGGTTCAGATCGCCGACCGCAACCAGATCCGACTCACGTTCGATGACCGGACGTGTCTCATGTTCGACTACTACGTGGGCCAGTGGTCGCAGTTCACGAACATCGACGCGGTCGACTCCATCGTCTGGAACCAGAAGCACGTCTACCTGCGATCTAGTGGGATGGTGCTGGAGGAGTCGAGCACGTCGTACACGGACGACGGATCGTTCATCCAGCGCAAGATCAAGACTGCGTGGCTTTCGTTCGCCGGGTTGCAGGGCTACCAGCGCATCTACCGCATCTTGCTGCTTGGCCGGTACGAGTCGGCGCACAAGTTGTTTGTGGACGTGGCATACGACTTCAATCCGGTGCCGGTCCAGACGCTCGAAATCGAGCCGACTGCGGCGACGACGTATGGGAGCACGTCGCCCTACGGCGGCGACGCTGTGTATGGCGGTACGTTTGCGCCCTACCAATGGCGCGTGAATGTCGCGCGGCAGAAGTGCCAGTCGATCCAGTTGACGATCCGTGACACGCAGAACGGCAGCGATCCGGGGGCGTCAAGCACGCTGTCGGGCATGACGGTGCTGGTCGGGATCATTGGCCAGACGAACCGGATGCCGTCTACGCAGTCGGTGGGATAGAGTCCCGCCCGAAACGAGAGGTGCCGCATGGCCAACGCTCCGAACATCGCCCCCGCCGATCCGAACGCCTACCTGCGTCCGCAGGAATGGCACGAGGCGATCAACCCGTTCGCCGCTGCGTATCGCGGCGTGGCTCCTATTCTGACCGGGCAGTCTGCGGCGATGCGCCCCGAGGACTACGCCTTTGCTCAGGCGATGGCCGAGGCGCAGGCGCAGCAGAACGCGGCGCGCTCGGGGCAGATGACGAACGCCGAGGCGATCCTTGCTCGCGCGATGGGTCAGGGCGGTCCGTCGCTTGCCGAGATGCAGATGCGGCAGGGCACGGACCGGTTGCTCAAGCAGCAGGCCGGGCTCATGGGGTCGGTTCGTGGCCAGAACCCGGCGCTGACGCAGTACCGCATCATGGATCAGGCCGGGATGGCGCAGCAGCAGGCGAACGCCGATGCGGCCATGCTGCGGGCGCAAGAGCAACAGAACGCACAGATGCTCGCGATGCAGGCGTACGGCCAGATCCGGGGTCAGGATCAGGGCATGTTCGGCGCTGGCATGCAGGGTCGGCAGGGCCAGAACCAGTTGAACGTGACCTCGGATCTCGATGCCCAGCGCATGAACCTTCAGCGCGAACTGGCGAACCAGCAGGCGATCCAGAACCAGCAGGCGATGCAGTACGGGTCCGACCGGGCAGCGGCGCAGCGCAACACCGGCATCGTTTCCGGCGTCGGGCAGATGGCTGGTCAGGCGGCAGCGGCGGCAGCGACGGGCGGGGCAAGCGAGGCGATGGGCGCGGCGTCGAAGATGAGCGGTGGCCTTGCGTCTGGACAGGGCGGCATGTTGCTCCCGATGGTCAACCCGCCCGGTTACAGCGGTGGCGGCTACATCCCGATGGTCAGCGGCGGCGTCGTGCCCGGCGTTCCCGTCGTGCCCGGCGACAGTCCGATGAACGACACGGTGCCGATCGCTGCGTCGGCTGGCGAGGTCGTGATCCCGAAGTCGTCGGCCGGGTCGCCGGAAGCGGCGGCTGAGTTCGTGCGTGGGCTCCAGTCGCAGTCGAACGAGGATGACCGGCTTGCGCGTCTCTTCGACTTGCAGGCGCGTCTGGACGCACTCAAGGGCGGCGCAAACGCTGGCAAGCAGCAAATGGCCTACGGCGGCATGGTGGGCGGAAAGAAGGCGTGCTGATGCACACCGTTGAGCACACGGACCGCTTTGTTGTCTCGCTTCCGAACGGCCAGTCGCTGACCATCGCCAAGGATGGCCTGAAGCCTGACCGCATGGCGGAACTGCGTGCTCAGTCGTTGCCCGGCATGGATGAGGGTGGCGATACGACCGATGCGGCGATCAAGAAGATCGAGTCCGAAATCGCGGATCTTGAGTCGGAGGCGGGGGACGGCGGGTTTGCCGGGTACGCGGCGCGGGTCAACGCGGCCGACCCGGAGGCGGTGCGTGCGGCGCGTTACGGCACCGGAGACGACCGTGACGCCGGAACGCTGTCGGAGGGGCTTGGCGGCCTTGGCGTGGCCCCGGTCGCTGCGCCGGGGCTTCCGATGGGTGCGCCCATCGACACGACCGCAGTTGACCCGGGAGTGGTGCGCCAGTTGCTCACGCATCAGCCCTCCGAGGAACAGGTCGCGCTTGCGGAGATGGGATCGAATGAGGGTCGCGTCAGCACGCTTGGAGGCGTCCCCGAGAACGTTGCTCCGTTTGCGTCTCCCGTGACGCAAGCACCCGTCGGCTCGATGGTTGCGGGCGCGACTCCATCGCTGACCGCTGCGCAAGAGTCGATGCTGAACCAGCGGTTGCCGCAGATTGCCGCTGCGCCGTCGATCGCTGAGCCTGCTGCCGCCGGACCGGAAGCGCTTGATCCGGAAATCGTCGCGAAGATGAAGGCGTCGCTTGCCGAGGTCGGGCGTGCGCCGCAGATCGAGGGGATCGGCGCGTCTCGGATGCGTCCGTTTGTCCGCCCGCAGGGCATGGTCGACGCCTTGGCGGGTGCGGAAAAGGCTGCGACCGACCTTGGCGTTCTGGACGCGGAGCACCAGCGCCAGAGGGCCGAAATGATGCTGGCGCACGAGGCGCAAAGCGCCGATCTTGTCCAGCGACTCGATGCCGAGCGCGAGGCCGAGTACCGACGCCAGCAGGATCTTTTCTCGGATGTCTACAGCGGCAAGATCGACCCGAACCGGCTGTGGGGCCGGATGGACACGGGCAGTCGCGGGCTTGCGCTGCTTGGTCTTGCGCTTGGCGCGATCGGTGCGGGCAATACAGGCGTGAACGCGACCGTCGGCGTTCTCGACAAGATGATCGACCGCGACGTGGACGCGCAGGCGAAGGACTTGGACCGCCGTCGCACGCTCTACAGCGAATACCTCCGCATGGGGTACCAGCGTGAGCAGGCGCGGCAGATGACCAAGGCAGCGCTGATGGAGACGCAGGCGGCGCAGATGCAGCGGCTTGCGGCACAGAACGGTTCGCCTCGGGCGATTGCCTCGGCAGCGGCGGCGACTGCGGAAATGAAGATGAAGGCCGAAGCGTGGTTTCAGCAAGCGCAGGACGCACACGCCGGGCGCGAGATGCAGATGATCGGGCTGGAGCAGCAGCGCCAGATCGCCAACATGCAGGCCCAGCAAGCGGCCCGTCGCGCCGAGGCGCAGTTGCAGGTCGCGACCGCGAAGCAGTTGTCGGATCAGGCGAAGTTGCAGGTCACGCTGCCGAACGGGAAGGTCGTCGTAGCGGCCGACTCGACTGCACGCGCCGACCTCGCCCGACGGCAGGAGGCGCATCAGGAGTTCGTCAAGGGACTCGACAAGTTGGACCAGTTGCGGCGCGAGAATCCGGGCGGCACGGTGGTTCCCGCGTTCCTTGCGTGGCTTGGTAGCGACAAGGCCGAGGCGTCGAAAGTCGGCAACTCGCTTGCCGGTGCGGTTCGACTTGCCTACCTCAAAGCGCAAGGCGCTGGTGCCTACGACAAGGGCAGCGGCACGCTGTCCGAAAACATCATCCTCGACCCGACGAGTTTCTTTGGGACCGGCGACGACAAGAGTTATTTCGAGTCGACGCGAAAACTGCGTGAACTGGCAAATGAGTCGTTCCTTGCGACCGTCACGGCAAACACGCGCGGAGGCAGCGTCTACAGTGTGACGGCGACTCCGGTTGGAGGTCAGTGATGGCGTTTGTCCGCGACCCCAACGGCACGATCGTTGAGATTCCTGACGATCAGGTCGAGTCGGCGTCTATCGTTGGCTACACGCCCGCGTCCGCCGAGGATGTCGCGGCAGAGCAGGCGCGTGCGGCCAAGTCGGCAGAGTTCCAGACGCTCCCGCAACAGTTGCTTGGTGGCGCCGAGGCGCTGGGTCGTGGCGCATCGCTCAATCTCACCGATCCGCTGGCGGTGGCGCTCGGGGCCGATCCGGAGCGCATGGCGGGTCGTCGCAAAGCGCTGGGAGGCTTTGGAACTGCGCTTGAGGTCGCGGGTGCGGCGCTTCCGACCGTGATCGGTGGCCCTGCGTCTGCGTTCGCGCGGCTTGGCGCTGCGGAGCAGGCGGCTTTGCGGGCGGCGGGCAAGGCTCCGGGGCTTGTGTCTGAGGCCGCATCGCGCCTCCCGACCGCGCTTCTGTCTGACGCCACGGAGCAGTTGGGCGCCCGGACTGCGACGCGGCTCTTGGGGCCGCAGGTTGCTGGAGAACTGCCCGGCATCGCTCGCGGCGCACTGCGCGGTGGGGTCACGGAACTGGTCGAAGGGCTCCCGTACGGCGTCGGTCAGGTCATCACGGAAGACACGCTTGGCGACACGGATCTGACAGCCGAAGAGGCGCTTCTGACGGTCGGCATGGGAACGCTTCTCGGCGGCGGACTTGGCGCTGCGTTTGGCGCGGCCGGTGGCGGCCTTGGCCGGGCGGTATCGCTGGCGCAGAAGCACAGCGACAAGGCGCTTGGTTGGTTCGAGAGCCGGTATCCGGAGTGGGTCGCTGGGCAGATCGACGTGGACCCGGAGGACGTGCGCTACGCGGTCCAGAACATGGACCGCCTCGGTTCAGCGACGACTTCGATTGATGACCTGATCGCGGAGCGGCGTCCTGCTCCGGTTGCGCCGCCGGAATACGTTGAGGCTCCCGTTCCGCCCGAGGCGGTTTTCACGCCCGGCACGGCGCCGCTCGAAACGCCCGGTGTACCGAAACCGTCTCCCTTCGATGTTCCGGAAACGGTGAACATCGGCGGTCGAGAAGTGCCGCACCCCGGCGCCGGTAAGCGTCAGGAAGTGCGCTTCGCAGAAGAGGCGGCGACCGCTATCAAGGACACGCGGGATGCAATGGAGCAACTGACCAAGGAGTTCAACGGGTCGTTCCGTGCGCGCGAGTTTTCGACGTTGCTTGATGGCGTCGTGCCTGAAGCGAAGGCCGAAGACGAGGCTCGTCGCATCCTTGGCGAGATGAATGGGTGGATTGCAGAGGCCACGCGCAACGGCCCGGACGAAATCACCAAGGCCGCGATCCAGCAGGTCAAGAACATCAGGGACGGTCTGGCGCGTCGCGTGTTCCCGGAACTGTCCGATGCAGCAACGGTTCGGTCCGGGAAGGCCGGTGTTGACCAGAGCGGATACGTCGGCAGCGCTGAGTCGACTGTTCGGACCGGTGCGAATCCTCGCGGCGAACCAGTGAAGTACGAGGTGGTTGAGGCCGATACGCTTGTGCCGTCCCACGATCCGAAGACGTGGCGACCGAATCGCGACTATCCGGAAGGAGTGCAAGAGCGCGACTACACCGGATCGCAGGGCGAGCAGTTGAAGGTGCTGCAAATCCAGCAGCAGTTCGATCCGGCGCTTCCGTTGTCGAACACGGTGACGGCGGTGGATGGCCCGCCCATCGTGACCGGAGGCCAGCGCAGGTTTGTCCTCGGCGGCAACGGCCGGACGATGGGGATGCAACTTGCGTTTGAGTCGCCCGATGTTCTTGCGGCGTATCGCGCCGAGCTGATTCGTCGTGCCTCAATGTTCGGAGTCGATCCGAAGCAGATCGTGTCGATGAAGAAGCCGGTGCTGGTTCGGACGGTCGAGGGCCTGACCGACACGTCGCCCGCCTCTGAACTGACTGCGGCTGGTCGTCGCTACAACGAGTCGCTGACGCGCGAAATGGATTCGATGGCGCGCGGCGTGTCCGACGCGAAGATGCTGACGCCTGCGACGATTCAGGACGTAGCGGCGTTTTTCGATGCAGCGCCGGACCAGACGTTCGGTCAGATTCTTGCGAATCGCGGCAAGGATCTCGTTCAGTCGCTTCGTCGGGACAAGATCATCACGGACCAGAACGCTGCCGAATGGCTCACTCCGACCGGGCTGACCGATGCTGGCAAGGACCGGGTTCGGGCGATGTTCCTTGGCCGCATCCTCGGTTCGCCGGACCGCTATGCCCGTGCGCGGTCGGCGGGCGTGCTGGACAAGCTGGAGCGTGCGGTGCCGTACTTGGCCAAGGTTGAGGCCAAGAATCCGGCGCTGAACGAGGCCGCGATCGTGCGCCGCGCTGTCGACATGATCGACAGGGTGCGGAACTCGGAGAGCCGCGAGTCGCTGGAGACGATCCGCCGCAGCGTCGGTCAGTTGGCTGGCATCGCATCGGACACGGACGATCCGCTGGTGGCCGAGGTCGCTACGCTGCTTTCTCAATCGACCGAATCGCAGGTCGGCAAGCGGTTTCGCGAGTGGGCCAAGAAGGCGTCGCAGCCGACCGATCTGGTCGACAGGTCGCTCACGCGCGAGCAGTCACGGCGGCTTTTGCTCGGGGATGCCGTTTCGGACATGAATGGCGCTCGACTTGCGGCCGAAATCGCCGATCCGGACGCTGGCAAGCAGGCGGCATTTGCTGCTCCTGTCGGTGCTCCCGGCAGTGTTGCTGCGGCATCGGCACCGAAGATTCCGGTGAAGGCGTCCGACATTTTCGGCGCGGTCGACAAGGCCAAGAACGAGATGCAGGAACTTCACAAGTCCATCGGGCAGTACGGTCCGCTCGGGAAGCCGACGCGGAGCCGTGTGGGCAACCTTGCTGGCAACCTGAAGCGCTCGCTTGAGAACGCAGACGTGTGGGGACGGGCCGGAAGTCGGCAGCAAGCGGTCAACCGGGCCTTGTCGGAACTGATGGATGCGGAGGCAAACGCGCTGCCGCTGGTCGCGGAAAAGGTGACGGTCAAGGGTCAGAAGAAGCCGGAAGTGTCGGTCGACAAGTTGACGAAGTTGCTGTCCGACATCGACTCGCCCGCCAAGCGCCAGAGGTTGGCCCGCGTCTACAACTGGCTCGACAAGCAGCGCGCACTTCGTGCCGAGATTCAGAACACCGCCGATGCGATCGGGGAGGAGTTCGATCGGGCTTCCTACGATGCGGCTGAGTCGCGCGTTCGGTCCGTGATCGCTGACGAGCAGGAACTGAACAAGATTCGCGGCGTCGCAGAGTCGCAGCGCCGAAGCAAGGCCAAGGAAGCAAAGGCGTGGGCTGAAGCGGAGGCGGCGCGCAAGGAGTACGACGCGGCGCGGATGAAGGCGTTTCGGTCCTCCGAGCGTGCCCGGAAGCGCGCGGCAAAGGATGCGCTTGAGTCGTTTTCTACGAAAGAAGCCGAGCGCAAGACGGCGATGAAGGAAGCGACCGCCGAATACAAACAGGCGGTCAAGGACCGAGCGGCGGAAATCAAGGCGGTCGGCGTGAAGATGCGCACCCACGCAAAGTGGGGCGGCATCATGGACATTGCTGGTGCGACTGCCGTGGCCAACCAGCCACTCATTGCCCCCGTGTTTGTGGCGTACCGATTCGCGAAATACCTTGGCTCGCCGGACAAGACGATCCGCGTGCTGCGGCACATGAAGGAGTCGTCGCAGAAGGCAAAGGCCGCGCTCTCGTCTCTCGCTGAAGAGTTCGTGTCGGGGCGTCGGGTCCGCATCGCTCGCTTGGTTGGAGCCGCCGCAATGCCGGACGCAGCGGTCGACATGATCGCCAACGATCCAGAGGCCGCGTCCGATGCGTTGTCTGAGGGCGCGTCCGAGGTGCGCGACTTTGCGCCGAACGTCGCACAAGCGATGCAGGGCACCCTGATGCGCGGCGGGACGTATCTTGCCTCGATCAAGCCCCGCTCGACGCCGGGCCAGTACGGCACGATGCTGCCGCCCTCCGGGGCCGCGATGGCACAGTACGAGTCGGTCAAGGTCGTCGTGGAAGATCCAAAACAGGCGTTTGCGCTTGCTGGCGATGGACGCCTCATGCCGCAGCAGTTTGCGGCCGTTGAGCAGGTTTGGCCGAAGGTGGCGCAGCAGATGCGAGAGGCAACGCTGGAGGCGCTGGCGATCCAGTTGGCTGAAGGACGAAAGCCGTCCTACCGCGTGCTTCAGCAGGCGAGCATCATCGTTGGAGCCGACCTGACCGCCACTGATGACACGCTGATCGCGAATCAGGCCGCCATGAATGAGGCGACGCCGCAAGAGTCGCAACCGTCCGTACCGAAGGCCGATAAACTGACGCTGTCGCAGCGTTCGCAGACGCCGTGGGAGGCGTCCGAAGGGAACTGACCATGCAGGTACTCAATCTGAAGGCACTGGATGGCGTCGATCCCGGCGAGACGCAGGAAAGCCAGATCATTTCGGCGCAGGGGCTTTCGCAGGCATCGTTCCACGCGACGCTTTCGGGCGCGTCATCGGTGAACGTGACCGTCGCGTTCTACGCGAGCAACGAGTCGACCGACCCGGCCGATTTCTTCACCGTGACGAACGGGTCGCAGACGTTCAACGCTGACGGCCAGAAGTTGTGTCTGATCGACACCGCGTACCGATGGCTCAAGATCGTGAGTTCGGATGGCGGTGCGACCAGCGGCGGCGCGCTTGACGTGTGGTTCTTCGGGTCGGGCCAGAACTAGCGCGTCACTCGAAGTCGACGCCAGCGGTCGCGGCCCACGGGATCACGCGCTCGGTCTCGTACGGTGCGGAGTCGCCACGGTTCGTGATCTTGAACCCAAGCCCAACGCCCTGCACCAGCCAGATTTCGCTGACGACAAGCCGCGTCGAACTGCCGCTGATCTTGTGCTTTCGGGCGTACGTCGCGTCCACGACCGAGAGGAAGTCAGTCGGCGCGCTGATCGGGGCGTTTTTCGGGAAGTAGATATGCACCGGGCGCTTCGTGAGCTTGCGCGGTTCCGGCGCTTCCTGCTTCTCGGTCTTCGGGTCGGCCATTGGTCTGCTCTCGTGCGAGGTCTTGAATCTCGCGTTGGGTGTGGGCGATTTCAACGACAAGCCGGTCGATTTCGCGCGAGGCAAGTTCGCGCATGTACGACTTGAGCCCGAGACGGCGCATCAGCGTCTCGTGTTTTTGGGCCAGTTCCTCGGCGTGGGTCACTGTGAGGCTCCGAACGGGTCGTACAGGGTCGTTGGGGTCTTGGCCTGCCAGATTTCGTGACCCATCCGCGTCACATGGCTGACCGTGGCGATGCCCTGCGGGAAGGCGTGTTCGGCAAGGCGTCGCGCGATTCCGTTCCGTCGCCAGCCGTCCTTAGTCCAGACGTAGTGCAGGCAAGTCGGCCCGGCGACGATGAAGCCGAACGCCGTGATCGTGTCGCCCGGAGGCGAGGCCATGAAGGTGCGCGTGTTCGGGTGAGAAAGGATGTGTGCGATGCGCTCGGGCATCCGCTTGTCGTAGGTCACCGCGTCGACCCACTCCATCGCCTCTGCGTTTCGATACGACCGCATCCATGACTTGCGGATGAGGTTCAAATCGTCGGGTAGGGCGGGGCGGATCTCGACTTCCAGCAAGGCGGTGGTCTCCGTTGATCGCGACGGACGCGGCAAGTATACATGCCGCTGCGTGGTGGTCTAGTCGGCTCCAGTCCGCGCGAGAGGCACGATGGGCTTTCCGGTGCTCCAGAGCGTCTTGGTGAGCGCGGCGGATGCGTCGGTAGCGCAGACGAGCGCTGTGCTCAACACCGCGTACCTGTCAGCCGCGTCACTTCAGGTCACTGTATCGGGCGGAACAGGCATCACCGGGTCCGGGTGGTTTGAGGCGTCGAACGAGGCGACTCCTACGACTTGGGACATGGTGCCGTCCGGCAGCGTCTCGGTCGTTGGCAACGTGACCGAGGTCTCCTCGCCGCTGGCGATCAGTTACAAGTGGATTCGGGGGCAGTGGCTTCCGTCCGCCGGTACAGGCGGGACGGTGTCGCTGATTGCTTTTTTGCAGGGTGGCCCATCGCCAGCGGTGTCGGCTGATACTGGCGGCGGCGCTCCGGTCGATGCACAGTACGTCACGCTTTCCGCGAACAGCACGCTGACGAACGAGCGCGTGCTGACGGCGGGCTCTGGCATCGATGTGGTCGACGGCGGTCCCGGAACGACCGTCACTGTGGGCATCGCGGACCTTTCGCCGTCGCCTGCCGGGTCGTACACGAACGCCTCTGTCACGCTGAACGCCAAGGGTCAGGTCACGTCGGCGTCGAGCGGTACAGCGCCGGTAACGACGGTCAGCGTGTCGACGCCGCTCACGACGACCGGCGGCACGACGCCGACGCTGGGGCTCGCCTTTGGGTCGTCGCTGGTGAACTCGGCGGGGTCACTGGTCCGCGCCGCACTCACCGGAGACGTGACGGCATCGCAGGACAGCAACGCGACGACGCTCTCGAACAGCGGCGTGTCTGCGGCGACGTACGGCAGCGCGAACCAAGTCGCGGTGGTCACCTTCGACGTGAAGGGACGCGCGACCAGCGCATCGAACACGACCATCGAGGGCACCTACCTCCAACCGGAAGCGATCTTTGGAGACGGCGCCGATGGCGTGGTGTCGATCAGTTCTGGCACGACGACGCTGACGCGGCCAATGTTCTATTCGACGCTGACCATCAGCGGCACGGGCGCCATCTCGGCGGTCGCGTACCCGATCGCGTGCAGCGTCGAATGCGACCTGTCGAATGCGCCCGCTGGTGCAATCACGTACTTGGCTGGCAACGGCGGCAACGGTGCGGCGACGACGACCGGCGGCACTGCGTCGACCAACACATCCAACCATCTTCCGGTCGGCGCGGCGTCCACGACCGGCGGCGCGGGCGGCACGGCGGCGGGTTCGCAGCCGACGAACCAAGCCTCAGCGGCAGGCGTGATCTGTGGCGGCATCGCGGCTGGCGGCGCGGGCGGGAACGGTTCTGGCGGCAGCGGCGGTGCGGCGCGAGCCGATGTGAACCCTCCGACGACTCAGTGGCAACCGAACGTCGTGCGCGGACCGCTGGAGTCGTGGCTGCGCATTACGACACAGATTCCGTGCGGCGGGCAGGGACAGGCCGGTTCTGGCGGCGGCGGCGACGGCACGGCAGGCGGCGGCGGCGGGGCGGGCGGGCAGGGCGGTCAGTTCGTCGGCCTGTGGGCCAAGGTGCTTCGACGCGGTGGCTCTACGACTGCGGCAGCGATCCGTGCGCTCGGCGGCAACGGCGGCAACGGTGGCACGCCCGCTGCGGGCAACCGAGGTGGCGGTGGTGGCGGCGGGGCCGGGTCCGGCGGGTTCGTCTATCTCGTCGTCGGGAGCCTTGCCGGATCGTCCGCGACGAACATGATTTCTGCGGCGGGCGGTACGGGCGGTACGGGCGGCACGGGGTCCGGAACCGGCACGGCGGGCGGCGGCGGCAAGGGTGGCTACGGCGGGCTGATCCGCCTGTTCAATCTCGGGCTTGGCACCGTGACCACGGTCAACAACCGCGCGACGGCGGGCGGCGCGGCTTCCGGTACGACCGGCGGCACGGGCACTGCCACGAATATGACGGTGTAGCCATGACGGACCGCTTCGGGCGCGACATCGTTGAGATTGAGCGCGGGTGGGAGTGCCGTGACCCCATCGACGGCACGACGTTCAGTGTGCAAGACGCTTCGTGGGAACGCGCCATCGACGTGATCGAGCACATGCTGACCGCCAAGTGCTTCTATGAGCAGGCGATGGCGGAACTGCCCGACTCGCTTGAGGGCATGGAAGATCCGGTGTTCCTCGTGGGCGGACCGCTGGACGGGCAGGTCATCGACTGGCCGGTGCTTGGCGCATGGGGCACGTTCAAGACGTGGTTCGGCGCTGACGACACGGTGCGCGCCTTCGAGGCGGGCGGGGCCACGGTGAAGTACCAGCGGAGCGGCGGCACGGCATCGGTGCTCTCGTGATCTTGCTGTCCGTGATCGCCATGATCGCCGAGCGCGTCGTGGCTGTTGCGGCGACGCTGACGGCGCACGTCTTGGTCGAGGTCGACGCTGAGTGCATCCGTGTCACCACGAACGATGCGGACGCGGTGGTTTTCGTGGGCGAGACGCTGGTCGCGGAGCGCGACTACTGGACGTGCCCGGTCACGGAAGGTGTCGCATGGAAGTGATCCTTGGCGTCATCGCAGCGCTGGTCGCGGGCTTCTTGGGCTGGCGGTTCGGTGCCGGTCGTGTGCGTGACCAGACCCGAAAGATCGCAGTCGAAGCGGAGCGCAAGGCGCGCGACAAGGCGGCGGACGACGCGGCGGATGCACTTCGGGCAAACGAGCGCCGGTTCGAGCACGACAGCAAACGCCCCGTGGACGACGTGCTGACCGAAGCGGCGCGTCGCGGAGGTCGTCGTGAGCCTTGACCCGCAGACCCTTGAAGAGTGGTGCCTGATGTGGCGCTCGCGCTATTTGCGGTCGAAGGCCCCGAACGCGCCCGTCCAAGACGAGACGGATTCCGTTCCCGCCGCTCAGGTCAACCCTGTGCTGTCGGACCCCGTGGCGCTGACGGCCATGCCGATCGAACCGGTGGTCTACAACCCGCCCGACCTGTCTGCGACCGACCAGCAGATTGTGACGGACACGGCGGGTCGCCCATGACGCGCTGCGTTGCCCTGCTGCTTGCCCTGTCGCTTGCGCTGCCCGCCCGCGCCGACTGCACAAACGTCAGCGTTGCGGAGGGCGAGGCGCTGTCCCCGGAAGCGGCAGAATGCCTCAGGTCCGAAATCGTGCGGTTGGTCCGCGAGCGGGACGACGAAAAGGCCCGCCGTAAAGAGGCGGAAACGGCCCTTGCCGCGTGCGAGGCGACGGCGAGCATCACTTGCCCGCCCGACGCGCCTCCCGTCGTTCCTGTCGCGATTGCGGCGGTCCTAGGCGTGCTGGTGGGCGCTGTCGGCGTGGTGATCGCCGCTCTGGCTCTCGGACGCTAGACCGTCAAGGCAGTGCTCGCAGACGCCCCGCTGGTCCTTGGGCTGGTCTGTCCACGTCTCGTCAATGGCCACGGCGCACGCCTTTTCGCCGCAGATGCCGCAGTCGGGCATGCGCATGCCGGTGCCGCTGCATGCGGCGCATCCCCCGCTCCCTCCGCTGGTGTAGTGACCGGAGCGGTACGAGTAGTGGTCGGTGGAGTGCTCGATGTAGCCCTCGCCAGCGCAGTCCGAGCATTCGGTCGGTTCGGTGATGGGTGTCACGGCGTATCCTTCAGGGCGGTGTCGATCTTCGCTGCCACGGCTCGCGCCCGGTTCGCTGCCCAGTCGGACTTCTCGCTTCCGGTGGTGAGGACGTGCCGGTGCAGCACGGCCGCGTTATCGAGCAGCGCCGATCCCGCCTCCGCGAGCAGGTCCGCGAGCCGCTTCGCGCGGGCCTCGGCGGCGGCGCGCTCGGCAAGCAGCAGTCGCAGCCTGCGCACCTCGGCGGCGAGCGCGGGGGCGTCGCTGCGGTAGGCGGCGATCAGGGCGGCGTCCGGTTGACAGGCATCAAGCGACTCGTCGGCCGTCGCGATCAGTTGTCGCGAGCGCCCTCCATCGAACGGAGAGAATCGAGCGAACACGCGGCGTCGCTCCTGCCGATCGTTGGCGGCGATCTCAGCTGGGGTCCACCGACGGGTCTGTGGTGTGTTGAGCGTCTCTCCGCGCGTCCACGGCCCCTCGGTCGCCTCGCGGTCCAGCCGCTCCACGCGGGCGAGGATTTCGTCAATCGTCTCGGTGCTCATTCGACGCTCGGATTCTGCCGCTGCCATTCGCGGATTTGCGCGGCGATGCTGTCTGCGGTGTCGAGCGAAACCCGCCCCTTGTGGCCCATCGAGTTTCGCGGCGACCAGAACTCGTATCCGTCCTCCGTAGGCCGGGCCGCGCATCGCTTGAAGTAGCACTCGCTCCGCGACTCGATTGCTTTCGCGAGCGCGTCAAGTTGGCTGACCGATCCCTCGACACAGGCGTCCGAGAGCAGCCTGCCGTCGCTGTGGTACAGGCAGAACCAGTCGTCGGAGATTTCGACGTTGATGGTCTCGCTCATCGCTTCGTCTCCCGGCGCCAACGCGCGGCGCGCAACGCATCCCCGACTGCGACGAACGCGAGCACGACGTACAGCAGCGGCCAGAACGCGCCGCACAGAACGCACAGCACGAAGTCGATCCGGTCGCCTGCGGTGGTCGTCCAGAGCAGACGCCCGATCAGGACCGCCGCGAGGACGTAGACGAGAGCCGTCATCGCCCACCCCGGCGCTGCTTCGCGTACCAGCCGAGGAACGCCTCGACCCCGCCTCGGAACGTCTGCTTCGGCGCGCCTTTGCCGACGACCCGCCACCGCCCGGTGCTCGGGTAGAAGTCGACGAACGGACCGCCCGGTTCGCGGAAGATGACCGCCTCCGGGCGCTCCTCGAAGGTGAGTCCCGAGGCGCGTAGCGCGGCGAGTTGCTCCCGATGCCACCGGTCGTGGTCCCGGACGTACGACCCATCCTCGTTGAAGTCGCTGCGGACGATGCTCACTTGGCACCTCGGCGCTGCTCGTGCGAGACAACACGAAGCGCGCTCGGCGCCTCGCTAGTCGTCCCGTACGAACCCCAGTGCACAAGAAAGCGAAGCCCGAACCTGTCGCGCTCCATGCCAACAACCTCGCCGGTCGAGTCACCTTCGTCGCGCGTGCTCTGTGACGAAAGGATCAAGCACACCTTGTCTCCGACGCGAATCATTTGGCACCCCGGCGCTGCACGTCGTGGGCGCGAGCGGCGGCGATGGCGAGGTCGAGCGACGAAACGTGTCCCACCCCGTCGCATACCGTCGTCTCCCAGCGCCACTCATCGTCCGCGAGTTGTCGGATCTCGTACAGCGTTCCGTCGAAACCTACGGCACGGAAGAGCGGGATGTTGGCGCGCATGACCTGAACGAACACCAGCCCGAAGTCGGCCAGCGCCTCGCGCAGCAGCACCTCGCACGCGGCGTCGGCGGCGGCCTGCGCGGAGGCGAGGTCGGGGGCGGTGCCCTTGTTCCGCGTAGCGGCGTCCAAGACGGCCCACCGTCCGTCCGTCCACGCGACCAGTTCGTAGTCGCCAACCGAGCGCCACGTCCACCCGTACTTGTCCGGCTCGCTCCACTTCGTCACGGCGTCTCCTTCGCGGCCTTGCGGGCGGCGGACTCGTCAAGGATCAGCTCGGCGTGCAGTTCGTCGACCTCCGGGTCGGAGATTTCGCGCGAGCAGTGATGGCACAGGGACACGTGCGCCTTCTTCCACGCCTTCTCGATCGCAGCCTCGGCGGTTTCGGCCTCGACCACGCCGACGAACGTGCCGCCGATGACGACCCCCGTGACGTTGAACTTCGCCATGCTCATTCTCCCTTCGCCGCGTCCGCGAGCGTGCGGAGCGCGGCGCGCGTCGGCCCCTCGGGCTCGATCGCGGCGTACGTTGCGAGTTGGTCCGGCCCGATCACCGCGAGCGCGTCGAGCACGCGGGCCGCCGTCTGCATCGCCTCGTCCACGTCGCCTTCGGGCAGGTCGGCGCACGGCGTGACGATCCTGTCGCCCATGACGTAGGAGTGATCCGCGACCGCCTGCATGATCTTCGCGTTCATGTCCCCTCCCGCGCCGCTTCGATCGCGGCGAGCACGTCCTGCAGGATGCCGTCGCGCTGATCCTCGTAGGACGACTCGATCCGTTCCTCGTCCGTCGGCCGCATGGCCTCGACCTTCGCCTTCACGCCGTCGAGCACGCGCGTCTTCTGATCCGCGAGCGCCGCCGAGAACACCTTGTCGAACGCCTGTGCGGGCGGGAGCGAGTTCGACTCGCCGGTCAGCGGCGTCACCGCGTCGACGTACGCGGCGAACCTCTCCGCGCGGGCGAGGCCGTCAGCGACCTGCGCCTCCAGCGCCGCGATGCGGGCCTTGTCCTCGGCGCGCACGGCGTCGAGCGCGGACGTGCCGCCCGCAATCGCGTTCCGCGCCGGACCGAGGCCGCAGTCGCAGTGCTCGTCGGCCTCGTCCTCGTCGGCCACGTCGCCGTGCTCGTCGTAGCGGCCGTGGCAGTCCTCGCCGTGGTCGAACCTGGCCGTCTCCTTGAGCGCCGCCTCCAGCGCCGCGTTCCGCTCGCGCAGGCGCTCGATCTCGGCGTCGCGCGGGTCCGGCGTCGCGATCGGAAGTCCGGCGCGCAGGTCTGCCGCCAGCGCCGGGGACTCGGCCTCGCACGCATTCGCGTACGCGCGCAGGGCCGGGACCGCGTAAACGTCATGAGTGCGGTCGAGCACGAAGTAGGCGCAATCGGCGTGCTTGCCGCCGGGTGCCGATGATCCGTCGGTACGCTCGACGCGGTACTTGCGGTGCAGGCCGCGCGGGTCCGGCGCGGGCGTTCCGACCGCCTTCCCGTTGCGGACGTGCCACGTCACGTCGATCGCGCCGATGATGGGCGTGCCGCCCTCGCTCCCGCCGCCGGGCACGGGCGTCGGCGCGGGCGCGGCGGGCAGGGGCTCGTCCAGCAGCCCGGTGCCGTTGCAAGTGGCGCAGTCGTTCCCACTCGCGGTGAACGTGGTCCCGTTGCAGTCCGGGCACTTCAGGTGGTCACCCACGGCCGTCCTCCTTCGCCGCGAGGGCGGCGTCGATCACGTCGAGCCAGCCCGCGCTCATGCGGTCCTGCGCCGCCGCCCCCGCCGCCGCCTCCGCCGCCCCCGCCGCCCACGCCGCCCACGCCGCACTCCACTCATCGTCCGTGACGGTGCCGCCTGAGCAGGCGCGATCGAGAAGGACGAGCACGCCGTCGATCGCCGCGAGCGTCTTCGCCTCGCCCGCCGGGACGTGCGACCGGGCCTCGCGCACGCTGACGGCGTTGCAGCCGTGCAGGCACCGCTTCCAGTCGGCGGGGGTCAGGATCGCCGCGCGACGGATCGTCCGCGCGTACCGACGCATCGTGGTCCAGTAGATCCCGTCGGGGTTTGTCCGGTCGTCGGTGCCCTTGTCGTCAATGCGGACCGTCAACTCAGCGAACCACGCGGGCATGATCTTCGCGTCGCAGGCGGCCGCACGTCTTTGCCTGCCGACCTCGGGGTCGAGGGTCGCGGCGAGGCACGCGATCTCGCGTCCCTGCGCAACGGTCGTCCACGCGCCGCGCGCCAGCGCGTGCTCTTCGATTGCCTTGTCCAATCGGTCGTACGGGGTCATGTGTTCTCCTTCGCCGCGAGGGCGCGGATCTTCTTCTCGGTTTCGCGGAGCACGTTGACGTACAGCGTCACCGACGGGTCCTCGTGCGCGCCCTCGGCGTACTCGGCCGCTTCGGCGTCGACCGCCTTCGCCGCCTCCTTGAACGCCGCCGCGCGGGCCGCCGCGAGCGCGGCCTTCAGCGCGGCCACCTCCGCGCGCAGCGCCGCCGTCTCGTCCGGCCGCAGCAGCGCCTCGGCGGCGCGGCGGTAGCGGGCGGCGGCGGCCTCGTCCTGTTCCGCATTCCTCGCGAGTTCCGGTCGCAAGATTCCAGTCGCCAGCCTGTTTGCAGCCAACTTCCGCCGCAACACGGCAGTGCTCGCGTGTTCGTCGGCAACGCGCCGAAAGATCGCCGCCGCCTCGCGGTCCTCGGGCGTCACCGCCCGCGCCGTGTCCAGAATGTCGTCGTCGCCCATCAGCATGTCCGGCATGTTCACTCCCGCTCCCTGATCCCGATCATCCCCTCGCAAGCGGCGCTGGCGATTTCGTGCGCCAAACGCTCCATGCCGCTCCCCGTCGACAGGGTGTACCCGCTCGTCGGTTCCCCGATGCTGTTCACGCCCGGCAGAACGCGGATGCGAAAGAAACTCGCGGGCATTCGGCACTCGTCCACTTCCACCGCCTGCCCGTCGCCGCCGACCTTTTCGTACCGCGCGACCATGTGCCATTCGCCGTGCGTGAACCTCTCGGGTGGCGAGTAACGCTCGCCAAAAACCGCGCGGTCCCTGTCGTCGGGCAGGTACATTGACTCCATGATGTCTCGCATCTTGCCTCCAGCGGGCACTTCATGCGCCCGACTCAGACACCCTAGCACCGGGGTCGGCGCTTGTCAAACACGTCAGAACGGCGGCAGGTCGTCGTCGCCGGAAACCGCACTGGGCACGCTCTCGGGCGGCTCTTCCGGCTCCTCCGACGTGTCGAACTCGCTCGCGTCGAACCCCTGTCGCTTCATCTCCGCGACGTAGGCGTGCAGCAGTTCGCGCTCCTTTTCGTGCCAGCGGGCCTTGGCGGGGTCGGTCAGCGTGCGGCGTGAGGCACCCGCGTAGAAACGCAGGTCGTTCTCACGCGCCCCGACCACGGGCCTGCCCGCCGCTTTGCCGAAGGGCGGGAACACGGGGCCGTTCGTGCTGCCGCCGCCCGGCGTGGGTGACGCCTGCCGCGCGACCTTCGCCTCCCACGCGACGTTCTGCGGGGCAGCACCGGCAAGGTCGCTCGCCTTCTGCCACGCGGCGGCGGGGTCGACGCCCTTCATCGCGTACTGGATCGCGGCGTTCTGGATGAACTCGGACTTGGTCATGTTACTTGCCTCCGTTCAGCGCCTTGGCGAGCGCCGCGTTTTCCTCGGCGGTCATGCGCCCCGCCGCCTTGCCGATGTCGCTGCGCAGCGCCTCCCATGCGTCCTCGTCCAGCGTGCCGGTCGCGCGCTCCATGAGCAGGACGAAGTCGGGCGTCGGCGCAGGCGCGGCCTTCTTCTTCGCGGCGGGCTCGGCCTTCGTTTCGAGCGCGACCAGTTCCGCCGCAGCGCCGTCGCTCTCGATCCCTTCCATCGGCACGGGGGGCGGCAGCGCGGTCATGGGCGACTGGCGCGGCGTCACGTCGATCAGGTCGTTGGCGTCGTCCGTCTCCACGGCGTCCGCGAGGTCCGTCGTGAGCGGCGCGGTGCGCATCGCCTGTTTGACCGCCGTCTTCATCGCCATCGCGTCGTAGTCCGTCACCCACGGCCCGCTGTCGGACGCGCGGGACCGAGCGCGGAACTTGTCGACCATCGACTTGGTCAGCACCTCGAATGACGTGCCGCCGCCCTTGTAGCGGATCACGCAGTAGTAGTGCGTGGGCTTCCCGGCCATCGAGAGGTCGGGGGTGTGCTCGATCGACTCGTGGATGCCGTAGGAGACGTGGAACTTGTCGCCTTCACGCACGACACGCACGCTGACGGACTCGATCTCTCCGCTGCGCCGGGCGAGCGCGATCAAACCCTTGTAGCCGACGATCAGCGTCGCCTCGTAGACGCCCTTGTTCTTGAACGGGACGAGGTACGAGTGCCCGAGCGGCGAGCACGGTTCCAGCCCCAACTGCACCGACTTGTGGACCGCCGCGAAGATCGACTCGGGCGTGCATTGGGCGAGCGCCGGGGTGCTGGCGACGGCGGACAGGACGATCTTGCGGATGCGCTCGGGCGTGACCTTCATCGTCGCGGGCAGCGTCGATGCGATCAGCGAGTCGCGGGCGCTCAGGTACTTGTCGATCGTGGAGATAGCGTTGCTCATTCGGTGTCCTCTGCGTCACGCAGGGTGACGCGAAACGTGCGTTTGCCTTGCTTCGACGTGCTCCAAGTGACTTTGCCGTGCTCTCCGAAGTCGAGCCCGCGCGCCGAACCGATCGCGGCACACAGGACCGCCTTTGCTTCCGCTGCGTCCGCCTCTCCGACAGTGATGCGTCCCTTCGCGTCGCAGTACGCCTTGGCGAGCGCGATCAGGTCGGGGTCTTGCGTCGGCAGCATGTCCTTCGACGCTTTCCGGTGCAGCCGCTCCAGCATCGACACCCGCTCGTCTGGCGTGCCCTCCTCAGGCGGGATGCCCTCGATGACGTGCCGCTGCCACCACGCACCGATCTGCTCTCTCAGGTAGCGCCCGATCGCGGGCGACCGCTTCACCTCGATCAGTTCCAGTTTCGCGCCGCCGATCAGGTACGCGACGACCGCGCCCGGTGCGTCCAGAACCTCCATGTAGTGCTGGACTTGCCACCAATGGTGTCGGTACACGCCGTCCGTCCGTTCCTCCTCGTCCGTCGTGCGCCACGACAGGTCGCTGACGTTCTTGCACTCCAAGATCCGCCCGCTCGACAGAAGCCCATCCACGTTTGCGAGCATCCTCGGTTCGTCCCTGTGCCGCACCGTAGCAGCAGGGACGGACACGACTTCGCCGAGTCGCCGTGCCGCCTCTTGCTGGATGGTCGGCTCCAGCAGGTTGCCCCACTCGACCCACTCGCCGTCCGCGTCGGCACGCTCCACGCCATGCACCTTGTCGAGCCACAGTGCGAGCGGCGTGACGCTCGGGTGCCGTCCGACCAGCGCCGCAGCGTCCGACCCGCCGATACCTTGCCTGCGTTCCTCGCGCTGCGCGTCAGTCAGCGGCACGGGCGTTCCTGCGCTCTTGGTCGTGCTTCCGTGCGGCGGCGATGGCTTCGGACTCGGTGGCGCACGTCCCGCTGTTCGACGAGCAACCCCACCGCCATGCGGCACTGCCCTCGACGTTCCACACCTCGTAGTGCACGCCGTCCGACGCAACGGCGTGCCGACCACCGCTAGCGTCCGGCGGCCCGAACCGCAGCCCGAAGTCCGCGTCCGCCCGGTTCAGCAGTTCCTCGACCGCAGCGTCCGCCGCTGCTTGCGCGCTGGCGAGGTCAGTGGCCTGCCCGTGCGGCCCGCCGTTGATCGCCCAATAGCCGGAAACGTATGCGAATACCTCCAGCGGGCCGATGTCGCGGGTCGTCGACGCCGCACTGCGTTTTACCCACTTCGTCCGCGTCGTCATGCGCCCTCCGTCATTTTCTCGCCGCACGTCTCGGCGCACGGCTCGCTCTCGTGCGCGCCGCAGTCGCCGCAGTGCGCGTCGCTGACCAGTTCCACGATCTTGCGGTGGTGGTAGCGCACGCCGCTGAGGGCAAGCCGTGCGTCCATGATCTGCTCCGCCGTCGGAGAAGTGCCGTTGAGCGGCCCAATCGCCTCCGCCGCCTTCACCGCTTCCTCAAGTAGCGCCCGGCGATGGGCCGCCAACTGTTCTTTTTGGTACTTGGTCATCGTGCCTCCTTCGCGGCGAGCCGCACAACAAGCGCGCAAGCAGCGACGTAGCCCTGCTCGCGGATCGGCTTCCACTTCGCGCGCAGCGGCGCGCCGATCAATTCATCCGCGACCCTACGCGCGGCGACGTAACCACCCGATTTTGCGGCCTGGGTGATCTTCTGGACCGCGCCCGATTCGGCGGC
>ERZ650311.219-NODE-219-length-39619-cov-11.702482_pt1 | contig 39619 bp, 51 predicted proteins | sample MGYA00376247_ERZ650311 | MGnify/ENA primary metagenome ERZ650311 (study PRJEB26733, sample SAMN07839324) | wastewater metagenome | biome: small river; feature: stream; material: water | place: USA: North Carolina | collected 2016-07-28 ...
CGTGCGAATTGCTCATGGTGCTTCACCTGTGCGTCTGAATACTTTTCAATACCCAACCATGCCAAAGTTGCGTTGAATTCATCCTTGAACGCCTGTGGTGCTTCTGGGTGATTTGCAATCTGCGCATCAAGGTCAAGGAACAAGTGTCCCATTTCGTGCATCAGTGAAGATTCATTTGCCTTCTGGAACAACTCAATGACGGTCTGCCCATTGTTCAGGAATTTTGTGACCGCATAGTTGTCTTGGTAAAGAATGCGTGGGTCATTTGGGTTAAATGAACCAGTGTTTTCAACAGATTTTATTTGTGTTGGTAAAAGAACGGTATATACATTATCTTCTTTTCCAGCATCCATTGCCGCAATAGAGGCATTTACAACAAAACCGTCTTTCCCTGTTTTATCAATTATTTCTTGCATAACTGTGTCACGTGACATGCCGACAACATTGATGATTGAAGTTATTACATCTGCATCATTTTTTGACATATCAAAAATGTCTTCAATCGCTGAATTGAAAACTTTACCATGCCCCTCATAAGAAACGTCACCATAATTTGACAGAAAATCTGGCTCAATCTTTTCAAGGGCAGTTATTATTTTTTTAACCTGTGCCTTTGTGATGGTCTTTTTTTCAATGCTTAATGTCGGATTTTTAGCAGATAGATAAACTGCCATTGGTTTACCGTATGCGTCTGCAAGTTCTTTTGAGTTTGTAAAATAGAAACCTGCCCCTAGAGCCATTCCATTTTTACCAAGTTTATTCAGGTCAAAAATATCAAATTCAGAATCTGTTCCATGATAAACAACCAAAGGATTCCCATCTGAATCAACAATCTTGCTGTCACCAAACCATTTCTTGAATGCTTCCGTGCTTGTTTTAATTTCACCTTGATAATACTGCTGCCCGTCTTCATTGTTGTATCGGTCTTTGTATGATTTCAGTGCAGCGTCAATGTCCTTTGCTGTGGCAGTGGTAATGTCAACGCCCTCTTGGTCAAGGATGTCAAGAATTTGTGCGTCATATTCATCCTGCTGTTCCTTCGCAGCCTGTTCATCCGTCCTAATGTAATCCCCATGACTTTCATCACGAATTTTATCTAAGAGTTCAGAGCGGTCAACATAACCGTTTAAATCTGCGTCGCGTGAGAAGATACCTGATGTTCCTATGTCACCCTCAAGATCGTCTATTGGAATATTGTCGATGTCCTGCAACTTACCATGTGCGTATAATCTTGGGTGGCTTTTTGTGGTAATACCGATATGTTCTAACTCTGCTGCGATTTTAGAGCCCCTTTTTACCCCTCCGCGCTTTATCAGTGCATTGATCAGTGGTGTTGGTGTTGCCTTATCACGTTTCGGTTTCGAAAATCCAAAAATATCTTTCTTGCGTGGCTTATTGATATTTCTTTGTTGCGCCTTATATTTCGCCCGCAGTCTGTCATAAAATGACGAACCTGTTCCTATTATTTTGGGCATTGGTGGCTTGTAACCAGTTAGAAAAAATTTATCTTTCGATAGGCGTTGCATGAAAGTGTCTTCTGCGGCTTTACTACCTTTAGATAGGCGTGTTGACACATATTCCATCAGTACCTTTGCTTCGTCGGCTGCCGTTTGTGCATTTCGTACTTTCTCCCCCATTATGTCTTGGTTCATCAGTGTGTCACGGAAACGGCGTTCAATTTCTTCTGCAAGTGGCAACTGCTGCACTTGCTCATATCTTGCATCAAATTGTTCACGTGTTTGTTCCAGAACCTTCTGAATGAAAGCATTTACTTGATCAGGGTCTTTCATATCCCATTCGTGCATATTTGGTTCAATGTATGGGTCCAGCTTGATAAAGTCAGTCATAAAATCGTAGCTGTTCGGTGTCGGAGCGTTCGCGATTGCATAGACAAATTCATCATACGGGATATTAATGTCAGAACCAGAAAGTTCCGCATTCTCAAACTGCGTGCGTGCATCTGGGACAAGGTTGAAAAATTCTTCTGGGTCAAGTCCTGATTGATAAAAGTGGCTCAAAACACCTGCGTCAATTGTGGCTGTTTTGTTCTCTGGGTTTGCCGCCTTTAATACCTCGCGCATTTTCTCTGGGTCACGGGTATTCAATTTCAGTGATTGAACCGTCTGTGCAGCTTGGATTGCGGAATCCTTTTTATCTGCCTTTGCAAACATATCATTCAAGGCTTTGGTCGAAAGGTGTTTCCCTTCAACTGCCATGACAAGACCTTTGAAGATACCTGCTGCTGTCCCTGCAACTGCTGCCTGCTGTTTCCACTCTTTGAAGAATTCAACGTTTTTGTCGCCTGCCGCATAGGAAATTGCATCATTCAGGAAGTTCTGAAAAACCGCTTGGCTTGCTTCAAGTCCAGGGCCAGTTGCAAAATCAATCGCCTTGTTTGCGTATTTATTCTGCAAACCTTTTGGAAGTCCAGTCAGGACTTTATCCATGCCTTTGATTTTACCAAGTAAGGCACCGATTGAAACACGTTCTGTCAGGTAGTTGGATGCACCACCTGCTGCCATACGTGCCAAAACTTCTTCTGGGCTTTCATCACGGTTGTTTTTGTCCATGTCATCCAGTTGCTGCTGCGCGCCCTGTGATACAAGATTGATGAATGATAGCACTGGGTTTGAATATGTCGCTGCACTCACTGCAATGCTGCCTAATCCGCCTGCAACCTGTGTCCCGAATGTCTGCCTTTCCTCTGGCACCTCCGCTTGACCAGTTACCCAGTCCCAACCCTTTCCAGATAATTGAAGCCCTTGTCCTGCGGTTTCAAGTGCGCCGTAAAGAACACCACCAAGTGCAGAATCAATGTCTTTCAAAACCTGTGGTATTGCCTGCGGGTATGACATTTGTGCATTCACAAGCTGATTTGCGCCCAACTTTGCAACGTTTTGCAGGGCAACACCTGATGTGTTCAGGGCAACTGAAATTGCCTGTGGCGCATTTGCAACAAGGGAACGTGTCCAGTCAAGTGCAGTGGTCATTGCCCCAACTTCATCATGGGCAAGTTTTGCGTTGTCTGGGTTTTGCAGCCATTCGTCAAATGTCTGGTATTTTGTGACAATCTTTTCTGCAGTTTTGTCATCCAGCTTTGCATTGTTTCGGTATGTGTCCATGTCACTTGCAACAATGGCAGGTGGGACATTGTTCATGCGTGAAAGCTGCACCGCTTCTGCATATTGGTCTGGATTTGCTGTTGAAGCTAATAGGATATTACGGCGCAACTGCTCTGCCTGTTGCTTTTTCAGATTTGCTTCATAGTTATTGATAGCGCTTAATGTGCGGTCTTCGTCCATATTTAGTCCCCGAAAGCTATATCCCACCAACTCTGTGAGGATGAATTCGTATCTTGCTGTTTTTTCCGTTCAAAGTAAATCGCCATGATTGCGCTTTCAGTTGGTTCGACACCAATATCTGCAAGATATTTTTCAATCTGATTGCGCTGCGATTCAGAAATATCAGAAATTGTTTCCACGTCTGTCTTGTTGACCAGTGGCAGGTATTCTGATGCAAACTTTGAAATGTCATCTTTGGTTGGTGTTTTACCCGCCAACTGTGACTGCTGCGCTTTGAAAAGCACATAGTTTTTCATGGCCGCAACTTTTCGTTTGTTGTCTTTATTGAATGGGTCGCCGTCATCTCCGCTTGTATTTGATCTGAAATAATAATTCACAACACCGTCAACGGTATCCACCATGAATTTGTTTTCAGGCTTCGCCAATTCCTTCTGTTTTTTCATATATTCTTGGCGGTCACTATAGGTCAAAGCCTGTGCAAATTGTGGATGGTTCAGGTCAAGCGCAAAGAATTGTGAATTGGGCATTGCATCAATTTCTGCTTTCACGTCTGGGTCAGAAACGCCTTTATACGCTGTCACGTCAATGCCAAGTGCCGCTGCTTCCGAACGAACGGATGATGGAAGTTTTGTCCAGTCACCCCTGTTTTCTTCGTTTGATTTTGCAATGGTATCTTGAAGTTCGTTTTTGCGTGCGTCCTTCTGTTCTTTCATCATTTTTTGTTCTGCATCATGCAGCGCAAGAAGTTCTTTCCCCGCTCCTGCAATTTGCTGGTCCAGTTCATTGGCTGTTTTCACCACTTCGTCAATGCCTGGTGTGTAGTCCTGTGCGTATGGAATAGAAACCGAATCATATTTCCTCTGCCATAATGCGGTGAAGTCTGCGGCGGTCATATCCTCCGTCCCCCCGTTGTTGATAACAGCATCACGTCCGACAACATTGACCGCCAGGCGCATTGGATTTTTCAAAAGCTGCGCTGCCCCACCCTCACCTTGTTGGTGTGCCATGTATAGTTCTGCTCCTGTAGGTTCGCGTCCTATTGCTTTGCGCAAATATGCAATATTGTTTTGCGTCATCTTAACAAACGCAACACTGCTGGCTGAAACGTCCATTTTGTCCATCAGTCCATAACGCTGCGCCGTTCCATCAGTGAATTGGAATATGCCGCCTGCGCTGCTTTTCGGGTTCTGTGCGTCGGCAACACCACGGCTTTCAATCAATGCAACCTTTGCCGCATATTCTGGGTCAATGCCATTCATACCTGCGATTGTTGCCGCCTTCCTGATATTTTCATTTCCTGCCACTGATTGTTTCATCATGGCATAGCGTTGTTGAGCGGCGGCGGCTGGCAAGATTGATTTCAGTTTTCCCTGAACCTTGCTGATGACCTCTGCATCTTTTATCTGACCAAGTGCCATTGCCTCATTGAACACCTGACCTGCCAGAATAATTTTGTTCGGGTCATTTGAATCAATCATGGATTCAATCTGAACACCGCGCATTTGCGAATATGCCCGTGTTTTTTCATAGGCAAGTTTCTTTTCATCCCAACCTTCGCTGGTTGCCAGTGACTGTAACAGATGAAAGTTTTCATCTGCCTTTTTCTGAAATTCTTTATCATCCAGATAGTTCAAGGCAATGTCATTGACGTTTGATTTTATTGCAGTGTCAATCGTATCAGTTTTATAGGTCGTATATTCTTGCAACTGGTGCCGTTTTGCAACGTCCAGATACCTTGACCGCTGTTCAAGCAACTGTTTGTTGACAAGTTGACGAATGGCTGGGTTCAGGTCTGTGCGCCCGTCATATTGTTTTTGTAGGTCATTGAAAAATTTATCAACTTCCTGCGGCGCACCTAATGCGTTCTGTCCCTTTTTTGTCAGGAGTCCGCCTTCTGGATTGTAAAGAAGGTCATTTGCCCTGTTGTCAATATCTGTCTTTTCTTTCAGGGCGAATAACTCATTATTTTCATCCTGAATGTTGATTGCCTTAGTGTGCCATTGCGCCCCAAGCCTTTGTATGGTGTTCCCGCCTTCAACCATTGCATCTGCCTGCGATGTTCCAAAGGCTGATGCTGGCGCGTTTATCTGTTGCCTCTGACCAGATATGGCATCTTGATTGATTGTACGATCTCTGTATGTCGGTACTGTTATCGCCATTTTTAATTCCTAATACCAGTTGATTGTTTCGCCATTTTTCAATTTTGTATATCCACTGCTGCTACTACCAATCGCCCCGCTCTTAGAAAAGTCCGCATAATTACTTGCTAATGTGGAAGCACCAGACAAGACACTTGAAAATGCGCTTGTTTTGGCTGCTGATTTCGCATTCTTCGCCGCCATTAGGCTGTTGTTCGCGCTCGCTTGATAATTCATGCCCTGCACTTGATATCCATATGCTTCACGCGCCGCATTGCTCCTAACGGTCAAGGCATCCAATTCACCAAACATTGATGAATCAGAAAGCGTGTCGAACACAACGTCACTGCCAAGGTCGATATTATTCGATGCAAAACCTGTGCGTTGCTTGGAAATAATTTGTGCTGTTTTCCTCCTAACGTCTTCCTCTGCTGCTTCTCCGCGCTTGATAGCATCTTGATATTGTCTGTCTGAAATTATCTTATTGTTTCTATCGACGGCTGCCTGATATTTGTACTGTGCTGCCTGTGCCTTTCCTTGCTGGATTGAACCCATTGCGCTTGTGACTGCGCCAAGGGCTGTTGCGCCAAGTGACAAGTATGCTGCTGTGCTGGCAGATATCAAACCTGCCGTTCCTGCTGCTGAAGCCCCAGCCGCGGCAATTGCTGGCAAAGCTACTATGCACATTTTCCAACCTCCTTAAAGACATAATGAAAAGGTTTGTTCAACCAACCATGCGGCTCTGGCTCCATTATACTAAAACCAAGTATTTTTAACCAGTGCAATGATGCACGATTCCCTTTCATAACGTAATTGAAAACCGTTTGACCTGCCGCAATTTTTTGCAGGTGCTGACCTGACTGTTCAATGAATTGTCTTTTTACTTCTTTGATTCTATTCGTACCAAGTAACCAAACTGTTCTGCGGCGGTCAAATATATGCTGTTGCTTTGTTATTCCATAGAGAAGGATTGGAATGTCACTATCATTCAAAAATATTGTGTTTGATATTTCGCTGTTCTCCATGCTGTAAATTAGCGCGTCGAGTGGTTTCATCATACCTTGAGCGTATGCCTCTTCCTTATCAATGCTTCTTAAATGTGGGGCAATCAATTTGCAATGATCTATCGTCGCGGGGGTAGTAGTCGGTATTTTATCCATAAACAGGTGTCATTGTGAGTATTTTTGCAGGTAGAGGGTAGTTGTCGTATATGTATGGCGCAACATACCCATCATCCCACATACTGCCAACAGCAAGTTCAATGATTCCAGAATATGGTTCAATTGACTGTGCCATATCGCCATTGGTGAATTTCGGTGGAATTTCATTGAGTGGTTCGCCCTTGCGCTGCGCCCCGTAAAGTCCCCTTGTCCTATAAACTTCAAGATATATTAAGCGAATTTCTTTGGGGTCGCCTTTGGTTGAACCATCTTGACCTTGATCAGTTTCTGTTGCCATTGGTTGAATTTCAAAATCATATCCCATGCCAACGTGGATGACAGTGTAATTTGAAGGCAGTGTGATTTTTCCCTGTGAAACAGTCACGTTCGGCAATACGTTTCCATCCGCATAGACAGAAACTGATTGCCCTTCAAGATGCCATAGTCCTGTTATTGTCGCTGTAGGTGCGCCAGATAATCTGGATAGACCGCAATCTATAAAATAAGCATTTTCCATCGGGTCGTCAATGTATTCCGCAAGGGTTTCTATGAAGCGGCGAGTTTGACCATTGATTGTCCTTTTTACAACAAAGTGGACAATATCGCGCCTTTCGGATTCGCTGGTAATGACTGCGACGGATTCAATAACTCCGTCTGTTTCGTGCCTAGCCCATCCCCATACCTTATGCTCTCTAAGATATGTTAATGTGCAGAGAGTCCCGTCTGACATAACCGCCCAGATAACGTCATCAGGTTCTTGTGCAAATGCCCAGTCTTTGATTGTTTTATTTTTCAGAAGGTGACGTGAAATAACAGAAAGGTCATTACCGTCATACCCGTCACTTTCAAATGTATATGTGTAGTCTCTTACCCTCTTTCCATACCGTGCGGCAAAAATAGCGGTGTTGCCAATAACAATTGGTTTTACTTCCGATGAGCCGTAATTTGTTTCTGGAACCGCGTCCACGGTTGTTGGTGACAATACGCCAGTGCTGCCTATATTCCATTCTTGGCTGGTTGTCATAGCTAGTAGGCTTTTAAATGATATGAGGTGCCTAATTGGGTTCACCTTGCCAGAAGCGATTGCAAACGTGATTGCGTCGTCATCTCTTGAAGGTAATCTAGTTGTCATGTTTTTATACGCACCAGCGCGGGACATAAAAATCGTGTCAGGTTTTTCTGCGGTGTTTGCAAAAATTCGGCGTTGGTTTTGAAAAGCCACAACTGATGGGCATTTCGTTGAGCCGTCATCGCCAAATGGATTTCCTTCGCGTGGCGGCGTATCAGAAACGTCTGCCAATATATTATCATCCGTGAAGCTGTTTGTCTCTGAAGAACCTATATAACCATAAATTCCTGATTTATTTTTATAAATATTGTATTTTATCGCACCTGATACTGCTGTCCAAGAGATGATATTTGTATTGCCAGCGGTGGCGAGATTATTGGTTACGTTTGCATGTGTCCTCTTGGACACTCCGCCTGATGTATAAGTTGTGAAGCTTGTGGAATCAACACCATCTAGCGTAAAGTTGTTGGCATCAACTACGGTGATCATTTTTGTGAGATTGTTAATCTCTGTCATACCAATAACATTTGAAATATTCACCTCGTCACCAGTGGAATATCCGTGTCCTACGGCTGTCACCTTGCATGGGTTTGCTTTTGTGACTGCTGTAATGTTCTTCCCTGCTGCAAGTCCAGTTAATGATTCTTCATAGTTCTCATTTTCTACGGCTGTTATTTTGTACTTATAAACAACTGATCCAGCACCAACCCCTACCGATGCAGAAATGTTTGTTGGTTTATCAATAGTCGGATTGAAGGCAATCAATGATAGTGTCCAAGATGCGTGACCTGTTCTTGTGAGTTCACGCGGCGCATAATTCTTGTGACAAATTGTCATCACATCTGCGGTCTGCGCATAATAAAGCCCAAATAAATCTGCATCCGTATATGGTGTTTGTATCTCATAAACTCGTGCAGAAGTACCTCCGCTTGTGTAGGTCGTATAGTTTGTGGAATCAACACCATCTAGCGTAAAGTTATTGGCATCAACTACGGTGATCTTAAATTGACGGCCATTCAATTCCGTCATGCCTCCTACGTTATCTATAAAAACTTCTTGTCCCGTAGTGTAACCGTGGCCATTGCATGTCACTTGGGCCGGATTTGCTTTTGTGACTGCTGTAATGTTTTTATTTGTTTCCAGAACCAATGAGCCGTCTTTGTAAACCCTCATATAAAGATGACCAAACTCAAGGACATATGCTTGAATTGTTGAGAATTCAAAAGGAATTAATCGTACTTGGTGGTCCTCTTTCCCTGCCTGTCCAGAGAATCTTGTCCCGGGCCGCTTGTAAACTCCACCTTGAGCCATGATAACATAGTTTTTAAGTATCATGCAGCCTGTGCCGTACTTTTCAACGTCATATCGTCCATACATATCTGGAGAAAGTTCTCCCGCTGAAAATGCTCTATAGGTTTTCTTTGGCATTATTCTGTTATCCCGTATGCTTCGCGAATCCAGTTTGCATCCATTTCAGGTTCATCCGTGGCCTCAACTTCGCCCATGCGCACAGCTTCACTGATATGGTATGAGAATTGAGCCTTCATATCCTCCACCACCTGTTTCTGTTTCGCCATTACCCGTGCGAGATCAATGCCCATATAGGCGCATAATGTGTCAAAAAATTGAGGTGTGAATATATCAAAATTCTGGATATCACGAATATGAATAAGACTGGCATCTTTTTGGTTCGTCCATATTACTGCACTCTCTTTTCCTGTATCCGAGTCATAACGCGCGGCTCTCTGAAAAGGTATTTTGTCATCAAACTTACTTGATCTGGAAATCTCTATGGCTCTCAAACAGTTTGCTGGATAATAATATTCATATTCCCATCCTATGGGCGTGTATCCTGTTAAAGATAGTGCTGTTACTGTTTTTGCGAATCCCCAGTTTGCCATTGATAGCAAGCTTTGTTTTTTCTGCTCAAAGATGGTCTCGCAGTTCTGGCGTTCGATGCTCGTCTCGTTCGGTGAGTTAACACGGCGGGTGTGTCCGATATTGAAAAGAGCTGTATTGTAACAATCAAGTTGAGTCCTTGCCATTTCCTTCACCTTCATATGCTTTTGACATTAACTGTGACGGCGAAGGTTTGTCGGCGGATAGAACGCCCATTTCTGTAACATTGACATAGCATTCAACGTCTATGCCCATGTCGTCTGCATCTTCACCCTTGCGTTTTGTGATGGATTTCACCACCAGTGTTGCAACCGCTTCAACGGTCCGCCCTGGCTCAACGTCTTTCAATCCCAGTTTTTCAACTTGGTCACAATTCAGAAAGAAGCCAATGGGATATTTCGGGTCGTAATAATCGCAACAAGGGCTTGAATCATGATCGTTCGACATATCAATTTTATTTATTTTCATCCCATTGACTCCTGATTTAGTGGTTTAGTGACAAATTATAATTTACGTTTGAAGTTAGGGGCGATTGCATCCAACTCTGCACGGGTGACTTCAAGTCCTGTTATGGTTTTTACAGCGTCAGTGCTTGGGTCATTGCGTGCTGTCCAGTGGTCTTTATTGTCGTGTTCCAGCAATTCCAGTGCGGCAAGGATTGTTGCTTTGCGCTGCTCTGTTTCTTTGTCTATTGCTGGCGGTGCCGCTGGCAATTCGCCCGCTTTTGATGCAATTTGATTCGCAAGCTGTGCTGACAGTTTGTCTTCAACGGATTCAACAGCGGATGGAGTGCCCAATTCATTTCCGTTTTTGTCACATTCAACGCCCCACATTGGCATCTTGGAGCCTTTTGGAAGTTCAAGAGGAACAATTGATTGCGAAATGTCACCACTATCTTGTGCTGGTGGATAGTAAATATCGTTTTGGAATGCGCCGGCGCGGTGCGTTACTTTGAAATAGCGTGTCATAGTGACTCCTTTGTTGGTTTTCATATTGAACGTTCAATGAGTATATTCTAAAAAGGGGCAGGTGTTAAGCCCGCCCCAATTTACGCAGAATTTAATTAGGCTTGTCCTACCAATGTTTGACCGCCAAAGGCTGCAAGTCCTGATGTCACTGTGCCAGTGGTTGGGGCTGTACCCGTCACGGTATAGACAAGGCGGACATAACGGCTGGTGCCTGCCAGCAATTCTCCAAGGTCAATACGCTGACCAAGTGCCAAACCACCAGAAGCCAGCGTACGGGAAACCGTTTGGTGTGTGATTGGCGTGGTAAATGCCGAATCAGTTGCTGATTGCACGGCAATTGCCAAGCTGGTCAAGTTGTTGAACGCCTGTGTCACATGGACAAAAGGTTCAAGCCCGTTGCCTGGCGCACGTCCTGCCGCACCTAAGTCAATCACGTCAGTGCTGTTGGCCGTTGCAGTGATAGCCTGATCGCGGCTAAATAAATTTTTATCATCGAGTAACATGATATTTTCCTTTCAAAAGAGGTTTGATTTAGGTTTGATTTAGTCGGGGGCGGATATTTCACCGCCCCAACTATTCATTAAGAAACAACTGATTCTGCATCAGTGATAGCGTCACATTTCACAATTGGGATACCACGGAAGGTCGTAAATTCCTGACCATAGATTTCCTTAAGTGTGAAAGCACCGTTTGTTCTTTCGGTGGTCATAATGTCCGCCCACGTTTTAGTGGTGTTGTTCATTAAGAACACATATTTCAAACCGTAACCTTGTGGGTTGCCTGGGATTTTGTTCATCGCCTGAATCATCATACGCAATAGTTTTGCCGATGTGTCAGAACCAGAACCGAAAGTTGCCAAGTCGGAAACGTCAATATTGCAAACGCGAATAATATGACGATAGTCTTTCAGGGCCAATCCGCAGTGCCAGATAAATTGTGTCTGTTTAACTGTGCGCCGTGTACCACTTTCTGCAATCACTTGACGACCAAGGTCATTGCGTTCGATACCTGCTTTTGTTCCTTTTGGATAGATACCATGCAAGCCACGTTCGCCCAAACCTACCAACCAGATTGAAGTATTGTCAGAGCCAGAACCACCAGCTTTGATGATCTGATTCCCATACTCACCAGTTGATGAATTGTAGCGCGGTGCAATCCCTAGGAAACGGTCAACGTTGATTGCTGGGTTTCCATAGAAGAATGTGGTGCTGAAAAAGTCGTTCATACCTTCCAGTGTTGCCACGTCTTCGGACGCACGCACTGCGCCTTCATTTCCACCAAGGCGCAACATTTCGGTGTCGGCTTCTGACCAACCTTCCAAAAGCATTGTGCCTTCGTCAATTTGCTTGGTGAGTGATTTGGAAGGTGTCACACCAGTATTGATGCGGCGTGTGCCTACCGTTGGTTTGCCAGCGCGTAAAGTGGTGCGATGACCAGTTGGTAAGTTACCCTCCATCCAAGGTAAGAATTTCAGAATATCGTTCTGGTTGTTGAGGACTTCAACAACGTTTGCAATATCCTGCATATTAGGGTCCATACGTTTTGCGATGTCTGAAAAAGTCAAAACATCATTTCCAATTACAGCCATATTTTATACTCCTGTGTTAAGTTTCGGTGGGATACCAAACCTCTGCCAATGTTTTCTGCCCATTCGTTCCGTTGCCAGTCGTGTTGAAACTTGGCCGGTCTTCACCAGTACCTTCTGCCAAGGCAAGTGCCATGGCAAAAACTCCAGGGTGATTGCCAGCACCGTAATGGCCCAAGAATGTCTTATCATCTTCCGATGGGAAAAACCTCTTGATCATTTCCTCGGCACGCCCTACGCGCTCCTGAAATCTGGCATCGCCATCTTTACCGAATGTTTCGTGCGTTTGTTTCTTCCAACCTTCAATTCGTGCATTGTGCTGGTCCACTAAATTCTTCATCATATTTGATAATATTGAAGAATGAATATCGACAAGCTTTTGCGCTTCATCTTGGGTAGCATTTAGTTTTTGCAATACTGGAATTGCCTCGTTCAAAGCATTTTGGTCAATCTCAATCCCTTCAGGGATATTGAATGGCTCGTATTGTATAGTTTGCGCTTCTTGGTTCCCATCCTTTTTATCCTCACCAGAAGAATCCTCATTGTCGGTATCTTTTAGATCTTGGTTATAATCGGACTGATTAGACTGATCGGTCTTATCAGTTTCAGGCTGGTCCGCACTTTGCGCTTGTGCATCTTCGCCAGAATTCTTTTCATTAGCTGCTGGTGCCTCTGCTGGAGCGATTCCAGCGTCTGCCTCTAGTGTTTCATTCGCTGTTGGTGTCTGTGTCGTGTCTGTCATTTAATATATCCGCCTTATCTTCGTATTCCGTATCATATCTCATTTTAGCTATAATGTCTTTATCATTCAATAGGGCATTGTTAAGAAACCACAATCCTGCATTCCTTATACCCTCATTATAGGCATGTTCAGTTGGATTTTGATTAAACGTCGAATTAAAAATTCGCGCAAAATCAAGAAATACCGATAGGACATACCTTGTTTCTGGGTCATTGCAAATTTTTGCAAATCCATTTGCAAGTTTTTCTTCCAAGGTATATGAGCGTTGCTTTGCTTTTTTAACTGCCTTTGGGTCGCCAGAATCGTATGACATAAATTTCCTATTATCTTGTGTTTCTAATACAATTGCGGCCAGCCGGCCCACCGATGCGGCTCGAAGAGTGGTGGCGCGGACAGATCAGGGAGCAAGGGCAAATGCGGCAAGAATTTAACCGTGTCCAGAGGTATTACCTCCGTCCCGTCGCTCTCCCACATACCGATGATCTCCCAGTCGCTCAAGCCCAGCCCGGGCATGGTGGCAGGGTCAAAGTTACTTGCGGCCAAACAATCGCAGATCACCTTCCCAAGAGCAGGGTTAGTCCCCGGCATGGGCATCCTGTACTGCCCCAGTACCGATGCAATCGCCTCCTGCTGTTCAAGTGTCAGGGCCGCAAATGTTGTATTTTCAGGGATTAACAAAAGCACACGAAAATAAAGATCACTCATGATGATATCCTCGCAAGTTCAGAGTTAGAAATTCGGGCAGGGTATATGCGCAGTTCACCGACTGAACCATTTAGGTAGTCAATCGGAGAGCCGGCCACCACGCAGTGACCTACGCTCATTTGAACAGGTGACACAGGAAGCGCGCCCGATGCATCTAACCCTAGCTGCACACCGTTCTCATACAGCGCATAATCATTCGCTGCGATGGCTACGGCGTGCTTGTACGTCGTAGCTACCGCAGTGGCGGATATATTCTGTGAGAAGGAATCAACGCCCCCCGAAGTGACGACCATTTTACCTGTGGCCGCTCCGTTGAAATTGCGGAAGAGCATTGACCTGTTGCTCGCCGAGTTGTCGTTCATACAGAATACCGACGCATTCGGCAGAGATGTTCCGGCAGCGTAACGTGCATGATGAGAAACTAAAGCAGAGTTGGCAGTTGTGTTGTACCATGACGCGAAATTAACAACATTACCTGACCCGTTAATACAAACATCCTGCGCCCGTGTGACGGCAGCGTTTGTTGTAGGGATGTAGGATGAGGCGTAATATCCTTGCTCAACTTGACAGCCATTGCAATATACGCCGCTGGTCCCGTCCCCCGTAAACACCGTCACAAAGCCGGGGCTGATCGCGTAATTTATAAATTGGTAAGTACCACCGGATACCGTTAATATAGTGACCGACACACGATAAAACCCGTTCCCTAAGTTTCTTAGTGTCGCTCCCAAAAGTTCAGGCCCGCCCGATGATTGGATTGTGCCATTCTGCATGTCGATATTGACAAAACCGTTACCCGCCGCATTCCAAAACAATAATTGATAATTGTAATTACTGTGCCGCTTAACAATTACAGATGCTGTGTAAACTTGCCCTGCTGTGAGTGTTCGTGTTTGCTTTACCCTATGGTTTGCAGCGGACGTATCAGGGACGATTAGATCCATTGTCGTGGTGCCGTCAATCCATGTCGTCGCATTAGGCGTTACGGTGCAGGTATCTTTTGTCCATGCCGCATCTGCAAAATTCTGTGATTGCGAACAGATGTTAGTTGCCGCCGGTTCAATGCTCAAACCTAAAGGAGCCCTTGTCACAGGGTCATAGGTAAAAGCAGGGGTGTCAATCGCGGCTGTTTTTAAAAGGCCGTCGGACCCGAAATATGTTTTTGTGCTGGCACGGGAGAAGGTGAACAGATCAGAAAATTGTCGTACTGCTCCGCCTGCAAAATACCGATTATTTTTAAAATCAAGCCAGAGTGACGGATTGATTCCATCGGCTTTGCCCATGTCATACCACTGGCTGCTTTGGCCTCTAGTTAGTCCAATTCCTATGCCTATGCCCATTCCCAACATTTTATTTTCTTTCTTATCGGTAAAGAATAATATCTGTGACGGTTGTGCCAGTAGTGAAAATTTTCGTGATGCAAAGAGCGTGCTGAACCCCTGCCGCCAAAGAACCTGACGGTATTGTTACATCCTCACCTTCTGCCGTTAGGCAATGAAGTGTTCCCGCCGCTGAAAAACTAACTGCACGGGTGACGGTGAAATCTACATCTTTAGTTGGGTTAACCGTGATGCTATTAGCTGGAGATATGGATTGTTGGTTTGAGGGCATTTTTTATACTCCTAACATTCTGTTTAATGCAGTGGATTCACCCACTGGGGTTTGTGAAAGTTGTTGCGCGGCTTGTACTCCTGCAATTCCTAGCTGTGCCTGTTGCACTTGTTGTGCTTGTTGTTCGCGTGATGCACGTTTTTCTGCCACCTTATCATCGGACACAACGAGCCTTTGCGGCACTCCAAGCATAATTCCGACCTCATCCACTGCTTGATCTGCATCAATTTTATCAATAACATCAGGGAAAAATTGTGCTGCGTATCCAGTGAAAGACATGAATTTTTCAATGCTGCCAATGCCAACCTGCTGCTGGGCTTGGGCCAAAACAGAAATATAATCAATTTTCAGTGGCTTGTCCTGTATTTCTTCTGGCGGCGGTGCAATCTGATCATGGTAAACCATAATTTCAAAAGCACGTTCAATGCACGGGTCAAGGAATTCTGTTCCCAAACGTTCGACTACTGGGCCAAGTTGAATCAGTTTTTCTTCATGCCGTTCTGCAATTTCAGTTGCTGTCACTTGGCGGCGGTCTGAATCAATGGTGGCAAGGAAAAGGTCAACAAAAAATGCTTTATTGACACGGCCTTCATCAATCTGAATGTCCTGCAACATATACTGCAAGGGCATATTGACCTGCTCAAGCGGCTGAATGGCATCTGCATTTGTGTTTGGTGGTCGGTATGTCACCCCGCCGGGCAACCCAGAAATAGGGTATTGCCCATGGCGCATTTCTGCTGGTGCAGATTTTGGCGGGTTCATGATTTTCTGCAATCCCTTTGCCTTCTCACGCTCTTTCAACTGGATTGCTTTGGTATCCCCAAGGGCTTCCATTCCGCAACCAACGCCATAGGCTTCATCATCCGTTGTTTCCCAACGTGGCACTTGGCATGGGAAACGGTCATATCCAGAAGTCTTCAAGGCTTCTTTGTGATTGTCCACCCAATAGCAGGAAACAAAAGGCTTTTCATTTGCACCAATGATGATTCGTTCATCCTTGCGCTTTGCATAAGGGTTCGGAAAAATGGCAATCCATACGTCACGTTCCGTGAAATAATTTGATTTGTCGTACTCTGATTTGGTGGCTTGGTCGCAGCGGTCATATCCGAATGCTTCAACCATTTGGTAGGCTGTCATGCGGTTCAGGATAACAACGCGGTCAACACGTCCCTTATGGTTGATACCTACCCAATAACGCCCAGTCATCATGCTGCGGAAAAGCAGAACGTCTTCAAAATCCTGTGTCTGCAACTGCCCTGCGGTTCCAAAAATTCCAAGAACCTTATACATGGAATGGCTTGTGTTGTAGAAATTTGAACGTCTGAACACCGTCAAAAGGCGGCTGGTTGTATCATCAAGCCATTCACGGACTCGGGCATTTTCTGATAGTTCCCAGTCCTCAATGCCTAATTTGAACCAAGGGCGTGCGGGGCTAGTCAATCCAGATTGCATACCTGACGCAAGGGTGCGAGCTGCGGTCAGACAGGTGTTGTTGATGATGTTTGACCATTTGCTGCGCTTTGTTTTTGTCGTATCGTCAATTCGCACAAGGTTTGGCGCAAAGTATTTCCCAAGTTCGCGCCAGTCCGATTCGTATTCTGTACGGATATTTTTTAAACCTGCGGTCATCTTCTGGGAGATATCAAGTATTCCCTTTTCCTGCTCTTTAGTTAATCCAAAGCGTAGTTTAGTAAAACTTGAAGTTCTATTATTTTCACCAAGCGGAATCATCCTAATATCTTCCTTTTAGCGGCATTCGTGTCGTCCTCACCAGAAAGAGAATCTATTTTGTCGCTCCCAAGTTTGGCTGTGTTTTTTCCAGCGTTCATTGATGATGATTTGTCTTTCCCGTAGTCACTCGAAAGCTCTGGTGTTTTCTTTGGCGCTTCAAGGAATCTATCTGATTTTCCGGCCTTCGCCGCGCTTTCTTTTAATTTGCCATACTCATCCCTTGAATAGACCAATCCATAGTCTGATTTGTATTCTATATTTTTGTCACTGAAAAAGCTCGATGGTGAATACTGCATTCCTACTGTTGATTTTTCACCACGTTTTCCAGTCCTAATGTCTGCGGCAGATATGTTTGCATACCTAAATATATCACGTTTTTCTTTATCTTTGTCTTGCCCTACTATTGCGGCATCATTGTCTGACAAAGTTCCATATTTCCCTGTGTAAGTTCTTGAATATCCCTTTGTATTATCCCCGCCATTCTCAATTCTGAAATACTGTTCATCTGGATTATCCGTTAGCCATTTGTCAATATCTGCAAATGTTTGCGCGCCTTTTCCTACTGATTTAATCGACGATAATTCTTGCATGGATCTTGCTTCGTCCGCAGCGGCTTTATCCGCGGCATCTTTATCCGCGGAGGCTTTATCATATGGTTTTTGCAGTAACTCGCGTGGGTTAATCATCCTAATATCTTCCTTTGAGCGGTATTAGCGTCTTGGTTTTCTAAAGCAGAAGAAGTTTTAATCGTCCCGCTGCGCCCTGCTGCGGCTCGTGCTCTATTTCTTTCGTCTGTTCGCGCTTGTTGCACTTCTGCATCAACTGCTGTTGGTGCCTCTGGTGGTTCTGGAGGGGGTGGGGGTGCTGAAATTTTAGGGGTGCTTCCCATACACATGGCTTGATATCCTTTATTTATCTCTGGTCAATATAGGGGTCATAATCAATTGTCATGCCCGAACCTGAACCTAAAAGGTTGCTGTATGATAATAGGTTATCAGAATTTGTTTCTGAATGGAAGGGATGAACGGTGATTGGTAATACATCAAAAGCATTTGCCAGAAGAAGGCTGTCAAATTTATCTGGCGAACGACGAATTACCTTTTTTATTTCGTTTTTGTTGATTCGTTTTATCTTCCCGCGCTCATCAAGAAAGACACGGTGCGCTGACATTTCTTCAATCAGTTCTGGGTCATTTGGTATTTTTCCCCCTGCATCCAACCATTTTTTTGTACGATACATCATTTCAGTAACTTTATCTGCATATTGTGGTTGCTGTGCAGTGCCGCCAAAATTCACCCCATAAACGTTGCTGAATCCACGGCGTTGCATTTGTTCAACCACGGCAAAGCCATATCCATTATCAACAATGGCCGCATCTGCTTTCCAGGCTATCATTTCCTGTGCTAGAATATCACAAAGTTCTGGTGTTTTTTTGCCCTTGTATATCTGCTGGGGGAAACACATAAGCCCCTGTTTTTTGGTCAAGGATGATTTGTCTTTCCCTTCTCCTGCAACGTCCAGGCCAATGACACGCGCCGCCCCAGTAAGATCAGATAATCGCAACTGTCTGTTGATTGATTTGTCAAGATCGACAAGTTTGAACAACACGTCATCACTTGACGCTTGGAAGTCACATAACATTTCTTGAGCAAACATCGCTTCAGTCATATCTTGCCTTAATGCTTCAATTTCTGATGGAGGCAACCACGGAAGTTTAGTATCGTTGACGCTAAACACAAGTGATTTCCAATTCGGGTCTTTTTGTCCTCGTCTGTAGAACTTATAAAGTTCATTTATACCTTTTGGTGTTCCAATAAGCAATGCCCATCCCATGCGGTCTGCCAAAGCTGGGCGGATAATAGCGTTCCATACGTCAGGGCGCATATCGGCAATTTCGTCAATGACAATACCGTCAAAGTACAAGCCACGGATTGCGTCTGCATTGTCCGCACCGAATAGCTGAATTCGTGCGCCCGTTGGCAACTGCACCCATAGTTCAGATTCGTTCTTCTGGATACCAAGTTTTTTCCAGTCTTTGCCGAATGTGTCGTTGACATACTTTTTTAATTTCCGCCATGCAATTTGCTTTGCCTGTTTCAGATACGGCGCAATGTATCCGAACATTCCGTCTGGGCGTTGCTCATAGATTGCTGCCAATACAAGGTTGGCAATGGCACATTCTGTCTTCCCGAAACGCCGGTGTGCAACGGCAACAACAAAGCGGTGCGTTGAAAGGGCTGTGTGTATTTCGCTTTGGTAAGGGTGTGGGGTGTACTTAAAGTTATAGGTCTTCGAATTGCTCTGAATCAGAAAGTTGGTCTGTCTGCTCGGAATTATTACGCCAGTTCTGTCCTGGTATTGGAACATTAACGTTTACCTGAATCGCCATAGGTTGTTTTGAATGGTCTTCGCCCTTATAAAGCTGGTGCAACTTCAAAATTTTTTCGATGGCATCCATCTTATCATGGGGCGTTACCTTGTAAGTTTTTATTCTTTCTCCGTCTTTTGTTAATCCTACACCGAATTCAATTTTAAGCAAACTGCGCTGCCGTGGCGTAAGTTCAAGAATTTTCCCAAGATCAATGACCGGCTCGCCTTCTTCATTGATTTCTGAATAGATAATAGGGTCAAGAAAGGCAATGTCATAGAGATGTTCAATAAGGTTCTGCGTTCTCTCTTCCTGCTTCTCAACGTGCTTTGCTGACAAGTATCTAAGGCGTTCGATAATGTCTGGTCTTTTTAATATCTTGCATCCCATAACTGCTGCACTGGATTTCTTCCCGTCTTTAAAAGCGGCAAGGTATGCTTCACTTGCATTGAAAGTTTCAATATAAGCCTGGCAAAACATTTCATCACGGGCATTGATTAGTGATTTTGAGTAATCAATCCCCCCATTAGGTGATTTGGTCGGTAATTTCTTGGGCATCTTTCATCACATCTAAAAATGTTTTTGTTCTTTCGCGTGCTTTCCGTGAGTCTGTCCCCATAGGGATGCTCGCAAACTTCTGACCACCGATTGATATTGTGAGAACAATTTCACCAGTCATAAGTGTGTGCAGTGTCAGTTTGTTCATGGTGTTAATCCAATCCGATTGATTTATTCATTTTTCTTCTCTGTTCTATCTGGTGATTATTTTTACACACTCTGCATTGTTTGTATTTACCTTTATGAAGGTAAAGTGTTTTTTCATTAAATTCGTGACCATTCACGCAATGCGTGCTGCTCTTTGATTTTTTTATCATGTGCAATCCAGTTATTCCCCTTGCCATGTTTTCTTGATGTGAAACCGCCTCAAGATGTGCTGGGTTCACACATGATGGGTTTCTGCACAAATGGTCAAGTTCTGTATTATCTGGTATATTTCCATTAAAATGGATGTAGGAAAACCTATGTGCTAACATTGACCTTCCTGTTGAAATTCCAAAATATCCATATCCCAATTTGTTTTTATATCCAGTGTATATCCAACAACCATTTTTTTGTTTATCAACAAACCTCATAAATCTGTCTATTGGATTTTTTTTAGTTCTTTCAAAAATACCTTTTGGCATATGGACTCCTTGTTAGTCCAAACCTATAGCACATTTATATAGAGTTAGCAATTCCTCTTCTTCCCTTCGTTTGTCAGAGTCCATTTTTCTAAGTTTTAGTACCTTACGCATTGATTTAACGCATAATCCGCAACCCTTGGCCTCGGCGTAAATGTTTTTTATATCGTCTGAAAATCCTTTTCGTTCTTCATCAAGGCGTTCAATCCTATCTAAAAAATTTTTTAAGCGTTTTACAGAGACTCCTCCCACGTCTGCTGTGTTATCATCATGTCTGCTATTATGGCCTATGCCTGCATCACTCATGCTGTTTTCTCCTGTGCTAAAGACTTTTCCTCACATCCACGAAAATTAATGTGTAATACATTATAACTTATTTCTCAATAGAGAAAATTATTTTTTAAGCCAGAAAATACGCCCGAAAATCCGTTTGAATTTTGACAGGTCAAGTTCTGCAAATTCACGCATTGTTTTTTCAGTGTTATGATATGCGACATAAAGCATATTCTGTTCCATCAGATAGTCGCAGTTTGCTTCCATCTGCTGAATTCTTCGGTCATTGTATTCAACCCTGTCCCATGCCTTGCATGGCTTCCCATTTATTTCCACGCCAAGGTGTTCATCCTCGTCATAGACAGTACGTCCGCAATCTGGGCATTGTGTTTTGTTCATTTTTCTATTCCTTTGTTGGTTGGTTAATGTATGGGCAGATACCAAGTTCAGGGGCGTGCATCCAGCACGTTACCTTGCATGAAACTGCTTCGCAGTCTTCGTCCATGTCACGGCATAGGTCGTCCGCACTCCTGTTCAGTGGTTGTTCTTTTGTGAGGTCAAAGACTTGCATTTTTTCTTTTTTCTCCTTTGTTTTTTCTGTGGCTGTTCGTCTTTGCATGATTCACAAGTACGTGGGTATCCAACTTCTTCATAGTCGTCCATGAATTGTCCGCATACTTGGCAACATAGACCGTTCAACATATCATCTGCTGCTTGCCCCATTATCGCACCACGCTTTCGGTGTGTTCGTGGATGTATGCACCGTCCACTGGTTGACCTTCAACTGGCTTTTGCATGGTTGCCAGAAGGCTGTTCAGTGCTTTCTGAATTGCATCATCGGTGAAGTGGTAGCGCAACAATTCAAGGTTCAATTTGCTGCGGTCAACCTGTTCAATTTTCCAAACGCTGCGAAGGTTTGCACTGTTTCCTTCCGTTCCACGTGACACAACACTGATTTTACCATCTGCTTTCGCTTCCAGCTTGTTTGCATGGGCTTCTGTGTTCATTGCCTGTGATAGCACGTCATCTGCTTTTGATTGCATCTGTGACGCTTCCAAAGCTGCTGCGGCTGCTGCCTGTGCATCGGCAAGGCGTTTTTTCTCTGCCGCTTCCTCTGCCAGTCTTTTGCGTTCCTGTTCACGTTTCCAAAGTAGGCGTGCATCAAGTGCTGGCTTGACCTTTGTTCTTGCACGATTCAGGTTGTCTATTTGTAATTTGAAGAACCCGTCAACAACTCTACCCAGTGTCAGGTATGGTTCTTTTTCAGATACACGAATCCCTTCGAATGCTTTTTCACACTTGGCAATCTGCCCAAGGTAGTTTGTGATTTGCACTTCTTCTTCATCAGTGTTGATGGTATTGGGCGCACGGTCTGCGGCGGCAATAAGGTCTGCTGCCCTATTCAAAAGGTCTTTGTTTTTTTCTGCAAGCGTGTCTTTCAGAATTTCTGCATTAGTAGGTGGATTGTTCCCGCCGATTGATAGGCGTTGGTCTATATGTGTTTCCATGATTTTCAGTCCTTGTGTTTTTTGTTGAGTGCGTCACTTCTGGTGATCATTTCTGATGCAGTCATTTGCATGGGTTTTCAATTCCTTTAAGTTTTGCCCATGACGCTATGTCATCGGCGTATTTCTGGCAGTGATATTGCCTAACAACTTCCTGCCTGTGCAATTCTTTTTCAATGGCTTCTGGTATAGCCCAGTAAAAAAACGCCGTTGTTGCAGCTAATACCATGAACACAAAAAATGCTCTTTTGTATAATTTCTGCCAACAATGCGTTTCAAATCTATATTTTGATTGGTAAAGCATTTTCAGTTCCTTTCGTTGTCTAACAATGTAATATATTACGCCTAGCGTGTCAACAATGTTTTTTAATTTATTTTATATTTTTGCTACTTGTACTATTATTTATTATATTGTAATGTTTCAGCATAGGAGGTTTAAACATGGAAGAACAATTGTTGACAAGGCATGAGGCCGCAAAAATCATAGGCATTAAACCAAACACGTTTAATTTGTGGCGTGCGCAGGGTAAGCCGCACCCGCCATTTTATAAAATAAACGGCATGATTCGTTTCAAAAAGTCGGACATTCTGGCGTTTATAGAATCAAGAAAGATTGGCGGTCAGTCATGAAAGTAAAAGATTGGGATGAGTGGCAATCTTATCGAAAAGACAGGGGGACTCCACCATGGATAAAAGTTCACCGCAAACTTTTATCGAATGCAAAATGGGCCGCTTTATCCGATTCCGAAAAAGGTCAAATTGTTTCAATCTGGATTGTTGCCGCTGATAACGATGGTAATATTCCAGACGACCCAAAAACAATTCGCAAAATATGCCAACTTGATGACGTTCCAAATATAAGGAAATTCAAAGAGTTAGGATTTTTTGAAGATGATGGTTGTCGGATTGACGCCAACTTGACGCCAACTTGTCAACCAGATGACGCACCAGAGACAGAGTCAGAGACAGAGTCAGAGACAGAGTCAGAGTCAGAGTCAGAGTCAGAATATATTAACGCTTCGCTCAAAAAATATTTTCCAAGACCTGATGATGTTGACGAAAAAGTATGGGATTTGTTCCTTCAACATCGGAAAGCCAGAAAATCAGTTGTGAATGAAATTGTCATCAAGGGGTTTAGGCGGGAAGCAGACAAAGCTGGAATCATTCTGCAGGAGGCTATTGAGATAGCTATAGAGCGCGGATGGACAGGATTTAAGGCTGAATGGGTAAATAACAACACAAAAACAGAAAGGCTAGATCATGCAATCCAAGTTGCAGTCGATAGAATCAAATCAAACCGACGAGAAATTAAATCAATTGGCAGTGATTCTGCGCCAGTCCTACAACGTATTCAATCTTTACGGCAAGACCCCTGACCAGATGACCGATGTTATTATGGCATTTGACATGGTGCTTGAGCCATTCACCAGTCATGAGGTCGTTGGGGCGTTCCGGTGGTGGCTATCGAATAAATCGTCAATGCCGACACCTGCGGATATTCGGAAATACATCGTTGATGAAAAAAACAAGGATAGGGCTGCGTTTAGCGATAGAATTCGCGGCAAATCATGGGGAGAGTTGACCGAAGAAGAGAGGGCCACCCTAACAAAGCTGGCAAAAATATAGGGGCTATTAAGCCCCCATTTCATAAAGTGCCAACTCGATGTCTTGGAATATTCCTTCCTTTGGCTCTTTGGTGAAATTAAGGTATTCACTAATGCGCGTGTCAGGTAGGCCAATGTGCATGGCCAAGCGTTTTGTCGTGATTCCGTGGCGTGCCATCCGCTCTTTCCATCGTACAACCGCCTTAAGCTTAACTGGGCTGCTGTATTTCAGGATGCAAAGCTCCTTCTTTATCTCCGTCGATGTTTTTTTTTCTTTCTCCAAGCGGCGGCGTAGTAACAATGGCAAGCACTCGAAATTTTTAATTTCTGTTTTATTCATTTTTTTTCTTTCATGTAAAAATTATATTGACATTACAGGATTTATGCGCCATTGTCAATATGAACGTTAACCAAGAAAGGACTAAAAATTATGACCGTCGAAATTATGCAATTTGCCACTGAACAAGAGTGGCTAGACTCACGCAAGGAAGATGTGACCGCAACTGATTGCGCGGCATTGCTGGGGCTTTCAAAGTTTAAGTCACGATTTGCACTGTGGCATGAAAAAAAATCTGGCATTGTTGCGCAAGAGTTTGTTGAAAATGACCGTACAAAATGGGGTAAACGCCTGCAAAACGTCATTGCCCACGGTATTTGTGAAGACAATGGCTGGATTGGTGAAGACCTTGGGCTGTTCTATCTGAAAGACCGTGACCTGCGCCTTGGCTCGTCCCTCGATGTGAAAGTCATTTGCCCGTCCCGTGGTGAAGGGTTGATGGAGGTAAAAAACGTGGGTGGTGATTCGTTCTCTGCTTCGTGGTCAGATGATTTCGCCCCTGTGTATTATGAAACCCAGTTGCAGCAAGAATTGCATTTGGCAAACAAAGCAGGACTAAATCTGTCATGGGGTGTCATTGCTGCCCTGGTCGGCGGCAACAAACCAGTTTTGTATTTCCGTGATTATGACCCTGAAATTGGTGCTGCAATCGAACGTGAAGCGCAGATATTCTGGGAATCAATTAACACTGGGGATGAACCAAAGCCAGATTATTCAGTTGATGGCGCGCTGCTGGCAAAAATCCGTGGTGCAGTGCAGGAAAAAAACACCATTGATATTTCCACCAATAACCGTGTCTATGAATTGGTTGACCAGTATAAACATGGCGGTGAGTTGGAAAAGCAAGGAAAAGAAATGAAGGACACTGCTAAAGCTGAATTGCTTGACCTGATTGGCAACGCTGATAAGGCAACATTCAACGGCGGTTCCATCACGGCTGGAATGGTCGCTGGCAGTGAGGTGTCATTCTACCGTGAACCGTACCGCAATTTCCGTGTGAACCTCAAGAAAGCAGGTTGATACGTCAGGATAGCCACTACCCATGGCTATCCGAATGTAACAACCAAAGAAAGGAAACTACACTATGTCTAATGAAGTACAAACAATCCAAGGAAAAAGCCTGACCGCAAACCCATTCGGTGGCGGCTCTTCTGTCGCTCCGCAACCTTCTGGCGGCAATGCCCTGATGACTGCGGAAATGCAGCGTCAAATTGCCGAAACCCAAGCGCAGTTTATGATGGCTTTGCACCGTCCACGTGTCCCTATGGTGGCTGTTGACAAGATGCTGTTGGAATGTCAACGCCCGTCACTGGCAGAAGTCGCGCTGTATTCATTCTCACGTGGTGGCACCGCAATCAACGGTCTGTCCATCCGTGCTTTGGAAATGGTCGCACGCAACTGGTGCAATATCAAATATGGGTTCCGTGTCCTTGACCGTTCCGCTGGGCGTTCCGTCCTGCAAGCCTATGCTTATGACCTTGAAAGCAACGTTCCTGTAGAACGTATTTTTGAAGTCCGTCACGTCCGTGACAAAAAAGGCGGCGCAGTGCCATTGACTGATGAACGCGACATTTACGAATTGGAAGCAAACCAAGCCCAACGCCGTGTTCGTGCTTGCATTGAAGCACTTATCCCTGGTGATGTTCTTGACGTTTGTGAAGATGAAATCCGCAAAACACTTGAAGCCCGTGCCGATACCACGGCAGAGGGTATCAAGAAAATGCTGGAATTGTTCAAGGCATTCGGGGTCAACCAGAAAATGATTGAATCCCGTATCCAACGCAACGTCACCGCAATCACTGCGTCCCAAATGGTAGGGCTGCGCTCCGTCTATAACTCTCTGAAAGACGGTATGTCATCCATTGACCAGTGGTTCGACAAAACTTTGGCAGACTCACCAGACAAAAAAAATACCGCCGATGACCCTAACGCGGCATTAAAGGGGAAGATTGCAGAAAAATCACAAGTCAATGACAAACCTGTTGCGCAATCAACAACAACTGAACAACAACCAGACAACAAAAAAACAATCGGTGCATCGCAACACCTGAATGACAGTATTCTGGTAATGCTCAATGAGGCAAAAACAGTGGATGATATTGACCTAGTCTGGAATAATCATGCCGATACCCTCACGGAATTGTCAAAGGTTGACAACGCAAATTTCAAAATTCTTGACGCTCTCTACCTAAAAAACCGTGAATCCCTTGAAAAACAAGCAACTCAACAAAAAACATTCGTTTAAGAAATGTTGATAAAGGTTGATAAAATGGCGAAAATTGGCTGTATCCTCCAACGGATGAACGGTAAACCCATCATGGTTTACAATAAACAACATTCAGGGGCGCGTATGCCCCTGATAATTACTCACTGGAACACAAATGCAAATTCTGCCAATTCTACGGGTCTGGAATGCGGTCTTCGTGAATTGGCTGGGATTGGTGGCTAACCATGCCTAAACTGAATGCAGCGTGCTTAAATGCCCTGCCAAATGATGTTCGTGACGTGCGCCTGACTGCGGTTGGGCAAAACGTGTCTGTTGAAACTGACAAAGGCAATTTCATAATACATAATGGGATTGTCATGTGTCCTCAAAATGGGAGTATTTTTAGATGAAAGACGGATTTGAAATAAAAATGTTTGCACTTGAATTATACATTGGAAGACTATCTTTGATTATGCTTCGGAATTCAATTGAAGCTCTGTTTCATGTAGATTCAAAAGATTCAAGCCTTTCAATAAAAGTTGGCTCATGTACAGGCCGCGTTTATTATATACATAAAACAAACGATGATATTTTAAACATGGAAAGTATTAATCCATTAGAGTTAGCCACAATTGATTCTGAAAGAATACTTGCTAGATTCAAAATGGAAATAAATTAACCATTTAAAGGGTGCCAGTCTAACTGGCTCCTGTCGCCTTTCTCCTGCGGCGTGATGCCGTGCCGCCTGTACCAGTTCACAATCCTGAAAGCGTGTTCTGCGTCATATACAATCTGAACCTGTCCACGCCATTCGCCGTGCCACACAACCTGGTCTGCTGTCAGTTTACGTGCGCTTGGAGCCTTTGAACCGTCTTTCACTTCCAGCAATAGGTTTATACCAGAAAAACCAACCAGAAGGTCTGGGCAACCATTCCCAACCTGCGCCAATATCTGCACGGTGCATCCTATCGCACGCAATGCTTTAACAATGCTTGACTGGTTCGAGTCAGTCTTCGCGCTTTTTCTCATATTTTCCCTTGTTCTATAAAACGGAAAATGCCCCGCCTTGTTTAAGGGCAGAGCATTCCCGAACGATGAAGGACTGAAAACCCTGACGGGTCTTGCAAGTTCGGATTGTATCTTATTTATAAAATAAATCCAGCGCGTTTTCAAATGGGTAACGTATCTCATCCATGATGCGTTTGTATGCCACATCAAACCATTTCCTGTCCTTCTCTATCCCGATGAACCGCCTGCCACTCCGCAACGCTGCAATGCCCGTTGTTCCTGTTCCCATGAACGGGTCAAGCACAACTTCGTTTTGCTTGCTGCTGTTTGTGATGTAGTGCTGTATCAGTGCTACTGGCTTTTCTGTGGGGTGTGTTGTTTCATCCGTGTGCTTGACGTAAATGCCCTGTTTGCTGCTGCAATCATTGATGCTGAATGCCTTGCCCTTGAAGAATAGCCCAACATATTCCGCATTCTTCATGTACCATCTGTTCGGCGTGCAAGTTCCCTTGTCCCAATACAGAAGATTGTGGAATCTGAACCCTGCCGCCCGTGCCTGAACCTGCATTTCAAACTGGTTCTTGCTGTCCGCCATTAGGTAGCAATGGGCTTGTGGCGCAAGTGCATTGTAAATCAGTGGGACAAATTCATCCCAGCCTGGTATGTCGTCAAAAATTTCACCGCTGTTGTCGTATCCCTCGCCAATGCGTTCATGCAATCCGCCTTTGGTGTTTCCACCACTTGTCAGTGCATATGGTGGGTCAGACATGCAAAGATCAATCCCTGACAGTCTTGGCAGAATGTCCAGTGCGTCACCGCAATACAGTGTCACGCCTTCTGAAACGCTTTCCCACATATCAATGTTTGTCATAGTTTCTCACATACGCTTGTTTTGATATTGATTTATTGAGAATGTTTTACCGTACCTTCTGCCAAACCGAATAATTTCTATCATTTCAAGTCCTTTCGTTGTGTAGTATATTACACTTTGCGGGCAAAAAAACAACCACAAAGTTTACCCTGTGGCCGTTTATACTGTATCACTCAAATACCCGATAAAATCGGGCAGTTCGGGAAACCATTTTTTTCCAAGTGAAATCCAAACAAACAACCCCGAACGCTTGGTCCGGGGCTGTCTTCCTCTCTGGGGGGACAGGAAACTTTATTCTTTAAGTGTATCAAAACAATATTACTTTTTGGTTAATACGATATAGCATAGGTTTGCGCTGGTGGCAGGCAATCCGGATATAAAGGAAAAATGCCCGGTGTATTGGAAGAAATCATGTTAGCACTTGATGAAGCCAAGCCCCTTTTCTTACTAGGAGGATTCGGTGGCATTGTAGGCGACGTCTGTAGCTGCATTTTAAATGATAATGTGCCAGAGAGCCTAACTGAAGACTGGCAAATATCTCATAATGAAGGATATGCTGAACTTCAGAAGATAGCGCATACACATGGACGCAGTAGTGATTATGATGCTATTGTGCGTACTATACGGCAATTAGAAATATCAAAAATAGCAGCACGAGCAGGCCTTGAAGAATTAGAATACCGGAAGATAATGTCTTCTCCTTTTGTAGATGAATGCGTCTATTTGGTACTTAAGGGGCTAAAAAATATTAGTTTAACACGGCAAGAAAACGCATAATCAAATATCCCTAAAAAGGAGCGAACTCATTAAAGAGGAATTCATAGCATAGCAACCTGCTTGTATTGCTTTTTAGATTCAGTCCTGTGTGTCAAATCGTAGATGGAGCTCAAGGTCTCTATAAACTCCGTTTGCCCACCATAGCTAGGATGACGAACGCACTCTGCTAAAATCCCCATGTCTTCCAATGATTTTTGGGCATCACGGCCAATAGCCACAATATGTTTGGGCTGCAATGCCTGCAATAACCACAAAAGAATAGGCTCACAGGCAATCTTTTCCTGCCTTGTGTGGCAACGATTGCTCATCGGAGCATGAGCTTCATGAGGGTGCAAGGGAAAAACGTTCCATAAAAAAATGGGACGATTTATTAAATCAAGCATTTGCCAAACAACTGAGGCCGTCCGCTCAGCAACAGCGGGCCCTTTTGTCGCCCGCATAAGTGGTTTTGTGTTAAAGAGGTTTGCATGATTATTGAGATGAAGTTCATCAGTAAGTGCTAATCCTGTTCTTCTGCCTCCTCGATAGCCCAGATCACGGGCTATCCATATAGAGTCCACACCATTTTGTAATGCGGATTCCAGAACAAGTTTTAAATTCCGAACGCGGATATTTGCTGCATCTTTTTTATCATAATCTTCACACGCTTCAGCATAGGGATTAAAAGCATTCTCAAAGTGCAAACTTCTTAGCGTGCTTATAAAGTTTTCTGTTTCTTTTTTATGATTGAGCATTGTTTGAAGCCTCTTTTATAATGCTTTTCACAGTATGATTTTTTAAACAGCGGTTCACCGCACGCTGGTTTTGTAACATCCCCTATATAGCGGCATCCATCATCTTTTGCAATCCTTGAAGCTGTAGGCTCTGCAATCTTTTTGGATCGTTCTACTGGGACCACAACACTCGGCCCAACTGCCTTATATCTGTTTGCCACGGAGATTACAGAATTCCGCGATCTGTCCGTGCCAAATTCCGCGTTTAAAATCTTCGTGATCTCACTAAAGCTATATTTCTTTTCTGAAACTAGCGTATGCACTCGATCTATTTCCGCATGCGTCCAGATGGCCATTTTATGTTTTGCTCCTACGCTTAATCTCGCGGTCAATATACCAAGCGGCCTTTTTTAAATCCTCTATGGCATCGTTTTTGAGGTCGGCCCTCCAAACATATTTTACGGCATTTCCTAGGTTGAAACCCATGTGTTCGGTGATGGTGATGCACTCAATGCCGCTCGGGTGGTCATTGTAATGCTTAGGGTGGTTTACATTATCTACTAAATTTTCACCCTGTTGATCACTACATTTTTTACAGTTGTATGGTTGTGGCGGGTGGCACCTATCTATTCCATTATCGGCTATGCCTCCACATTTAGGACACTTGGTTAGATCTGGTTGGGGGGTGGCGTTTTCGGTCCCAACCTTCCCTTGTTGTGGCATCCTGAAATGCGATATCATAGCTTTTTTACCTCCAAACGTTTTATTCCATAAAGTCATGTCTTCATTATCCCGTGTCATCTACTCGCCCCTTTGAAGTTTGAGATATGCGCGGGCGGCTTTTACAACCATGTGACATCTATCTTCGTATTTCTCGCAATCCGCCAGATAAACGCCAACTATTTCATAATCAGTCAAATCTGGTATACCTTTTTCAAATATGCTAAGAGCCTCCTTTAATCCGTCTATCCGTTCCACAGGCGCGGCTTTGTCGGCTCGGGTGTTCCATGCGTCCTTGAGAATTTCAGGACTAGCGCCGACAGCTTTTTGCATTATGTAGCAGGAACCTCTATGCGGTAAAAATCCATCATCTGTTTTCTCGCCACAAAATGGGCATGGCAGTAATTCGTTATTCATGGTCATTATTCCTCTTTTGGTGGTTGTGGTATCTTTGAGTTAACCTTTGATAACGACATACACGCCGTTATCAAAACGTTATCGGCGCGGGCGTATTTTGTCCCACCTTCAAACGGTTCTTTTGACCATTTTCTAAGACAAATTTCCGTCCCAATTCTGTTTTCCCCCAGTTGAATATAAATATCATCTGGCATTTCGTTATTCATGATTTTTCCCTTTCTTATCATTTTTTCTACGCCGTTCCTCAAGTGCATAAGACTTTCCAATCATTGATGCTCCACGTTTAAAATCATCTGGGAATAAAGCCTCGCGGCAATGTGGGCAACAGGGAACTAATTTTTTTTGTCTCCAAGCATCATCAATAACTTTTGATGCTATGCTTATCAAATTGTGTTCTTTTGCTATTTTGATTTTTTCTTTTTCTGAGCGGATTTTGTCGTTTGCTTTTGCTAGATTAACAATAAGAGATTCAAAAGCATCAAATGCGCTAACGTCTTTTTTGCAATCCTCACACCAAATACGCCGTTCATCTTTATCGTAAACCATTCGCAAGTGTGCGCATGATGAAAATGGTCTACGCGATTTTCCACGGGCAACCCTATAATCACCAATATCAACAACTTTTACGCCAGAAAGAAACTCTTTAGGCTCTATTGGCGGGTCATTACTATCCATCATTCACCCGCCGCTTTCTGCGCTTCGGCGCGGTAGATGGTATCTCTAAGGAGAATTATCGGATCACAATCTCTCCAGTCACCATCCATGCCTCCCGTCATATGACCCAACGCAACTTTACACGCATCCAACAATTCCTTATTCATTTTTATAAGCGCATCATGCGTTTGTTTTTGGCTTTCAATAATTCCATATAACGCATCTATTTGCTCTGGCGCGGTGAGCGCGGCGCGGATTGTCGAGCAAATGCGCGACCAATCTGACATAGATAACTCCATTCGAGTATTCGCTAGTTCTTCCAGCGCATCCAAAGCCGCCTGTTTCTCTTCTTCAGTCATCTCAATTCTCCTTTACGAATTTTTACGCCTATTTCATGAACATCCAACAATCTCCGCTTTAACCTTCCACAAGCTCGTGTCTTGTGATAGCAATTCCCCTGATCACCCCAAGAGTCATTTTTTAGTTCTTCAATCACTTCGTTTAGGTCCTTTAAGCGGCGTTCTAATTCACACAATAAAACTTTTGACACTGTCATCTCAATTCTCCCACCCCGTTTGTGCATCCAAAGACCCATCATCCGTGACCACGAAAAACGTGACCATCGCAATGGAGAGGATCAACCAAACTATGATTTCCAATATCTTGCGCGGTGTCATGATCTAATCCCTCACAAGCTTGAATGCCGCATGGGCATAGGTTGACGGGCTGGCTCCGGTTTCATAAACAGCATCCCACCGAGCGCGGTTGTGGATATTATTCCAGTAGGATGTGGGATCGGAGGCCGTGGACATCATGTAAATTTCAGCCAGTGCATCGAGCCCACCTGCGTATCGCGTTGCGGCCTCCATAAAGGCTTTCAAGACAACGGGCAGTTTCGCGTCAAAAATTTGTTTAGTTGTTTCTGCGTGCATTTTGAAATCCTACTTGGCTGCTTCATTTGGTAAAAAAATCTTCGCACCTGTTAGGTTAGCACCTCTTAGGTCCGCATCTATTAGGTTAGCACCTGTTAGGTTAGCACCTCTTAGGTTAGCACCTCTTAGGTTAGCACCGCTCAGGTGTGCATAGCTCAGGTCCGCATAGCTTAGGACCACATAGCTCAGGTTAGTACTTTGTTTTAACGCCTGTAAAACGGCAAGCCGCATTTTAATAGTCTGTGGCGTGGTTTCATTTGCGTCTATATCTGCGGTAAAGATTACCTCGTCCCAGATATCTTTAATCTCAATTTTCATTTTGTCTCCTTAATAATTAATTTTTGACATATTTTATTTTTCTGTAGTCAATCCTTCGACCTGTAGAGATGCTTTCACTTACATAAATGTTTCTACTTGCGGAGATACCTACGCCTGCAAGACATAGGGTAATTTAGAGTCATAAATTTGTTTAGTTGGTTCTGCGTGCATTTTACTCCATCCATTTTTTTAGTTTGTTTGTAATATATTACAGATTTTTAAACAAAAGAAAAGCCCTTTTTTAAGGGCTGGTGAAAAATTTATTTCTGTGCTTATTCACGTTCTTTCTTGATAAATTCTTGACAGGCGATTAATTGGAGCCGGTATTTGTCGGCTTCGGCAGCAGTGTCGTAGAGCCAGTCAGGGCGGATTCCATGCGGTCCAGAAAGCTTTCCCGTGTTGGTGGCACCATCATGTCGGGTGGAGGTGTCGGCAATCGGCACACACCCGGGCTTTGCGCGCACCCGCTTAAGAGCAGCAAGCTTGTTGTTAAGAGCAGAGAGCTGTGTTTGATAATCATGGGAGACTCCTTCGGTAATCTGTTGCGCTTTGTCGCAGGCGTCATTAAGTTGTTTCTCTCGCGCGGCCAAGGCTTTGATTTGCTTGGCCTCCAGTCGCGCCACGTCAATTTTATGAAAGCCGAAAGCCACAAGCGCAGTTAAGATAGAGCATAAAATTCCGACCAGATAATTCATTTCTTGGGGTCATCATCTTTTTTGGACAAAAATTTCTTCTCAATAACTGACCACGCCAGAACCACAACCGTCAATATCCCGCCCGATATAACTTGGATTTGCGCATCGGTAATGGTCCCATCTGCGATCAATCCACCTGCGATCAATGTTAAAAAATGTCGTACAATACTCGCTATGACTACTTGCATAATTTCCTCCTATGCAACTCGGTTTAAAATCCATCCATAAATAAACTCTTCATCCTTATCGCGATGCTCGGCCAGAGCGATATAACATGCCCCTTGCATGCAATTTAGAACTCTATAAAGGACCAATGCCCCCTGCTCTCCGCGCTGTGTGATGAATGATTTTAGAGCTGAGAGAGAGGCTTTCCCGATCACGCCGTCCATAACTAATTCAGGATATTTCTCACCGCGACGGTTGAATAAATTCAAAGCCCGTTGTAGAAATTTAGCGGCCTGCGCCGGCCCCATATTCACGGCGATATCACCCAATTTAAGGGCCACATCCTCATCCAATGCGGCGACATCATCCAACCGCAATGGGGACCAATATAACCGTTTATAAACCTCCTTGGCGGCCTCAATAGAGAAATTACGCATATCTCCCTTATAGCCATAGTTTCTGGCGACACTTTCGGTCACGCCATACTTCGTTTTTCCACCGCTGTCTTGCGGATTGTCGGAGTATCCTCCTTCAATTTTTAAAATTTTGTCAAAAAAATGATCGAATACAACCATGTTAATCAGCCTTTGCGTTGCATCGTCCGCTTTTTCTAAGGGCGGCACAGAGTTCTTTATCAGTTTTCGAGTCGAGTTTTGATTCAATTCTAACCAAGTGATTGATAATCACCGCCTCCGTTTCCTTTAGATCCATTCTTGTCGCGAATGTCTGCGCAGCATAAAGCTTATGACTTTCCAGCTTATCATCCAGTTTACGGCATTCCCCCAGAATTCTCATGTGTATTTTTTCATGAGATGATAATCGTGCGAAAATATAATTGATAAACCATCCCGTTAACCCCATGAGGCCTGTCAGTATAATACCACCGGCCCATAATATGATCTCTTGCATCATTACCCAATCTTTTTTATAACAACTTCAGTATATACCTCTGTTCCCAATGATGATGGAAAGCCGAAACCATCTGTAGCACGTGTTGTTGTGCATTGATGTTGAATTTCGAATGCTTTCGTGGTCGAAGATGGTACAGTAAATATCCCCCTTACAAAAACAAAGCCACCTGACGTAATACCCGTAACACCACTTTGACCTATTATAGATGTGCTGGTATCTGTGATATTTTGCAATCTTCCCTGCGAAGAGTTTGTATTTAATGTGGGTAATATTGCTTCGATGGTATAAGTACCCGCTGGCAATGTTATTTGATTAGAAGCAAGAGAAGCTCCACTTATACCATTTTGTTTGACCGTATTTAATGTTCTTGTTCTCCAAGCCCCCGACGTAAAAGTACCACCCGCTGTACCGGAGGCCTGCTCTTCCCTCACCCATAATATGCTTTGATTAAATGTGGCGAGGGTAGCAGCATTTATTATTTTAGAAGATGTGCCCGCAAATGCCTCCGATAAAGAGGCAAACACCCCTGACGCAATCTTGGCATAGGTTGACACCGCACCATCTTGCAGTGGCGGCTGGAATACGATGAATGGGATTGCAGTCGTCCCCAAAGTGCCGCCAGAGTTAACCGTGGTAATGTATGGGATATCTGCGTTTAATGTACCCTCCTCAATAACTACAACCTTGGACACAACCTCTTGCCATGTATCCATATCCGCAGCGCGTGTCATCGCAACTGCGACCCCATTCCAAACATAGATACCGTTTTGCGCCGCCGTTGTTTGGTCCTTTAACAAAACGCGGTCTAAGGCAGAAAGAGCCACCCCGTCAATCGTTCCCCCAGGGCTTGCTATGTTTATGTTCGCGGTTGACGCTGCCCGCGCCTTGGTCCAGTTAATACCCGTTGCCGCGTTCTGCGCCGCGATAGCCCAATTGTTCGCGCTCGTCTCACTTGTCGCAGCATTTGACGCACTTGTCGCAGCATTTGACGCGCTAGCTGCTGCCGCTGCTGTGTTTGCGTATAGGTCATCTACCAAATCTTCTGATGATGAACCAGAACCAATAGTTGTTTTTACGCAACGGGTAAGGGCTTCAACAATCTGTTTGATTTGCTTTGATAGGTTGTCACCCATCTGCTCCACAACCTCTGGCCTGACGCTGTTCTGGTTGGTAAAGTCAACTGCCTGATTATATGGAACATTATTCGTGATAACGATTTTCCATCCCGCAGTGTATGCCGTGGTAGTCGTGACATTGCCGCCACTGTCGCTGCCAACGCCCGATACAGAATAGTCTGTGCCATTCACCAATGTTGTTTCAACATTCGGTGTGACTGATGTATTCACCAGTGTCACCAGAAGTTCGGTGGCTGCGTCAATTTTCCAGTCATAAGGAAGTGGGACAATAGAGCCAGTCAGTGTATGTGATATACGATATTGGGTTATGGGCGTTGTCATGGTGCTGTCATCCTTTGATTTTTCAATATATCATCTTTACTTCTGATAAACCAGATAGTCCATTAGTTCGGGGTCCTCTTTATTTACCGCCCTAATAAGCACTTTTGCTTCTGACGATGGAATCGCAAAGAAAACGCCGATTGCGTCAATGGTGGTCTTGGCACGCGATTCCCAGTTTATGTCTTCAAGGTCTTTGGTGTCGGTAAGAAGGTCATACGAATCACCCGCTGCCGTGCCTATGAATTTACCCAATGCGACAAGCTGTGCGGTAAAAGCGTCATGCGGTGTGAACCCTTGAATAGTGCTGGCAACGGTGCGCCCATATGGGATTGTGCTGGCTGCATTATATAAAGCCATTTGCCCAAGCCCGATTGTGGCTTCACCCAGTGTTGTTTCACCGTCTTCGTCTTTGTCCCAGTCAATCTGTCCCATGAGGAATGCGGAAACCAAACCCTCCACAAGGAAAGACAATGTAATTGACGCTGCAAGGTCAACGGCACTGATTTGTTTGTTGTCATATTTTATTTTTGCATTCTTTGCGATATTGTACTTGGCATTGAAATATGAAAACAATACAGTTCCAGTCTTCACCGCTTCCTGTTTTCTTACAGAATTTCCTAATGTGCCACGTTCGATTGCAGCCTGGTCTGTTGAAAGTCCAGAACCTTGAAGGCGTGATACCGCAAAATCGGCATAACGGATTGCGTCTGCATCATCCATACGGTCATCAAGGGCTTTGATATAAGCTGCTTTCCATGTCACCATGTCCACCATTGCCTGAACCTTCTGCATCGGCAAAAGCATGAGGGCTGCGGCTTTGTCCTGAATTGTTTTTCCCTTATTTGTGTATTCATTCAAAGCGTCTGCAACGTCACGGTTCAGTGTGAATTTTCGTTCCTGCATATAAGCGGATTTTGCCCGTATCTGCTCTGATGTTGTGCGTGGGTCTTGTGACAGGAAGTCTTTCAACCCGTGCAGCGTGTATTTCACGCCAAGGTCAGGGTCTGCCATAGTTTGAACAATACCTGACATTTGAACCAATGCAGTCAAAGGTTTCAGTGCCAGTTTCCCAATTGTGTAGTTGGTGCGGATTTTTCTCAATATAGCACCATTAACCTGCGCTGCTGTTCCCTCACCTGCAGCAACGTCTTGAAGCCAAAGGTCAACCATCATCTTGTATTCTTTGCCAAGGTTGTTGTGCATGACCTCCTGGACATTGTCTTGGCGTAAAACCTTTGCAGTGTTTTCAACTGCTTCAGACATTGTGATAATACCAACCTGTTCTGCGATATGCTCACCAATAACGTCAAGGTCAAGGCGTATTGCCTGCCCTGATGATGCTTTACGTTCCTTCATTGAACCACGTTTTGTTGCGGCGATTGAACTGCTTCCAATAGCAAGTTCTTTATAGGCATCTTTCAAGTCATTTGCCATTGTTTTGAAACTGTGACGGCTATCATATTTAATACGGGCATATCCACCACGAACGTCAATGTCTGTACCGTCAACCGTTGTGAATGTTTCAGTCGGTAAACCTTCCAGCTTTTCTGGGGCATAACCAAAGCGGCGTTTCTCAATAGCACTTGTTTCTGCCCAGAATGATTCATAAAGGTCACGGACACCCATGACAAACTGCCAGTCTTTGGCGCGCATTTGTGTCAGGACATCACGGATAAATTCTTCATCCCATCCGTGTTTCTTTTCATAGAAGTCCAGCAATTTTGCGCGGTTGTCTTCTGTAGATGTGTATTGCATAGCAAGGGCGATTAATTCTTCACGTGTTATTGTGAATCCGCCTCTCTCCGCAATAAAGTCTTTGAATGATTTCTTGTCATCCGCATAGTATTTTTCCATCAATGCGCGAAGGTTGTCACCCTCTTGGCGCATACGGATTGCTTGATTGATAACGGCGCTCTGCATGGGTTCATAAACAGAACGTGTCCACACACCATAGTTGTCACCACCATCAAGTTTAACCATGATTTGCTGTATCTTCGTGTTGATTGCATCAATGCCGCCAACAAAACTACCCATCTTTGCCAACCATCTCCTGTCCTCGGTCAATGGATGTTCAAGTGGATTGGTGAATTTTTCTGCTGTGTCCACCATTTCGCGTGTGACTTCGGCAAGGTCTTTTTCTTTACCCTCAACAATGTATTTGCGTTTCCTGCGCCCCTGCGTCTCCAGATTATCAATCAGGTCACGGACTGCACGGAATTCATTCATCGTCAGGTCACGGTAATGGGTCTTCCCGTCTGCCGCTGTCAATTCGGGCGGCATAATCAGGACCGCATCTTCGTCTTTCTCTTTTGCCTGAATCCACTGATTCAATGCCGCAAGTTGCAATTTCAGTTCTTTTTTCTGACTGATTTTTGGATTGAAATCGTACTTGTCCAGAAGGTCCCAGATTTTTTCATGGTAGTCTGGGTCAATCTTCACCGCTTTGGCATTGCCTTTTGGCGGTTTCTTGTCCAGCTTCTTAAAGTGGTCCAGTGCCTTTGTGGTTTCCTCACGGGCTTTCTTTGATTGTGCGTAAAGGTGTTTGTTGATTATTTCCTTGCGTTTGGATTCTGCGGCTGCTTCATAGTTTTTCTTTGCCAATGCAGCACCATATTCACGTGCGGATTTCAAGGCTGCACGATAATACTTATCTGGGGCAATAGCCTGGTCAACTTTCAGTTTGGAAAGGGCAAGGCGTGCGGCTTTTTCAAAGTCACCGTCTGATGGATACATGATTCCTGTTTTTTCAGTCAGTGCCTTCAACTCAACCTGTGCTGCTTTTGTGTCCTCTGCCATGACCATTGCGAGGGCTTCGTTTTCAATCGTTCCGTCATTCAACATATCGCCGTGACGGGCAATCATGCGTTCTTCCGTCTGTTTCTGAACGGCTTTAGTGTATGGGTCTGCGGATTTCATGGCATTGAACATTTGTTCTGCCGATTTAAACCCGTGCATATCTGCAACAACATTTGGGTCAAGGGTGCCTTCTTTTGAGATAATGCCACGCGGTAGGTATTTGATTTCGAATTTGCCGATTGGGTTTATTGTATTTCCACGGTCTATAGATTTTATGACCATATCTTGGTTTAATTTTTCCTGACCATCCTGCAATTTTATGATTGCCTGATAGACTGGTTGTTTCATCAGGTCGGCTTCAACCTCGGAACGTACTTTGTCCGATTCCTCTTTCCACCATTCTGTTTTTTCGCGCAGCTTTTGGCGGTATGCTTTCCTGAATAATTTTTCTTTTGCCGCCTGCAATGCCTGTTCTTTCCGTTTCAGGTATTCTTCCTGCTGTTTCGGGTTAAGCATTTCCATTGTGGCTTTATCAACATTGAAAAGTTTGTCTGTCTTCTGGGCTTCAATGGCTTCATCAGTTGCAAGCAATCGGTCAAAGACTGCCTTCATTTCTGGGTTAATCTTAACACCGAGTTGCCTAATGTTTTTGTAAATTCTCGTGAACCATAGGACCATGCGCTGAAAGACTGATTTCAATTCTGCGTTCGGCGTTTCGCCTGTGTACAGGTAAGCTTCAAAACCCCGTGCGAATTGCTCATGGTGCTTCACCTGTGCGTCTGAATACTTTTCAATACCCA
>ERZ650311.220-NODE-220-length-39562-cov-9.765712_pt1 | contig 39562 bp, 42 predicted proteins | sample MGYA00376247_ERZ650311 | MGnify/ENA primary metagenome ERZ650311 (study PRJEB26733, sample SAMN07839324) | wastewater metagenome | biome: small river; feature: stream; material: water | place: USA: North Carolina | collected 2016-07-28 ...
GCTTGGCCATATCCGGTATCCTACCCATATTTTTCAAGGCCAGCAAGGGGCATTTTTGGGCGATCTTAGCCAAAATACTGTCAAAAACTATTGACAAAAATGCCTTTTCGTGCTATTCTGCCAAGTCACGATAGGAAGGGATTTTCCGACCTATCCGTGGCATTCGGCCAAAAACGGCCGTATCCCGGCCTTTGACAATTGGAGTGAGAAATGTCAAACGACCAAATCGTCAATGCTGCCAGGGCGTTCAAGCTGAACGTGGAGGACATCGCCCAAAAATGGGGCGAACAGATTCCGGGCAAGCTCGCGGAGCTTGAAACTTGGCTTAAGAAAAAGAAGATCGGTTTCCTGGCGGGAAGCCTCGTGGAGCTCAGGGAGCTGCTGAAGAGCGATCCTGCGAAAATGATTCTCAGGAGCGCGGCAGGTATCCTGGAGATTCCAAGAAGCGCCTTCCCGCAGGGGCAGCTCGGAGACGCGCTGCACGAGTACGCTGAAGAATTCCTTACGGAAATCGTCCGCGGTCTCACGGAGGAGAAGCAGGAGGGAAAAGAAGTGAAAGCTGATGATACCAAGACGGCTGGAACGGACAGTTCGAGTAAGCCGCCCGACCCGCTCGACCCCAATCGGAAAGTCTACGTGATCGATGGCGACTGCTATCCCGTCGAATGCACGCATCGTAAGCCGCCCGCGCCACGCAAGGGCGAGAGTAAAGTGGCACCACTGCCGCTTCGAACGGCTATCCAGAACGGGCACTTGCCAGGATGTCGCTGTTTCGGCAGGACCGATGACATCGACCGACTGGTCGCATCCATCCTCTCGCCGAAGCCAGCCGCTCCGGAACCCGTCGCGGAAAAGCCTGCTCCCAAGGAGCCCGCGCCCGCCCCGCCGCCTGTCGGCGGGTCGATCCTCGAGATCTTCCAGCGGCTCACGCAAGACGTGGACCTCGATGACGAGGTTCAGCGGCAGGAGAACGAGCAGATCTGGCGCATCTTCGTCGGTGAGACGGAGCGCGATCCTGACCTGAAGGGCAAGTTCATCACGGCCGCTTCGCGCGGCATGACGGACGAGCAGTTCGAACGGATCGTGTTCCAGAGCCCCGTCAAGGACTGGCATTCGATGCTGGATTTCCTTGTCGGGAATGCGGCCGCTGCCCCTTCGTACTTGGCCAATAAGACCAGGGAAGAGGGTGAACAGTGGGCGGAGGCCCTGAAATCCATCAACGACTGGCTCGACAAGGCGAATGCCGCCGGCCTGGACGCTATCAAGGCGGCCAGCGATGCGGCGGATTACGCCGAAGCGGTGTACTACGGAATCGTCGATCCGGATGCTGAGCGCCGGTCGAGGATCGCGGAGCTCCGTAAGAAGTTCCCGCGTCAAGAAACCGGTCCCGCATTCGTGGACACCGCCAAGAAGTGGATCAAGCATATCGTGTGGCTGGCAATCCTGCTGGTCGCCTGGTATTTCATCCGCCAAATCGGCTGACCGAAGGAGGTCATCGTGGCTGAAAAGACGAAAACGCCGGAAAAACCGGCTCCTGAAACGGTTCGGCCCGCGCCCAAGTTGGGCGGGCTCATCATTGTCGGGATCCTGTTCCTGATCAGCTTGATGTTCGATCAGGGCACCATCTTCCAGACGACGCTTCCATCCGCTTGGACTCGCGTCAAGCAAGTCGCGGCTGTCGGCGGTCACAAGAGCCGACGCATGTACTGGCACTACGCGATGTGGTTGAGGGATCATGCGCAGACCCTCCAGACGATCACGATCATCTGGTGGGTCGTCGCAGCCCTCTTCATCGTCGGGGGAATGGCACCGGATTTCCTCCAGACAAGCGCGTCCGGACTGCTGGCCGCACGCCTCATCGGGATCTTCCTGATTATCGGCTACTTCCTCACCGCCGCCGGGTTGTCCAAAGTGCTCTACTACGGCGCGCATGCGCTCTTGGTCGGAGCGTCAGCGGTCACCGGCACGATTGGCGGCACGACCCGCAGCTGGCTGGGTAAGCTCGGTGTCGAGACGAAAGTCCCCGATTTCACCGAGTCGGCGGATGAGGCGCTTGCGAAGGGGGCCGCACGGCTTTCCCGGATCTTCCTCATCCTGGCCGTCATCGTCGCCGTGTTCGGGTCCCTCTGGGTCTCAAGCGGGCGGGCGTTGACTGGTGTCCATCTGGCGCTGCTCGGCCTTCTGGTGACGGCGCTTGCCCTCGTCACGCAGGTCTTTCCCAAGAGCATCGCCCGATCTCTGGTCATAGCCGTCCTCATCGTCACGGGAATCGTCCTGACGATCAAGTACTGCGGCGAGGACCTGACGCCGAAGTGGATCAGCGATCTCAACCGCACGGACAAGATCATCGGTACGATCGCTTCCGTCATCCTCGCCCTCGCGATCGCGAGCGCGTTCTGGAAGACGAAGTCCGACGCCCTAGTGAAGTCAGCCAAGTACGCGCTCTGGGCCTCGCTGGCCCTGATCGTCTACCTGAGCGGCAAGGGGGTACTGAGCGCCCGCGAGGCGTTCAACCTCTCCGAGGAGACGTCCGCCAAGGTTCGGGCCATCAACACGGCCGCCGAGAACCGTGCGCTCGATGCGATCCATCGGACGGTCGCGGGCTCTCCCGGGAGCGCCCAAGGCTCGGGTTCGAACGGTGCCATCTACATGGCGCCCCCTCCCGCAGGAGACGACGTGCCGAAAGGCCCGACCGCTCCCAAGCAGGAGGCTCCCAAGGACAAGTCCGATGCTCCGGTCATCGACCCGACGTCGCAAGACGCGGGGAGCGATGACCAGCTGAAAGCCCTCGGCTACTAGCTCCTTGTCCGAACTCAGCGCCCACCGGCCAAAAACCGGCGGGCGATTTTTTATCCTGTAACGACCGATGGATTGTCGGTCATGGTTGACAAAATCGCTTTTTCGTGCTATATTCAACGGTCCTGGAAATGGCCGAAAAAGCCGTTTCTGGGGCAAAAACCGTACCCTGACAACGTCCGCACAAGGGCCGAAGGCCCGGGAAGGATGCCATGCGCCATATCCTGACGCTCCTGATCTCGTTCGCCCTCTCGGCCTGTCTCGTCGGTGCCGGTCGCGGGGAGACCAAGACGGTCTTCATCGACGATCCGGGCAACGGCCCCATTCACACGCAGACGTACACGACGAACACCTCCGGCATGTACGCTGGGGGCGGCATGCCGGCCATGCCCGGAGCCGTCTACGGCAACGGGACGTACGGCATGCAGGCCGGCGGCGGAAACGCCTCGTGCGCCTTCCATCCGGACAACTGCGTCGCCTCCTACAGCGTGACCCTGGTCCAGCCGACCGTGACCGTCACCTCCACGGGAGGCGTCGGCCCAGTCAGCGTCACTGGCGACCCGCAGCGAGCGGAGCTCGTGCGCAGGCACGAACAGGCCATCAAGCTGTTGGCTGCGAAGAGCAGGGAGGCCGATCGAAGGTACTGCGTACTGCTGCTCAAATCCCCCGAGTCCATCGAGGACGAGGAGGAGCGGGCGCGGTCCGTCGCGGACTGCTCCAAACTGCTCGGAAAGACCCCACAACCCGCAACCACCCCCGAAGCCCCTGCGGAAGCGGGGGAGGAGAAGAAGTGATGAAGAAGATCATTTTCTGGATCGTTCTCGGCACCGTCCTCACCGGCTGCTACGGCGAACAGTTCGCCCAGCTGCAGAAGGACAATGCCCAGCTCCAGGAGCAGAACCGGCGGATGTGGGCGGCCATCTCCGGCAAGCAGCCGTCCGCCGCTACTGCCGCCCAGCCGCCGTCCGGACCCGTCGTCGATCAGCGGGTTCAGACGACCGTCGCGATCGGCCGCCAGCAGCACGGACCCTACGTGGGGTTCGTGGGCGAGCAGGACCGGCACGTCAGTCGCGGCCGCAAGGTCAAGATCGTAAACCGCGTGTGCGACGACGGTGGAAGGGACGGCGGCTTGAACTGTCCCGAGACCGCGCTCAACACGTGGATGACGTTCTCGATCGATGAGCAGGTCGCGTACTGCGACTCCGGGTTCATCCATCCGCGCATGCAGATCTCGCTGCTCGGGCCCAACCAGAGCTGTTGGGTCGAGATCGGCGCGACGCGTGAAGTCCAGCTCAAGATCCGGTTCTTCCGCAACAATGGGGGCGGAGAGGGCTGGCATGATTTCGACGCGACGCCGTACAAGACGATCTACCTTACCCTCAAGGTCGGTAACGGTCCCGTCACGAAGACGATCGACGAGACCTACTGACCCCGCCCGCCTCAGCAAAAAAGACGACCCGCCTTCTCGGCAGGTCGTCCTTTCTTTTTGCGCGTCAGCCGGCCGTCGCCCTGACGACCGCGTTCACCACGAAGCCCGTGATGGCATAGGCCAGGAAGATGAGCACGAGTCCGATGATGGCATTGCGGATGATGTCCTTGGCCTTGTCGACCGGATCAGACTCGCCGCGCGCCGTCATCCAGAGGAAGCCCGCGTAGACCATCAGGACCACGAAGATGATGCCGAGCAGCCCGAGCAGGGTGCGGATGATCCTTCCGACCAGGACCGGGAGGGATTGTCCGGCATCGGCCGCGCCCCCGTTGCCGAGGTTCGTCGCGGTCAGGCAGTCGAGCGAGTTTCCGGTGGACGGGTCGCAGGCGGCGCCGGCAGGAAGGGCGACGAGCGCCATCTGGCCGAACATGAGGAGCGAGAGGATTCCCAGCAGCGTTTTCTTGAGCATAGGCATAGGCTTAGTTAATTCGCTTTGGTCGTCACCACGAGCGCGTTCACCACGAAGGCGGAGATGGCGTAGGCGGCGAGGACGATGACGATGCCGATCACGCCGCGTTGGAGCGTCTCCTTGGCGTGCGTGACCTTGTCGGCATCGTCCTGGGCCGTCAGGTAGAGGAATCCGGCGTAGACGGTCAGGACCAGGAAGACGATGCCGAGGAGCCCGATGAACGTCTTGATCATGTTGCCGACGATGAGCGGCAGCGGCGTCTTCTGTCCGCCATAGGCGGCGTTCCCGATCGTGTCGAGCGACCCGTTGTTGAGGCTCTGGGCATGGGCGAGCGGGACGTAGAGGAGCCAGAGAGCGGCGGTGGAAACGAGTTTCCTCATATCAGATGCAGGTGTTCGTGTTCCCGATGTCGCAGATGTTGGGCGCTGCGCAGTCGCTTCCGCTCGTGCAGGCTTCGCCCTTCTGCTTCGTGCCGATCGATCCCGTTCCCGACCCTGTCCCGGACGTCTGGGCGGTCGGAGGCGCGGTGGAGGTCCCTCCGGTCACGGCTCCCAGGACGAAGGAAGTGATGGCATACGCGCCGGCGATCACGACCATGCCCGCGACGGCCTGCGTGATCATCGTCTTGGCGGTCCCGACCTTCTTCTCGTCGCCCTGCGCCGTCATCCAGAGGAAGCCGGCATAGATCGTGATCAGGAGGAAGATGGCGCCGACGAACCCGAGCGCGGTCTGAAGGAACTTTCCGATCAAGGCCGCGATGTCCGTGGTGTGCGGGATCGCGTTGCCGGCGGCGGCATCGAGGCCGAAGTTTCCGGCGGCGAGCGCCGTCGCTCCGGTCAGGAGGCCGGCCGCCGCGAACGTCGGGAGGATGAGGCGTGTGAGGCGCATAAGAGGTCGTCGGATAAGGAGGGTCCGGACGCGGAGGCGAAGGTTCGCCCGCGCGTCCCGACTCCCGACGCGCGTCGGGACCGTCGGATGTGCGCTAACCGGCCGTGGCGGAAACGAGGCTGTTGATCACGAAGGAGGCGATCGCGTAAGCCGTGAGGATGATGATCAAGCCGATGATGCCGGCGGTGATGATCTTCTTCGCGTCACCCACGGCCTCTTCGGAACCGGACGAGGTCATCCACTTGAAGCCACCGTACAGGACGATCATGACGGCGATGATGCCGAGGAGGCTCATGGCCGTGCGGATGATCCGGGCGATGGTGATGCGGATGTCGGTCGTGCCCGTGCCGAGGTTCGCGCCGATCTCGTTCGGCAGGAGCTCGTTGGCGGTCACGGAACCCTGCGCCAGGGCCATGACGGGGAGCGCCATGGTGGCGATCATCGCGACGCTGACCAGGCCTTTGACGAGCGTGTTCTTTGTCATTCAACTCACCTCCTTTCAGGCTTAACCTGTTAGCGCTTTGAAGACGAAGCTGACGAGCGCGTAGCTGGAGAAAATGACGACCAGCCCGATTGCCGCCCACTTCATCGCGTCTTTGCCTGCCTGGATTTTAGCAGGCTCGCCGGCCGAGGTCAACCAAATCAGGCCGCCGTAAACGAAGACCGCGAGCGAGAGTGCGCCGACGATCCCGATACCGGTCTTCACCAGGTTGTTGATCAGTCCGGGGACGCTCTTCACGTTGATGGGATTGGTCAGCTGGATCGTGCCGGAAGGCGCCGTGCCGGTCGCGGTCTGGGCCGAGGCGGGAAGCGCCGTGAGGAGGAGCGCGGCGACGGCGCCGCAGGCGAAGATGCGTCCTTTCATATCCTAGTTCGAGACGGCATTGATGATCATGTTGACGAGGGCGTAGGAGGCGAAGATGGCGACGAGGCCGGAAAGGGCGGCGACGATGATTCCCTTGCCCTGATCCACCTTCTTCGGGTCGCCGGAGGCCGTCATCCAGACGAGGCCGCCCCAGACGAAGAAGGCAAGGGCGAGCGCTCCGATGACGCTGAGGATCCGGTCGATCACGCGTCCGATCAGGACCGGCAGACTGACGTCCGAGAGCGGCAGATTGAGGCCCAGGACCGTGCCCTTCTTGGCGCCTTGCATCGCGGCGTCCTGGGCGCCTTGCACCACGGCGCTGGCGGCATCGACGTTGGCGCAGTCCGGGCGCTCGGGGTCCGTCGCGGCGGCGCAGTGGTCATGCTGCGGGTCCGTCGGATGGACCGATGAATCAAGGTAATTGCAGCTCGTCTTGTCGTCGTCGAAGGTCTTGTAGAACCCCAGGCCCTGCGCCTTGCAGCGTTCGGTGCAGGCCGCTTCGGTGCTGACCCAGCCGCCATCGACGCTTTTCGCCCGGCAGGCCGTCGCCGCGAAGGTGTCGGGATATTTGCAGGAGCACCAGCGAGGCTTGCATTGGGTGGCCCGAGCTTGCGCGTTGCAGGCGTCGGGGTCGGCCAGGGTCGTTACGCAGTAGGGCGATCGAGCGAAATTCACCCAGCTTTCCCCGTAGTTGTAGATGGAGCTGTCGCAGCCCCCGCCCGACGTCTTTTCGTAATAGCAGACGTCCTTGGAGGCGGAGAGGGTGCTGAGATAGTCCGTGCCTTGCGCCGCCGGGCGGCCGAGGAAGGCGGTGCAGGAAGCTTGGCAGGTCGCCGCTCCCGCGCTGCCGGTGCCGTCGCCCGACTGGTTCCTCCACATCCGTCCGCCGCAGCTCGCGCTGCCGCCGGTCTCGGTGGCGCCATCCTTGAAAGCGCAGAAGCAGTAGCGCGGCGTGCCACACGCAGGATCGTCCGCCGATTGCAGGCGGACGCACGAGTTCACCCCGACGATCTTGGAGGCGCAGATGCTCGAGTTCTCGTCCTGGTAGCCGACGGTGAATCCTTGAAGGTGCGTGCCGCATTCGTCCGTGCACTCCGCGTTCGAGGCGATCGGGACGGTGCCTTCGGCCCACAAGGAGACGCCCGGCGCGTCGGTGACGACCATCCGGTTCTTCATCATGATCGTCGTCCCGTCGCCGCACGGCGCTCCGGAGCGATGCGGCTTGCAGAAGCAGGCGTTGGCGGCCGAGGCGGGGAGCGGCAAGGAAACGGCGGCCGGCATCAGCAGGAAGACGGCGAGAAGCAAGAGGCGCGCGCGTCCTGAAAAGCTGGAGGGATGCATGATGTCCGTTCTTTTAAGGGAGGCAGCAGGCGTAATCGGCCGACTTGCTCGCGCAAAGGCCGCGGACGCAGGAACTGCCGCTGCCGACCGGCAGGCAGCTGTAGCGTTCCGAGCGGCTGCGCGACTGCAGTTCGCTGTTCAGGGACTTGCAGTCGTCCTTGGGGATGCAGACGAGGCCTTCCGCAATCACGCTTCCAGCCGGGTCCTGAGGGTTGGTATAGCCCGCCGGGACGCTGATCCAGAGGCCGTCGCCGTTCGGTACGCTCTTCTTGGCGCGGCTGTCGCAGGTCTCGCCGATCGTGGGAATCGCCGACTGGCCGCCGGTCAGCGCCTGGGTGGTGAACCGCACGAGGATGCCGGAGAAGAAGATAATGGCGATGCCGATGGCCGCGCTCCGCAGGATGCCGAAAGCCCGGTCGACTTCGCCCTTGCTGCCGCGCGACAGGACGAAGACGAAGCCGCCGTAGACGAAGTATCCAAGGGCGACGGCGCCGGAAATGCCCAGCAGGTATTCGGCAAGATTGACGAAGACCGCCAGGATGTCGGTGATGCCGCAGTCGCCGGTCTTGGTGCAGCTGGGCAGGAGCGTGATGGCGGAGGCGGCGAGAGGAGCCGACAACGCCAGGACCGGGACGAGCTTCCTCAGGAAACGCTTCATAGTACGCATATTGTAGCATGAACGCATGATGATACCCAGGGACCAAAAACCTCCCCGGGAAAGGGGAGGTCATCGGAGCCTTTTACCTGATCGTCTGGGCGATGGTCTGGGACGCCAGGTTGAGGGCGCGGTCCGGAGGGGTTCCGGCCAGGGTCGAGTCGATCATCTCGTTGAACGCCGCCTGGGTGGCCTGGACGTTCGTCCCTTGATACCAGCTTTTGGCGGTCAGGACTTGCGACGCGAAGATCCCGACGTTCGGATCGTTCAGCTGCGTATTGACCAGGCTGCGCAGGGCCGTCGGTTTGCCGGTCCGGTTGAGGTAGAGCTTGGCCTGGTCCGCCGCCGCCGCGAACTGGAGGAAATCCCATGCGACGTCCGGCACCTTGGTCTTCTTCGAGACGGCCTCGACCCAATAGTTGGCGTAGTTCGCCTTGTTGGCCGGGTCGATCTGCGGCACGTTCGTGATCCCGAAGTTCAGCTTCGGCGCCCGCGCCTTGAGCATCGGCAGGGCGTAGGAATAGCCGAAGTAATAGGCCGTCTTGCCCGCCGCGAAGGCGTCGAAGGAGTTCGGCTGGGTGTCATCCCAGGTGAAGACTTCCTTGGAGGGATTGGCGAAGTCGGTGTAGAAGGTCAGGGCTTCGACGCCTGGCGCCACGTCGCGCGTCATGCCCTGCGGCGTCTTGTCGAAGGTCGGCAGGCCGTTGGCGTCGGCCATCTCCGCGCCGTCCTGCATCATGAGCAGGGAGAGGAGGTCGAACGAACGGTCGACGTTGCGCGACGTGCCGATGCCGGCCGCGGGCTTGACCAGCTTCCCTTGCTGGTCGTACGTCGTGAGGCGCTTCACGTGGTCCTGGAACTCGGCCCAGGTGGAGGCCGGCGTCGGGATGCCGGCGGCGTTCAGGATGTCCTTGTTGTAGTAGAGCGCCATCGTGTCCATCGCGAGCGGCAGGCCCCAGAGCTGGTCGACGATGCCTTGCTTCGGGTCGCTCGACTGGCCCTTGGTGATCACGTCATGCCCGACCTGGTCGACGTAGTTGTTCTTGACCTGCGCCGGAGTGATGACCGGCAGCGTCTTCTGGACCCATACCTGTTCTTTCTGGAAACCCTGGATCTCCCGGAAGGCCACCTTGACGCTGGCGGGTGCCGGCAGGAGCTTCGGCTGGTAGCTTCGGATCCAGTCGTTGTGGACGGTGAAGATGTCCGGTCCGCGGTCTTCCGCGAAGGCATTGACCAGCTCGCCTTCGTATTCGTCCAGCCGGAGCTTGCGGTAGTTGATGGTGACGTTCGGGTGCAGGCTGCGGTAGGCGTTGATGGTGTCCTGGAAGGCGTCGCCGTCGTCGAGCACGCGCCAATAGTTGAGGACGATCGGCTTGGAAGAGGCGGGAGGCGTCTTGAGGCCGGAGTTGAGGCAGCCCTGGCCCGTCAGGAGGAGGCTGGAGACGAGTATCGCGCCGGCGACGCGTCTGCGGATGTTCATACGCGGGTGTCGGAGAGGAGTTTCTTGAGGCCCTTCTTGAAATCCGGCGCGACCTTCGGATGCTTGAGGCCGTAGGCGATGTTGGCGAGCAGGAACTGGGCCTTGTTGCCGCAGTCGTAGCGGACGGCGTCGGCGATGCGGCCGTACATGGCGGCGCCGCGCGAAAGATGGGTGATGAAGGCGTCGGCCAGCCGGATCTCGCCGTCCTTGCCGGGCTTCTGCGTCTTCAGGATCTCCATGATTTCCGGCGTGATGATATAGCGGCCGACGGCGGCGAGGCTGGAAGGCGCGTCCTCCAGCTTGGGCTTTTCGACGAAGCCACCGATCTCCATCAGTTCCTTCGAAAGCTTCTTGCCGCTCGCGATGCCGTAGCTCGAGACGTTCTTCCGCCCGACGTCGTACAGCGCGATGATCGGGTCGTGGTACTTCTCGTAGGAAGCGATCAGCTGGGCGGTGACGGGCACTTTGGCGTCGAAGATGTCGTCGCCGAAGAGGATGGCGACCGGCTCGTTCGGGTCCACGAAGGGGAGCGCCGAAAGGATGGCGTGGCCGTCGCCGAGCGGCGCCTGCTGGCGCACGAAGGCGAACTTGGCCATCTCGGAGATCCGCCGCAGCCCGTCGAGCTCGTCCTTCTTGCCTTTCTCCTTGAGGCGGGCTTCCAGTTCGAAGTTGCGGTCGAAGTGGTCTTCGATGGCGCGCTTGGTGAGGGACGTCACGAAGATGATCTCCTCGATGCCCGCCGCGACGGCTTCCTCGACCACGTACTGGATGACCGGCTTGTCGACGACGGTCAGCATTTCCTTCGGCTGGGCCTTGGTGGCGGGCAGGAAGCGGGTGCCCATGCCGGCCACGGGCAAGATGGCTTTGCGGATCTTCATATAGGGGGAGTATAGCACCCCCGTCGCCCATCTTTACAGGACTGGGGATCGGTGCTACATTGCGGCAGTCAACCGCACGGAGAGATGGCTGAGCGGTTTAAGGCGACGGTCTCGAAAACCGTTAGACCTCAAAAGGGTCTCGTGAGTTCGAATCTCACTCTCTCCGCCACGACAATTCCGTATCGGGAGGCCGATGGGGCCTTGTCGCCGAGACGAAACCGCCTGCAAGGGCGGTTTTGTTGTGTCATTGATCCTCGGGTGTTAATGTTATTCTCTATGAATAATGATGAAAAATCACTTACAGAAAGCTTTGAAATCGGAGGGGTTTTATTGGTATTTTTTACAGTACTTTTTATTTCCAGCGCGCGCATAAGCGGCGAAGTATACTTTGAACTCGTTTGCCTTTCGGTTCTGGGCGCATGCGTCGTCTACTTTCGCGATCAAATCAAGGAAATAAATCTGCGAGAGATGAGAGTAATTCTGGAAAAAACACAATCAGTAAAGAAAGAAATTAATACGGTGGTTCGTGAGCTCGTTAGAGCTCTCGCAACCCAAAGCTCATTTTCGTCAGGGTCATGGGTTAATAGAAAGCAGTTGAATGAAAAATTATCGGCACTTCTGGCCACTGCGGAGACCCCCGAAACCGAGATTGAGCTCATTCTCAGCGATGCTCGTCTGATGGAGAAATTTATGAAAGACAAACGCTCTTTAGATGAACCTGAAAAGGCAAGGGTTGATCAGATTTTTTCACTAACCGAAGAGGGTCCACATGCCTTAGGGCGTGCGTCGAAACAATGAAGGTTTTATCGTGTGCGTGACAGCGTACCTAGAGTCCTCCGCTAGTCCGACCCTCGAAAAAACCCTAACGTAGACAGAGGTCTGTGACACTGAACTCCAAGACACCGCCACGACAATTTCTTATCGGATGAGACTCACAAGCCTCAAACGGTAGGTGCTTGTCGCCAAGACAAAACCGCCTGAAAGGGCGGTTTTGTTGTATTTCAGCGAGAAAAATCAGCCCTAGCTCCCGAGAGCGTCTGGTCCGCCGCCGGCGTCATCGGCCGGCTACGCGAGATTCTCCGCCATCCATCGCTGGTGCGCGTTGCGCGCGCGCACCACGGCATCGAGATCTCCGGGCGCATCGGTCCACAGGTTCAGGGTCACGTCGCCGATGCGGCGTTGCTGCACGCCGGGCGGCAGCGCCGCGGCGAGCAGCCGGGCAGCGACTTGGGCGCGCAGGCTGGTGGGCTCGGCCGCGATCAGGCGCCGATCCAGCGCGTCGACGATTTGGTCGTAGCGCATGCCGGCCGACGCCGGGACGTCGTCGATCGGGTCGCACGGCAGGTCTGGGTTGCAGTAGGTCGAAATCCCGCTCGACGGCAGTATCCGCGCCAAACCAAAGCCGTCCATGAAGGTCTCGAGCACCTGCAGCAGCGCATCGCCGTACCGCTGGTAGCGGTCTTGGGTCACGCGCAGGGTGAAGTGGAGCTCGCGGGCCTGGCGGAAACAGCGCACCTCGATCCGCTCGGCATCATCGTCGAGGTACCAGGCGGCGTTCTTGACGTCCCCGACGATCGCGGCGAACCGCGCGTCAGTCAGCGGGCCGACGGTGCCGTCGTACGGCCGCAGCGTCGTCAGCTCGGGCCACATCGGCAGCGCCCGGACCCGGGCGACGAGGGTCTCGGCGATATCGGCTTGGAAGCCGGGCCGGCCGAAATCGAGTGATACGTTGCAGCTCAGCCCGCGATAGCCAGGGTGAAATTTGACCTGAAGATGATCTGATTGAAGCGGCATGTGATACGAGATTACGTCCCATGCGGGCAGTTTAACTTGCTTATCCGTTCCTTTCTAGCGGCTGCCGAGGACGATTTGCCGCGGTTTGTTGTATAGTCCAAGTACGGAATCGCCCTAATCCTCCCTCACATGCCCACCATTTTGAAACGCCTGCTGCCGTTGCCGATCGACATGAATGCGACCGTGTTCGCGGAGGGGTTGAAGAAGAATCCGAAATTGTCCGTCCGGGAAGCGGATGGCGTTTTCCGGATCGATCGGAAGCGGATCTTGCCGGGGCGGGGGATCACGCGCGTCTTGCTGCCGCGGGTCACCGTGCGGGCGCGCCTCACGGCGGGCGAGGTGGAATTGGCGTATGGGCTGGACGCACTTGCTGCCCTCATCGGCGTCATCCTCATCGCAGGGACGATCTTTGAGCTCACGCTGAGTCGGGAAACCTATCCGCGCGACTATCCGACGGCGTTCGTCTTCATCCTTGCGGGTCTGTATCTCGTCGGGATGACCTATGACGCTTGGGCGACCGATCGGCTGATCTGGAATAAAAAATGACCGGCCTTGAGGGCCGGTCGAGAGTCTGAGAGGCGTGGCTCGCTGTGTCAGCGGGCCATCACCTGGGCGTCGAGCGGGAGGGCCGGGACGAGGCGTCCCGTGGTCCAATCGTTCGATGCCTCCGGGTTGTCGATCCCGAGTAGCGCGCCCGGGGTATCGTTGTGGCCCAGGCCCGCCGAGAGGTCGGACCAGACCACGTTGGGCGCGAACTGCGTCCCGTCCGAGAAGAACCGGGTCCGGTTCGACTGGAGCTCGCCGGTGAGGCCGGCGAACACCGAGGTGCGGGGGGAGTCCTCTTCCGGCAGCGTGGTGCTGATCGCGTCGCCGGCGTCGTCCGCGCCCGCGACGGTCGCGAGCAGTTCGTACGACTTGGACGTACCGGCCGTGATGACCTGTTCGCCCAGGAACGTGATGCGGATGTCGCAGACGATCGTGCCCATGATCGGGGCCGTGCAGTCACGGCTCCGGTCGGGGGTCTCGGTCAGCACATCGGCTTCGGTGAGCGGGATCTCGGTCGCCTGGCCCATCTCGCGGATGCGGAAGGCGGAGAGCGACAGGGTGAGGGCGCTGGCGCCGGCGTCCTGCAGGGTGCTGCGGAAGCTGACGGTCATGAGCGACACGTCACCGGCCGCGTCGGCCGTGATCGTGAAGCGGGAGATCGTCTGCAGGCCGTTCGACAGGGTCGAGATCGGCAGCGAGGCGAGGCTCACCACCGGCTTGGACCTACGAACAATCTTGTCGCGGTCGCTGTTGAACGTCGTGACGTCGTCGTACGCGGAGATCGTCGTGACCTCGCCGCCGGTCGTCAGGCCGTGGTACCGGAAGGTGCCGGCGGCCGGGTCCGTAAGATCGAGGCCGACCATCAGGTTGGTGCCGGGCACGGCCGTGGGCAGGAGCCCCGCGACGATGCCGGTCGGGATCGTGTTCACGTCGGCCTTGACCGTGATGGTCTTGGAGCCGCCGTCTGGCACCCCCAGGTTCATGTCCGCGAAGTCGGCGTTGCCGGCCGCGTCGGGCGTGACCGGGCCGGCGATCAGCGTCGAACCGTCGTAGAGCGACAGCGAGAAGACGCTGCTCACGGCCGAGGCGCCCTGCACCAGGCTGACCCGCAGGCGGTCCTGCATGAGATCTTCTCCTTGGGCGCTCAGGACGAACTTGCCGATGGTCACGCCGGACGTCCCGGCGATGACGATGCTCGACGCCGTCTCGGCGTCCATCGGGGCGAGTGCGTAGGACATGGTGCCGGCGATCTCCGGGGGCGTCACGGTGACGGTCACCGTGACCTCGTTCGAGAAGCAGCGCTTCTCGCAGTTCCCGTGGCGATCATCGTCATCACGATCGCCATCGCCGTCCCGGTCGTCGCGCCGCTCTCGATCCTTCCACTCGAGCGCCTCCACCCGGTAGGTGTAGGTGCCCGGAGCGACCGTCTCGGAGTAGGTCGTGACGTTCCGACCGACCGTCGCGACGGCCGCGAAGGGGTCGGTGCCGGACTTCCGCTCGACGCGGAACCCGGACTCGTGCCGGGAGTGGTCCACCCAGGTCAGGTTGACCAGGATGCCGTCGACGACGGCCGTCAGGTCCGTCGGGGCGGTCTTGCACCGCCGGTTCTCGGACTCGGACGAGCGCCGCGCGCTCTCCGTGTCCTGGTCGTCGTGGGCGGCCTTGCAGCCGGACGACATGTAGGCGAAGCAGAAGAACAGGCAAACAAGGGGCAGAAAACGAGCTTTCATTACCTACCGTACCTTTCGTTGACCCGGATTGATCAGCCGGGCCGGGGTACCCTACTCTAAACGCGAAATCCTGTCAAGGGCCGCCGCCTCATGGTATGCTGCGCAAGCGCAGGAGGTTCCGAAAAGCTGGTTTCATATGCTCCAAATACTCCTTTTTCTCGTCGGCGCTGCCGCCATCGCGGCAGGAAGCAGAGCGTTGTTCATCAGCCGGAACGTCCGCAGGTGGCCGGTCGCTCCGGGGCGGATCGTCGAAAAAAGCGTCGGAGCTTCGACGACGACGGGAGCCTCCCGGCCGGGTCGTTACTTCGAACCGCGGGTCACGTACACCTATATCGTGGGCGGCAAAAGCTATACGGGCCGACGCATCAGTCCGGTCACGGATGCCTACGGCGAAGAGCAGGCGAAGCGCGTGGTCGCCAGGTTTCCAGACAAGATCGACGTGCGTTATGATCCGCAAGATCCCGCGAACGCCTATCTGCGCCCCGTCTCGTATGGATCGATAACCGTCATGCTGCTCGCAGGCATCGCCTGCTTGTTCGCCGCCGTTTTCTCGCTTTTTACCCGTTAAACACGTATGAAAATCCCCGCTCTCATCTTGGCCGTCGGCATGATGGCCAGCGCCGTCATCGGATCGGTCGCGTACTACCAAGGCAAGACGCTTGGCGACACGCTCGAAGTGACGGGATCGGCGCGCCGACAGATCGTCTCCGACCGCGCGAAATGGTCGGCGGAATGGGACCGCGACGTCACGGTCACGACGCTCAAGGACGGCTATCGTCTCATGGCGGACGATGAAAAGAAGGTGCGCGCCTTCTTCGCGTCGCACGGCGTGAAGGATTCCGCCATCGAGGTCGCTCCGGTTTCCATGGATCAGGACTACACCTACAACCAGCAGGACCCGAGCGTCCCCAAGCGCTTCATCCTGCGGCAGACGGTCGAGCTGCGTTCCGATGACGTCGCGGCGGTGACGGCCTTGTCCAAGCAGGTCAACGCGCTCATCGACCAAGGCGTCGTCTTCTCCTCCAAGGGCGTCGAGTACACGTATTCGGACCTGCCGACGCTTCGCGTCAGCCTGCTCGGCGAGGCGGTGAAGGACGCGGAAGCGCGTACCGAGGCCATCGCCGGGAAGGGGAACGTCGGCCCGATGCGCTCCGCCACGGTCGGCGTCGTCCAGGTCGTTCCGGTCGGCTCCACCGACGTTTCCGATTACGGCGCCTACGACACGTCCAAGATCGACAAGGAAGTCATGGTGACGGTCCGCGCCGCTTTCTCGATGCGGAAGTGAGACGCGCCGCCCGACTGCCGCGTCAATGGTGCGCGTGCGCCCGTCCGTGGGCGTGTTCGTCCGGCGCGTAGCGGGTGAAGAACGCGGCCGCGATCGCGGTCGTGATCGGCACGGCCAGGATCAGGCAAACGCTGCCGACCAGCGTCCGGACGATCTCCTCGGAAAGGATCTCGCCGTTCAGCGTGAACCAGACGGGCGTGCCCTTGTAGACGGAGAACAGCAGGAAGAGGGGGAGCGCGGCGCCGGCGTAGGCGAGGAAAAGCGTGTTGACGAGGGAAGCGATGTGCTCGCGTCCGACCGAAAGGCCGCGCCGGTAAAGGTCGGAAAACGTGAGGTCGGGTTTGGCGCGCTTGAGCTCCTCGACCACGGCTGATTGCGCCGTCGTGATGTCGTCGAGCACGCCGAGGACTCCCAGCATGATGCCTCCGAGCAGGAGTCCGCGCAGGTCGATGTTCCCGAAGTCGCCGTTCTGGAGATAAAGCGCCTGCTCGCTGCCCATGCCGTAGAGCCGCGAGACCGCCACCGACGCGTACGCGACGGCGGCCGAAATCGAAAGCGTGATGAGCGTGCCGGCGAACGCCACCGTGGTGCGGCGGTTGAAACCGTGGGCCAGGTAGAGCGAGATGGCCGCGATCATGAACACGCCCGCCAAGGTGATCATGAACGGGTCTCCGCCGGCGAGAATCCTCGGAACAATGAATCCAAGGATGAGCATCACGCTCGCGCCGAGCCCGAGCGCCGACGTGAATCCCCGCACGCCGCCGAAGAGCACGGTCAGGGCGAAGAAGATCGCCGCCAGGACCTCGAGCGTCGGCAGCCGGTAGTTGTCGGCCAGGTAGTAGGAAACGGTCCCGTCGATCTGGTAGCTTTTTACGGCCACGATGACGTCGCCGACCTTGACCGTGCGGACGGCGTTCTTGGCGACGTTCTGGCTGCTCTTGATCGTCAGTTCCCGGCCCTTATCCTTCCCGTACGTCACGCGGACGCGGTATTCGACGAGCCGTTCGGTCTCGAGTTCGTCGTCTTGCGTCCCCATGTCCTTGATGGAGAGCACTTTCGCGCGCAGGTATTCGTCGGGCGGGAGGTCCTTGGCGCGTGCGGCGACGTCATCAGGCTGCGCTCCGGCGATCATCGGCAGGAGCGCGAAAACGGTCAGGAAGATCGCGAGGAGCTTTTTCATGCGCGTCTGCAATCGGCGCAGAGGCCGAAGAATTCAAGGGAGTGATCGTCGATGCGGAAGCCCGTCCGTCGCGCCAGCCTTCTTTCGATGGCGTCGAGGTCGCCTTTCAAGCTCACGTCGATGACGATGCCGCAGGCCGTGCAGACGAGATGGTGGTGATGATGGCCTCCGCGCAGCTCATAGCGCTTCAAGCCATCGCCGAATTGGATGGCCTGGACGAGGCGCCGCTCCAGGAGGAACGCCAGTTCCCGGTAGATCGTGGTCTTGTCGGCCGCCGCTCCGGCCTTCTTCATCCGGACGCGCAGTTCCGGGACCGACATGGGCCGTAGGGCGGCTTCGAGGGCGGCAAAAAGCGCCCGGCGGGCCTTGGTCAGCCTGAAGCCGGTCTTCCGGAGCCCTTGCAGCGCGTCTTCGGCATGGGACATGGCTCCAATGGTAATGCGACTGAGTGGCGATAGTCAATCTGCCGCTTGTCGGTACGGCATTTTTTTGCTATCATGCGTCCATATAATCGTTAATCCGGAAGGGGATATGACCTTGAAGTGCGTCAGTTGCGGGATGGATTTTCCCGCCGATATGGCGAAGTGCAAGGCGTGCAAGGGAACGATGACCTGCAAGGAAGGCACCTGCGCCTGCCAGGACTGCGGCCATACCCAGGCCATGGACGACATGTGGTGCGGCGAATGCCTGCGCCAGAAGGAAGCGTCGTGAAGAAAAAGGCCGCCGAGAGGCGGTCTTTTTTCTTATCCCCGCGCCTCGGCCGCCGTCGAGCTCGCCAGGGCGAGGAGCAGCCAGAAGAGCATCGCGAGGTCGTTCTTGAAGTAGGGAACATCGACCAGTCCGTGGACGATGAGCGCGATCATGGAGGCGGCGAGGGCGATCGTCCAGGCCCGGGTTGCCTCGTCGCGCCTGCAGGCTGCCCGCAAGGCCGCCATATAACGCCAGATCAGCAAGCCGAAGACGATGACGCCAGCGATGCCGGTCTCCACCCAGAAGTCCAGCAGGATCTCGTGCGGGTATTGGAAGATCTCGATGTAGCGCGCCTTGTGATAGCGGTCGAAGACGATCGGGTAACCTGAGAGCCCGGCACCGAAGACGGGACGGTCTTTCAGCATGTTCCAAGTCTCGCCCCACATCTGCGTGCGCACCCGTCCGGACCAATCGGAAAGCGTCAGCTTCTCGACCAGCTTCGCGCGGGTGACGGGTACGGTCAGCAAGAGGATGCCGAGGATCGATCCCCCGAGCAGCGCGGGCAAGCGCGTCTTCTTGGTCATCAGGAGCAGGGTCGTGACGCCGGCCGTGACCCCCACGATCGCGCCTTCCGATTGCGCCAGGACGATGCCCGCGGCCGACAGCAGCGCGGCGGATGCGAACAGCCATCGCGCCGGAACACGTTCCTTAACCCCTTCGGGCCGAGCGAAAGCCAGGGAAACGAAGATCGGCGCGAGCGGCGCCAGGAACAGGCCGATGGCGTTCGGGAACCCGTAGAAGGAAGTCGGACGGAACTCGGCTTCCGTCGCGGGCGGGATGGGGTGCCCGTTGAAAGGGGGAGGCACGCCCCAATCCGTCCAGTGCTGGATTATGGTAGAAAGGCCGATCGCGATCGCCGACCAGGCCAGCGCTTTCATCGCGTTCAGCCGTTCGGAACGGGTACGCAGCAGATCGTTCGCGATCAGGAAGAGCAGGATCGGTTCCACGAAATAGGCCTTCCAGACCCCGGCCGCGGCGCGGAAAGCCGGTGAGACGAAAAGCGAGACGGTGGCGACCGCCAACCAGGCGAGGAGTAGCCAGCCCCAGCCTTTGATGTCGATCAGGCGTTTCTCGCGCCGTAGCATCCAGGCGGCGAAGAGGATCGCGAACATGGCTTCGAGTGCGGTGGTGGGGAGTCCGGCGACCTGGAGACGGATGAGATAGACGGGCAGCGAGGCGATAAACAGGAAAAACGCCGCCCGATGGTCTTTCCAGGCGAGCAGGGCGTAAGCGGCGAGGGCGATCCAAAGGAAGGTCATGCGCGTTCAGGTTCGCTTCGGGAAACGGCGAGGAGCAAACCGATCGTAAACCACACGTGCATGATATACAAGGTAGAGAATGTCTGGTATTGGGCGAGCATGCCGCAAAGCGCGGCCAGGCAGGCGGAACGGACGGCGCTTGAAGCGGCATCCTCCGTGCCCGGACGCTTCAAGGCCAGCCGTGCCTCCCGGAAGAGCGTCCAGAGGAAGACGACGAAGGCCGCGAGACCGATCGCGCCTGTTTCAGCCAGGAGTTCCAGCGTCTCGTTATTGACGATCGGCCACCCGGAATCCGGGGCGGAGAAAGGGGAAGGCGAGACGGACGGGCCATAACCGCCGAAACCGACGCCGATCAAGGGATGCCGTCGCCAAGCGTCAAGCGCGGAGGCGATCGTCGAAGCGCGGTCGTCATAGGCCGCGCCGCCGGTGACGTTGGTGACGTGCTGGAAGAAGATTTCCGGGACGGTCTGACCGGTCGGAGAAAAGAAGCGCGCGAGCAGCAAGAGGCCGAGCGCTCCGGATGCCAGCGCGACCGCCGCGACGCGCAAAAGAGGCTTCCATCCGTGCAGGCGCTCGCGTTCAAGACCGTACAGGACCGCCATCGTCACTCCCAACCCGAGCCAACCGCCGCGCGAAGACGTCAGGAAGACGTCAAGCAGCATCACGCCGAGCAAGAGCGTGAGGCCGCGCGCGATCTTCGCGCTCGCCCCGCGAGCGAGCCAGGCGCCTGCGAGGGCGATCGGGAGCAGCAGATAGTCCGCGAAGTAGAGCGGCTCGGCCGCCGTCGATTGGATGCGGGTGAAGCCGAGCACGGCACGGGCATAGGTCTCGCGCAGCCCGGTCATCCAGAGCGGAGCCCCGAGCATGTCGGCGGCGAACTGCCAGAACCCGAATGCCGAGACGAGCGCCGCGGAAACCAGGATCACCGTCCGGATCCGCGCGATGTCCCGACCGCCGCGGACCGCTTGCGGCACGAGGACGGCGAGCGAAGCGGTGAAGATCGTGAAAGCCAGGACGGACAGCGAGCGCGGCAGGTTGTCGGCATTGACGAGCGAGAGTCCTGCCGCGGCGAAGAAGCCGGCGAGCGCGAGGTAGGACGGCCTTCTCCACTCGATGCGCGCGCGTCCGAGGAGCCAGGCATGCAGGAACAGCGCCCAGGCCGCGGCGAGCGCAAGCTGGCTCAGGCGCATGTTGAAACCGAAAGCACGGAACCCGCCGATGCGCTCGAACGGCAGCGTTCCGGCGACGACGATCAACGCGATGAGAACAGCTCGATCCATGCGTGTTGCATCTTTTCCAGATTGAAACGTGCGGCGACGTCCGCACGGGCCGCCTCTCCCAGCCGTCGCCTGAGTTCGCTGTCTCGGAGCAACGAGAGCAGGGCATCGGCCATCGCATGGTCGTCTTCGGCCGGCACCAGCAGACCCGTCTCCCCGTGCCTGACGAGCTCGGGCAGTCCGCCGACTTCAGTGGCGACGACCGGGATGCCGCAGCGCATGGCTTCAAGGGCGGCCAGGCCGAAGGACTCACGGGAAGACGGTACGGCCAAGACGTCGAACTCGGCGCAGCGTTCGCCCGCCCGGTCCGCGTATCCGAGAAAATCCGTCTTTTCGCGGATGCCGAGCTCCTCGGCTTGGCGTTCGAGCGAGCGGCGTTCCGGCCCGTCTCCATAGATACGCAGCATGGCCTCCGGAATCCGTTCGGTGACGAGCGCGAAAGCCCGTAACGCGAGAGTCACGTTCTTTTCCTTGCTCAATCGGGAAACGATCCCGATGATCGGCCGGTCCGAAGGCCTGGACGCGACGGGCGGCTTGTTTTCAGGTGAGATGCCGGGATGGATGACCGTGATGCGCCCGCGCGGCACGCCGAGGGCGACGAGAGAGTCCGCCGCGGCTTCGGAGACCGTGACGACTCGCGTCAATCGCGAAAGGGCAGCGTACGGGCCCCGGAACGGATTTTGGATGAGTGAACGCCCCGCCAGCAGATGCTCCACCCAGATCACCCGCATGCCCAGGAGCCGCGCGGGCAGAGTCGCCAAGAGCTTTTCGGTGAGGGAAAGGCAGACGAGCGCTTGCGCCCCGAGGCGGGACCGGAACCAGATGAGGATGAAGGAGAGGAGCGGGAAGAAGAAAGGGACGGTCAGCGGGAAAACGGCGACGGAAACTTTCGAAACAGGTTCGACGCCGCCCCAGATCGGAAGCGCCTGCCAGCCGCGCGCCGCGAACGTCCGGAGCAGCGCGCGCGAAGACGAGACCAGCGTCACGGTATCGCCGTTTCCGGTCAGCCCCTCGACCGTCTGCTCGGTGTAGCGCTCCCCGCCGCCCGGCGCCGATTCGTAAGGGAAGGAGAAGAAAAGTATGCGCATGAGAGTCAGGCCATCGGCGGCGTCTCCGAGACGCCGCTTTTCCCCATGAGCTGCCTGATCGTCTCGGGCGACACGGCCTTGAGGAGGATGGCCAGCCCGCCATATCCGACGGCACCGAAGAGGACTTTCAGGAGTACATGCATGTCCGGAAGGAATCGGAGCAGAACGGCCATGCCGAAGGCCGCCGCCGCAGCCCTGACGAACGTGCCGAAACGAGGCACGAAGCCAGTCGCGCTCCGGACCACGAGATAGGTGGCGCAGGCGATGAATCCCTCGGCCGCGACCGTGACCCAAGCGGCCGATGTCGGCCCGTATTTCGGGATGAGCGTGACGTATAGGACAGTCGCGAGGATGGCATCGGCAGCATAGCCCCAGATCATGGTCCTTTGTTTGTCGACGGCGATGACCGCATGGCCGAACATCGAACCGAAGAAGACGGCTGCGGCAGCCAAGATCAGGATCTGCAGGAGCGGACCGGACGACGCGAACTGGTCGCTCGCGACGAAGCGCAGGAGCGGCGTGCCGACCGCGAGCGTCCCGGCGACGAGCGGGAGCGTCAGGACCGCCATGAAATCGAAGGCGCGCTGCAGGATGCGCCTGAATTCGGCATCGGACCCTTCCCCGCGGGCTTTCACGAGGAGCGGCAGCACCAGGCCCATGAACATGATCGGGATCACGGTGAGCACGTCGAGGATCTTGTAGGCTGCTCCGTACAAGCCGACCTCGGCCTGGCTGCGGGTGAGCGAGAGTACGATCACGTCGCCTTTCAGATAGATGAGATTGAAAGTGATCGAAAGGGCGATCGGCCACGACCGGCGGATGATCTCGCGCCAGACCGCGCGGTCGAAGCGCCAGGATAGCGCGACCAGGCGGCGTACCAAAAGCCAGTTCCAGAACACGGTCAGGCCGTTGGCGAGCGAGAGCGACGCGAACATCCAGCCGAGGCCGAGATCGAAATGCCTGACGATCAGGATGCCGGAAAGCAGGCCGATGCGGCCCAGCACTTCGGCCGTGGCGGCGCGCGCCATGCGCAGCTCGGTCTGCAGCACGCTCGTCAGCACCTGGTTCACCGCCAGGAAGAAGAAGGAAAAGGCCGCCACTCCGACACCGGATTTCACGTCGGGTCCGTACGGGAGCAGGAGGACGGCCAGCGGCGCGGCGGCGAAGAAGGCGATCGCCGAAAGGATGCGCAGCGTGAAGATGTTCGAAGCGATCTTGTCCCGGTCCGCGCCGCGTTCCGAGAGCATCGCGACGGTCGTGAGCGAGAGGCCGAAGTCCACCAGGATGCCGAAGAACTGCAGGAAGCTGGTGACGGTGGTGAACGCGCCGTAGCCGGAGGTTCCCAGGTAATGGGTCATCAAGCTGAACGTCACGAGGCTGATGCCCGTGCCGGCCGTGCGCCCAAGGGCTTGGACGAACGTGTTTTTGGCGATGGCGGAGGTGCGCGACATATCGCTCCCAGGTTATCAGACCGGCGGATTGGCGCCAGGGGCGTTACGGATCGGACGCGCGTTCCGTAAATCCGTTTGACCGAAGACTGGAAAAATGCTAAAATAACGACGCTATTACGCCGTCAGATATCAAAACGATGCCGATCGCGCACGGGGTCCATCCCTACACGATGATGCGTCGGCGGGCCGCCCTTTCGCGCGAGAAGTCCGGGGACACGAGCCTTTTGCGGGCCTTCGCCGTCGTCCTCCTGGTCCTTTCGGGATTCGCGCTCGGGCTGCGCTGGATCGATCAGCGTTTCGCCCCGCCGCAGGTTCAGGCCGGTCCGATCCCGGTCAGGGATTCCCGCCCGTTCGTTTCGGATCGGCTTTCATCGGCGGCGCGCCTGTTGCTGGGGATCCATACCGCCTATGCGGCCGAACGCGCCTCCTACGGCGGCGAACTCGTCGGTTCGGCGCCAGTCATCACGCTCGCGCCGGGAGAAGTCCGGACGGTCGACCTTGTCTTCAGGAACACTGGAAAAGCGACTTGGAGCGGCTCCGGACGCAAGTATGTTTCGGCCTATACCATCAAGCCGCGTTATCACGCGAGCGTTTTCTTTTCCCCTGATTGGAAAGCGTCGGGACAGGCCTCCCGGCTGCTTGAGACGTCCGTGCGCACGGGGCAGAAGGGGACTATACGTTTGACGGTCACCGCGCCTAAGACTCCCGGCACCTACGTCGACGCTTTCCAGCTTGCGGCTGAAGATACGAGCTGGATCTGGGGCGCTTGGACGCCGGTGACCGTGAAGGTTTCCGGGGCGTCGGCGCCTGCTCCGACGGACGCATCGCCCGACCCTGCCTCCAAGCCGCCGACATCGGATCCGACGGATGATCCGCCGCCCGCACCATCCGCCTCCCTCGTCTTCCGGAGCGCCGAGCGCATCGAGGCGCCCGGCGGCGTGCCGATGACCATGCGCGTGACCTATCGCAACGAGGGGATGACCCCTTGGAAGAAGATCGGCCTCCACGTCGTCGCTTTCGCCGCGCCTTCCGGCGGAGACGCATCGATCGATGACGCGAGCTGGGCTTCCTCCGATATCCCGGTCAGCGTCGATCGCTACGTCCCGCACGGGAACTCGACCGACCTGTATTTCACCTTCACCACGCCGCGTCATCGTGGCGACTATCAACTGACGCTCGCTTTCACCGCCGATGGCGGGGAGCTTTCGGGCACCCCGATCGCCCTGCCGATCAAGGTCATCGCCGATGCCGCGGCCGAAATCCCTTCCGCGCCCGGCACGCAAGCTCCTCCGCCGCCCGTCACGTCCGCCGGCGAGCCCGTGCTGCGCGTCGGGCTGTACACCACGGCCATGACCGAAGAGGTCTCGTTCGACGGAGCGTACGAGCTGCGCGACGCGAACGGCACGAAACTGGCCAGTTTTACGGCCGGGACGCACTCGACCTTTTCATACGACGCTTCTTCTCGCAGCTACCGCGTCGCGGCGAACGGTTCGGTCACGAGCTCTCCGCTCCCGATCCGCTTCGTTCCGAAGGATGCGGGGGAGATCTTCACGCTTTGGTCGGACGCCACGACCTTCAACCGATTCCGCGGCACGCTTGAGATGCGCAAGAACGATCCGAACGATTACGTCTGGATGATCGACGAGCTGCCGATGGAGCAATATCTGAAGGGGATGGGGGAGACCTCGAACGCCGGGCCGCTCGAATATCAGAAAGCCATGGCGACGGCCGCGCGTTCATACGCGAACTGGCACTACACGCACCCCGGCAAGCACTGGAGCTTCAACGTGGACGCTACCTATGATCAGGTCTATCGGGGCTACGTGGCCGAGCGCCGGAATCCGACCCTGACCGCGGCCGTCGACGCCACGAGGGGGCGGATCGTGACGTACCAGGGCACGCCGGTCGTCACGCCCTATTACAGTTCGAGCGACGGTCGCACCCGTGCCTGGACCGAGGTCTGGGGAGGCGCCGCCAAGCCGTGGCTGGTTTCGGTGCCATGCCCGTTCGATGCCGCCGTCGGTCGTCAGCTCCTCGGTCACGGCGTCGGCCTTTCCGCTTGGGATGCGGTCGGTCGCGCCGCAGCCGGGGCGACATATGATACGATCTTGGGGTATTATTACGCGGGAACGGATCTCAAGAAACTGTACTGAAGCATGAAGCGCATTTTCGCCGCCGCCATCTTCCTGCTCTCCTCCGTCATCCCGTCGGCAGCGGGCGCGGCTTCCCGCGCGTATGCGGCGACTGCGGCGCAGGGTGGCGCTGCCTTCACGATCGAAGCCGGTCATGCGCAGCACATCACCCTGAAATTCAGGAACACCGGCAGCTCCACCTGGAAAAATACCGGAAAAGCCTACGTTTCGCTGTATGCATCCGGCCCTTCCGGAAGGAAGAGCCTATTTCGCGACGCGAGCTGGCCAGGCGCCGGACAGGCCGCGCGTCTTGATCAGGCGTCCGTGAAACCCGGACAGTCCGGCAGCGTCACGTTTTCGCTGCATGCGCCCTCCGCGCCAGGAACGTATCGTGAGCGCTTCCAGCTGGCGTCCGAAGATACCGCTTGGATCTACGGAGGCACGGCGGACATCTCCATCACCGTCACCCCTGAGCGGATCACGGCCGCCACGCCGGTGAACGCCAAAGCATATGTCGTGACGGATGCCGAGACGGGAGAGCTGCTCGCATCGCAGGACCCCGACGAGGTCCGCAGCATCGCCTCGATGACCAAGCTCATGACCGTGATGGTCGCGCGCGAAGCCGGGCTCGACCAGGAGCAGGTGGTGGCATTGGCGCGCGATGACGAAGTCGGAGGCGGACGCCTCCGCGTCCGCGACGGCGTCACGCTGAGCGTCGACGACCTGGTCGCGAGCGCCATCATCGGTTCGGCGAACAACGCCGCCCATGCGCTCGCGCGGGTCAGCGGCCTTTCCAAGGAAGACTTCGTCGCCCGCATGGATGCCAAGGCCCAGGCGCTTGGGTTGCCGCACACCAGCTTCGCCGATCCGACCGGCATCGAGGTCGCCAACGTCTCGACCGCGCGCGAGATGGCATCGCTCGCCAAAGCCGCCTTCGACGATCCGTGGGTCGCCAAATTCGCCGGCATGCCCACCTATACCGTCCAGACGTCGGACGGCCCGCATCAGATCAAGAATACCAACAAGCTCATGCATGACGGCGCGATCGACGTCGTCGCCGGCAAGACGGGATTCATCTACGAAGCGGGTTATACGCTCGCCACCCGCCTGCGCCGCGAAGGCAAGCATGACCTGATCGTGGTCGTGATGGGCTGCGACGCCTCCGCCCAGCCGTTCCGCGACGCCAAAGTCCTCGCCGAAAAAGCCTGGGCGGGCGGACAGATCGCCCTCGCGAAATGAAAATCCCCGAGCCGGGCTCGGGGATTTTCGCATCTCGTCAGCCCAACCCCTGGCGCTGCATGTCGTTCTCCGCGGCGGCGGCCGCTCCGGGCGAAGGGGCATCGCCCATGATGTCCTTCGCTTCCTTGCGGCGGTCGAGCGCGGCCATCTCGATGATGCGCTGGCGGATCTTATGCGGATGCGGCACCTGCTCGAAGACGAAGTTCTCTTCCGTGGCCGCCGTCTGCACCGTGACGGTACCGTAGTCCAGCAGGGTCGGGACGATGCCCTTGATCTCTGAGTGCACGTCCTGCACGCGCGTCAGGTCGAGCTCGGCGATCGAGCGTCCGAACAGGCCCTTCTGCGCGATGTCGATGACGCGGTCGCTCGTGACGATGTCGATGTCCAGGTAGTAGTCGGTGAACTGGCTGAAGAAGAAGACCCAGATGCTCAGGTAATAGGTGGCGACGGCCAACTTCAGCACGATCTCCTGCAAGGCGTTCGAGAACGTCATCGGGCCTCCTTGCAGGAAGACCGCGCGCGCGCCGAACGGCAGCGCCGCCATCACGAGGAACGCGCAGGTCGGTCCGAGGAAGACGATCGGATGCCGCCGCAGCGAGAATTCCATCTTCTCGCCGGGATGCTGGGTGAAGAGCTGGGAGATCGACATAGTCTAGAAAACGGATGCGGGAATCGCGAAAAGGGGGACGTTCGCCGTCCAGTCCGTTCCCTCAAGCGACTGCCAGGTCAGGAAGAGGATGCCGGAGGTGACGGCGATGAAGATGAAGACGGCGAGCAGCCCGACGGCGTTCCGGGCGCCGAAGCGCGCGAGGAGGATGATGTTGGCGAGCGAGAAGAACAGGAAGCCCGCCAAGAAGAGGCCGAAGACGACGAGGAGGACGTAAGGCGGCAAGCCGATCATAGCGGATGGTTCATTCGCGTTTTTCGGGCGCGGACAGGTCCAGGTGCGCGTAGGCGGCGTCGGTCGCCATGCGGCCGCGGGGCGTGCGGTGCAGCAGCCCGAGCTGGATGAGATACGGCTCGTAGATCGATTCGATCGTCTCCATCTCCTCGCCGGTCGCGGCCGCGAGGGCATTCAGTCCGACCGGTCCGCCTGAGAACTTCGAGATGACGGTCTCGAGGATGCGGCGGTCGACCTGGTCGAGGCCGACGGCATCGATGTCGAGCATCTTCAAGGCGCGGTCGACGATCTCCACCGTGATGGTCCCGTCACCGAGGAAGTCGGCGTAATCGCGCACGCGCTTGAGCAGGCGGTTGGCCACGCGCGGGGTGCGGCGCGCGCGTTCGGCGATCCGGGCGGCGGCATCGGGGCGGATGGCGCAGCCGAGCGTGGCGGCGTTGCGTTCGATGATGCTGCGCAGTTCCGGAGGTTCGTAGAAATCGAGGTGATAGGTGACGCCGAAGCGGTCGCGCAGCGGGGCGGTCAGGAGCGAAAGCCGCGTGGTGGCGCCGATCAGCGTGAAGCGCGGCAAATCCATCCGCAGCGTGCGGGCCGACGGACCCTTGCCGATGACGAGATCGAGCGCGAAGTCCTCCATGGCCGGGTACAGGACCTCTTCGATCAGCTTGTTCAGGCGGTGGATCTCGTCGATGAAGAGGATGTCGCCTTCTTCCAAGTTGGTGAGGATGGCGGCGAGGTCTCCGACCCGTTCGAGCGCTGGGCCCGATGTCGGCTTGATGTTGACGCCCATCTCGCGGGCAATGATGTGGGCCAAGGTCGTCTTGCCGAGGCCGGGATTGCCGTAGAGCAGCGCGTGCTCGATCGGTTCCTTGCGCTTGCGGGCGGCGCCGAGGAAGACGGCCAGGTGGTCCTTCAGTTTCTGCTGGCCGACGAATTCCGAAAGATGCTTCGGCCGCAGCCGGGCGTCGAAGGCGGTCTCTTCCGGCTGCGCGGACGCCGCGACCTCGCGTGCCGGCGCTTTTTCCAGGACGTCTTCCATATCGTCACCATCGTAGGGCAGAAAGGGCGAACGAGGCAAGGAAAGAAAAAAGGACGGCGTCAGCCTTCCTTGAGGTCCTTGGTGAGCGCGGCGATCGACGCCGCGATGAACGGCCAGAAGCCGTCGCTGGAGAAGTGATCGTAGACGGCGCGTAGCATCTTGGGATGCAGCGCCTGCTGGATTGCCGTCGCGGAGTTCAGTTGGCCGCCGCCGTTCACGCGATACCCGTCGAAGGTGTCGTGGTGGCGGAGCAGCGACCAGCCTTCTTCGTTGGGGGTCCCGTGGTTCAGGTCCAGGACGAGCTTTGTCCGCAGGAGCCCGTGCGGAGCGGTCGGGATGTTGTCGAGCGGAAGCTCGAGATCCGCGACTATGATGCCGGGCGCAGGGGTCATTCCGGATGCACGGAAGGCCACGCGGAGCTCATCGCTTGAGACGGCACGTTGCAGGTTAAGGGCGCGCGTCTGGATCGCGCGGGCGATCTCGCCCGCTCCCGTTCGCGGGGACCGGCGGGCGTCATCGATGTGGGCGCGATAAGCGCTCTGCGCCACCGACGCGTTGCCGGTGATACGTTCGACGTCCTCAATCACGTTCGTGATGCTAGCGATGATGGCGTTGGGTACGCCTCCGGACAGGTCTCTGTTCATCTCGGCCTCTCTCTCGTGGGGTTCGTGTCAGCCAGGGTGGCTGGTGCGGATTACAGCGTAAAAAGACGCCCGCGTCAAGCGGACGTCCTTTTGGTGCCCGGGGTGGGAGTTGAACCCACAATCCCGTGAGGGCCGAGGATTTTAAGTCCCCTGCGTATGCCAGTTCCGCCACCCGGGCGCGTGCCCTTACGCTAACAAAAAGCGCCGCGTTTGTCAGCGGCGCTTCCGTCCTCGCTTCCAGGTCAGGCTTTTCCCGATCCGACCGATCCGTACTCCTGATACGTCATGATGGCGGTGAGCGAGGAGCCGGCGATGCAGGAAAGCGATGCGAGGCAGACCAGGCACCAGGCATGGATGGCGAACTCTTCCAGGGCGCTCAGGTACAAGGAGAAGGCGAATCCTCCGGCGCACAGCGCCAGCAGGACCTTGCCGAGGATCGGATCCTTGGTCTTCGAGAACTGGAGCGCGACGAGACCGATGGCCAAGTAGCCGATGATGCCGAGCGCGGCGACCGGGAACCCGGCGATCTCGGCATACGGGCCGTGGTTGACCAGATCGCAGTTGAAGGTCGTGTTCACGTTGCAGGCGCTTTGACCGAGCGGAGCGTAGTGCTGGCGGAACGCGTAGACGGAAACCAGCAAGCCTGCGATGGCGAAAGCGAGCAGGAAGTGGTAGGAGCGTTTGCGGATCATGTCACTGGAGGCTGCAGCCGGCCTTCGCCGCCAACGCGGAAGGCTGCTGTTCGCCGTTCAGGCGCGATCCGTCGGCGAAGACCCAGGTCGGGTACGAATCGATCTTGGCATCCGTGCAGGCCTGCGTCTGGCCTTGCTGGCCGTTGGGCAGTGCGCACTCCACGTATGCGATGTGCTTCATCGAGGTGCCGAAAAGGCGTTTCTGCTCGGCGCAGTGGGGGCACCAAGAAGCGCCGTAGAACTTCGCGCCTTTGTCGGTGAGGCACTGCGCGAACTTGTCGTATTGTCCGGGAACGGCGCCTTGTCTCTGATTGAGATAGACCAGGCCCCCGACGACCAGGATGATCGCGGCGAGCGTGACGAGCAGACCTGCGTATTTCTTCATAAGGGGGAAAGATAATGGCGCTGCCACTCTAGCAGGAAGGTTTAAAAGAAAAAAGGCCCCTGCGGAGGCGGCCTTGTCGGACTCAGTGGTCGTGATGGTGATGGTGGTGGTGCGAACCACCGCCGTCGCACGTGGCGGGTTCGCACTGGCCGTACCGGCAGGTGTCGCCGGACGGGCAGTCGCGGTCGCAGCTGCACGTGGTCGGCGGTCGGCAGGTGCCGTCGTGGCACACGTCTCGACCACAGCAGTCGTCGTCGTTGCGACAGGAACCGCCGCCGTCGGAACCGTGACCGGTCCCGCCGTCCGTCGGGCAGCTCGCGCCGTGGCATCCGCCACCGTCGTCCGACCCGCGGCCGTCGGCCGGCGGGACGTTCCCGTCGTCCGGAACGGTTCCGGCGTCCGGGCAGTCCGCGCCCGGGCAGCGCTTGCCGCCCGTGCCGTCATCGTCCAGCGGGTAGTGCGCGCAGGCCCCGAGGGCCAGCAGCATCGAGAGAAAGATCATCTTCATCAGTCGACTCCTTCGTTACCAGTTGGCGCTCAGGAACGCGCCGGCCTGGAGGCCGACGCTCAGGTTGTAGCTCCGGTCGGAACCGAAGCTCGATCCTCCGACGAACCCCGCCAACTCCACGCGGAGCGTCACGGGGTCCCACTTCTTCCGGAAGACGACGCCGGGCAAGAGCCCGATGTAGTCGCCGTCCACCTTGGGCGGAAGCGCGGCGATGCGCTCGCCACCCACGCCGATCGTGAGGCCGAACCACGGCTTCAGGTAGCGGTTGATCGCCGCCTTGAAGAGGTACCCGCGTTCGTGCCCCGGCGACCAGGCGTAGTGGTCGGCGCCGCCCGTCATGGCACCCGTCAGGGTGAGCTCGGTCCGACCGTTCAGGGCGAACTGCAGCTGGAGCGCGGGGCCCCAGCCCCACGAGTAGCGCTTCTCGGGCGTGTTCAACGCGCCCTCCACGCCGATGCCGATGTTGATCCATCCGCCTCCGGCAGCGCTCGGGCCCTGCGGCCCCGGAAGACCGGGAACACCGGGCTGCCCAGCCGGACCGGTCGGACCCTGGGGTCCCGGAGGACCCATCGGGCCCGGCGGGCCCGGGTCGCCCTTCGCGTCCGTCGGCGGCGGCGTCGGTACCGGCGGCTTGCTCGGCTTCTGCGGCGGCTTGCGGTGCGGCTTGGCCGGCGGCTTGCTCGGCTTCTGCGGTGGCGCCTGTTCACAGGCCTTGAGCCGCTCGGCGAGCACGCGATCCTCCTGCGTGCAGACCGGCGCGGTCGTCCCATCGGCGGAGGCCGATCCGGCGGGCCACGTCATGGCCAGCAGTCCGGCGATCGATACTACGACGATCCAGTTCTTCATCCGTACTCCTCTCTTCTCGGGTTGGTGTCCGCACCTCCATATGGAGATGGGACTGTGGAATGTATGCTATTCAGCCCGGAAAGTCAAGCCCACGGACCCCCGTTGACAACCGGAGCGGCTCCTATTAGGATACCCGTTGTCGGAAGTGCGCGGTAATAGCTCAGTTGGTAGAGCGTCTCCTTGCCAAGGAGAAGGTCGCCAGTTCGAATCTGGTTTACCGCTCCATGCACGAAGCCCCGGTCATCCCGGGGCTTTTGCGTTGAGACTTCCCTTTATCAAAGCGCTTCCTCAGCATCCACGGGACTGAGGACGAGCGCCAGCCGTTTGAGCCGCTCATGGCGCAGGTAGCTGTAGCCGCCGATGCCTGCGGCAAGCAGCGTCAATCCTGCCGCCGCCGGCCAGGGGAGCTTGGCAGCCTGGGCTTTCACGGTGATCGGCATTTGGAAAGCCTTGAAGAGCGTCAACGCGCCGGTATGCCCCAACACCGTTCGGGGCCGCGCACCGGGCGCGACGTACCCGTCGACAGAGACGATGTCGCCATTCTTCAAGGAAGCTGTCAGGGCAGAGGGGGCAAGGACGTCGCCCTCGACTTTTCCGAGACGCACGGCAAGCACGCCCGCCTGTTTCGAGACGACTTCGGCATCGAAGCGGTAGGTTCCGGCCCGCTCCGGCCAGGTTTCGACCTGCGCGAAGGTCGCGCTGGCGGAAGCGTCGAGTACGCGGATCGATCCGGGGTTCGCGAGCAGGTAGGCGTCATCTCCGTCGCGCTTCTCCCGTCCGATGAAAGCGATGCGCGTCCTGGCGGTCATTTTCGCTTCGGGCGCCTTGGTAAGGCGTACTTCGCGCAGCGCTCCGTCGATGAGCGCGAATAGGCGCGTCTTCGAATAGACGTCCGGCGGAGACGCGACTTCCGCCAGGTAGCCGCGGCCTTTGTATCTCTGGGCAGACGGTTTTTTCGCCGCGGCTTTTTTGATGTTCGGCTTCCTGATCGGGGCATCTTCGACGTTTTTCAGGAGGGTTGGCGCATCTTGCCTGATGGCCTGCGGCGGCGCGGCCGCCGGAACCGCTTCCGGAGCCGACGCTTTTCGCATTTCCGCTCCTGCCGTGACCGAAGGGGCAGGTTTCGAGACAGGGCCTTCATCTGCCGCGCTCTTTTGCGTCCGCGCTGTCAAGATGTTGGCTGCTCCGGGCGTGGGTGTCGTCGTGACCGCGAACGTATCCTGCCATTCCAACCGGATGAGCGATTCGCCCTTGCGGACCTCGCCGACGTTCGGGTACCCGGAAGACGTCCATTTGCCGTATGTCACGCCATCAATCGCGCGTCCCGATCCGTCCCGCAGGACGATCATGTCGCCGTCGTTGTTCAGGGACCCTTTCGGCGACGTCACGAGGACGCGGCTCCATGGCAGCAGCGTGCCGGAAAGCTTCGTGACGGCGCCGCTGCCGTCTTCGATCGTCCAACCGCCCAGGACCTCGCCGTTGCCGGAAGGGTCGACCAACTCGATCCATTCACGTTCGCCCGCGTTCGGGGACGGATACGCTTCGGAAATGCGGACGGCGCTCACGGGAGCCGCCGTGACGGACGCTTCCGGCGCGCTCGGAACCGCGTGCGCATCGACAGCCGCTGTGGTCGTAGTCGTGTCAGTGGTCTCCGTATGCGGAGTATCCGTCGGTGCTGGCGCATCAGGCGCGGTGGGCGGAGCGGACGCTTCCTGCGCGACGGGTGCGGTCCCGCTCGCGTCCTGATCGGCCGTCGTTTCCGGAATCACCGGAACGACGTGCTCTTGAATCGGACAGGTTCCTGGAGTCCCAAGTTCGGTCGCTCCGACATCGAAACCGGCTGATGCGGTCGCGGATGCCCATGCCTCCGGCATCCCGCCTTCCTTCAAAGGGAAGAGCCGCTCCATCGACGCCTTGATGGAGCCGCTCCCGCCCGAGAACGGAGCCGTGCCGGACGCGCCGGCCGCATCGACAGCCGCCCCGTCCTTGTCACGCAGGGTCAAGAAGAGGGCGCTGTTCGAAAGCGCTACGGAGGTCGTCACGAACTGAGGGGCGATCGCCAAGGTCGATTTCGGATCGTCCGCTCCGTAGTTCGAAACCAGGAACGCTCCGTCCGAAGGGATGATCGACCCGACCGGCAGGCGCAGCGTCCCGTTTCCCGTAGCCGCGCCGTCGACCGTCCAGTCCGAAAGATCCGTGCCGGCGGGACCGCAAAGTTCGAACCACTCGTCGGCCGCCGAAGCGGACGATCCCGCCCAGGCGATTTCACCGAAGAAGACCGGGACCGCAGCGCGGCTGCCGCACGGGATGATGAGGAGCGCGATCGAGCAGAGGACGGAAAGACGTTTCATGCCATTGCGTGAAGGATTAGCGCCTCGGTCCTAGCAAAGGACGTATTTTTCACGCAAGAGGGTGAGGCAGGTATCCCGGAAAAGGTTGACAAGAAGCGTAGAAACGGTTACCCTCGCGCCATCCGAAGCCCTTTAAAAAAGGAGGTCGTGTGAGCGGAAAGAAAGTCGCTTTCGACCCGCTTTTCGTCAATCGGTACCTGCTCGTCCCAGATCCGTTGCATCGCGGATCCATGAGCACCGTCTACAGGGCGACCGACCTCCAACGGTCGGAGGCGGTCGTCATCAAGATCGTTCCCGCTGAACGTCCGGATCTCATCATGCGTTCCGAGCGGGAGGTCGCCGCGCATCGGCGCCTGCAGCATCCTCGGATCCTGCCGCTGCTCGATTCCGGCACTTGCGACCGCGGCCACTACCTCGTCTTCAGATATCTGAAGCTGGGCGATGTCGAGAGGCTCGTCGTCCGTCGAGGTCCGTTGCGTCCGCGCCATGCCGCGTCCCTCATGATTCATCTGCTCGATGCTTTGGGTGCGGTCCACGGGTGCGGCATGACGCACCGCGACGTGAAGGCTTCTAATTTATTGCTTGAGAGCGAAGAAGAAGCCACGTTGATCGATTTCGGTCTCGTCGCGATGTATGCGCCGCACGAGCGGTCCCGGCGCATCACATCCCCCCTTGTGCCCTTCGGCACGCCCGGTTACATCGCTCCGGAGCGCTGCCTTGCCGGCAAATACGGTTCGGATCCCCACGCGGATCTCGACCCACGTTCCGACCTGTACGCTTGCGGCGTCGTCTTGTACGAGTTGCTCGCAGGACAGCTGCCGTTCCGTTCCCCTGATCCTGTGGAGTTGGTCAGAGCGCATATTTTCGAAGATCCGCCGCCGTTTCCGGAGGACGGTCCGCGTCCGCGCTGCCCGGAACTCGAGAGGATCGCGCTGTGGGCCATGAGGAAACTCCCGGACAGCCGCCCGGCGTCGGCCGAAGTCATGCGCGCCGCCATCCTTGCCGCGATCCCTCCCAGGTGATCGCGGCTTTTTCTTATCCTTGACAAAACGCTGAAAATGCGTTAGCTTTCTTCTCACTCGGCTATCGCCGGGATCGGAGCAGTACCATGCTGTCCAAAGTCCTTCAAGCCCTTCGGCAGGTCGTCCTGGCGAGGCCGGCCACGTCTCCGGATGTCGGCCGGGTGATCCTTCAGGCCGTGTGCGTTCAACGCTGGTTCGTGGCCACTCGTGGCCAGGGAGCGATCAAGCAGGCCTGCAGCGATTGCGGAGGTGAGCGGGTCTTCGTCATCTGGCGCGACGGCACCTACCGGTGCTACGCGTGCCTGTGCCGCCAGGCGGCGGATGGGCGATACGGTCCCATCCCCCTCGGAGAGGACCTCGAAACGCAGAGGGTCTTCCAGGAGGTATGGGGCAGCTACACGCGCTGCGCCAGCGGGATCGATCCCGGATGGTTCCGGGGCGGCAGCGTCAACCTTTGCTTGGGCAAGGATTGTCGCACATGCCTGGCGTTTCGTCCTCATGTGCGGCGAGAGGATGGAGGGTCGCGTTGCCTCCACTGCCTCATGCAGGAGGCACTCCAGCGCCGCACCCCGGCATGCAAGCCGACCCGCGATAGGCTCGATGCCGCCGCCAAGGCGGCGATCGCCTTTCTCCTGCCGGAACCCGCCGGCTCGTAGCGCCCGTCAAACGGCGCTTTTTTGTTCGGCACGTACGCAAAATCCCGCCGTTCAAGCGGGATCCTGCATGGTGCCGTGGAGAGGACTTGAACCTCCATGGGGTCGCCCCCGCCAGCTCCTAAGGCTGGTGCGTCTGCCATTTCGCCACCACGGCTCTCGCGCACTTTATCAGACACGGCGTGCGGAAGCGAGAGCCATATTCTGTCATCAACCATTGACAAAAATGCATTTCCGTGCTATCCTGACCTCAGTTTCAAGGTGCCAAGTCGTGCCAAACAAAGGAAACGAGGCTTAAAATGCACTTTTTCCAAGAGATCAAGAACCTGCTGCGGACAGGCGACCTGTTCTTCTTCACGATCGGACTCATCGTCGCGACGTTCATCGTCGCCTGTCTCCTCCTATGAGGAGGTCGCGCTTCTCTTCCCAAGCCCGTCGGACCTCTCCGGCGGGCGCTGTCATTTCAATAGTGATACGTCTTCCTCGCCAACACCGTCATCGCCCGATACAGCTGCTCGAACAGCACGGCGCGCGCTTCGCCGTGGGTGAAGGTCAGGCTGGAGAGCGAGAGCTTCATGTGGCAGGCCGTCGCCAGCTCGGAACTGAGTCCAAGCGGGCCGCCTATAAGGAAGACGATCTCGCGTCCGCTCTGGCCTTCGCGGTCGAGCGTCTCCGCGAATTTCTCGGTCGTCAGCGCCCGGCCTTCCTTGACGAGCGCGATCGTGAAGGCACCGTCCGGAATCTTCTTTTCCAGCTTGGCCGCCTCGGCCCGCAACACGGTCGGAGCTTCGGCGGGGGAGCCGAACGGCTGCTCCGGGACTTCGATCACCCGCGTCCGCGCGAACGCCGAAAGGCGTTTTTCATATTCGACGATGGCCGCTTTCCAGAACGGCTCTTTGAGCGCCCCGACGGCCAGGATGGCGATCTTGAACATATGGTTGATAGGATACCTTCTGAATGCCCGGCCATCAACGAAAAACGCCCGTATCAAGCGCTACGGGCGATGAAACGTCGGACGCCTCGGAACCGGCCGCCGGCATGGTCAAGGAACGCCTGGATGGGGTCAGCTTGCACGCGCCCGGTGTATGGCGACGCGTGGCAGACGACGTTCCCCTGCATGGAGGTCCCGTGGCTCATGCAGATGCCCACATGACCGATTCCGTGCAGTCGATCATCGGGATGATAGAGGTCCGTCGGCCCGTTCCGAAAGATCAGGTCGAACGGTTGGATCTCCGAGCCGATGATCGGCGTGCCGTTCCGATGCATCCACAGCAGGTCGTCCTTCAGAGTCCTGCTCATCAGGCCAAAGACCCAGACGACGTAGCTCGTAGGGCTGAATCTTTCCGGCGCCTCCTCCTGCCGTGCGCTCGGACTGCACGCCTTGTCGTGGGCGTAAGTCTCCATCCCCCTAAAGAACATCCGGATAAGCGGATCGTCCGCTCCTCTCGTCCCGCTCTCTTGGGTCAACATCGAGAACCGCCTTTCTTGGTTCGGGTCGCGCTCGTGAACTGGGTGCAGCATATCAGACATATGTTTTTTTGGCCAATATTGGACGACTTGACAGCTTTCCAAGACTTCACTAGAGTGACGCAAGTCAGTCGCTTTTTCTCACGGTTTCGTCGAAACACCCCGCCTCTTGACAGGCATACGTGGCTCGATTATACTGTGGACAACTTAAACCTCCACTTTGCGTAACGCACTCCTCAATCGAGTCGGCACGTGAAACCAAGCCATGGTCATCCCCGGACGTCGGGGCGCTGAACCGCTTGGAAGGCGGTTTTTTTGGTCCTTACCCTCCATTCGATCACAACTTGCGCATCAAGACGGGAACTCCTGGCTACCTACGGGACTGCTATTCTACTGCAGACACTACGAGGTCCAGTTCCCATCCTGGCGCACAAGTCGGAGCTTCGATCGTATCGAAGCGCAACGCTCGGGCCTCGGCCCGGGACCCACGACAGGAGCGCAGATACCTTGACAACTGAAGAAACGAGAAGACGTCAAGATAATGTAAAGAATTGGGTACAGTACGTAATCGTACTGAATTGAATTGCAATTGAAGTGAAAACTGCTGGAGCACATCGTGCTTCAGTAGTTGTAGAGATAAGGGTAGATGGTGGATGCCTCGGACGTCGAGAGCCGATGAAGGACGTAGCAACCTGCGAAAAGCTCCGGTGAGGTGGTAAGCAACCTTTGACCCGGAGATATCCGAATGGGGGAACCCAGCATGATGAAGTCATGTTGCCGCCCAGCGAAAGCTGGAACGGTGGGCACCTGGTGAAGTGAAACATCTCAGTAGCCAGAGGAAGAGAAAACAACGTTGACTTCTCAATCCAAGAGTCCGAAAGGGCCTTTGGATTGAGCCAAGCCAATACATTCCCTGAGTAGTGGCGAGCGAAAGGGGATCAGCCTAAACCTATGAAGTCGCCGACCGCACTGAGCGCACCCGCAAGGGCGCGTCGCAGACGGAAGGTACGAGCGGAAGCTGTCGCTTCGTAGGGGTCGATGGATGATGACATTGGAGTCCTTCCGAACTCCGGTAGCGTGCGAATATCTAGAAGAACGACCTGGAAAGGTCGGCCAAAGAGGGTGATAGCCCCGTATTTAAAAGGTCACTCGCACGATGCAGTCATTGTTCCTAAGTACTACAGGACACGTGAAATCCAGTAGGAATCCGGCACGACTATGTGCCAAGGCTAAATACTCTCGATGATCGATAGTGAACAAGTACCGCGAGGGAAAGGTGAAAAGCAGCCCGGGAGGGCGATGAAATAGTATCTGAAACCATCTACTTACAAGGAGTCAGAGCCCGCAAGGGTGATGGCGTTCCTATTGAAGAATGAGCCAACGAGTTATATCTGTGTCGCTTGGTTAAGTCCCTGCGGGGACGGAGCCGAAGTGAAAGCGAGCCTGAATAGGGCGTATTCAACTCTTGGTTCCGGTCGGCCTTACGGCTGGTCGGTGCCAAGATGTTGAAGGGTGGCGCAGAATAGACCCGAAACCCGGTGACCTAACCATGGGCAGGCTGAAGGTTTGCGAAAGCAAACTGGAGGGCCGAACGCGTAAGCTGTGCAACACTTTGCGATGACCTGTGGTTAGCGGAGAAATTCCAATCGAACTGGGTGATAGCTGGTTCTCCCCGAAATAGCTTGAGGGCTAGCGCTGGTCAATATGTATACGGGGGTAGAGCACTGAATGGGGACCGGTGGAGCAATCCTACGGTTCCCAACCAAACTCCGAATACCGTATGCACTTCCCAGCAGTCAGACCATGGGGGCTAAGCTCCATTGGTCAAAACGGAAACAGCCGTTGATCACTGATTAAGGTCCCTAAATCTGCATTAAGTGTAAAAGGCGGTCTCGCGACTTAAACAACCAGGAGGTTGGCTTAGAAGCAGCCATCCTTTAAAGAAAGCGTAACAGCTCACTGGTCTAAATAAGGGTTTCCGCGCCGAAGATGTACCGGGGCTCAAGCCACGAGCCGAAGCTTTGGATCCCTTCGGGGATGGTAGCGGAGCGTTCCATAAGCCGTTGAAGGGACAGTCGTGAGACATCCTGGAGGTATTGGAAGTGCGAATGCTGACATGAGTAACGACAAACAGTGTGAAAGACACTGTCGCCGAAAGTCCAAGGGTTCCTGCGTAAAGTTAATCTTCGCAGGGTTAGCCGGTCCCTAAGGCGAGGCCGAAAGGCGTAGTCGATGGGAACCACGTTAATATTCGTGGGCCAGCGGGTGGTGACGGATCTCGTATATTGTTCGACCTTATTGGATTGGTCGGGCCGTGAAGAGGTTCCAGGAAATAGCCCCCGCATTAGACCGTACCCTAAACCGACACAGGTGGACTGGTAGAGTATACCAAGGCGCTTGAGAGAACTATGTTGAAGGAACTAGGAAAATGCCCTCGTAACTTCGGGAGAAGAGGGACCTTTCCGTGGGCAACCATGGGGAGGTGGCACAGACTAGGGGGTAGCGACTGTTTATTAAAAACA
>ERZ650311.223-NODE-223-length-39472-cov-7.707563_pt1 | contig 39472 bp, 47 predicted proteins | sample MGYA00376247_ERZ650311 | MGnify/ENA primary metagenome ERZ650311 (study PRJEB26733, sample SAMN07839324) | wastewater metagenome | biome: small river; feature: stream; material: water | place: USA: North Carolina | collected 2016-07-28 ...
TTGCGGGGTGGCCGCATCCGACCTCATCGCCCTCTGCGACCTCGCCGCCGAGGCGCTGGAATACAGGGCTGGCACGAACATGCTAGCAGACGCATTTCGTGCCGCGTCGGCCAACCCAAAACACGAGCGAAGGGGGTAGGGCATGGAATGCACGCATTGTCCGTACTGTGGCACAGAGATTCAGCCCGATGAGGATCGCGGCGGCGCCATTGAGTGCTGCCCGCGCATGGCTTCCGAGTCGTGGTCGGAAATGACTGCTGCGGCAGAACGGCACGGGGAAGGCTATGAGCGATGAAACCTACGGATTGGTGGTGTCGTTCGCGGATCAGTCGGCGAGCTACGTTCACGGGTTCGAGGCCGGCATGATCTGGCGCGACCTAGAAACGAACTACCACGGCGGCGCCTTCTCCTACACCGTCCATGCCGAAAACATGGAAACGATCCGCCGCATGTGTACTGCGATGGGGTTCCGCATCTATCACGAAGTCGAACTGATGCACGGATGGGTCGAAATTCAAATTGCGAAGGACGACCGCCCACGCCTTGTCGTGATCGACGGCGGACTCGCGCCCAAGCACCAGCGGCCGGAGAAATAGCCATGACCCCATCCCCCGACCTGCTGGCGGTGTTGCGGGAGGCGCGTGAGGCTTTGCGTAGCTGCGCGTGGTCCACGGAGTTGCGAACGGACGACGCGCTGATGGCGATGGCGACTGCTGATGCGAAGATCGGCGAGGCGACCATGATGCTGACTGTCTCCGCTCTCCGCGCCCACGAAGCGCAGGGGTGGATGCCGATTGCGGAGGCGCCGAAGGATGGGACGGAGGTGTTGCTGTTCATCCCGACCGACGAGGACAGTCCGCGCAAAGGCTACTGGAACGACCTCATGGACGACCCGCGCAGGCCGCATCGTTGGTGCGTCGCTTACGGCTGGTGCGAGGACACGCCGACGCACTGGATGCCCCTCCTGCCCCTCCCGGAGCCGCCGCAATGACCACGACCGACCTTGTGACCGTTCCGCGCGAGCCGACTGACGAGATGATCCGCGCTGGGGTTGCTGCGCGTTGGTTCGTCGATAACGATGAAGGCAAGCCGGCGAACGTACGCAACTCGTGGGAAGCCATGATCGCCGCCGCCCCTCCCGCCGCGAGCGTGCGAGCGAAGGAGGTGACCAACTTGGAAATCGCGACAGCTTTCCATGAGGCGTACGAAAGGCTCGCGCCGCGCTACGGGTACGAAACTCGGCCGGAATCGCGCAAACCGTTCAGCGATCTTCCGAACGAATTGAAGTTGCTGATGGTGGCCGTCGTCCGGGAGGTCCGCACCCTTCTCGCGCCTGCGGTGGATGAACGCGCTGCGTCGTCGGAGCACACCCATACCGATGCGTGCTGGGAACCCGACAGCGGATGCGACATGGGGCGCAGCGAGGAACATGCGCGGGTTGCCTCGTCGGAGGCGGCGGTTGCGTTGCTGCGCAAGGCGGTATCGCACATTGCCGCGCTCAACGGCACGTTGCAGGACTGCGCCGACCTCGGCATGACCATAGCCGTCTGCGGTACCGAGTACGACGACGCGGAAGCACGCGATTTCCTCAATCAGTTCGGAGGCTCAAATGTCTGACGATACCGGCTTTCCCCGTCCTGCTGCGTCCGTGCGCACCGACTACACCACTCCCATTGCTCGCGCTGGTGAGCAGCAGTTCGCGTGCATCCTTCGCAATCGCTCGGGCATCGACTCGGGCCGCATCGACTTCGGTGCGCGGTTCATTGACGAACTGTGCGAGACAGACCAACGCGATGCGGTGAACATGGCATATGCGGTCTACGCAAAGTGGCGTGACGAAACTGGATTCAGAGCGAATCGCGACCCCGCCCCCGCCCCCACCACCGCCGACGCTGGAGTGACGGAGGCGATGGTGGAAACGTTCGAGGCGAAGTTTCTCGAATGCGCCAGAACTCGTCCGGACTCAACGTTGCGCGACGACATTCGCGCCGCCCTCGTAGCCGCCCTCGCGCGGGCAGGAGGGAAGTGATGGATGCGAAATACGAGGTTGTCGGACACAAGACGTTCTTCGAGAACGGCAAGTTTCGACACGAACCGCTGACACGCGCCGAAGCCGATGCCGCGCACGAGTCGTGGGAGCGTTCCGAGAAGCGTCGGCAGGAATTGATGCCGACCGAGCAGGACGCGATCAATGTGCTGTTCGATGCGTGGTATCGGCTGACCAAGGATTTCGGATGGAAGGGCGATCCGAGGCGCCGCATGCCGAAAGACGGAACGCAATTCATTGTGCTCGAGCTAGGAAGCTCGGGTCAGCATATTTGCCACCGCGACGAGATCGGCTTTTGGGTGTCATCGGACGGCGACCTATGGCCGAGCGATCCAGTGCTATTCAAAGCGCGCAAGGACGGTGCCCCGTGAGCGACAACAAACTGAATTAGGTACATACGATGACAACGCGAAAAATGGTTGACCGATTCCTCTCGTGGCCGTTACCGGAAACCGTCTGCGCCGATCCTTGCGCGTCGATGCCCGGCACGCCACACCGATCGGGGACGACGCTGCTAAACGCTACTGAAGCCGAAGCGATGTTTCTGCATGTGCTCGGCCAGCCTCGCGGATGGCTGATCGACTACACGGCGGCCGTACCGCTTTCGTACAAGCTGGACGCGCCGCGCTTCGTTGACGACGCATTCGAGCTCGACAGGATTCGCCGCCAGGTGTTGGCGTGTTTCGGCGCCACGCTCGAAGCAATTCCGCTCTATGCGGTGTTGCCATGACCGCCGACATCAACAGGCTTCTGGATGAGTACCGCGATGCGTGCGTTGCGTACAAGGAAAACTGCGACGCGCTATCCGTTGCGACCGAAGCTCGCAAGTGGAGGGACGCAGCCCGCGCCGCCATCATCGCGGCGTGGGAGGAGCGGGAGGCGAAGATAGATTGCGGTGATGCGGAGCGGTTGAGCGCCCGAATCACGGAGTACCTGAGCGCGGGCGGATTGTGGAATCCGGAATGCATGGATCACGACAAGGTGCGCCGTCTGCTGATCGACTGCCGTACTGAGTTCGACGCAGCGATTGCCGACAGCGCGATCAAGTCCGCCATCGCTCAGGTAGACGCCGCGCGCACCGCCGAGCGCGAACTCGCCGCCCTCCGCAACCGCCCATGCCCCTACGTCCATTCGTCAGGCGAGGGGACGCACTACTGCACGTTGCCGCACGCCGCCGAAAAGGAACTCGCCAAACTGCGGAAGCGGATTGCGGAGGCGCCGAGGGGCGAAGTCGAGTTCATGCTGAGCGACGACGGATGCACGACCATCGGTTGCGATGCCGAGGTTTCATCGGACTTGCACGGCCAGCTCGTCGCCATCTTGCCCCTACAGAATGAGGAAGAGAAGAATGTCTGAGAAACTGGAAGCACTGTGGCTAGCGCTGTACTTCAACGGATTCCGTTGGGTACCACGCAAGGTGTTCCGCACACGTGCAGCCGTGCGAGCGTATATCAAGTCTCGGCCCAAGAGACAGGACGGAGACTGGACCATCAGTCGAGTGACGTGGGGGCCGGAGCAGTAACAACGGAGGAGTAAGTTACGAGACAAGGACGTACTAGGAAGCCCGCTAAGAAGGCTACCCCTAAACGGGAGAAGCTGAAGAGTGGCTTTGAGAAGAAGGTTGCCGCTTACCTGAAGGACAAGCGGATCAAGTACGTGTACGAAGGCGAGAAGGTCAAGTACACGGTCCCGGCCAAGAACCGGAATTACATCCCTGACTTCCGACTCCCCAACGGTATCTACGTTGAGGCGAAGGGGAAGTTCGACCGCGAAGCCCGCGAGAAGATGGCGCTAGTGGTCGAGCAGAATCCGGACAAGGATATCCGATTGCTGTTCATGAGGAACAACAAGATTGCAAAAGGAAGCAAGACAACTTACACGGACTGGTGCCGTGCTCGCGGCATTGCGAGCGCTGTTTCCGTCCACGGACACATTCCGGAGGAATGGCTACAAGCTTAAGCTTTCGCTAGCCACGGCGTTTGCCGTCTGTTCCATCTACTGGGCGTGGTCTACTTACCGCGACGTACGAGTGGAGCAGCTTTGGGTGCAGACTCACCCGATTGTTTGCTACAACGCGCTGTCAGACACTACCACCCCTTTCCTCAGTCCCGAGCCCAAGGTAATGGACGAGAGAGGCGTGCACAGTTCGATTCAGCGTTACTGGGCGCTACCCGGCGACCATTGTGTGTACGTGTTTGAGTACAAGGAAAAAGAACAAGAATGGCAGTAAAGCCAGCAGAAGAAGGCACGTTCGCAGACCGCGTCACCTCCGTCAGTCCTTTCCATCCCGACCTAGCTGTCGGTAAAGAGTTCGAAGGCAAGCGTGTAGCACGCAAGGCTACGCTCAGCATCCTCGAATTCGAGGACGACATAAGCTCGTACGTTCTGTCCGAGTATGACCCCCTACCAGATGAGCCTTACGAGTCGCACAACATTCCATCCGCCTTCGGCATGATGATCCAGCTTGAGCTGGAAGTGCGCGGCATGGAACGGAAGCTCACCAAGTTGCTGATGAAGCAGCGCGCTTCCGGAAGCCTTAACTCGTAACGTGCGTACTCTCTTTCTCGATATCGAGACTTCGCCGACCCTAGCCACCGTCTGGGGTCTGTGGAACCAGAACATCGGCATCAACCAGCTACTCGGGAACTCCGAAGTCCTGACGTGGGTAGCGAAGTGGGAGGGCGAGCGGGAGCACTTCTCCGGCTCGCTGATGCGCGATGGTAAACGCCGGATGCTCCGGCGCATTCACCGCCTGCTCAATGAAGCTGACGAAGTAGTGACGTGGAACGGGAACGGGTTCGACCTCAAGGTCCTGAACAAAGAGTTCCTGTTGCTCAGACTGCCCCCAGCTTCCCCCTACAAGTCCGTGGACTTGCTCGCCACGGCCCGGAAGAAGTTCCGGTTCACGAGCAACAAGATGGACTACGTTGCCAAGCAGCTAGGCTTGGGCGGTAAGCTGAAGCACCGCGGCCACGAGATGTGGCTTGACTGCATGTCTCGCAAGCGCGAGGCGTTCGACGAGATGCTCGAATACAACGAGGCTGACGTGGTTCTGCTGGAGCAGATTTACCACAAGTTCGTGCCTTGGGTGTCGAGCGGCGCTAACCGTTCCGTCTTTGAAAGCTCCATGGTGTGCCCACGCTGTGCCTCCAAGGAGTTTACCAAGCGCGGCTACTACCTGAGCAAGTCAGGTAAGTACGCCCGCTACCAGTGCGCCAGTCCGGATTGCGGGGCGTGGTTTCGTAGCCCCCACGTCGTCAAGCGCAACCAGACCAGAGTGGTCGAACTCTGATGATGCACGACAGGTTTGTGGCCCGATGGGCCGAATGGCTAGGCCGGTCAATCAAGTTGATCGGAGCAAGAAAAGCGGCGATCCTCATTGAGGAACGTCTGCCGGAAACGGAAGTAGCGCGGGTTCGCTCGCGCTACCTCTCCGATGGCATGAAGGAAATTACGAATGGACTCGCAACTGAAGCGCGACGTACGCCGCGCACTTAAGACGCTAGACAAGGTTCTGGATGAACTGGCTTATCGACCACTTGAGAAGTGGGACCAGAGAGCCCTAGACGACCTACACGCCAAGCTGTACAAGGCGTACAACCTGTTGGACCGAAGCTACGGAGACGTGGATGACGGAGAAGCAAGAAAGCCCCTCGACTTCCGAGGCGGATGGCACGGCGTCGTCGAAGATGACGAGCTTGTCGGTGATCCGGACGAGGAAGAGGAAGCTGCCGGAGATTCCGTGGATCGCGGCGACGGACCAGACGTTTGAGGTTCCGCGACAGACACCGCTATTGCTGTGGTGTCACGTGTGGGGACCCGAGGTAAACGAGGAAGACGACTACGAGGATTCGTACCACGGGTGCCTGACCAAGTCCGGTGTGTGGGTAGACGACCAGATGCGCCTACTGGAACCGGAGAACAACGCTCGGGTGCTGTTCTGGTGCCCGGTCACAAAGCCCAAGAAAGACAAGGGCTAATGGATATCGACGAACTGTTTGTCGATGCCCCGATAGACGGGAGGAGGCCTCCACACCTACAGCCAGTACGACCCAAGCACCCCGACGGCACTCCCTACACCGACTGGCAGTGGGAGTGCGAGAGGTACCACGGGCGCGAGCTTACTGGCAAGTACAAGCACTGGTGTATGAGCGAGTGGGACGGCCTTCCACTCGACGAGACTTGTGGCATCGAGTGGGACTTGTGTACCTGTGAGTTTGAGGGGTACGACGAAATTACTTCTTCTCCCCCGCCTGAATGCACTCAGCCTTCGCCAAGTCCTTGCTCTGACAAATCAGGTAACGGAACTTGAGGTACAGAGCGTAGTAGTCCCACCGCTCCCCCTCTTGCGCGTCGCGTAGGTCCTCGCAAAGAACGAGGTCACTCGGCGTGCAAGCTGTCTGCCTTGCCGGCTGCGTTGAGCACCCGAGCAGAAGCGCTGTCAATACGACAGGCAGCATCATCCGGCACAGCTTTCCGTAATTCCGCTTGAGCACTTGCTTCTCCTTCCGCAGCTAACTTAGCTGCATCTCTGTTCCTCTTCGCAGCCGCGCGCTCTCTCACGAGGGCCGCGGCTTTTTCTTTTTCTGCTAGCTCGGCTGCCGCAATGGCAGCCTTCGCCTCTTTGGCTTCCCACTTCGCGTTAGCGGAGTCGTAGCCCCACGAGTACACCCTGTACTCTGCGTAGGCCAGCACAGCAGCTAGCAAAATCACTTTCCAGTATTTGAGGAAGCCGCTAAGCAGCCACTTCCCCGCAGTCAACCACATGCCATTACCCTCCGGCCTTCGTCTGGAGCCAAGGCAGCACGATCTTGACAGCCGCCCACAAGGCAGCACCGATCATGAGCACCGCTCCCCACGCACCCTTGTACCTGTTCAGCTGGGCGAGGATTTCCTTCTGGTCCTTGGCCATCTCTGCGATGACCGCGTCCCTCGCTTCCTCACGCGCTTCCAATGCAGCCAGCCTCTCGACGATATCTTCCCTGTCCGTCATGTCCACATTCCCTGTGATTAGATGAGTTCTGCATCTGCCGACCAGTTGATCCCCATGACGTTACCGGCAGCTGTGCCCGCCGCACCGGTGTAGCCCAAGGAGAACGCCTTGTCGGTAGACGTTGCGGCAGCCGTGACCGTGCAATCGGCGGCTCCTGTGATATCCCGCATCTGCGCGTTGGCAGCCGACGGGTTGTACAGCGTTAGTGTTGGCGAGGTCGAGCGCTTGTATACGTTGTAGCGGAACGTCGGAGTATTGGCTGCTGCCGCTGCGCCCTTGGGAGCAGAGTGCCGCCACTCGTTAGTTCCAGCGCCTACGTTTGTAGCAGGAAGCGTGTCGATCCCAAACGACTTTTCGTAGTACCTCAGTGTACGGCGAAGCTCCTGCTCATACGGCATGGGCGCCCAGTCCTGAAGCTCCGGGCCATCCGACAGGGACACCTGCGAGATAGAGAACCCATTAGTTGCTGTGAACTGGTTGTGCCCGTACACCAGAACGTACAGGTTCTTTAGGTTCGCCGGAATGTCGAAGACCGCCCCAAAGCGCTGCCACGCCGTAGTAACCGCGCACTGCGCACAGTTAGTGGAAGGAGTGGCGTTGTCGGGACTTACTCCGCTCTTTGGTGCTATGTACGTGACGTTCGTACCTAGCGTAGGATTGACTCCGTTTGCGCCGAACGCAGAAATGAACGTAGCTGGTGACGAGTCGATGGTGCCACTCGTAGTCAGATACGCCATAGCGATATTCACTGTGGCAGACGCCGTTGCCTTCAACCACATCTGCAAGCGCACCGTTCGCCCTCGGAGCTGGATAGCGTCCTTGGACTCCAGCATCTGTGACACCACCATCTTTCCAGTGTTCGTGATCTTCAGGTACGTTCCATAGAACTGCCCCTGTAGACCCGCCTCCGCAGCCGCGTTCGTGTCAGTACGTGCGTAGGTAACGGAGGCGTTCTCGTTGGTGACCCCCCATCCGTCTGCCGTGATCGCCCGAGACGCGGTAGCCGAGTACGTGGTAGCTGACGCAGGGTTCTGCCTCTGCGCAAACCAGAACCCGCCATTGCGGACGTAGTTCGGGTTACGCGTGTTGTTCAGGATGTTGGTGACGCCGGTAGAGTTCTGCGCCACCGTCTGGCCGGACGTGTTGTGATACACGTTGACCTTGTTGGTTGCCGGTACGCTAGGTGCCGCGCTGTTGGTTTGAACTAGGATAGACATTAGCCAATCTCGAAGACCGCATCAGACTGAATCTCAAGCACAGAGCCAGAGCCAATCTCGTACGAGTAAGGTACATAACGGCCGTAGCCACTGAGAACAGTGTCCACCGATCCGTCTGGTAGCGACAGCTTCACGTCCGTATTGACGTGCAGGGAGACGAAATCCCCCTGCTCGTCCTTCACCTCTACGGATGCAGAGCTGATTAGTTTGTCCTTGGTGCGTTCCATCAGACCTGCTGCTGCCTGTCGTTGAAGTAGACCCCGGACTGCTTCCACGGGCTGTTCATCTGTAGCCCGCCAATACCGCCGTTCACGGTGTTCGGAGCAAGGATGTTCGGCACAGCGCCGTAGCCCCCGCTGTTGAATGGCCCTGCGCCACCGTAGATGCCTTGGTCTACCGCGCGGTTCGCATAGCGCCCGTACGTGTTTCTGCCAAGCCAGTCGGATAGCGCGGACATGCCATTAGCCCCCTCCATCCCCATCGCCGAGATTTGGTCCGGGCGCTGACGCTCGCGACGCTGTCGTGGCGCCTCCGCCTCACGTCGTGGCTGCGCTGCACGGGCAGCCTGACGCTCTTGGCGGTGCTGGCCCCAAGCGTTTCTTACGGCGTTGATATCGGTCATCAGACCGACGGGCTCCCCGTGGAAGGTGCGGCCTAGGGACGACTGACGCCCTAGGCCGATGCGGTCCCAGTCAAATGGCATGGCTTACGGCCTCGGCCATCCCAGAGGACTGGTTGACCAATCGTAGCCACTGCCGGTGACCGGCTGCGGCACCGCTGGGTTGGAGGCTACCGCAGGCTTTGCGTAGCCCTGCGGCTGGGCCGGCATCAAGCGCGCGTCGCCTCCGTAACCGTAGCTCCCGGCCAGCTGCCAAGCCCACTCGGGGAGCCTTCCGCCTACGCCCCACGGGCCCGGCTGGAATTCTGGCATCTGCGGGTACCCCCTCATCGTCCTCCCGGCCATCTGAGCGTACCACTGCTCGCGCGCCGCTGCTTCACCCTGCGCGCCACCGGGACCATACCCCCCGCGCCTGCTGTTACGCATGAAGTTCTGACCGCCGCCAACGTAGCCGTACGGGTCACCGCCGCCCTGCCCGTACTGGTACTGAGGCACAATGCCGCCGTAGCCACCGTTGTAGGCGTGACCGTACGAGTTCGGCAGGTTGTAGCTGTAGCCCCCGCCCTGCGTCCAGCTGTTCGGGTTGCTGCCGTACATCATTGGCGGCTGGTAGCGATTGAGTCCCGGCTGCTGGCCTGAGTAACTCTGCGGATACGACGGGCCGTAGTAGGCACCGCTCTGCTGTGGCGAGTTGTAGACACCGCGAGGATTACCCGGCCCGCCCATGTTGGTGCTTGGGTCCTGATAACCCCCACGGCCATAGCCCTGCGGCATGTATGGGTTCGGCATTGGTCAATCCTCTCTGGTTAGCTTTCTGTACTTGCTGGAGAGCTTTGACAGATCGTTCTCCAGCTTCATCACTTGCTTGCGGATTGCGGCCCTTTCGGCCAGCGGCTTACCGCGCAGCATCTCTTTCTCAAGGCTCGCAAGGGAGCCGCGGTTGAACACGTGCGGCTGGAACTTTCCAGACACCAGCGCCACCAACTGCTTGTTGTCTGCTCCGTCGTTGCGGAGCTGTGCCATGATCTTGCCCTTCTTGAGGCCCGCAGCCTCCGCTCCCACGATAGCCTTTCTGGCCTCCGTGAAAGCCTTGTACTCATCGGCAACCGCGTTGACGTACACGTCCTCCAGAGAACGCAAGCCGTACGGCTTTCCGCTCTCCAGTTCCTTGCGCACATCCGCCACCACATCCTTCTCGACACCAGCGTACGTGGAGTACGAGCGAGACACTTCGTCCAGCGGGCGGTAGATGACCGGCTTGAAGCCGGCGGTGTCGAGCGCCGAGACAGACGGCGGCACATCGGCACTTTTACCGGGGTATAAGGTCTTGGCGAGAGTGGGGATCAGCGGCTCGGCTATCCGAACCATGCGCCCCGCAAAGTCAGCCGAGACACCCGTAGCCGTGATGCCGTCCATCACATCCTCGTACAGCCCACGGCTGGTACGCTTGATCGACGGGTTGTTGTTCTGCATGCCCGCCTGTTCCAGCACTCGTCCAAGCAGCGTGTTCATGATCAGGAAGTCAGACGCACCCCGCATCGCTTCGTCCATATCACCGCTGGCAACAGCACGTACGATAGAGTTGACTGGATCGTTCGGATCGAATCGGGAGATATCGAGGAAGGCGCGCACACCATCCTCACTACGGAAGATTTCAAGGAGTTCCTTGTTGTCATACAGCTCTCCCATCGCCTGCTTGATCTTGTCCTCATCATCGTCATCGCCAAACAGACCACCGGCGACACCGAGCAGCTTGGCCACGCCACCACCGATAGCCTTGAGGAACTGGGTGTGGGCGAACGTAGCCGCTGCCGCTCCACCGACTCTCTTGAGCCCGTGGTTCACCAGCCCGGCATCCCCAACACGGGTTCCATTTACCACGTCCTGTAGACCGACGGCGAAGTTGTTGAACGCCGTGCGGAACGTCTCGGTCGTGTACGTGAGGAACATCGTGATACCGCCGCCCTCAAGCGCACGCGCCAGCGGGATCGCTCGCGTGTACGTCAGGTTGGTGCGCTTCACACGCTCACCGGCGTCGAACGTCAACTGGGCCTTGGTCTTCTTGATGCCCTGCCGCTCGTAGTACCCCGTCAGGAAATCCCGCTCGTGGAAGAAGTTCGCCACCTTGGCATACAGGTCCATGACCGCGTACACGTCCGTGATGCCAGCCTTGATGCTGTTGGCCAGCCACTTGGCGTCCTGAAGATGCTTGATGCCGGCCGGGCCACCGAGGTACTTAGCCAGCGGATGATCTTCCTTCTTGAAGATTTGCTCCATCAGCGCCTTCCACTCGGCTTCCTTGATTTCCCCCGCGAACGAGTTGTCAACAACACCGGCAGCCCACGCGTCAATGTCCTCCTTGGACACCTGCTTTTTGTTCTGCTGGTTGACCAGATCACGCATGACCTTCGCCGAGCGAAGCAGCCCGCTGTTGAGCGGGTTGAAGTTCCCGTTCATAATCATGTTCAGTGGGGCACCGACAGCGTTGTAAACCCAGTTGGCCGGGTTCAGCACAACGCCAACGTACTTCACCTGACGGGCAACGAAGCGGAATCCCTTCCACACATTCGGGAACTTGCTGATCAGCCAGTCCTCCGGACGGTTAGCCAAGATCGCATCCGAAGCCTGACGCTCCGCTTCGACGAACGCACGCATCGCCTGCGCGTAGCGCGGAGTCGTCTTTAGCCCCGCCAGCGGACCCCAGTCCTTCGTGTCCGGGATAGTGGTCGTGTAGCGCTTGCGCTGCTCCGGAGTCATGTTCTCGAACTTGAAAAAGAACTTGCCAAAGCCGCGCTCGTATTCCTCGTTCAGCATACGCTGCCGAGCAAGGAACTGGTTCATCTTCTGCGCCGTGTAGTACAGGTTGTACAACGGGTCTTCAATCTCACCCCACAGCTTGCGGATGGCCTCCGGTACGTGGGCACGCGCCTGAATGATGGACGTGTTCACGCCCTCACCACGCTTGAAGATTTGCGTGATGTTGCTGTTCTGGTTCTCAAGGTCCAGCAACTCCATGACCATGTGATCGGCCATGTCGTTGACGTTCGGGTTCGACGATTCCTTCTCTTCCAGATTCGCGATGATCTGCTCACGGCTCAATCCCTCGGATGAGCCGCTGTTCCACACACGGTACATCTCTGCCAGTTCAGCGTGGCTCAGCGACTTCCAGTTAGCCGGGAAGGCAAGCAACTGCTTGGCAATGTAGTTCCGCGCGTTGCGGATGATCTGTGCTTCCGGCCCCTTTGGATTCTCAGTTGCCTTGGCCACCAACTGCTTCGCGTACTTCTCCCCGCCCTTCCGGTCGTCAATCTTGTACGTGCGCGTGAGGTAGTCTCCCAGACTTGCCGAGGAAGCGATGCGAGTGAGGATGTTGATATCCTTCTCGGTCATCTGGCTGAGGTCAGCGTGAGCCGAGATAGCCTGAGCAATGTCGAACGACATGCCCTTGATGTGCTCCTTGACCTCCACCAGCTCCTTGTAAAGGTCCGGCGCCTTGGTCTGTAGCGTCTCAAGGTTGTCGAGGTCGATCTGCTCGGACGTGACCTTGTAGCGGCGCATCTGCCGCTGGACGCGGTTACGCGACGGTACGATGAACCCCACCAGCCGCGAGTTGATGCGCTGAGCAGCGCGGTCCTTCGCCTCACGCACACCCGGCGTATCACCGGCGCGCGAAGACAGCAGCTTCGTGACCTTGTCCATGATGCCGTCAATCTCGCCACGGCCCTCGACCTCGGCGTTGCGCTCGTCACGGAACACACCCGTGCGGACAACGTCCACGTCCTTCTTGGGCTTTGGCTCAACCGGAGCCTTGGCAGCGAATGTGCGCTCGGTCTTTTCCACCGTGCGACCGTTGTTCTCCGCGTCAACTTCCTTGGCGCGGTCGATGTAAGCCTGCCCATGTTCCAGCATGTTCTCCAGAAGCGTAAGGTGCTTCTTGGAGTCCCAGCCAATGAACTTACCGATGGCCTCGATAATCTTCCTGAACGTCGTTTTGTCCAAGCTCTTGAGCGCGTGACGCAGCTCAGGGCTGGTGAACATATACGACACAAGCTCGTGCACGTCCTGCGTGGCGTTCTCCAACAGGGCACGATCAATGCCAGTCGTTTTGGCCACGTGATCGAGGTTCCTTGCCAGCCGCCCTCTTGTCATCTCAAGCGACTTGAAGGCCGTGCGAATCTTAGGGTTAGCATCCGCTGACATAGAGCGGTCGATCTGCCTAGATACCGCAGCGTGCAGCGCCTCGTGCAGAATGATTTCGGGAGTAAGCCCGTGATCCCTGTGTGACGTGCCCCGAACAGTAACGATGTTGGTGCCGGGGTTGTATTCGCCGATCTTTCCACTCAGCCCACCAGCGTTGTCTACGACAAACCCAACGTCGTCCAGCCGGGTGATCTGCTCCAGATCGGCAATCAGGCCGTGTAGCTGCGACCCCTTAGGCAGCGCCTGCTTGACGCGGCGCACAGCCTCTCCAACAGTCTTGGCGCCCTCGAACACGCGCTCGCGCGCCTGCCGAATCTCCGGGCCCTCGTTGCGGATAGCCTTGTAGTCGTAGTTGAAGGAGTCTTCCTTCTTCGACTGCGACTTGAGTGCCGCCACCAGATCGGCGATGGCCTGCTGTTTGGAGGCAGCCTCGTTGACCTTCGCCGCAGCGCCCTTGGCAACGCGCTGCTCAGAGGCGCGCTGCGCCATAGGCGTGTTGGTGACGGAGAACGACGGACGGCTAGGCAGCGTTCCCGCCCCTTGCACCGGAACATCGGTAGGCTCCATAGAGGCAGCCTCCGCAGTAGGCACGCGGTCCCCCGTCGCCGTAAGCTGCGGGAGCGCCTGCGGCTGCATCTGGGCCGAGAACTCCGGACGGCGGAGGTTCTCCGTCATCTCCAGCTCTTCCATCGACTGCGCCGTCCCGTACAGGTTCTGGCGAGCCTGATCCGCCGCAGCCTGCTGCTGCTCGATCTGGACCTGCGCCATCTGCTGTGCGAGAGCCGGGTTTTGCATTCCCATCGTCTGGTCAGACGTGGGCTGCCCCTGCTTCATGTACGCAAGATTGGTCTCGATGCTACGCAGGTCATCCTGCAACGAGCTGAGCGCTGCCGTCGTCTTCTCCGACGCAACGTCCATCTCCTGCTGGATACGAGCCTGAATACCCGAGCGTACCTCCGGCACAACGCCGGCAAAGCCAACGCTCTCGAACGTCTTGTTCTCCGGAAGGATGGCCGAGAAGCGCTCCGGATCAATGGACGTGCTGAGGATGTTCTCCCCCGTGTCCTTACCCTTTGCCTTGGACGGACGCACTGCCTCGATGCCCGCCGCGAAGTCGAGGTCCGACTTTGCCAGCTCATCGAGCAGCTTGTGGGCGGCCTCCAGTTCCTTCGTCTGGCGAACCTGACGAGCCTCAGAACGAGCCGTAGGCGCAGAGAAGCCGCCGCCCATCAGGGCGCCCAGCTCACCAGCCTTGGCGGTGTCTCCGGCAACGGAACTGAACGTGACCCTACCCTCGTCATCGCGAGGGAAGAACTCAACGTAGTTGCGACGATCCTTGTCGTCGGTAGCCGTCATGGCGCGAGTGAGTTCAGCAGCCTGCTGCATTTCCTGCGACAGCATTTCAGACGCGCCCTCACCGAAGAAACGGCGAGCGATAGTTCCCAGCGCCGATCCTACGGCCTTGAATCCGGGTAGGAATTCCTCCGACGCCAGCTCGATGCCAGCCGTCTGTGCGGCTTCCTTACGCGCCGTCTTGGCATCCTCGCCCCGGATGAAGCGGCGGTCTAGGTAATCCTGACCAAACGCCTGAGCAGCCGGGATCGCGCCAAGGACTCGCGCAGTTGCGATACCAGCTGCCGGGTTGCGAGTGAGAGCGCCCACGCCAATACCACCGACCAGAGGAAGCACATTACCAGCCTGACCTGCCATTTCGATGGGGAGGTTTCCGACATGACCGTGCTTCTCCATCTCGGTTGCGACGCGCTTGTCACGCGCCTTCTTCTCTTTCAGATACGAAGTAGCGTCCTCAACCAGCGTAGGATCGGTGTCGATTTCCTTGTCGGTGTATCCCAAGCTCTTCAGCATGAGACGCCCCGCGTCGATACCGAGATTGGCGCCGAGTTGAACAGCATCGCCGGCAAGCTCTCCGCCAAACAGGGAGACGGTGGGAGAACGCACAAGATCGGCAACAAAAGCGGCGCCTTGGCGAGCAGCGCCTACCGGGTCCTCACGCGCGGCGAACTCCGCGCCCTTGTAGGCGTCCTTGATTGAACCAACAGCGTTGTCGAGCATCGCCGAACCATAGCCGTACCCCTCAGGATTCTTCTCGGCCGCTGGAGCAGCCTCCTCTTTCTGGGCTGTGGCGGCGTACTTCTTCTTCAGCTCTTCGGGCGTGGTCGTTCCGTACTTCAGTCCCAGCTTGTCGTACGCCGTGAGAGGAAGATGCGAAAGATCGCCGTCCCCATCAGGGGACAGCGATACTCCGTACTTGTTGGCTAGGCTCTGAAGGTCAATCATTAGAAGCGCATAAGGTCGCGGAGTGGCTTCAGGTCCTCATCTTCCATCATCTGGTCGCGAAGTTCACGAATGGCGTTTGCTCTGATGATCGGGTCTTCGATACTGTCGAACCTCTTGAACACCGTCTCCATACCAGAAAGGTCTAGCTTTAGGTCTGGGTTATCCCGCGCAACGTCGAACATAGAAGAGACATCCTTCTTCATCAAAGAAGTCTGGTTCTTTATCGCCTGTACCTGCACTGGAGTTAGTGGCTTCTGGCCTCCTGTAGTGCGGGCAATCTCTGCCGCTGCACGATCGCGCTCCGCAGAGGCGTGGCGAGCGTCGATATCCGCAGAGATGTTTTCCTTCGTAAGCCTGAAAAGCTCTGGGTCGTTCTTGTTCTGTGCCGACTTGAGTTCCTCGCGCTTCGTGTCCCGCTCCAGCTTACGATCTTCAGCCTCGTCGGGGCTGATCTTGTAGCGGTTCACAACGTCACCGTTCTTGTTGCGCCACACACGCTCGTCTCCCTCGATGGCAGACGTAACGGCGGTACGGGCATCTGCCTCTTCTTGCAGCTTCAGCAGAAGACGCTGCTTCTTCTCCCACATATCCATGTCGCGGACAGCGGCAAGCTCGTCGTCTTCCTTCTTCCACTGACGCTCCTGCTGACGCATGAGAATCGCGCCGGCAGTGCCGAGGGCACTCTCCAGTCCATAGCTAGCCATTAGCCCAGCGCTCCTCTCGGCTGCTGCATGTAGATATCTGGCTTACCGCCAACATCGTCGGCATCCTCGTCTGGCTCGTCGTGTGGGTACTCGTCCCCTTCCTGCATGCCAGCCTTGTCGAACTTCTTCAGGATGCCGAGCGCTTCCTTGTGCGTCTCCGACTTGAACTTCGAGTCCAGTTCCTTTCCGTCCAGCTTGGCCATGTGGGCAAACGTCTCGATCATTTCCGGCAGCACGCCGTTCTCCGCCGTCCAGATACGCTGAGAGAACGGATAGCCCTTGGAAAGGAGCTTGTTCCGCGTCTCGATCAGCGTCTGGCCAATGGCAAGCGCCGCGGCCTTGGGGTTCTTGGACCCCTCTCGAATAGCCGGCTGCATCTTCGGATTGCTGAGGTACAGGCGCCCCATAGTTCCCGCCACGTCCGCGTCCGTCAGCTCCTCCTGCATGAAAGCCAGCTCGTCTGGGTGAATGTCTTCGTTGCTCATATCAACCTCTCGGTGGGATGTACGGGATCGGGTTCTGCGGCTGCCCCTGTCTCGGCAGCTGCGAGCCTTGGCTCAGCGACTGCGGCAGGGCCGGGACCGCTCCCGGATCACGGGCCACGACCGGAGAATTCTCCCGCGCCATAGCATTGAGGGCCGAGTTAGGGCCCGGATTCTGACGACCGAAGTCAGCGTAATTCGCCGCACCGGCTGCCTTGCGCGCCTTGTCGCGGCGCATGCGCCACTCATTCAAGGCCGACTGGTATTCGATATCACGACGATTCTCAGCGCCGGCAACACGGATAGAGTTCTCCCCCTCCTTGCGCGCCTTCTCCATCGCCGCCTGCTTCTTCTTTCCGCCGAGGTAGTTGGCTGCCGCCGACACCACCAAGCCGATAGCTGCCCAGATAATCACTTGTTACCCCCTAGGCCGCATGGCCGGATCGTAGGTAGCCTCAGCGCTCGGGCGAGCACCGGGGTCCTGCGGCGTGTTGAGTGAGTTGTAGTTCATGAGGCGGTTAGTGCCGGCGTGGCGTGGGTCTTCGTTACGACGAGCGCGGTTGACGTAGTTCTGCATCAGGGCGTTAAACCGCTCATGGCGGTCGCGCGCCACTTCCCAGTCGCCGACCTGAGCCGCGTACTGGTTGGTCTTGCGCCCTTCATCAGCGCGAAGCTCGACTTCCTTCGTCGTCTGCTTGGCGTTGTTCACCACGTCGCGGGCCTCGCGGCTAGCGCCCATGTAGTCGCTCACGGCGCTCATGATGCTGCCCCAACCGCCCAGTGCGCCGCTGCTTGCACCCATCGCACCACCACCAAGCGACGAGTACGACGATCCGCCAAGGGCCGTGGGGTAGGCGTATCCACTGGCGTACGGACCCGGCTGACCACCGACGCTGTTCTGCGGCGAATACGCAGCACCTTGCTCGAACGAGTTGTACCAGTACGGACTAGCCATTACCAGCCACCCCACGCATCGTCAAACCACATATCGAACTCGTTGCCCATGTCCTCATATACCGGGTAAATGGTATTCATGATTCCACCCACAACCTCTGGCGTGTAGATATCCGGGTTCTCAGCAGCCATCCGCTGGAGGTCTTGGAAGAACCGCGCCGGCTGTGCCTGAAGGTCGATACGCGTGCGCGCACCGTACTCCTGAATCGCCGCGTTCGTCTGGTACCGCGAGGTCCAGTAGTCACGGGCGTTGGTCCAGTCACGGTCAAGTCCACGCTGCTCTCCTTCGTACGCGAGGTTCTCTCGCTGACGCTGGAGCGCTCCGGCCTGCTCAAGCCCGATTCCTTCGAGCTGCGCCGCGATACGGGCACCCTCCACCTGATTCTGCATGTCAGCAATCTGGCGCTCGTTCAGGTGACCGAGGTTGGTGGTCATCATCGCGTTCAGCGCGTTGGCGTCCTGAGACACGACCGGCAGTGCCGACTCAATGGCAGCTCGCTGAGCAGAGCCAGCAGCGATAGACGAATTTCCGAGCCCACTCGCAGACGCAGCATCACGCCCTCTCTGGGCAGCGATGCGCATGTACAGGCTGTTGCTGTCGAGCATGCTGTTGAGACGGTTCTCAACGAACATATCCGGCGTCAACTGCCCCGTGTAGGCGCGGTCCTGCGTACCGGAGATTCCCGGCGGTAGTGCTCCGTTACCGATACGTGGGTCGTACGGATTGGCGTAGCCTCCTTGTGCAGGAGGCGTTCCGGGGTCTCCCCCGATAGGCTGCGGCGGCATAGGGCCACCCAGTGCGCCACCAGCGCCCGGCCACTGAGGCATCTGGGCGCCGTTGATACTCTGGGTGTTGATCTGGGTTGGCTGCCCATACTGCCCGTAGTGATAGTCTTGGTTAGGCATCCATCCCTCCTTCCTCAAACTGGAGCATCAGTAGCTGTAGGTAGTGCGGCGGCATCGGAGACGTAGTGCCCCTCAGGGTGTTGCCGTCGGGGCCGGTCAAAGACCAGCCTGAGTTGAAATTCGACGAAGTGTAGTTGTCAATGCGCAGGTTAAGGACTCTCCCAGTGTCGCGTACATTGACCATGTCTGATCCAGCGCCATAATCAGTCGGGAGGCCGATGGCGTCGGCATCGGGAATGGAGAAGTCAACCTGCTTGTTAACTCCCGGTACAGGGTAGTTATAGTCGTGGTTTACGCTCGCGCAAAGATCGGCGTTCCCTCTAGAGGCACCCTCGACGCGCATCTTGCGCATGGACCACTTCATGAATGGGTTGTCGCCAAACACGTGGTTCGTGAGAATGTACGCCGGGATTGCAACAGCCTTGTTGTTACACACGTAACTCCAGCCCTGCTCCGCCTCGTATACAAAACCGGCAAGCGCAAGCGCCCCCGTAAGAAGGTTTTCCCCGCCAGTGGTTTCTTGGCTACCCCAAAGATCGAGAGAGAACAGCACGCGCTCCTTGCCAGACGAGTCCACTACCGAGCAAAGCCCAAGCGGCGCAATGCGTCCGCTGATATACTCGTCCTGAATCACGCCATGGCGGGGCACGAAATACTGCATGAAAGTGAACACCGGAGTCTGCTCGGGTCCAACAAGCGTCATCACGAGCTGGATGCCGTCCTTGAACCAGATACGATACTGGTTCTTGCTTCTGACGACATAGGCTTCCACAATACCGCTAAGTGCCGCTGTTCCGGATACGCCGGTTCCACGAGTAGTCAGGCGCGGCAGCAGCCACGGGTTCACTGCATACGAGAGTCGGGAGCCCTCAAAGTCTCCGTACTTCTGCGACTGATCCAGAGTCGAGATACCACGGTTACCAGTGAAGATCACGCGGTCGCCGATGCTCTTTACCGTGTACTCGATTGCCCCTGAAGTCGGCACCAGCGTGGTAAGGGAGAAGCCTCCAGAGTCCCTGATACCCATGACCTTGTTCTCACAGAACACGGCCAGCGTCTGGCCCTGCAAGTTAGAGAACCCGGTAATACGGTCACCGACGCCAATCTCGGCCGCTCCGAAGAGCCCGTCAAAGTTCGTTGGCTGGTTGTTAACCGACAGGTCTACCAGTCCCGTGGCGTACCCAAGGGCAAGCCTATCTCCCAGCTTTTCGATGTGCCGCGGCTTATCCAACGTATCAGCATCTGTCTGCGATGGGTTGTAAGCGTAGATGCGCTGGAAATACTGGCCGTCGAACTGCCAAGCACGACCGGCACCGCTCACGCCGTAGATCGACTCCCAGTCGTCCGCAGCGTAGAAATTGGCCTGAAGAAACTGGTACCTGCTGTTCTCCTGTGACATAGAATAAGAGCCGTCGAGCGAGTTGAAGCTCATACGACCGGACGCTTCCGCGACCTTGCCCACAAGCCCAGAGCTAGTGTACATCGACCAGCCGGTGTCAATAGTGCGGTTAGCCGTAGCCACAAGCGCTGTAGTTGCGTACTGCGTCAGGTTGGCTACCTGCAAGAAACCCTTGGCGTCACGGTTGCGGAACGATCCTCCCGTGATGACGTAGTCCACAAGGTCCGCCGACACAATGTTGCCGCTGCCGTCGGAGAAGTAATACTTGATCGTCGGGTCCTGATACTGGATCGTAAGCTCGATCTTGTCGATGGCCCATGCGAAGTCCGTCCACGAGTACCCGCCTGCGCGCGTGATGAAAATGTCGAGAGCAAAACCAAAGCGGGGATCAATGATATCCTGATACTTCAGGTCCGTTCCCCACAGGTTAGCCGAGCCTCCAAACGTGGTGGTTTGCGCCGAGCCGTTGACAATGGACGGAAGAATAGCCACTTCTTCGATGTTGCCCAGTCGCGTCTCAGTACGAGCAGCTGGGCTGTCCTCGTTTGCCGAGGTCTTGAACAACGCCCCACGCATCTTGCACGTCGGGATGTTGGACGAACTGGTGGTGTTGAATCCAGTGCCAGACGTAACCCAGTACACCTTGGCCGTGATGCCACGGATGATGGCATTCTCTGGCAGCGTGTTCTGGATGCCGTTGAAGTTGGTAAAGCCCAGAGTCTGGGAGCTGCCCGAGCTGGTGAAATTGAGCGCCCGCACACCCCATCCAATGGAGTCGGCGTCAACAGCCGTCACAGCGTCGGCCCAAGGGTTGGTCGTGGACGCCCACCCAGCCGAAGCTGCCTGCGTCACGGCCCCGCTGAAGTCAAGGCCCGTCATCACGAAGCGAGGCGTAGCCGTGTAGCTAGTGCTGGAGTAAGTCGTGTTCTGGCTGGTAGCCCTGCGACCTCGGTCCACCTTCGTCAGGTAGTCCGACTGAGAGTCGCCGTTCTGGAACGGAATGACCCAACCCGTGTTGATTTCCTTCCAGCCGGAGTGGCGGTAGTCCATCAGGTAGGCCGTCAGCACACCCGTGTAGGTACCACCACCACCGCTATAGGCGACCGTCGGAGCGGTCGTGTAGCCGCGACCGGGATTCGTGACACGCACCGCCAGCAATGAGCCGGTGTCGCTGATAATAGCTTCCGCAGTGCAGCCGTACCCGCCGCCGCCCGTGATCTGGATGACCGGGGGCGTCGTGAAGTTTACGGTAGTGCTGCCGCCCACCAGCTTGATGTGCGCCACCATCTGTGCGTCCGCAGCCACCTTCTCGGTAAAGGAACGCAGCAGCATAGCTCTGGTGTGGTTGGAGTTTGGGGTCCGGCGCTCCTCATACGCCCCGTACTGCTGTGACGGATCACGCTGTAGGCGCAGAATCGGAGTGACACCGGTGCTGGAGCGATCCACGAATCCAGAGTTGAACGGGGCGCGCCATACGTCCTGCGTGGTATGCGTGCCAATGCTTTCGGTAACCGACTCGCGGTTGGTGATATCGTAGTAGTCAACGTACGCCTGTACACCGCCTGCGTCCAGCCAGTTTCCACTGTACTTGTTGACCTGCGTTACCAGCCCGACCAGATTACCGAACGTGGAGTCCGCCGTATCGCTGTACAGAATGTCGCCGACCTTGATTTCCTTAACGGAACCGGTGGAAGTAACGCGCATCTGCAATGTATCCGCAACAGCGTACGCCTTGTCGTTAAAGTAGTGCAGCCCGCTGATGGTGCGGGCAGACCCCGGCATGGTAGAACCAAGGGAACGGTTGTACGTGGACATTGGATATGGGCCGTTAGCCTGATCGACGCCACACGTAGACATGACTTTGTTGATACGACGCCAGTACCCCGCCATGTTGCGCGAGGAAAGCTGGTGCTCCGCAGGAAACTCAGGAATAAACGGGGTGACAGACGGAAGCGTTCCCGTAAACGAAGAAAGCTTTGCCGGCGGGCCGACGAGAGTGTAGAACCCAAAGTTTGCGATCAGTACAGGCTCAGTGAACACCGCTCCATTGATCGTTGGTTCATACTCCGGATTGAGGCGGATGTATACGATGTACCGCTCATCCAACGACCCGTTTTGCCACGAGCCGACGTAGATTCCGAACGGAACCGTGGTGCTGCTGAGCGCGTTGAAGAGGTAGATGCCGGCCTTGTTAGCGAGCCCCGTGATATCACTGGAGGGGTCATCAGAACGCAGGAAGTACAGCTCCTCCTCTGCCGGGATGTGAGCCCCATCGAACATTCGGTAGCCTTCCGTTCTACGCGGACCAGCCTCGTCGATGTACTCGTAGTTCAGGCAGTCGAGGAACGAGCCGGGCTTGACCAGCGACTTCGGAGTCACCAGATCAAGACCACCTTCAAGTCGAACTACACGGCCCTGAAGCGGCATCACTTACCTCTGTCGTAGAATGGGTTGGGCGCCCACGTAGGCGTTGGCATCTGGTTTTCTTCCAGACGCTTCTTGTAGAATTCGTATCTGCGGCGCGCCTTGCGCCACAGCAAGTCCTTATCGTCCCCGTCAGCGTAGTACATCACCGCTCGCCAGATGATGGCGTAGTGGTAATCAGGCGGTAGATCAGTCGGGGTGTCGGTGTACAGCGTCAGGTCCTGAATCGACTTCTGGTAGTAGAAGCGCAGGACGTAGAACTGGTCCGGGCGGGGGTAGAAGTCGTACATCCCATCCGGCGTGATCGTGAAATACTGGGGGCAGCCGTAAGCAGCGCCCTCCTGATTCTCGAACGACTGCACCCAGTTGTCCCAAGCAATGAAGGACAACGGTACAGGATCAAACGAAGAGGTGTTGGTCTGCGAACCAGAGCCACCAGTGCTCTGGATAGCGAATGTGGAAAGGTCCGGCTCGAAAAGGTCGGACACTTCCGTCTGAAGATTGTAGCGTCCCCATCCCTTGATACGGAACAGGTTGCTGGTCTGGACAACATCCGAGGCGTTGACGATATCGCACGTCTCGTTGAACTTGAACTGCCCGTCTCGGCTGTTATACGTGATATAAGCCTTGGCCGTGCCGGCGTTCCACGCACCAGAAATGAGGGACACGGACACCACCGTAAGGTGTGCGCCCGTGTCGTCTCCTCTGATGATGTTGGTTGCTACTGGCGTAACAAGCCCAGCCGCCTCTTCCTCAACGTACACCCGCGGACCAATCAGGAGATTAGCCAGCTTGCTCTTGAAGCGCCACTTGCGGCGCTCAAGCTGAATCTCACGGTGTGCCTCGTTGACCCAGCTCTTGAAGTCGATCTGTAGTGGATCGGTAGTGCTGGCGAAGTTGGACGTAGTGAGAGGATCAATCGTCGTACGAGACTCACGAATGGCCTCGTTAACGAGCTGGAGGTACGTCAGGGCAGTAGTCACGGCTAGAAGCTCCTTATCGGATCAGCTTGATAACACCGTCCTTGACGGCTTCCAGAAGCATGGCGTTCGTCGGGTAACGACCGAACAGGTCTGCGTATTCCTCACGCGGGCGGGACTTGGCCACACGCTCGCGCTGATTACGCGGCTTCGGGTCAGGTCCGGGGGTAACACCGTACACCCGGAACGGGATACGATGGCGCTCGGAGTAGCGGAACTGGGAGTTGGCCGAGCCATTCGTCGAGTTGTCCTCTTCGATGACACGCTCCACAGCGTTGTTCAGAACCTCGTAAATCTTGATTGGGACGTTTACAGGAATCCCCAGAGGGATCATGTAATTCAGCCCGTTGACGCCTACGAACTGGGGACGCCGGCTGGCCTTCGGATCGGAACTCTTGAAGAGTTCAATCTTGGCATATCCAGCAGGAATCTGGTCGCCCTCCGGAGCAGCTAGTGCAAACTCCTTTCCCCTCTGTCTCCGCAGGATCGCATTGAGAAGGTCTTCCTTCTCCATGTCTTCCACGCCGTGGATGTTGTAGATCGTCTTCGCTCGCATACGCAGTGCGCCGAGCGGCAAGTCTTCCAATGGAATGTGCGCAGGTACAACTACCGCAGTTGCTTCCTGCTTCTCAGCTTTCGCACGAACCTTAGCCTTTGGCTTGTTCTTGCTGCCGAGTGGGCGGCCTCGCTTACGTGGAGCGGGTGCCTCTACAGTGGTGTCCGCCGAGGAATGGACCTCTGGACTTGCGGCCTCAGCCGCGTTTGGAGTCTTGGCCTTGGCCATAGTTTACTCCCTTATACCGGGGTATAACCCGGACGAAAAGAAGCGGAGGCTGGTCGCCCAACCCCCGCTTTTAACCGCATCGCTATTACGAAACCAGACCGCCCGAAGAGCCAGTCGTATCGTAACGATCCGCGTAGTGGTACGGCGGCTGGTTGGTCGGCGTGTTGACACGCGTCGCAGCAAACGTAGCCGTCATGGTGATGTAGCGGTCGTTGTCGTCCGCCGTAGTCTGCGTTCCCGCGTTGGCAAAAGCCATCACGATTCTGCGAGTCGCCGTAGTCGAAGGGACGTACGCCGAGGCAAACACCGATCCAGTACCCGTCTGGTCCACACGGACCGGGGTCTGGGCCGCCGACTGCCAAGCAGTGGAAGCAGAGATGAAGTTCGCCGCCGAGGCGTCAGTACCGACGTTAACGGCACCGAGCGCGCCGTCAAACAGGCCCGTGGCCGCCTCCGCACCCGCTGGGGTGACGGAGCGAACCTTGAACGACATTTCAAGTGGTTCGACGTTGGCGCCGAATCGCACAAAGTTGATGAAGTCCGAGGTCGCAATCGCGCGACCCGCCGGAACCTTCACAGTCGCAACGACCGTGAAGGGCGCCGAGCTGACCGGGCGCAGAACGGTACCACGCGCATAAGCATCGCTGTTGAAATTAGCCATTGATTAAGCCCTCTAAGAGATCAAGGATTAGAACGCCGAGCACGCAGACTCGATGCGAACCATCCAAGCGTCGTTGAGAATCTTAGCGACGTACCACATCTTCCACGAAACGAATCCACGCTGACCCAGCGGGTCCTCGTAGCTGTCGGCCATCTTCGGGTTCTTGACACCCATGGCGACCGACTCCATACCGCGAAGCGGAGTAACCGCGTAAGCACCTTCCGCAATCACCAGCGTGACGTACACGTCCACGTTGGCGCCGTTGTTCAGAACGCCCGTGGTCGTGGCCGAACCAGCGCCGAAGAACGGCTCAAGGTGCGGGGTCAGGATGATGCGAACCTCGTTGACCTTACCAATCTCCTGATCGCAGATTGGCGAAAACGAGGCATACTTCTCAACCGGAACGAACGAGTCCATGTTTCTGAAGTCGGCTTCCATGTTGACATGGGAGACCGCAACGAACGAAGCATTGACCGGTTCGGTTGCAATGTTGCTCGACGCCTTCAGGACCTTCGTGATCTTGTGGGCGTGGTTAGCCTTCAGCTCACGAACACCTGCGACAATGTCGTCGAGAACAATGGGCGCCGTAACGGTAGCGCGGGTCGTTGCCGAACCCGAGTAGTACACGTTGGTACCGGCGCGGATAACACCCCAGATGATCGCTTCCTTCGTATCCGCAGCCTGCTTAGCGCAAAGCTCCGTGATGACCGAGAGATTCGGGTCCTCGTGAGTGTCCTGAATAACGTCCGTGAACGGAACCCACGCACCATACTGAGCGATAGTCGCAGTAACGTCTTCGTACTGAAGAATCTGCGGCGCGGGCGTAACGCCCTCGGTCAGCTGGGTGTCGATCACGTCGAACGGGATGGGTCTACGCCACTTGATCGTCAGGCCCTTGTTCTTCGGGAGAGGCTGAACCTCCGCCCACTTCTCAAGGACAAGCTGCGAATCGGCATAGGCCAGCATCTTGGTGACGGCAAAGATACCAACGCGAGGGCTGATATCACCGTACTGGGTGCCAGAAAAAGCCATAGTTTAACTCCTTAGCGTTTCACGTTGAATCCCGGTCGCATCTGGTCCCAAAGGGTTCGATAGAGTGCATCCGGGTCGTTTACGTCTAGGGCTGCCGCCGGCTTGGGTGCCGGAGTGCTGCCCACATCTGTTGCCTTTAAGCGACGATTTCTGGCGTCTTGGACTTCCTTAACCCTGTCTGCTGGTGCCTCCGGAGAAGTCGGTGTTGCCGGCTTCTCTGGCTCGGGCTGTTGGAACAGCTCGGGCTTTGTGCGGTGCAACCAGTTAACGTACAGGTCAACAGCTTGGAAACCATCCTCGGCGTGAGGAGAGGTTGCCAGCATCTTGACCCCCTGCGGGGCCTGCTGGAACCACTCTTTGTACGGCTCCGAGTTGACGACTTCGTGGATGTTGGGGATTCGGGACCTGACAATCTCCTGCTGGCTGGCGATGTATCTCGCTTCCTCAGCCTTCAGAATCTCGTCTCGGGTGTCCTTGTTACGCCCTTCGTAAAAGTCAATGAGGGACTTCCGCTCTGCATCCAGAATCCCTTCGAGGGTCTGGGCGAGGTGCGGATCAGCCTCCTGCAACTGCTTAAAGTGCGGATTCTCCCTAGTTGCAGGGAGATTCTTCTCTTTACCAGCGTCCTTGGAGGGAGGCTGTCCAGCCTTTAGTAGGCTGTTCTGACTTTGAAGATCAGCAATCGTGCGCTGGAAAGCAGAAATGCGGCCAGCGTTGCTGTCGAACCGATGCTTGAAGTCATCGCGTTCTCTACCAATCTGATTGAGCTGCTCCAGCATGGCCTCGGCATCCTTTCGGGTGTCCTCGTCCATAGCCGCAAGTCGCGCTTTCAGTCGGTCGGCAGCGGAGGGCGTCTTAGTCTGGTCGCCGTCACGCTCCTTGGGGGAGAGGTCCTTGTCCTTCTGGTCCCCAGCCGTCCCGTCCTTGGGTGCTGGTGGCGCAGATTCGACTTTTTCTGGAGTGGCCGGCTTAGCCGGTTCCTGCTCCACCTTCTCCGTAGTCTCATGCGAGGGGGCATCAACCAGCTTATCGCCGGAGAGCGTCGTGGTAACAACCACTTCCTCGGTAGACCCTGCCGCCACAGGGGCGGGTTCTTCCTGCCTGAGTTCCGTCTTCATCAAGGCGTCGATGGCGGCGTTGTCGCCGGCAACGATGGCCGCGTTGAGCTTCTGGCTCAGTTCAGATTCACTTAGACCGTTTTCGTTCAATTTGGTTCCCTACTTGCGAAAATATTTTTTACCGGGCGACCCTAGTGGTGGCCTCTAGTACAGCTTTCTCTAGGGAAATCAACTGCTTAAGCATACTGATCTTTCCCCGGCGGAAGGCGGTTTCAACCGCGTCCGCGTCCTTGTTGTCGTTTGCCTGCCGTTCCTTGGCCAATTCATCGTCAAGGTAAGCCACGATTTCATGCCAATCGTGGCTCCGGAAGTTGATCTTTACCTCATCTAGCCTCATCAGATACCCTTACCGTGTTTGTTGGCGTACTTCATTTCCTCTCTCTGGACAGCGAGCTTCTCGTACTGGAGGGTAGCGTCGATGCCTGCGAGGAACTTCTGGGTCTGGATATTGCTCTGGTTCTTGACCAGATCGACGGTGATCTTCTTGCTTTCTCCGCCTTCCTTCTGCGCCAGCTTTGCCATTTCCGTCTGGAACGTCAGCTGGGCAGCCAGCACCTGAGCCTCGGACTCACGCAGGCGGGCGTAGTTGGCGCCCATCTTCTCCTCGTGGTCCCACTGGGCCTGCTGCATCTTCAGCGTGGACTCGAACTGGAGCTTCTGTGCCTCCAGCTGGATACGCTGCTTGTCCACCTCGACCTTCTCCAGAGCGGCTTGCGCCTGAAGCATGGCCGGGTCAGGCTGCTGGTTCTGCTGGGCCGCCTGTCTTGCCTGATCTGCCTCCTCAGGAGAGCGGACGATGTTCTTGAACGGCAGCTTCATCATGCTCAGGCGAGCCTTGGTAAGCTCCCCCATATCAATGTTGAAGCCAAACTCCGGGTTCTGGCTGGCCTCTACCGAGAGCTTTTCCAGTTCGTTGACGTAGATATCCCGCCCCTTGATATCGGAGCTGGAAGTCACGTCTACATCGAAATCCCCCTTGATTGAGGGGTCCGGGTTGTACTGCATGTTCCAAGCGTAGAACCCACGGATGACCTTATCGGTCACCTTGTCGTCCCAAAGCTCGTTGTAGAAGTCGATCACCGTCGTGCTGGCGTGCATGGTGACCTTGGTGCCGTACGCCGTGTCGGTGTTCTGCGGCGAATTGGTGCCCGGCATGATAGCCGGCAGAGCGGACTCTTCCGTCGCGAACTCTCGCACCAGCATCAGCAGATTGGTGAGCTGCTGCGTGGTGTTATCGGGCGTGAAGAAGTGTACCGACTTGGTAACATCCGAGTCGTACTCGGTGTTGAACCAGATTTTGTCCGGTCTAAGCTCCCAGTCACCTGCGTCAGCGGGCGTGATCTTGGTCTTGTCGAAGACAACCTGCGGGCCAGACGAGATAGCCGCGTTGTCGAGGATCATCTTGTAGGTCTTGTTGATGACCACCTGCGGGTCGCGCAGCTGGATCGGCATACCGATACCGAAGATGCTCGACGGGTCCTTCTTCCACTCACAAACCGCGTACGGTACGTGGCAGGCGCCCTCGATGTTGGCCAACTCGGCTCGAATTACCTCGCCGTTGCACACCCAAAGCTCGGCGTAATAGCGCCGCGTCGGACTGTCGAACGTCGGGTCAAGGCCCAGATTTCCGAGCTGATCCTCGGTCAGAGGACCGTGGTACTCCAGAACCTGAAACTTGTTCTTGTAAGCCTCGGTGTTATCGGTGAGCGACACGAAGTCGAAAGCCGACGTGTCGTTGACCATGTTTGGACCCTTGGCGAGGCAGTCCATGATCGCTTCCGGGTAGAAGCTCGGGTCGGACAGGAGCTTCTCCATCTGCGACACCGACATTGGATGCAGCTCGATGGCGTCCTCGGCCTGTTCAATGTCCGTGGCAGTGGGGTCCGGGAAGAAGAACCACGGGTTCACACGCTTGGCGCAGGGGCGCTCACGTGGTTGGACCTGCGGCAGGTACACCACGTTGCCCTGTGCCTGTGCGGCGGAGTAGCGAGTGTACATCTCACCCGTATTGACCGGGCTCTTGACGATTCCGGTACCTAAAATCACCCTGTCCTGCATGGCAAGGCGAGCCTCGAACGGGTAGCGGCACTTGGCCAACTGGTCCCAGATCGTGTTCTCCATGTTGTCTGAAGCCGCCGAAGCCATCTTCCGATCCATCGGAGCACTGGCCTCATCCTGAGGAACGGGGGTTGGGTAGATATCCCAGTTCTTGTCCCCGCCTCCAAACTGCATAGACCATAGTACGGAGATAGCCGTGTCGCACTTACTGGCGACGACGTTGAACTCCTGCGGCCTCCCCTTGAGGGTGGGGGTTCCCCAAGGCTTGTCGGAGGTAGCATTACCCTTCCAAGCCGACGAGCCCAGATAAAGGCCCTGTGCCTCTAGCCACTCGGCCTCCTTTGTAGAGCGCTTTGACTTGCGGTCGGCGTACTTGCGCTCGACCTCCATCGCCAGATTTCGCTGAGCGTCCTTCAGGCGTTCCTGCTCGGCACGCAAAAGCTCCTGCTGGGCAGCAATTTCTGCCTCAAGCGCGAGCTTAAGCTCGGAGTCATTCATGTCTTCGGGAAGATCAGAAGTAGTTTCGTCCACTTGCGCCTCCATTTGCTACTCCTCGGCCACCAGTGAACGGTCCGTCCTGATGTGGAGGTCTGGCCATGTTGATATTGTTGATGAGATACCTCATGCAGTCCATGAGATGGTCGTTTTCCTTGATGATCTTGCCGTCCATGTCGCGACGGTAGAGCACGTACTCTTCGCGCCAAGAGTGCAGGTTCTTGAAAACCTTGAGCTTGCCGCTGCTGAGGCGCTCCCAGACACCGTAGATACCGGCTTCCACTTCGTTCTTCGCTTCGCGGAGCTTGAGCCCCATCTGGCGGTACAAATGTACGAGTTTTGCCCCGTCTACCTGAGAGCGGGTGTGGGCAGCAGGGTCGATGACCCCCGGAATCCACCCCTTTTGCAGCTCTTTTATGCGGGCTGCGTGCACCGCAGGCTCTGCCTGACCCCTCTTATATTCGGTATAAATGTACGCCGTGTCCGTATCCGGGTCGATTGCAAGGCAAAGTACGGCCGTTGCGTTCCAGCCCACGTCCATCGCGTACATGCGTCGGTAGTGGAGGGGAACCTCGAAGGGTTCCACCAGAACATCGTCGAGTGGGATGGGGTAGATGTTGCCGGCACCGAGCGAAGGAATGCCCTTGGATCGAGCGTCGCGCAGATGAGGCGGCGTACCACGTCGGTAACGCTCCTTGTCTGCTCCAGACAGCCATGGGGCGTCGTCCCAGCCCGCCTGCACGATAGCGCGGGTCTTGGTGCCCATGGAATCAATACGCTTCTGATCCTCGTCGGAGAGGGAAGTAATGCGCGCCGCGCCGCCCAGATGCTCGGCTTCTTTGTCAAAGCCGACGATGAGGGCAGTGACGCCATGAAGTGGCGTGAACGTCACGTACAGGATGCCCTTGGTGGTCATCGTACGGATCATGCACTCGTTGTAGATCAGCTCCGGGCACTCTTCGTCCAGCCAAATTACGTGTCTAGCCGTGCCGTAAAACGCCTTGATATCCTGATCGTAGGACTTGAAACCGAGTGACGATACTCCCCCGGAGATGTGCTTGACCTCGACCGTGTCGATGCCATTCGGAACGCCCTGCCGGGCCCATGTGCGGCCAATAAGTTCCAACGGGATCATTCCCGTGCCCCACTTGCCCACGTCCCCGAGCAGTTCTTTTTGCACGGTGTCACGAGTAGTCTGCCCCGTCTGACCGCCGGCCCACGCCTGAATCGGGTGGTCGAAGCGCTTACCGGTCCACCATTCAGGGTAAATGCCCGTCAGGTGGCACGCCATCTCGAAAGCTCCTCCGATGGACTTGCCAACACGGTTGGCCGCCATGAAAAAGCGTTCCGGGTACATCGAGCCTAGCTCGAAGAAGAGCTTGTGCTTCGGGCAGTTGTCAATTGAGTACGGGCCCGGCTTGAACCACTTGGCCGTACCGGAGTACGGCTCAAGTTTCTCGTAGGCTTCGAGCAGCTGAAGCAGGTACTCGTTGTCTTCGTACTCGCTCACGTCAGTGCTCCGAGGCGCTAAGCTGCTTTAGCACATCGGCCTCGGTCAGGCCATCCTTCTTCAGACTCTTCATGGCGCGGCGCATGAGCGGCAGCAGTTCGGCCTTGATTTCCTCTGCACTCTTGTTGCCGAGGGAAACGTCAGCCGCACGATCTTCCGCCTTGTCGGACCAGCCGAAGCGGTTCTTCATGTTGGCCAGCCAGAGTGGCGACTGGAAGCTCTTGTTCGTAAGATTGAGGCGAGCCTGCTCGTACCACCAAGCCTTGCTCATCATTCGACCAACGTCGATGAAAGCACGGAACTCTGGGTTCTGGGCGTAGCGTTGCTCGAACTGCTTCGCTGTCGCCTTCATTATCTTCATGACCTCCGCGTCGGAGGCCCCAGCTTCGTAGGCTAGGCGCGCTGGCTCTAGCCACGAAAGCTCACTGGCGGACGAACTCAAGAACCGAGTCCTCGCCGAACCACCCACCCTTACCATCAGGTGCCTTCAGCCCCTCCCATTCGGTTGGGCTGAGGAACATCTTGGCCATGGGGATGGCGTCCATTTTTCCATTGGAGTTCAGCTCGTTCCAGACGAGCAGCAAGACGGGGTTGCCCGTCGAGGAGTCCTTTGCCTCCATGAGGCTCAGCTGATTCTGAAACGCGCCCACGTAAAGGTGCTGGAGCATATCCACCATCCAAGTCTTGGGGTGGTTGCTCTGCACGTTCAACGCAATTTCGGGGGCGTTTACGTTGCGTCTAGCTTGGGCTCTTTTGCCCATCAAATCTCTCCTGTGCTCATCCGCTTAGCCAGCTCACGTGCGCGACCCTTGACTTGGGTGGCCCACCTGCTTGCCAGCATGTGCAAGGCAGCGGACTGGTAGTCCCCTGCGTTGACCGCCGCAAGTGTGGCGTGGAAAGTGGACAGCTTCTTTCTTCCGAGGTTAAAGGCCATGTTCACCATGACCGTCTTGCGCGCAAAGTCCAGCGCGTCGAACGAGGCCACGACAGCCTTAGCGTCGCGGATTGCTTCCTCTACATCTTCAGCAAGCCAGTCGTCGGCCTGCTCCTGCGAAATCTCCAGCCCTTCTTTTACTTCAGGGCCGGTGTGGCCGTAGCCGATTGTCCAGACACCTACCGTGTCCCTATAAGCCTTAAGGCGGCAACCTTCGTGCCGCCTCAAGTCTTCAATCGTCTGACGAACCCACTTGGGTTCCCAGAACATAGTTACTCCTCAGCCAATCGTAAGCTCGTCTGCGGGCATGTTATACATGGTATAAGCACTCTTTCCCTCCGCGATGCGATCTGCAAGGTGTGGCAGCATCTGGGTAAGCTGGGCTACCGTAAACTGCGATGCAAAGGTGTCCATAAGCTGAGAGTCGAGGTCGGGCTCCTTGACCTTCTTGGTTCCGAAGAAGCCATTGCGCACTTCCTTGGTGATCAGAGGATACGCGCGGTTCTGATAAAACGCTGCGCTTCCAACGGCAACCTGCGCAGTTTCCGTCCAGAACTCTGTTCCTCTGAGGTCAGGCACGAAATACCACTCGGGGATGTACGCCTGCTTATTGACAGGGCCAGCAACCGTGAGTTCAACGTACGGCACGTAACGCCCGCCGTACTTCTTCATCAGATCGACCTCGACAACCTTGAGCTTCACACGACCGAGGTCGTCTGGAGTAGACATAAGCTGTCCTTCCGGATACGGCCACGGGTCTGGCCCCGTGTTGCCGTCGCCATTGGATACTACTACGCCACCAGACTCCGCGATGGCCTCCTTGACGATGGCTTTAAGCTCATCGCGAGTTTCTTGATCAAATACTGGCATGGTTATCCTTGAACGGTGATTGAGAGATTGTCTATGTAACACTGAATAGTACGGTAACCAAAGCCTACATATGGGGTAGCGCCGTGATCTACGCCTATTGTATAAGTCCCTGAATAGGTACCTGAGGGCTGACCCGCTAGGTCAACTACTGTTTCTGCATTAGTACCGATATCGTCGTCTGCTATGACTATCAAACTACCAGCCGAAGCTGCCGGGTCCTCTCCGTTCGAGCCGAGGGATACTGACCAACGTATAGTGCGCGGTGCTGTGATGGGTAGGTCCAGAGGTCGTGCAATAAGGTCACCCTGACTACCAGTCCCGTCCGAGAGCGCCCGCCCACCAGAGATGGCCCAACCTATACCGAGAGTCCACCCAGCAGACGAGGTAAAGTTGCCGTTTGTAACCAGCTCAATAGACCCCCCGGCCCCCTGCGGGATAAGCGGACTTGTACCCGCGCCGGAAAGCGCGGCAGGGGCCAGAGGGCTCTTAAGCACGGTCGATGATCGCTACACCAACGAGCGTAGCCCCAGTGATACGCAGGAGGCAGTGCGCCGGGGCAGTGAACGTGATGGCTGCATCTGCTCCAATTGCGTACGCTCCGTTGTAGAGCATGGGCATGTACTGGTTGCCCCCGATTGGAGACGACTGAATCTGGTAGGTACCAGAGGTCCAGTCCATGTTGATGTTGACTGTCTGGCCTCGCTTGACGCGCATAGGCGTAGACGACTCGTTTCCACCGTCCCAAGTCCCGACGATACGGCCGGGGCTGGGCTTGGCGGCTTTTACTTCTGAGTAAGCCATTATTCGAGTTCCTTCTTCTCGGGGGTACCGTGCTTGGCTGCTAGGTACTTCTGGAAGCTGTCTCCACCCTGATAGAACCCGAGGATGGCGCCCAGCGCCGCAACGAAGCCTAGAATATCCTTGCCGATGAGCACTAGGTAGAAGCTCGCCCCCAGCGCAAGAACGCTGAGGACGAACTTCCGGCTAAGGTACTCAAGTGCCTTAGCGACGAACATGGCTTAGTTGACCAGCGGGCGGACCTGAACGTACGAGGTCGCCTTCAGGACTGCCGTTCCGCCACCAGCGTCCTTTTCCGCGAACTGCACCTGCAAGCGACCGTCGTCGATGGCCTTCACGATGAAGGACGCCGCGATCACGAACGGGCTCGTGGTATCCGGGGACAGGGTGAAGAACAGGTTGGACGACAGGCCGACAATCGGGAACTGGTCCGCAACCGCGCCAGCAGCGCCCGAGCCCAGCGCGAACGCCTGACCCGTGGCCACCAGACCCGACTGGGTACCGGAAAGCGTGATAGCCGCCTTCGCGCCGTTAGCCGCCGTGCCGTTGGTGATCTGGAGCGCACAGTCAACGAGATAGAGATTGCCGCCGCCGATGAGGTCGAAGTACCCCATCTCCACAACGCCGGTCGAGGCCGTAGCCGAGTCGGTGACGTTGGTCAGGGTAGTCGAGGTCTTGGCCGTCGAGTCAGACGTAAGGATCAGCGTAGACCCACCGTTACGACGGTTAATGCGCTGGAGCGCCTGCTTCAGCGAGATGCTCAGGGAGCCGTTCTGCGTGATCAGGTTGTCATTGGAGATTGCGATTGCCTTGGTGCCCGCGAATACGCGCACCGGCTTCTGGGTAACTGCCATGTTAGTCCTCCTCAGGATTAGACTAGGCTAGGGCTGCTGTGAAAGCCATGACCCTTTCAAGAGAAAGCCCCGGCTGAACAGTCGGGGCGGTAGGCTGAGCCCAACTCAGCATTCGAGGGGCGCGGATTTGGAGGCATCGCCTCGTTGTGACAGGGATTGCCCCTGCGAACCCCTTAGACAGTTTCCAGACGAGTAAGTTCCCCAAACAGAAAAATTTCTTCGCTTCGGGAACTTCCTGGCTCCGGCGTTGTCTAAGGTGGCAGACGGTGAAGTGCGGCTAAGCTTCACTCCTCCCCTAGGGGGTCGGAGCTGTCTGAGACCTAGACAGCGTGGCATTGCGATTTCTTCTGCGTTTCCTTTTCTTCTGCCGATAAGCGGCAGCTGTTCCCCACGTCTAGTACGCAAGCTAGCGATGGGGGGTAGGGGGGGCTTGTCTTCGGTTTCCTCTTCTTTGGTTTAACACTATCCTATGCTCTTACGTAAGGCTCTTACGCTCCGCAGCGCGAAGCGCTAAGGAGCGCTCTAGTGCGTTAACTGAACGAGGTCACCGCCCATCTTCCCCCAGAAGATGGCACAGTTCGCGTAGCTGAACGGCTTCCGAACGTCCTTTCTCATCAGCCTCGTAAGCCCGGCGGCTCTCAGTTCGTAGGCCTCGACGCCCCCCAAGGGCGGAGCGGAGTCCCAGAGAGAGTTCCATTCAGCTTCCGTTAACATCCACTCTACCCCGTTCCGCCTAGCCTCGATCCGCGCCCGCACGAATCCTCCGTGCCTAGACGCCCGGTGCAGGCTCTGCTTCCCCCTCCGCTTCTTTCCGTCGATTCCCTTGTACTGCTCCCGGTTTCTCTTCTTCCGGGTCATGTGGTGCATCGCCTTCGACGGCTTCTTCCTCTTCCGCCACCGGTACGCCAGCTTCCGCTTCAAGCGGACGGTCGTGAACCGACTCAGGCGCAATCTCCCATCCGCTATCCCCTGTAGCACTACCTCCATAGCCTCATCGTAGTCAATAGGCCTGTGGCCTTCTAGGAGGCTCTCTGCGCTACGCTGCTCTAGGGGGGTTCCCCACCCCTTGGGTCCCATCTGAAAATTGTCCATAGGCCCTCTTAGACCGCGTAGCGGCAAATAAGTTCCGTGCCAGTTGTTAAGACCGCCCTTTCCCCCCGTCCACGCGCGAGTGCGCTGGGGCCCCCACATGGGACTCCCGCGCTTTTGGTACCATCGCGAGGGTTACCCCCGGCCTCGCCAGAATCCAAAAGCGTTTTGCAGCGCAGCAATAGCGTACTCCGCCCGTTTTCTTTTTGTGCGGTGCGGCGCAGCACGCGCCCCCATCCCGCTACGCTGCGCGCCGTGCGACGGGCGCTTATACCGAGGTATAAGGTGCTAGGCGCTACGCTGCGCAGGGCGCAGTGAGCGCGGGAGGCTTGACACAAGGGCCTGAATCGTGGGCACGGCACCAGCAGCGCCCCCCATCGGATGCGGTCCGGTGTTCCACGTGGAACGCGCTGCCCGGCGAGGCTTGACAATAGCACTCAGGGCGAGGATAATTCACAATATGGCACGGCGTTTGCTTTAGCGGCTTATACCACGGTAAAAGGTGACGCGCTACGTCACACCGTTTGCGTCACAAGGTGACGCGGTAGGTCACTACGCAAGGCGCGTGCCAAGGCTTGAGGCGCGCTAGCGGGGCTGGAGCCCGCTGGCACGTTAGATGCAATAGGGGACACCGGGCGAAAGGCCCATCCGCGCGCAACGCGCGGCGCGGTCCCCGGACCGGCTCTTTTACAACCAGTCCCATGCCATGCGGCCTAGGGCCCGCGACAGCCGTTGCGCCAAGCGCGTAACGGAAGCGGGAGGCAAACGGCCACAAACCCCCACTCGGAGCCTTTTACCCTAGTAAAAGCCCCCTCCGGGCGACTCCAATAGAGGATTTGCAAACATGGCAACCAAGAGCAATCGCGCTCGTCGGCCGGCCACGGGCCGTGCTGGCAAGCGCACCGCGCAGAACAACGCGACGGAAACCCACAAGGCACCGGAAGGCGCCGCGCAGGGTTCGGCCACCGGTACGGCGCTCGCCGCTCCCGGCGGCGAGGTCACCGGTACCGTGGTGCAGCCGGCGAGGCTTCCCGGCCAGCTGAAACTGGTCAAGGAAATCACCGCCAAGCTCCGCAAGGACGTGGAGCACGCTGCGCACAACACAGCGACCCTCGTGGTCAAACTGGTCGGCGAGGTGGCGTCCAGCGTCTGGGATTCCATGCGCTCTGCCGCCATCGCGCTGTGCAAGGATACGGATGGCCTGTCCGCCAAGGACAACGCCACCCAGAAGGCCGCGATCTTCGACCTCTACTGGGCCCATACCAAGGCGGAACTGGACGCCAAGGGCCTGAAGATGCCGAGCACGGAAGCGCAGTACGGCGGAACCATCAAGATGGCGCTCCGCAACGGCGTGCCCATCGGCGCGACCACGGGCCGGAAGGCTCTGATGGAAGCGATCGAAGCGAAGCGCCTCGCGTCGCCCGACACGTTCGTGGGCGGCAAGGGTCGCGCGAAGGGCACCGGTGCCAACGGCCAGTTGACGGCCGAGCAGACGGTGGAAGCGCAGCGCGTCAAGCTCATCCGCGAGTCCACCAACGACGTGCACAAGGGCGCCCGTGAGTCGTTCGTGGCGCCCGACGTGAAGCCGGACGATGCCAAGAAGGCGGCGAAGTACGCGGAAGAGGTCATGCGTCGCGCGATGCTGGCGGCGAAGGGCGGCGTCCTGATCGCGTTCTGGAAGGCTCTGGACAAGTCCAGCGCGCAGGTGCTGGAAACGCTCGGTGTCGATGAGGATGCCGACGCCAAGCCGACCGGCGCCGCGCAGTCCGACGGGCAGGAAGCCCGTAAGGTCGCGTGACGTAGCAACCGAGCCCCGCACGGGAAACCGTGCGGGGTTTTTCTTTGCCCGCGATTTGCCCCCCCCCCGTTGTGCACCGCAACACGCTGCCGCAGCGCAACATAACAGCCCGCCTAGTGCGGGTTTTTTATTGCCCATTATCCACCCATTTAGATGCCCATTTTGAGGGCGGAGAGCGCATTATGTTATTAGCCCGCGCATTATGTTGGTAGCCGTCCGGCCACAACGCACCATATGGTGCTTCGAGGGTAAAAGTTATTGCGAATCAATAGTTTACAGTTTGTGACAGTTGACAATATGTTACAATCGGAGTATAATGGTTGTTGGAATGGTAGTAGCGTGCCCAATCTCACGGTTGGGTGCGCTTTCTGTCGTTTCCGGGGTCAGTGACCTTATACCTGAGTATAAGTGGCTGACGCCTAGGCTGGTGTGCCAGAGCTACGGTGAGTAGCGCGGCCAGCAAAGTGCGAGACAAAGCCTACGGGGAGTAGGTAAACGGGATATCACGTCGGTAACAGTCCGAGAGAGTGGGGTACGACTCTCATAAGCCGCAGCGCAACGACTACGCGCTAGCCAAAGACCCAAAGGCAGGACTAGGTGAACCCCGATCCACCGCAAATTACAAGTGCCGTGGTGGCGCAATAAGGGTGTAAACCGCAAGGACGACTCGATATAGCTCGCGAACGGAGAAGCTCCAGCGCACATGAGTGCGTGATGGGAGTAATTGCCCGTTCGACATGGTTCCAGTGAAGCCGACGACGGTCGGAAGGTCGGAACCAGTACGAGGAAGGAAGGCACAATTGCGTCTTTTATCCGGGTATAAGGTTCAGTGGCCAGCCTGCTGATAGGCAGTAGGTTGGTTAGTGAATCTCTCTAGACTCAAGGACTCTAGACCATGAGCATTCGAGCACGCGACCTCAACTGGCGCCCGCACAACAGCACGCTCAATAGCCGCAAGAACAGCAGCTGTGCGAAGCTGGGCCCGCTGTCCTACAACATCGTTCCCGCGAACTTCGGCGTCAAGGTGACGCTGGAGGTTTTCGAGGAGGGTAGGTTGGTGCGCAACACGCACGGCATCAAGGACGAGCAGGAAGCCCGCCACGCAGCGCAGAGCCACGCCGATGCGTACGTGGCCAAGCTGGCGCAAGGTGGCACGCCATCCACGCTGGAGCAGGCTCTGCATGAGCTTGAGACAGGACGGTATGCAGTGAAGCGAGCCACGGAAGTGGTGGTGTTCGTTGTGGCCATCATTCGTGAGCGCGCCAAGGCCATCGAACGGGAGCAGCGGTCGCCGTGAAGCTCTATCCTCACGTTCGGGGCCCTTTCACGTACTGGGCCCTCCCCGTCCCCATGCAAATGCCCGTGATGGATGCCAACGGCAACGCTGGTTCCATCGACGTGATTGCGTGGGAAGATCAATTCGCCATAGGGCCGCTAGCGATTCCGCGGCCCGCGGACAACGAGGTAATGGTGTCATGATCGTCCTCACTCTCACGCCGTACGAGCGCGGGCTTCTGCGTGCCATGAACGCAGCCGATCAGGTGGGCTACGTCTACCTGCACGTGATACTCCACACCGACCTCACGAGTCGGGTGCTCGGCCGTATCCACGACCAAGCTCGCAACGTCCGTTTCGTTTCCCCCTCAACCGATACGAGGCAGTAGTCGCCATGAACGTCGGAGAACTCATCTCGATCCTGTCTGACTTCGCGATGGAAACGCCAATCGCATTCGTCACCACCACGGTGGATGGTGGAAAGACCGGCGTCCACGCGGTCAGCCCGCGCATCTGCGTCTACCCCGGTCCTTCCGGTGTCACAATCAAGGCGGAGAGCTAAGCCATATACCGTGGTATAACTTGGAGATTGACTATGAGCTTCAGCTACATCATCAGTTGGATCGACGTGAACGGTGAGCGCCACGTTTCCGAGTGCAAGTTCCCACTTGATGTTGGTGTCATTTGCAGGTGCAGCATAAGGCGCGCCCTCGTTGACTTCGGTAACCATTACATCTGGGTTGTTTATGTGGAACTTTGCCACCAGGTCGCTCTTATTGGAGTTGCTAGGGGCGACGATGATGAGGTTCTTAAGTTCATCACCTGGAATGGAGTCACGAACGAATTCACCCGCGGTATCAGATGCCATCGTGTAGTTAGAGCGCCAGGCGTAGTTGCTAACCATTGCGTTGTTGCTGAGCAGCAAGAGAATAGGGGTTATTGCTGCAACCCATGTAACGGCCCCCCACTTAGG
>ERZ650311.224-NODE-224-length-39439-cov-110.336888_pt1 | contig 39439 bp, 50 predicted proteins | sample MGYA00376247_ERZ650311 | MGnify/ENA primary metagenome ERZ650311 (study PRJEB26733, sample SAMN07839324) | wastewater metagenome | biome: small river; feature: stream; material: water | place: USA: North Carolina | collected 2016-07-28 ...
TGAGCACCGTCCTGATCGGGTCGGGCGGCATCACCATCGGCGTCGGCGAGACGGCATCGGCGACCACCCTGGTCGGGTCGCAGACCCGCATCGAGATCGCATCACCTGCGTCGCCCACCCATAGGAGGGGCCTTGGCTTGGAATCCTAGCGTCGGACCGGCTTGGTCCACACCGCTGTCTCATTCAGCGGCGTGGACGCCTGGTCGTGTGGAAAAGACATTGGCTCTGGCAGTAGCCATTACGGTGTCTTCTTCCGTGACGCTGGAGGTAAGGCAGTCTCTTGCCCTAGCTCTGGGGCTTCAGTGGGAACAGGTAACTGATCTTCAGGCGGTTTTGAAGACGAACCTAGCCGCCAGTGGGATTGACGCCATAGTAGAAACTCACTTGCAATCCACTTCTTTCCTTCATCTCGACCCAACTCATCTCGGATGGGACGCTCAGATGACCCTCCAGTTGCCGGAACAGCTTGCGCTAGATCTTGATCCGGTCAACCTCGGATGGGTTTCCGAAACCATTCTTGTTCTCATTGAGCAAGCGGTGGAATATATTGACCTGGAGACCTTGCAGATAGACTGGGAGACGGCTCTTGCCATCATGAAGACCGCCCTGGCGGACTTCGCGATGAATATTGGATGGGATTCTTCGTCATCTCTTAGCGCTATGATGATGCTAAATCTTTCGCAAATGTGGAGCGCCGAGTCTTCTGCTGGTCTTGGAATCAAGAGAGCTTTGCCGCTTGGCAGCACTGGGATGACGTGGACCCCGGCCACAACCCTTATGACGATGTTTGGGATTTCCCTCTCGCAAACTTGGAGTTTCGGTCTTACCACTTCTCTATTGGCGCGATACCTCCTCTCTTTGAACGGAAGGTCTATTACTTGGGGCATTAGCACGACCGTTATCGCTGAAAGGCTCATGGCCTTGGCAACGAGGAGCATCTCGTTCGGTTCCACTTGCACGCTGGAACTGATCTATTCTCATGCTCCGGAGTCGTACAGTTACACCACTGCTGGTAGCTATTCGCTTACCGTGGAGTCGTGGATGCGTTACTTTGATGTCGTCTGCCTCGGTGGCGGCGCTTCTGGGCAGACGGGCCACGGTGGTATTAATGCTGCTGGCCAGGGCGGTAATGCGGGTGTGTGGTCTTCGACAACTTGGGAGAAGGGTGTTGATTTCACTGGCAGTTCTTTGAGTATTACTGTGGGCGCGGGTGGGCCACAGCCTGCTAACTCTGATCATGCGGCTTCTCAACCTGGCAGTGCTTCCGTAGTCACTGTTGACGCAAAAACCAATTCCGGCGCTGGTGGCACCGGCAACAACCCCAACAACCAAACCGGCCTCGGCCCCGGGAATCACACGTATCTCGGTACGACCTACACAGGAGGAGCTAACACGACAACCTCTGGAAACGCCGTCCCAGGAAACGCCCCCGGTGGCGGTGGCCGAGGTGGCAATGGTGGATTTTTTGGCTTTCGTACTAGAGGTGGTGTTGGCGCTACTGGCAGAGTCTGGATCGTGGCAAGACCTTCTTAAAAAAATAAATTGAAAGGAAAGAGAAATGGCAGTAGGAATTAGTTCGTATCTTGCGAACAAGTTGCTTGACCACGCAACCGGGAGGGCGTCGTTCACCGTTCCGGCTGGATGTTACGCAAAGATTCACACCGGAGACCCAGGTGCGAATGGAACGGCTAACGCTAGTGCTGTGACGACTCGCGCAGCTGTCACGTTCGCGGCGGCTACAGGCGGAGCTATCAGCATGAACAACACCCCGGAATTCACGCTTACCGGTTCTGAAACGATCAGTCACGTTTCGTTCTGGGACGCTTCGAACTCAGGGAACTTCCTTTGGTCGGCTTCTGCTACCGTAAGTAAGGCTGGTGGCTCGGGAGACATCATCCGAATCAGCACTGAGCAGGTCACCCTCGGAGCTTTGGCGTCATGACCAACGAAATCGAAAGCACCATTGACGTCAATGGCCGAGACGAGGAGGCCAGCCTTTACGTAGCGCTTCTTGAGCGGCAGGTGATGGGGCTTACCCTTATCAACCTGCGTCAAAAAGCAACGATCGAATTCGCAAACCTGGACGACGAATTCGACTTGGCGGGAGCCGTGGAAGAAACCGCAAAGAAGATCATCTCTTTGCAAGAAGAGTCCAAGAAAGGCTTCCGACGCTCCTCCCTTAACCGTATGCTATAATTGACCTATGGCAAGACAGTGTCCCACTGACCCAAGCATACCGATTTCTTCAAATTATGGTATGCGCTGGAATCAGATGCACGCTGGGATAGACTACGCTTGTCCGATGGGCTCCCCCCTCTATGCCGTTGCTGACGGCATCGTGGTGGAAGGTAAAGAGCGAGCCAAAGGCAGCGTTGATGGATTCGGTTCGTGGATTTGGATTGACTGCCAAGCCCAGGATCGGATTGACGCCATCTACGGACATGTTGATCACTCCAAGATCAAGGTGAAGAAAGGTGACAGAGTCAAAGCAGGAGACCTGATCGGGTATTCTGGGAACGAGGGTGACACCACTGGCCCTCATCTACATTTCGAAATTTGGACAGCTCCAGGACGCGTCGGAGGGAAGCATTTCAACCCGGCGGACTGGCTCTCAGGAAAGGTCCACTTCTCTGAAAGGGGATTGATGGGTGACCCAATTTGGATTCCAGAAACGCTTCGTAAAGCTGGTCTCAAATGCGAAGAGTATCCCGGCTGGAAAAATCGCGGGCATGGTGATTTCAACAGCATTTGGGGCATCATGGATCATCACACGGGATCTTTTGGAGAGACCCCTAGAGGAATTGCTGAACATCCCTCTCTCGGTCTTGCGTCTCAGCTACACCTAGCAAAGAACGGTGTCTTTACGATGTGCGGTGCTGGGATCGCCTGGCACGCTGGAATCGGTAGTTGGCCTGGAATTCAGAAGAATAATGCCAATCAGGTGACAATCGGTATTGAAGCTGCCCACGACGGGAAATCTCCTTGGGGAGAAGCTCAGTACAACGCTTATGTCACTGGGAACGCAGCGATTCTTAACTATCTCGGACTCCCCTCTTCTCGGTCAATTGGACATAAAGAGTGGGGCGCTATCCAGGGCAAGTGGGACCCCGGTGGGATTGATATGAATCGTTTCCGGGACGACATCACCAAGGCCCAGAAACGCCTCTCTTCTGGCAAGATTAACATGATCAACGAATGCGCCAAGAAGAATCCTTGGGTTGGTAAGAGGCTTCAGGAAAGCGAAACAGTTTGCGGTTCCGACAAGGCTGGCAGGTTCGTTCCATATGAAAATGCCCACATCTACTGGAGCCAAGGAACCGGAGCCCACGCTATTCCTCATGCCGATCCGCTAATTCCAGCTTCCGGTCTCTTTGAGGCTTTTGCCGCCAGGGGGTGGGAGAAGGGGATCGGCTATCCAATTCGCGGGTTTGACATGATCCGTACTGAAACCTTTTCTGGAGCCGTTCAGGCTTTCCAGAAGGGCGCTCTGTACATCCGCAATGGATACCCGGCGACTCTTGTCGGTGGCCTAATCGGCCAGCGATGGGCTCTAGACGGTTACGAAAAGGGCGATCTGGGATGGCCCATCACCGATGAAATTCCCTTCGGAACTGGGGTCATCCAGTTCTTCGAGAACGGGTCTCTTAGCTGGGACCCGATGGGAGCGGTGAAACGAATTGGCGAAGCCGCCGACAACCTGACCCTCGTCGACACCTCGGGAATCCCCCTGGCGGTCCACGAAGTAAAAATTGGAGTATAGTATGTTCACCGTTATTTTCTGGAAGGACGCCGCAGAGCGTGCCGTCAAGACTGCTGCTCAGGCCATCATCGTCCTTTGGGGTTCCTCGCAGCTTAACCTCTTTGACGTTGATTTCGGCCAGACAGCCGGAGTTGCCGCTGGCATGGCAGCCGTTTCAGTTCTGACGTCAATCGCTTCTGAGAAGATTGGCACTCCGGACACTGCCTCTCTGGTTAAGGGAGAGTAGATGAGATGGCTCCCCAAAAGGGGGCCATGGATTCCCCAAGTTCCATACAGCTATGGAATGGCAACGAATCTATTTCTTGGATTTTCTCCAGTTGTTATTGGGATAGATTACATTCTTGGGGAAAACGAGTCCTCTGTCAGCGAATTAGAGAAATCTTTTCCGTTCTGGGGCTGGGGAGTTTTGATGATTCTCTATGGTCTTGGAGTTCTTTACGGATATCTCTTCCGTCGATCCAGCGTTTGTATTCATTCTCTTTGGCTTAGCGGAAGCATTTTCTTCGCATTGGCGATTGGCGTTGCCTGGTCTTTCTCTGCGAATCTCCACGAAAGGCTGGTTGACCACAGCGGGAATTTCAAGTTGGCTTGGTTCTATCTCGTTATGGCTTTGTCAAGTTTCGTAACTTCGTACGGATATGCAGAAAAAATAAGAGAGATAAACAGGTTACTTTCTGGAGTGGAAGATGCCTCTTGAACCACCTGCTGGAGTTCCCTGGTTAGTTTGGATTTTCCTCTTCATTGCTTTTGGCCCTCCTGCCCTGGTCAGTAAAACAGCGGCAAAGTTTCCTTCTATTCTTGGCGCTACCGCTCGATGGTGGCAGGGCAGAAGGCCGAAACAGAGCGACGTTGTTACTGCTGCGAATCTCCACGAAATTGTTGACCAGATAGTTGACAATCGTGTGTCAAAAATTCGCAAAGAAGTTGATCTCATGGCTTCATATCTGGCCTATGATGCAGCTTGGCATCGTAGAGCCGGAATTCATGCTGGAGAAGTTGGCTTTGAGTTTCCCAGCCATCTAACCTTGGTGGAGTGGGCAGCTCAGAATGGATATGATTATCCTATCGCGTGAGGGTTCAGATCCCTCCCTAAAGAACTCCTCCCTTCAAATAGCGCGCCGGGTTCTTAATTCTTAAAGAGAACCCTTCAGGGTCTCCCTGCGTAGGGCTACGATCAGCCCTGGGCCTTCGCGCCCATAATAGCCGCACCATCACAGGGTTCATTCCCTCCCTTTAAAGAACTCCCCTTCAAAACGGGCTCGTAGGGCTGCGCGTTAAAACTCAGAAAAGCAAAAACATGCCATTGGTTAAGTTTACAAGCTATCTCACCTTTAGTGTGGGGTAGCTTGTTGCCCCATTTACGCTCGACAGGCTCGCTTCAATGTAAATGGGGCAACAAGCTCCACCACACTCTGTTCTTTGTACTTCTTGTGCAAAGGGCAGGCAAACAAGTAAAGGTCGCCTATCATGTCCAACACCATCGCTTCCGCTGCTCAGGTTCGTTACCTCGCAACCCTCGCCCTTCAGGCGGGGGTTGTGCCTTCGGTCGCCGGGGTTAACACCCCGGCCATCACCACCGCTCAGTTCACTGCGCTCAAGGCGCAGTTCACCTCGCAGGTGCAGCAGGCCGTCTTCGGCTTCCAGTCGGCACCTCCGGCTCCGCACCAGTTGGCCCTCCTCCGGGCCATCATGTCCGTCAGCGGTCAGCGGTTGCCTTCGGCACCCGCTACGCGCCTCCAGGCTCACAACTGGTTGCAGGCGTGGTTCCGCAACTCGGCCAACAACGGCCATGTCGTCGGCCTCATCGCCGCTCTCCAGGCCGCATAGCCTGTTACCAGTGCTCGCCTCCGGCCCCCGTAAGGGGGCCGGGGTCGGTCCAGTGGCAACAGTCACTACTCCAACAACAGTAAGGTGTTAATCATGCGCAAGTTCGTCAGCTACATGTTCAGCTCGCAGGTCCCGGCTTTCATCCCCGGTGCCAAGTCGTTCAATCAGCAGTTCAACAGCCTTCCGCTCAGCGGCAGGGTCGCCATCATCGCCATCTCCGGTGTCGGTGGTATTTTCTTGAATCGAGGCAAATAAATGATCCTGGAGCTTTGGGCCGTCGGCTTCCTGCTGGCGGCGCTGTTGTACACGCTGTACCTCGTCATGATCGGCAAATGAAAGTTGGCACGTCGGTTCGGGGCTTCGCGCCCCATTTACGCTCGACAGGCTCACTTCAATGTAAATGGGGCGCTTCGCCCCATCACCTCCTAGTCAATAGGCTAGGTCAAAACTCCTAGTCAAAAGGCTAGGCCAACAAGAAAGAAGGCAAATTATGAGCACGCAACTGGATACCTACCTCAACTCCCTGGCAACCAACGGCTACGAGACCGAGGCAGATCTGGTCTAGCAGATTCCCTTGCGCTAGCATTGTCCCCTGTGCTAGCGTTCGGGTGTCAGTTAGAAAAGTTCTAACGGCAACAAAGAAAGAAGGCAATCATGTCCAAGAAGAACATCACCACCGGTACCGATACCATCGCCGTCGAGGAAGTCATGGAGACCGCCAAGCGCGAGTACATCAAGCCCTCCGGTTTCGACGCCGACAAGGACTGGACCTACCTCCTGGACAAGGAGCCGTCCAGCAACCACATCCTTTTCGCGGCCATCATGCGCAAGGCCCTCGGCGAGGAGGCCTTGGAGACTGCGAGCCTGGAGCAGCTCATCTACTGGTTCCTGGCAATGCATCGCTGGATGCAGAAGTCGGACGCCAACCAGGGTCGCCCGGACTTCCGGGGTCGAGACCTGGCGGCAGTGATTCAGGGGTCGGAGACCCTTCTGGAGCGGGTCGCAGCCCGAGCCGTCGTGGAGGGCGAGGACGCCCCGTTGGTGTCCAATCCCAACCACATCTCGGTGGAATTGCCGAAGGAGGATGAGCCGGAGCCGGTCAAGGTGACCAAGTCGGACCTCATCGCCATCGCGGCGAACTTGGACACCGAGATGACGGAGGCACAGCTCAAGAAGCTGACCGTCAAGAAGCTGGAGGATCTCATCTCCTCGGCCAGCTAGGCGGCTTTCTCCCCACCCTTCGGGGTGGGGAGATTGTCGGTAACTGGCAAAGGTTACCGCGTGTTACACAAATGTGTTACACTGGTCACGCTCTATAATAGAAAGAAGGCAAGCATGGAACAGCGAAAGATCTACGAGATTGCCAAGGAGATCCGTAGCGACTGGAAGAAGCCGTACTTCGGTGCGGTTCCCTACCTGGACGCGATGGATTCGCTCATCTACCCGACGGACAACTACGGTCTGGATTCGGCGAAGTCGGTCGTCATGTACTTCCTCGCCAACGCCAACACCTGGCGAGGAGACACCGCTCGTCGCGTCAAGGCCGAGCTGAAGGGGATGTTCAAGTGAACGAGCCGATCAGCGTCACGATGACGTCCCAGTTGACCGGCATCCGCCACCGGCGGATGATTCCGGTTGATCCCTTCAAGTGGCACAACTGGAAAGAGGCGCGCGAAAAAGGTCACGCGCCTTTCATTCAGGACGCCTTTCCCGAGCTTTCGGCAGACGACCGAGAGTTCTTGTTGACCGGCATCACTCCTGAGGAGTGGGACCGAGCGTTCGGAGGAGAATGAAAATGGCTACATGCGGTAAGTGCAAGGAAACCGGCGTTGACGTGGCACACGTTCGCGCCTGCTACGAGGTGAAGGCGGTGTCCATCCCGGTGGTTACCGTTCCGGCTGAGGATATGGACTTGCCTCCGGATGCCCGGAAAATGGCTCCTGAGGTTCTCCTGAACGTTTCATTCTCGGAAAAAGAGAAGGCCAAGAGCCTCGGTGCCCGTTGGGACAAGGATCGCCGAAGCTGGTACTTTGCCCTCGGAGAGGGCAATCGCGACGACGCTCCGGAAGGATGGTTTCTGAAGCCGGAGGAGATCGAGGATGGCTTCTACGAATGCGTTAAGAAAAACGATCCAGACGATGACTTCGAGATTATTCAGGTCTACAAGGTGGTGACGTCGCCGAACACTGGGCGGCAATACGCCAAGATCCTGAACGGAGAAACCGAAAGCTGGGAGTACGCTCCTGGGGCGATGCCGAAGATTCAAGATTCGGGTATTCGCCTGACGCTGGACAGAGCAAAGGAGCTCGGTCACATCTACGGAATGTGCGTTCGTTGCGGACGCACGCTCACCGACGAAGGAAGCATCGAGGCCGGAATCGGTCCAATTTGCGCAGGAAAGGGATTCTGATGAAAGACGAAAACGATATTGCAAAAGCTCGTGAAATGAATCTGAAAGCGAAGCTTCACATCGCCTATGCAAACGAGCTCTTGGAGCAGGCGCGAGCGCTCCTCCGTCCGAAGGAGCCGATCGCCGAAAGCGCCGATGCCCCTCCGGTCATCTCCTTCCAGAAGGATTTCGGTGGAAACAGTCCGGTCTACAACTACGCGGCTATTGCCGTGCAGCCGTCCGGAGGGCGGGACCCGGAAGAGCAGCACTGGTACGTCACTGGCGCTGTCCACGGCAAGAAGAGGTGGAGCTGGGACGAACTCCTGGAATTCATCGGTACCGACTACTGGAACACCATCGTGGAGCTCCAGCCGAAAATGAAGGGTTAGACATGAAAATCATGATCGCAACGTTCGCCGCCAGCTTGGCGGTATTGGCAGCTCCGCTCGCGGAAGCGTACGCCTACACCGAAGGCGGAGACGTCTTGATCAGCATCCTCGTTGACGAGGGATGCGAAACTGCCGAATGGCCCACTGGAGCAAGGAACACGAAATGCGGAGAATACCAAACGTACCAGCGCAACGTCGAGCCGGGGGACGTCTTCGGGGTCCGAGTACACTCAGAATCCTCCTGGGTTGGTTGCTCGGTAACCGACGTGGAGTCCGGCGAGGAGCTCGTCCTCAAAACGGCGAAAGCCGGTGGAACCGCGAACTGCATGTTGGAGGCAAAGTGATGAATCACTGGGAGCGCCAATTTGACAGTTGGGAGCGAGAGTACGTAAGTGATCTGATGGATCAGCGGCTGAATCCAAAGATTCCCGTCGCATTCTCGAAGATCCGTGCTAAGATGCTTGGAGAGGACATCACGCAGATCATTCCGGTCTGCTACGCAGACGAGGAAACACAAATCATCTCGATCATGAGAGGATTGTACAAATGAAAACCGACCTGGAAACCCTGATCGAGCATCTCGCACTGATGGATTGGTGCGATTTGTTCGCTGGCGCTGGCGGAGAAACACCGTTTGAAGTCGGTGTCATGGACATCGTGGAGAACGATCGTGACGATCTGGACACAGCGATGGACGAAGCCGAGGGACTTGGCCTTGAGATTGATCCAGATGATCTGAAAGGCTGGTTCTTCTACTACAAGAACTCAGACGGAGTTGTCGTAGTGAAGAACTTCGATACGCAACGGAAGGCTAACAAGCTGTTCGTGGAGGCAAAGAATCTCCTCGAGGCTCTGGAAGCCTGATCTTGCGGTTTGCCCTGCCTCATGGGGATGCGGCAGGGCATTCCGGAGGATTGCTCCGCAAAGAAAGGAAGGCAAAATGGAAGACAACATCTTGAAGAAGGTCGAGCGGTTGTTGACGCTCGCCAGCCATCCGGGTACGCCTGCGGCAGAGGCTCAGGCTGCGCAAGAAAAGGCTGACACCCTGATGATCCAGTACAAGATTGAGCGGGCCACGCTCAATCTGAATCGGAATGAGAAGGAAGTCAAGAAGAACATCGTGGAACGGCAGTTCACCGATCTGAACCTCGTTGACTCCGACACGATCACCGGACAGAGGGACTGGGCGGAGTATCGTACCTCTGGCACCATCCAGGGGATTCGTCGGAACGTGTTTCGGCACGCTGGTTGCCACATCTGGGGAAGCAAGCTCGTAGGATACGAGCCTGACGTTCTCTACGCAGAGTTCCTCTGGCTGTGCATTTACCAAGAGGTCGTGTCTCTCTTGTACCCGAAGTGGAATAAGGAAATTGGCTTTGACGAGAACGTCTACAACCTGAAGAAGGCCGGTTACAGTTGGCCTCAGGTTCGCGAGGTCGGACTCGCCAACGAGGCTAAGGACAAACTTGGCCCACTGACGCACAAGAACGCTGGCAGCAAGCTCCGCAGTGGCTTCAAACGACACGCCAACTCCATCGGCGAAGAAGTTCTCCCCGGCAAGCAACAGCCAATCTCTCCTTCCCTCTGGCGAGAGAGCTTTGCTCAGTCATTCGCAACTCGGATGGCTCAGCGTTTCGCTGCTATGGAGATCAAGCGGGAAGAGTACGTTTCTTCTCAGAATCTCCCGGCGATGGTCCGGGACGAAGATCTTCTAAGGCAAGAGTTCTACGAGCGTTGCCCGAATGCGAATCCGGACAACTGGCCGGAGCCTCCGGCTTCGTCCGAAAAACCGAAGAAGAAAGGCAGGGCTGTCAAGGTAAAGACACGAGCGGCAGACATGAACGCATGGAACGCTGGTTACGCGGCAGCAAGCAAAGTCAATCTGTCGCGGGACAGCAAGATTCAGAATAAGAAGGAGCTCGGATAATGACAACAGCAGAAATTGATCTTCGTAAAGAAGGTCCGTCAATCGTGGAGATCGAGAAGGAGTACGGAGTACTCCTTCTGAGAATCTCCATCTGCAGTCCTTGGGATCACGCCCTCTTCGAGGGTGGAACTCTGGACGTTCAGCGTCTCGCCGACGATCATGAAGCAGGAGTTGGTATCTTCAAATGAGGATTGACGGCAAGACCTGGGCTTACGCAACGGAAGACGGAGACGGCTTCACGACGGATGTTCAGAACGCTCGGCACGTTGACGGGAAGCCGGTGCTTTGCACCGGCTTCACCCGTTACGTGAGCGAAAAGTATATTGAGAATCAGAAGAAACTCTGGGAAGCTCTCCTGGACAAGATGGAGGAAATCTTTGAACTGGAAGAAAGACCAGAAAGCAAAGAAGTTCGCAAAGCTCTGGCACTTGGACGAGAGCACGAAACGGCACTTGTTCGCAGCCTGGCAATCCTTATCTACGGAGCAGACCGCGATGGTACTATTGCTATCGTTCGTGCTCAAGCAAACGCAAGATACGATCAGTAGGAGTGGAAATGAGCGTGGAAAAAGCAAACAGTCTCATCGAGGTCGCCAAGGAAAACGGGTGGGCCGTAAAGTGGCAAATCCTCAATCACGACGACGAGAACATCGTCGTTGAGGTAACGAGGAACGCTGAGTGGCTGGAGATTGAATGGAACAACCGCCAGCTTGCCAAGTCGGCCAAGTATCGGTTCCACGAGATGGAGCTGGTCGTCAACAACGCTAGCGCAGCGAAGAAGATCCTTCGCCGGATGAAACCTGACGTTGAGCAGTATCACAAGTGGCAGCGTCGGAACAGGTCCAGGAAGATGGAAGACGAGCCAGTCGGCGAGGAGGCAATGCCGACCGACTACGTCCTCCCGTTTGACCCCGACCTAGACGATGACGTCACGATCCTGAAAAGGATTCGTGGAAACACGATCCTCTTCAAGAACACGAAGACAGGAGAGATGGAAAGCGTAATGGTTCCCTGGAAAGTCTCTGGCGGTAAGAACGGAATTCGCGTCATGAATATTGATCGCGAGAACGTGTTCTACCTAGCCACAAGCAAGGATGGCAGGGACTTCCTGTCGTTCATGGACATGGAGGGCCGCTTCCGCGCCGTCCATCTGGACCGGCTGATCGGAGTGGTCTGAGTGAGGAGTGAACACTGCCGTCTGTACGGCCACCACTGGAAAGGATCCATCAACAAGTCGGACAGGCACTTCTGGTACGACGATCTCCTCTGCCAGGAGTGCGGGACCAGGGCGATCGCCAAAATCTCCAAGTCGACCGGGGCCAGCGTCTCTCGCAGCTACTCCTATCCGAAGGAGTACAAGCTGCCCCAGAAGATGACCAGGGCAGAATTGCGAAAGGAGGTGTTCGGGAAAAGGACGCGCTAGGCGTGGTACAATGACATTAATAATCAACGAAGGCAAGGTGATTTATGTGCAAGAAATCGTGTTAACCCAGAATCGAACTGGTTCTCGGATTCTGGTGACGACTCCATACGACCCGGACCTCGTAGCTCTGATGAAACAGATGCCGGGGGCGAAATACGAAGCCGACAAAAAGGCTTGGTCCTACCCTCGGAATTGGGCGACCTGTCTGCGAACGAGGAAGCTGTCCGCCGCCAGTGGGAGGCCACTGAAGATCAGAGACGTCAGGCTCATGGAGTGGGCACGAAAGGAGAAGGAGCGACAGTCCAGCATCGTGGACCTGTCGGACATTCATTCCGTGGTTCCGCTCCAGAACGTGGACGAAGAGCTCTTCAGCGCTATGAGCTCCCGTCCGTTCCAGACTATTGGCGCGAAATTCATCACGCAGCAAAAGTCTGTTCTCCTGGCGGACGACCCAGGTCTCGGAAAGACGTTGCAGACGATCGCGGCGTTTATGGAGGCAGGGATCAACGGGCCGATCCTGGTAGTAACGAACAAGTCGTCCCAGCAGATCACCTGGCCCAATGAGCTGAGGCGATGGGCACCCGAAGATGGTGTCTTCGTGTTTGACGCCGACGTAAAAGCTCGTGATCGTGGGCCAATGATTGAGAGTCTCTTCAGAGAGCATGAAGGCCAAGAAGGGAGAACTTGGGTCATAGCGAATCCATACTGGATCAGGATGAGAGCCGAAACGAACGAGTACGGCAAGTACATTTACTCCACAACCGGCGTCAAGATGCTGAGCGCGGAGGTTCCGGAGTTCTTCAAGCACGAGTGGGCTGGGATCGTTGCAGACGAATCCCATGAAACTCTGGCAACGAACACCGGAAACGCAAAGAAGTGGAGCCAGCAGCGGCAAGGTCTTGGGGCTTTGAAAGTGATGGACGGTGGACTGAAGATCAGCATCTCCGGAACGCCGATGCGCGGCAAGCCGGAGAACATGTTCGGTCAGCTCTCCTGGCTCCGGCCGGATGAGTACACCTCATTCTGGAACTGGGCTAAGGAGCACTTCAACATCATTGAGGACACAGTTCGCGTGAAAGGCGGTGCCGTCCAAGAAACAATGGGAGTTGGAGAGCTTCGTGACGAAGAAGCCTTCTACAAGGCGCTGAGCACCATTCTGATTCGGCGCAGCAAAGGCCAAGTAGCCGCCGACCTGCCTCCGAAGCAGTACGGGGGCGCACCGCTGCACGAACACAGCGACGTGGTCGGTGTATGGTTGCCGATGGAAGGGGCTCAGCAGAAAGCCTACGACAGAATGCTCAAGGAGAGCACTCTGCTGGACGGCAACTTGGAGTTGAGCGCCGTCGGAATCCTGGCGGAGACCACTCGCTTGAAGCAGCTAGCTACCGCCAGCGGGAGGCTGGAGGAAATCCAGCAGGTCATGTATGAGACGGACGAAAGCGGAGACTACGCCAGGGACGAAAGAGGAAGAAAGAAGCCGTTGAGAGGAGAGAACGGGGAAAAGATGCACGAACTTGTTACAGTTCTGCGATCAACAACTCCATCCAACAAGTTTGACTGGCTGGTCAACTTCCTGGACGAAAGAGATCTTCTGGGAGGAAGACCCGGAACCGGCAAGGTAATCATCGCCAGTCAGTTTCGGCAGGTCATTGATTTGTTCCGGATTGAGCTGTTGTTGAAGTACAACACGGACAGCTTTGTGATCACTGGTGCCACTAGCGCGGCACAGCGCGCCGAAAGTCAAAAGCGCTTCCAAGAAGACCCCGACAGTCTACGCCTCTTCTTCTTGCAGAGCGTGGCTGGCGGTACGTCCCTCACTCTGGATCAGGCTGATGATGTGATCATTCTGGACGAGATGTGGAATCCTGACGTGCAAGAACAGATCGAGGATCGCGCTCATCGTCTAAGCCGAACGGACCACAACGTGACGGTGTGGTACGTGAGAAGCCTGGGGTCAATTGAGGAGCACATCGGTTCCACTGTCGCTGAGCGTAACAACACCTGCAAGGGGATCATGGACGGTCAGCGAGGAATTGACTTCAGAAAGAAGCTGTTGGGAAAATGAGATAATCCACCCTTTGGAGGGAGCGCGCGAGAGCGCGCTCCCTTTGAAGGGAGGGTTCTTTAGAAGGGAGGGGTATGAACCCCGCGTACGCAGTCGCTACGGCAATCATCGTCGGCATGAGCATCGTTATTGGAGTGCTGTGGCATAAGATAAGGGTAGCTCGGCATCGTAATCTCGACCTGGTCATCCTGGCGGAAAGATGGGCCAAGAATTCAAGTGGATGGCAAGAAGAATACGCACGTTTGATAGGGAAATTCGATCATCTAAACAACAACATCAGCAAAGCTGCCGAGGCAGAAGCCAAGAGAATCATTGCAGGATGGGAGCCAGACCCAGAGCTTGTAGATTCGGACTTCAAGAAAGCTGAGTTCATGGCGAACAATCGAGAACTCAAAGCTTCTGGACGAAAGACGATGCCCAGAGAAGACCAAGAAGGAGAACCTGCGATCGTTAGGAAGGTGGTGCCCAGGCACCGCGCGAACAAAAACCTACAATAAAGTTGCTACAAAGTGTTGCAAAATGTGCCCGACAAGGGGTACACTAGATAGTGCCAGTAAAACAAACGTCTAAGAAGGGCATAAAATGGCAGAGAAGAAGACGACCCTCCCGAAGACCGTGGAGGATCTCGAGGCGATCACCGTGATCCCGACCACCGAGGCAACCCGCAGCTTCGCTGGATTCATGAACCGCCACGTTAAGGCGGAGAACTTCGAAGGCATCACCGAGGAGCAGGCTTGGCTCGTCATCGGCGCTCACCGAGTGTGGCAGAGCTCGGACGAGCGAGCTGAGGAGAAGGACGCCCTGAAGAAGGCCAACGAGGAGGAGCGCGAGGCCAAAGCCGCAGCCCGCGCAGAGGCCAAGGCGGAGCGAGAGGCGAAGGCCGCCGAGAAGAAGGCAGAGCAGGAGCGAAAGGCCGCGGAGAAGGCTGCGAAAGAGGCTGCCGAAGCGGACAGCGACTCCGATCTGGACGACGAGGCTCCGGCCGAGGGAGACGGCGAGATTCCGACGAGGAAGCGTCGTCGTCCGCGCCCCTCGACGGGGGAGTCGGCAGACTCCATCTGATCCCTTGGTCCCTGGGCTATGGATCGGTCCAGGGGCCTCGGTTGGGGTCAAGAACAACGAGTCAGAAATCCCGGATACCAGGGACGAAGGGATTGCGACTCCAACATCTTGGCCCCGTCCAAGGCAGAAGGCAAGGGAGAAGGCAATGGAGATAGGGTCTCGGGTGACCGGGAAAACTTGTGTGGCGTGCAATCGCCCCGGCGGCAAGTGCGAACCAGCCAAGGAGAACAACTTCGCGGGTAAGGTGATCGCCTTGCCAGGATGGTTGGAGAAGTACAATGAAGATCTCCCCACTCCTGGAGACGAGATAGTCAACGTGGAGATCACTCATGGACCCGAGGATTGCAAAATCACAAGAACCACGATTCGGAGGGGTCTTCTTGAGTACGCCGACTGAAGTTCGCATGGTGCGCTCCTCAGAGAGGGGCACGTTCAAGAAGTGTATGCAACAGTGGTACTGGGCGTACGTCGAAGAAATCCAGCCAGTGAATCGCAAGCCTGGAGCTCGCGACTTTGGAACCGGAGTCCACCTCGCCTTGGCTGAGTACTATATCCCCGGAAAGAAGCGAGGGAAAGACCTCGGAGAGACTTTCACGAAGTGGATAGATTCTGAGGAGAAGTTGTCCAAGGCTAAGATTCGAGTCTCCACTGACGAGGAAACTTACGACCCCAAGATTTTCATGGACATGAAAGAGCTAGGCCTCCTTCTCCTGGAAGAGTACGAGTTCATTTACGGAGGAGATCCTCACTGGGAAGTCATTGCACCGGAGATTCCCTTTCAGGCGATGATCAATTCTGAAGTTGTGAACCTCGGAACAATTGACTTGGTTGTGCGCGACCTCAACGACGATCAAATCAAGATCGTTGACCACAAGACGTGTGGGCAGTTCCCGAACTTTGATTTCCTGGACCTCGACGATCAGTGCGGCAGCTATAGCGCTATCGCGCAAACGATTCTTCGCGCCAAAGGTCTCATCGGCCCCAAGGAAATCGTTCGCGGAATGGAGTACAACTACATTCGTAAGGGGCGACCAGACGAGAGGCCAGTTAACGACGAAGGACTTTCGCTGAACAAAGATGGCTCTGTGAGCAAGCGCCAACCCACGCCCCTCATGAAGAGGCATTTCATTCGTAAGACGAACGCCGAGAAACGCCGCCAGCTGGAGCGAATCGTAGACGACGCGAAACTCATGCGCATGGCTGCGAACGGAGACGTTCCAATTCTCAAGTCGGTGAGCAGGGATTGCACATGGTGCGATTTCTTTCAGCTCTGCCGAATCGATGAGTCTGGCGGTGACACGGACATGTTCAAGAGCCGAATGTTCCATCGAAGAGACCCTTACGCCGACCATCGTGACGGAGCTGAGAACAGTAAAATCTCCGTCTCTACTGCGAGGAAAACCAGAGGGAGGTGAGTAATGGCAAAGGGAATGAAGTCCCGTGGCATGGCTGAGCTCCAATCTCTGAAGCGACGCACAACACGACAACATTCCCTCGGACGGATTTCGAGAACGGACGCAGAATATCTCACAGATTTGTGGGACAAAGCAGAAGCAAAAATCATCAACATGAAAGAAGAAGGAGAATCGCAACCGTGGTTCTAGAAAATCTACCAATCGTATCGCTCGAGGAGGATGACGAGAAGGTCAATCTCCTCGTGTACGGCCAGCCTGGCATCGGTAAAACGGTGTTCGCAGGCAGCGCCGATCGCGTCCTGTTCATCGCCCCCGAGGACGATGGCACAATCTCCGCCAGGCGGAGCGGCTCCAAGGCCGACAAGTTCAAGATCAAAGGATGGGAAGACCTCGGAACGGCTTTCAAAGCGCTCGATGAAGCAGGAGAAGAGATCCGAGAGCGTTACGACTGGATCGCTATTGACTCGATCACCGAGATGCAGCGGATGCTCATGCGGACCATCCTGGCGGAGGGCTTCGCCGAGAACCCGCAGCGCAACCCAGACGTTCCGGAGATTCAGGATTGGCTGGTTTACCAGAACCGATTCCTGCGATTCGTCAACTCGTACAACTCTCTCCCGGTGAACGTATTGTGGACGGCTCTTGTTCGCACCGAGGAAGACGCGGACGAGGAGACGATTCTGGTTCCTGACATTCAGGGTAAGGGCTATCAGATGTCCATGTCAGTGTGCTCTCTGATGACGAGTTTCGGCTACATGGACGTCAAGCGTGTTCCCAAGAAGAAGAAAGACGGAGCGATCGAGACAGACGATTCCGGAGAGACTGTGTTTCGGGATGTTCGCTACATCACGTGGGAAAACAACGGAATCATTCAAGGCAAGGATCGCACTCAAACGCTAGCTCCTCGAACTGTCGGGAAAAACCTTCAGCAGATCACAGATCTCATTTTCGGAAAGGATGAGAAGTAATGGCAATCAAGACCTTCAAGGCCAGCGGTTCCGGATCGGCGAACAAGACGAAGATGTCTAATCGATACGCCGGACCCGTTCCCCCGGCTGGCGCGTACCGCTGCGTTATCAAGCGTATGACGATTCAGCTCAACAAGAACAACGACCCGATGATCACGGCGTTGTTCGAGATCGCGGAGGAAGGCTCGAACAAGAAGTACAATGGGTACGGATTCTTCGAGAACTTCAACATCACAGATCAGGGTGCGCCCTTCGTGAATCAATTCCTTCTGGCGATGGTCGGAGACAACGCCTTCGCACAGAAGCAGGTGATCGACGGACTATGGGATCAAGGCATCAAGGCGAAGCCCGATGATCGCAATCCGAAAGTTTACCACATCCGCAAGATTGGAGAAACCTTCGTCGGATCGCCTGAGAAGCTGGATTTCGCGCTGATCGTCTCTACGGACAAGGGCGTGATCGGTGCCGGTGCGAACAAGGGCAAGGAGACCCTGAACGCAACCGGTTACAAGGCTCTCTCGAACGACGACGAAGATGAGGAAGAGCTCGACGAAGACTTCGAAGAGATCGAAGACGATGAAGACGAAGAGGTCGAAGACGAAGCCACTGACTCGGAAGAGCCTGAGGAGGACGACGAAGAGGTAGACGACGAGGACGACGAGGACGAGGAGCTCTTCTAGATGTCGTCTAGAAGCTACGTTCACTGGCCGAAGCATCGCAAGAAAGCCGCAGAGCAGAAGCGACGCAAGCGTCAGGGTCTCACGCTAGAAGATCTTCGCATCAGAGGAGAAGAAAAGCGTAGACAACAGCGCGTAGACAACGTGGGTAGTTTCACCGCTCACCCCTCCCTTCGGGGAGGGGTGGGCTTCTCCACTGAAAGGGAAAAATGAGCTTTCGAGTAGCGATTCTCGGATGCGGCCCGACGGGGCTCTTGGCGGCTCACGCTTGCGCCATGCAGAACGTAGAATTTGAAGTCTTTAGCAAGAAGCGCAAATCGCACCTCTTTGGTAGCCAGTATCTCCATGAGCCAATTCCAGGGATCACGAATCATTACGACAAAGGCACTCCGGTCACCTACATCAACCGAGGAACGCCAGAGGAATATCGCAGGAAAACTCACGGTAAGTGGTGGGATGGAGTGGTCGCCCCTCAAGAATTCGAGCCTCATCACACCGCGTGGAACATCCGAGAAGCGTACGACAAGCTGTGGCAATTCTACGGCCAAGACGTGAACGACTACGAAATTCCAACCAGCAAGTACGCCGCCAGCTTGGTCACCACGGATCTGTCTCTTGATGTTCTGTACGATCTGGTGATCAGCACCGTCCCACGAACCATCTGGAAAGTCCCCGGAGAAGAGTTCATTTACTCTGAAGGATGGGCTGTCGGAGACGCCCCCGAGCTAGGGAGATTCTGTCCGTTTACGACGGAGAACGATAATGAGATCGTATGCGACGGCACTAACGAAGTGAGTTACACCAGATTATCCCGTGTGTTCGGTTACACGACAATCGAATGGCCGATTGCATCGAAGCCGCCCGTACCGGGCGTGAGCAAGATTACCAAGCCCTTGCACTACCAGCCGTCAAATCAAGTAAATCCGACTTCCGAGTGGTTGCACGTCGGGCGCTATGGAGCCTGGCGGAAAGGTGTGGTTGTGACTGACGCATGGCACGAGGTTACCAAAAGGCTGAAAGACGGAAGATAGGCGTGGTTGTGAGCGGCGTATACGAACCAATAACCGAGCAGCAGAAGCGCATTCACGAAGAGATGTTCGTATGGTGGGAAGAATTCATGCGAAAGAATCAGGACTACCAAACGAGCTCTGGTAACGTGTCGGAGAACTTCGGGCTCATGGGTCAATACATGAAACTCACCGACAAGATTCACAAGCTTCGTCGGTACATGTGGGACTTAGAAGTTATTCGGCAAGCCGTTGAGATGACGGGGAGCAAGCCAAACGACACGAAACTCATCGAAGAGTTCTCGCCGAGGTGGTGCTCCGCAACCTGTTACCCGAAGCCATACAACTTTGAAGGAGCGGAAGAACAACTCCGCGACATCATAGGCCACGCCTTCCTGGCGCTGGATTTCATCAATGAAAGGAATAAGAAATGACGCTCAATGAGGAAATTCTCGAGGGTACCGCCACCGCTTTCGAGCTTCTCGAGGAAATCGCTATCGCTGTGTCGGAGAAGTCCGATCCTGGCAGCGGAGATTACGACGAGGAGTTCGAGCTGACGCCGTTCACGGACGCCATCGTGAACGCCACGGAAGCGCTTGGAGCCCTGCGAGAGCTTGTCATCTCCCCGTCCGAGACAGAGCGTATTCTGAAGATCTGGCGGAAGAACAATGCGGAGTGAGAGTTACTTCGAATGCGAAGCTTGCGGGGAATTCATCAGGCCAGGGTACGAGTACTACGAGTCTGATGAAGACCTGAAGATTTGCGAACTCTGCCACGAAGAAGAAGGCTGAAGATGTGGGTGACCCTGAATGGGGTCACCCACTTCTTCGTTTGGCGAGAAGGTGGGTCCTGGGTAAGCCTGTGCGGTAAACAAGAGAAGATCATTTCTGGAAATGATCTGGCTGCTACAATGGGGCCAGTATGCCCAATCTGTGACAAGAGGAAGAATGAGATACGTTAGCCTCCATACTCATACGACTTTTTCGTACGGCGATGGATTCGGGACTGTTGACGATCACGTAAAGCGTGTGTCGGAACTGGAGATGAGCGCGGTTGCCCTAACAGAGCATGGGAACACGAGCAGCCACGCTCAACTGGAAAAGGCGGGAGCCAAATACAATGTCAAACCGATCTACGGATGTGAGCTCTATACCGCTCCCACCGACCCCGAGACCGGCGGACTTCTACGAACAAGAAGAAAGTTTCATCAAACCGTTCTGGCGAAAGACCAAGAGGGATACCGAAATCTCAACCGGATCGTCACCGAGTCCTGGCGGGGATTCTTTCAATGGCCTACTGCTTCGGCTAGATCAATCAAAGAACACTCTCGAGGTTTGGTCGTACTCTCCGGATGCGCCGATAGCCTACTCTCGTGTACGCTACTCGGCGGTAAGACAATGGGTGATAAGAGAGACGCATTCTCGGAAGGGGATTTTAAGAAAGCTGTCCAGGTCGTTCGACGATATCAAGATATATTCGGGGAAGACTACTACCTCGAAACGCAACGCTTTCCGGGCCTGGCGAGAACTCGCACTCTCAATCCAGCTTTTGCAGAAATTAGTCGGATCACCGGGGCTCGACTAGTCGCGAGTAGCGACGTACACTACCCGTATCCCGACCAGAACGAGATGCAGCGCATCCTCCACGCGGCGCACCGTGGCGGCACGGTCGAAAGCGTGGACGCTGAGTGGGAATACGACATTCTCCTCACTTATCCAACCTCGGACCAGGAAATCTTCCGAGACCTGATTGACACGGGACTGACGAACAAAGACGCTCGCGAGGCAATCTTGAATACCGAGCGCATCGCCGAGAAGTGCAACGTAACCTTGCCAAAGAACGAGCCGATTAAGTTCCCGTATCCGGGAAGCGGATTGCACGGAGAGAAGAACACGCTGAGCGCCGAGAGCGCTAAGAAATTCGAGAACATTAAAGAGTATATCTATGACCGACTACGAGAAGGATGGGAGTTCCGGAAAATTGATAATCGAAGAAACGTGGGAGAATATCGTGAACGACTCGCGTATGAGATGGGACAGATTGAATCGAAGGGATTCCTGGATTATTTCGGTATGCTCTCGGACGCCGTTACTTGGGCCAAGTCTAATAAGATTCCTGTTGGCCCGGCGAGAGGCTCGGCTGCTGCTAGCCTGGCCTGCTATCTACTACGGATCACAGAGATTGACCCAATACAATTCCCAACAATGCTCTTCGCCCGTTTCATCGATCCGAATCGTCTTGACCTCCCGGACGTCGATCTTGATTTCGCGGATGACCGAAGGCACGAAGTTCGCGAGTATCTGGTATCAGTTTACGGTGAGGACCGGGTGGGGAATATCGGGAACTTCATGCGCTATCGGGGAAAGAATTCCATTGACGACATCGCCCGAGTATACAGAATTCCAAAGTGGGCCGCAGAAACAGTCAAAGGACTTATCGTGGAACGCTCCGGTGGCGATGCCCGTCAGTCGGAAAGTCTTGAAGACACTTTTGCGATGTTCCCCAAAGCACGTGAAATGGTGGAGCAGTTCCCAGAACTTAAACTCGCCACCAAACTAGAGGGCAATTATCGCGGAATCGGAATCCATGCCGCTGGAATTGTGCTAAGCAATGAACCCATTTCCGAAACATGCGCTATGTACACTAGAGACGGTAAGACCGTAATTGCGTACGATAAGAAAGACTCCGAATACGTCGGAATGCTAAAAGCTGACTTTCTCGGATTGAGCACAATGGGCGTCATTGGCCGCGCAATTGACATGATCGGAATGGACCTCGAGGACCTATATCGAATTCCTATTACTGAGTCGGATACATTGCGAGCATTCCGTGAGAATAATCTCATCGGGATCTTCCAATTTGAAGGCCGTGCGACTGCGATCATTAACCGTGACGTTGAGCCAGAGAACTTCGGTCACCTGGCAGACATCAATGCCCTGTCGCGTCCAGGACCTCTATTCTCTGGAATGACCGCCAAGTACGTTGCGGTCAAGCACGGCCGAGAAGACCCGGAGAGGTTGCATCCGGTGGTTGACGCGCTAACCGGATGGACGTACGGGCAAATCGTATATCAAGAACAGGTTCTTTCCATCGTCAAAGACCTGGCGGGGTTCCCGATTGAGCGAGTCGGAGATATCCGCAGAATCATCAGTCAGAAACTGGGCCAGATGGCTATGGCTAACGCACTAGAGGAGTTCATAGAAGGATGCAAGAAAACTCACAATATCCAGCCAGAGCTAGCCAAGAAGATCTGGAACTTTATCGCGACCAGCTCGACTTACTCCTTCTGCGTCACGGGCGATACCGTCCTGGAGAGAGGCGGAGCCGGTAAGCACGACCCTTCTCCTGAGGTCACGGCGGAGCAGCTATGGCTCAACGCGAACGATCGTAGCCTGAAGGGTCGCGCCCTCTCCGGCAAGATCAGGGCAGGAAAACTCAAGCTCAAGAGTATGTCGGATGACGGAAGAATCCGCCTGGACAATCTCAAGAAGATTACAAAGGTGGACGAGTACCAGTGTTCCAAAATCACGACTGCAACGGGACGATCTATCACAGTTAGCAACGACCATCCTATTCTGACCTCGGAGGGATACAAGACTCCACACGAGTTACAGCCGGGGCACCTAGCCGTGGTTGATCTGGGAAAAGAGGCCCGAGAGCAGGAGAAACAAGACTTACGCAGAAGCGGAGTCGGAAGCGGATGGGCGACCGGGAAGACCTGGGTCAACGGGCAGCGCATGGAGATTGACGGCAGGAGCAGGCTTCTGTCCGAAGCCAAGATCGTCGTGCGGGAACGCTCTGGTGGAGCCTGCGAGCATTGCGGACGAGAAGACACCGGGGAGAAGCATTGCCTGGAGTTCGCCCATGTCCTCCAGCTAAACGACTGTGACGGAATCTATCATAAGTATCACGACCCGGCAAATATCCTGCATCTGTGCAACTCCTGTCACAAGACTTTCGACTGGAGAATGCAACGCTCTCGCAAGCCTCGGTGGTCCTTCGGGAATCCGACGGGGTTCGAGGAAATTACCAGTATAGAGCCAGCCGGAATCCACGCTGTATACGATCTCGAGATGGAGGGTGACCAGCACAACTACATAGGCAATGGATTCGTCAATCACAACAATCAAAGTCACTCGGTGAGCTACGCGATGCTAGCATTCTGGTCTATGTACTTGAAAGTTCACTATCCGAAGGAGTTTTACGCGGCGAGCTTGCAGAGGGTTGGTGGAGGGAAGCAAGATTTGTGGAAGCGGACTCGGCTGATTTTGGACGCGAAGAAGAACGACATCGCCGTGCTACCGCCCAGTCTCTCGCGCAGCTCCCAGTCTTGGTCTGTGGTGCCAGATGGGATTCTCGGAGGGTTCGAACAGGTGCCAGGAATTGGACCCAAGACCTCGAAGACATTGCAAGGCGTCATGAATGGGACTCTCTGCATTTGCGGGCATCCGAACCACTCGGATTTATGTCCGGTTATCTCGCCCTGGGGAGAAACAACGCGGTCATGCAAGTGCGTATTGAGCACGTCCATCGACAGGGAGAAAGGGTGGTCCGAGGTCTCGAAGATCGCTGGAATCGGTAAAAGCACTGTAGCTAAGATCGAGTCTTTCGTTAACGACCCCGACCCGTACCAAGTTAATCGGGTTGGCCGAGTTTTAGAGCAGGCTAGGGGCTACGTGGCGGCTAACGGGTACATGCAACCTACCCACCACAGCACCAAAACCGTGTCAGATTGGGGTTTAGATCCTATGCCCAACGTGGGCGATCATGACGTGGTGTGGATCGGAATGGTTCGAAACATGAACTTCAAAGATGTGGTCGAGGCGACTCGTACTCGGACGGGTCTTGAAGAGGAGGAAATCATGCGCGATCTCAAAGACCCCCATCTTCGCAAAAGCTGTGTTCTGCAAAGCTATGACGACGGTGATGAAGACGTGTACGTGCGTGTTTCCCGATGGATGTATCCAGAAATGGAAGAAGATATCGCCGAAATCGTGAAAGACCAAGACGTGATTCTGGTGTGGGGCAAGAAGCGAGAAGACTTTGGAATCTCAATTCACGCAAGAGGGCTGGTTGTATTCCGAGGGGAGGATTAGTCGTAACAATGTAAGTTGCACAAAAACGTGTTACACTAGTGGTGCGCGCCACAGCGCGACCCAAGAAAGAAGGCAAAATGAAACCACCCGAAGATACGATGGAGAAGATCGTCCGTAGATATCCCATCTCGGACATCGCAGAAGCGCAAGCAGCCATCGGCATTATCGCGGGGATTCTAACTCCCCTAGGACACACCTCTGTGTCCGCAGATCACATCCCTGTCGGAGCTCGACACGCGCTCCATGATATCTACAACCTGATTGGAGAACTTGGTGTCCGATGAAAGCTCTAAAGAAGTTGCGCGCTGGGCTGACGAGAGCATGTTCCGCGCTGAAGAGAGCGTTCGCACCGAAGAAACGTACATCCCCAAGGCCACTCTTCTGGACGCTCCTAGCGATCCTTTGGGCAAGCTAGCGGCGATCGCGAAGGCGTATCAGGGAAAGTTTCCTCTGAGCTATGCGGACGTCTCGGACGACGACCGTTTGTACTACGTGCAGGACATGGAGAAGAATATCCTGGGAATGCCCTCGGAATCAGTGATGTTCCATTTCGTTCTGGAGAACGTGACGCGCAGTTTCACGCATCAGCTCGTGAGAACTCGACACGCTTGTCTCAGCGGTGACACGCGAGTCATAGGCGGAAGCTATCACTCGGACCGCAACGAGCACAATCCGACAATTCGTGATCTGTACGAGAATCGGAAGCTCCCTGGAGGAACCAAACAGATCAAGATTCGGACCGTAAACGAAAGCGGAATCATCGTACGAAACAAGATCAAGGAAATTTGGTCTGTCGGGGTTAAGGACGTCTTCCTCCTGAAGACTCACGACGGTCGAGAGATCAAGGCTACCGCCAATCACCCGTTTCAGCGCCCTGACGGAACGTTCTCTCGGCTGGACGAGCTAGTCGTCGGGGATTTCGTGATGAGCAACGGCGTGGAGCTTGTCGCCGACGAGTCCTGGCTGAAGGAGCGAGTAGAATCCGGGATGTCAACCCTGGATATCGCGGAGCTCGCCAATTGTTCCACGAGCCACGTTAAGAAATACCGTCGAAGGTTCGGTATTCCCGGAGTCGGAGGGTTCGCGAGCATCTCCCAGGAGCAAAGAGTGATCAACTCTTCCCGAGCGGGATCGACCCCTCAGAAGAAGTGGTCTGCAGAGGCTAAGGCTCGGTTCTCGGAGCAGTGCAAACGAGAACGAAACAAGAATCCGGAAAACTACGCCGGAGTTGATCCTGGGCACCGAGCAGCCCAAGCCCTCTTCGCTCACAAGTACGAAGATCCTTGCGCTTGGTGCGGAGGAAGGTCAGAAGAGCTGGCACACGTTGACGGCAATCCTCTTAACAATGAGGACGGAAACGTTCAAGGGATGTGCATTCCATGCCACAGAGCTATGGATCGCGGCACCTACCCCGAGTCTGTCTATCCTTCCACGATCATCTCTATTGAGCCCGCTGGCTCTGAAGAGGTTTTCGACCTGGAGATGGACGGGGAGTATCCGTGGTTCGTTGCGAACGGGCTGATAGTCCACAACTCGTACGCCCAAGAGTCCATGCGATTTGCTGTGAAGGAAGACTTTCCAGTCCAACTACCGCCAAGCTTGGACGGGACGATAAGTCGTAGACAGTGGCGAGTAGAGATCGCCCAGAAGATGATGCTGAAGGGCTGGCAGCTAGAAGAACACAACATGCTTCTTCTAGAGGAGAGACACGCCTCTAGCGAGCAGCGAATGCGATTCGTCTGGGACGAAACGGTGAGCGCTGCGTCGGAGGGTTATCTCAAGCTGATCGAAATGGGAATGCCAGCGGAAGACGCTCGAGGGCTGGCCCCACACAACATCGTGACGCGACTGAACTGGGTGATTGACCTGCGATCTCTGATGCAGGTGGCGGGACAACGCCTCTGCACGCAGGCTCAATGGGAACATCGTATGGTGTGGGATAGCGTAATCCGAGAGATTCGTGAATTCGGGAGCAAGCACGTCTATACGACCACGAATCCATTTGAGTGGTCGGTTGACGACTTGTTCAAAGACGGAGAGAAAGAGGATCTGTTCCGCAAGAGCCGAGACACCGCGCATCCTGGGTCTTACTCCTTCGATGAGCTGGCAGATCAGCATGGGAGAATCATCTACCAACGATCTTCCTCATGGCAATTTGAGTTCTTGGCGAGGCGTTTCAAGCCGATCTGCTATCAGACCGGGCGCTGCCAGTTCCGCAGTGACTTCGACCGCTACTGCAACATCCGAGACCGAGTAGAGGACTTCAACTTCTACGGAATCGAACCTAGCGAGTGGGACAAAGAACACGTAGTAATGAACTCGGGGCCTGTGAAACTCCTTCCTATTCACCCACTAGAATGGCTAGATCCGAACGCCGCAATTCGAGAAGACGGCTCCTGGCGGTCGGAAGAGGCTCAGAACAACATCCGGGATCGTCGATGAGAAGCTGGAAGCAGATCAAGCGAGAGCTAAAGAAAGATTTTTCGCGATCCAAAGAGCTCCTTCGGGGTATACCGCCGGAGGAACTTCTTAGAGACAGGTTGCTCGAAGCGTACGTGGCAAGCGGGTACGAAAACATAATCGATATCGACCTTTTGTACGACGTAGCAACTCTCAGCGCCAAGGAGGCAGTCCTGTGGAGGCTCTAGACCACCGAGATGAGGCGAAGCGTTTGTTGAGCCTGGCGGAAACTCTAAGCACAATGCTGTGTCAGGGGGAGGTGAACGACGTCGGACGGCAAACATTGATAGACGCACGGCAGTACATTATCTCAAAATCAATCGCTCATGCAGTACTATCCCTGGAGGGAAAATGGAAAAAGTCACCGTTGAGGTAGAGTTGTCGGAAGAGTTCATTGGCGATGTGCTGGTGACCGCGTTCGACAAGAACTACGGGGCGTGCAATTACTGGGCCGGAGTCGACAAGGTTTATCTGTCCGAGGCAAATGAAATCGGAATGTCTCAGGCAGATCGCAAATGGACGAAGGTGGAGATCACCGACATCGTCAAGGCGCAAGGAAACATCCTCGAGGGAGAAGACTTCCAAGAGGAATCTCAATACACGATTGACGCCGGAACGGTCGCCGAAGGGCTGCGTCAGATCGTTCTGGAGAAGGACAACTACCCGTTCGCCTACGTCTATACGACCATCGCGTGTACTCAAGGCAACGCCGGAGAGATCGACGCACCCCTGGCGGACATGATCGTTCAGTTAGGTCTGTGGGGTGAGGTGAAATACGGATGATCTGGTATCTAATTGGGTTGGTAATTGTTCTTGTGATGATCTCATATGTGATCCACTACGATGACAAGGACTTGTGATGGGCTGGGCAACGATGTTTCAGGTGATGATCCTGATGTTCTGGGGCGCGGTGTGCGTCGCAGCGGTAACGACAAGGAAGAAGTGAAATGGACGAAGTAGTGAATGAGCTGATCTCGAAAGTGGAGAAAGAAGACGAGCGAGTATCTTCAGTTGACCTCGGAGACGTTCTCGACGTCATGGCTACGCACAACGGCAGAAGTGTTTCCGAGCAGGTTCTCCACATGTTTGATGAATCAGACAACCCTGTCGATCAGTACGGACTTTTGACGCAGGGGACCGCCAAGTACCCCGAGGCGGGAGAAGGAACCTGGTTGGCGTTGAGTTATGTGGGGCTGGGCCTCGGTGAGGTGGGCGAAATCCAGGGCAAGCTCAAAAAAGTCCTCCGAGATGACAAGGGAGTTGTTACCCCTGAGCGACGCGAGGCCCTTGAGGCGGAGATCGGCGACGCCTTCTGGTATCTGGTGCGGCTGTGCTACGAGCTAGATCTACTGCCCTCGGAGGTTCTGCGCTCTAATTTAGTCAAACTTTACGATCGCAAAGAGCGCGGAGTAATCGGCGGAAGCGGAGACAATCGGTGAGGGGCAAGATGAGCGAAATTAACGCCGGAGCGTGCGACCTGGCGGCTGTTGCCCTGATGAGCAGACCCGGTTCCATGACGCCAAGAGACCGGGATATCGCCCTGGTCAAAGGTTACCTGTACGCTGACGAATACAGCGAGGAGAAGGGGTATTACCCCTCTCTGAACATGATGAAGGCGTACCTGGAAATCGATCCAAAAGAGGCGTGAAGAAGATAAAGCTCAGTAAGCGGCGTTCTGTATCTCCTTGTGGTACGAACGCCGCTTACGAGCGCCATCGTAGAAGCGGTGAGAAACCGTGTGAAGAGTGTCGTGCAGCGCACAATGAACGAATGGCCGAGTGGCGAAACGAGACCGCCCGAAAGAGAAAGAAAAAGCGAAAGAAGCGACACGGAACCAACGCCGCGTATCAACGGCATCGCCGCCAAGGGGAGAATCCCTGTCAAGAATGCTGCGATGCGCACTCCGAATACATGAATGAATGGAGAAGGAGCAAGCGAGATGGCTCTTAAGCCGATGAACGTCGAACTAGAACCTCGGAAAGAGACTCGTGAGGAGGTAAATTCCGAGCTAGAAGCGATGAAACCGAGGAAAATTAGGGTTTCGCAGTACGATGGAGACTTGGAATACTGTACCCTCCTCGGAGTAGACCCCGGTGGAACAACTGGTTGGTCGCTGATCTCGGTGTTGCCCGAGGCTTTGGACCCCCGCTGGCCCGAGATCCGCGTGGCGGAGAACACCGTAAGCTGGACGCACGGACAGATTGACTGTGGAAGCAAGAAAGGAAACCTCGGAAACAGCCTGCACAAGGGTATTTCCACCGCTGGAGAGAACAGAGGCCTGTCTGAGCTGATCGGGCTTGAGCGTAACTGGCCTACGTGCGCCGTGGTCATCGAAGATTTCATCCTTGACCCTGGTCGTTTCAACACCGGAAGGGACTTGTTGTCGCCTGTAAGGCTGACTTCTGCCCTTGGATTCGATCTATGGTTGCAGAAGCGCGTGTATTTTACGCAGAGTGCGTCTATGGCTAAGACGGCGATAAGCGATGAGCGCTTGAAACTGTGGGGCTACTACACTAGTGTAGGCGGGCTCGGACACGCTCGTGACGCCGACCGCCACGTGCTAACTTTCCTGAGGCGATGCCAGCAGAATAGCCCCCAGGGGAGAGCCTTGAGAGAGCAGGCGTGGCCGCATTTGTTCGGAAAAGGCGCGGAATTTGAGATGAAGGGAGAGAAGAAATGGGCGATGTAGTGGGTTTGGAGGGGCGAGGTGGTGTGAATGGGCGGATGGGGCGTCCCCCGGTGGAATACCCTCGGAAGACGCAGATTCAACTCTACGTCAATGAAGAAGAGAAAGAAATGCTAGACGATTTCGCCGCTGGACAGGGTATTTCTCGGTCCGCAGCGATGCGTCTGCTACTGAACAACATCGATCGTCTGGAGCTAGGAGCGTGAGCAATGCCGAAAATCAACCGGTCCCCGATATCAATTCCCGAAAGCCTTTCTCCAAATCGAGATCTTACCTCCGCGCTGGATGGCATCCTATCCCCGTACCCGAGGGGAGCAAGTTCCCCCCTGAAATCGGCTACACCGGGCGAAACGGCAAGTACGCCTCGGACGAAGATCTCGATGAGTGGCTTGAGAGGAGAGGAGGATCTCGGCAAAACGTCGCTCTCCGAATGGGACCGATTGGAGGGGTGAGTGAAGAAGGGTCGGCGGTAGGTTCGGGAGCCTGGGAGACGCTAGGAATAGACGTCGACCATTACACCGACTCCGATAAGAAGGGCGGAGATACCGTCCGAAAATGGGAGAAAAAACTGGGCTCGTCGCTCCCTCCAACGTGGACGTCCTCCGCCAGGGGCGACGGGAAGTCGGGCATCCGGTACTACCGGGTTCCAGCGGGCCTAAAGTGGCGAGGGCAAGTCGGACCGGGAGTAGACGTAATTCAAAAAGCGCATCGTTTCGCGATGGTGTGGCCGTCTATGCACCCTACCGAAGGACAATACCGATGGTATCCTCCGGGGTTTTCTCCCGACGGGCGCTCTGTGGTCGGCGCTGGCGGACTGGGGCGGCTTGTGAGGGTGCGTGATAGGGATGAGCGTGGAGGCCGCGAGGCCTTGTTCCGAGTAGAGCCGTGGCCCGTAATCCCCGATCCGGGCTCTCTGCCTCCGCTTCCGGACGCCTGGATCGACGAGCTGACTAACGGTCGGACGTTAGACTCTGGAATAGATCTGGAGATGGACTCCACCGCCACGGAGATCGAGGAATGGGCGCGACGGGAGTTTAAAGGCCGACAGTTCGGGGACGAGAGGAGTTTGGACGGAGTCTTGGACGGAGGCTTGGACGGAGGCTTGGACGACGTCCTGTGCCGTCGGACGCGGAAGGCTCTTTCTCGGTGGAAAGAGGCGATAGATTCGGACGCCGGTTCGCACGACAAGATCCGAGACGGGCATTTCGAGCTCCTGTGGCTGGGTCTAGAAGGACATTCCGGTTGGGATGGAGCCGTCCGAGCCTTGGAATCGTACTGGTCGCAAGACGTCGGGGAGCGCGAGAAGCGCGGTCTGATGGAAGCAGGAGGCGAAATCTGGCGGTCCCGGATCAACGCTCTGCGCGTGATCAAAGCCGCCGTAGACTCTGGCGAGAGATCGGCTGCCGTTGAGTGCGCGTGCTGGAAGGGTAATGGGTTGGGGGCCGTGGGCGCTGAGAAAGAGGTATGGATAGAAATTGACCGCGGTGAAGAGGGTGTCGAGAGGCGATCCCTTGGAAAGGTGCGTTTGACCCGTAATGGGGGTGGGTTGGGTACGGCTGGGCTAAGTGCGCGCGGCGGTGGGGGCGCTGGGCCGGTCGTTTTGGGCGGTGGGTTAGGGGCCGTGGGGGCGGTAAAAGATCCGCTAGGGTATACCCACAACGACGAAGGCAACGCCGATCACTTCTCGGACCTGTTCTCGGGCGAGTGGAGGTTCGTTGAGGGATACGACAAGTGGATTTACTGGAACGGCAAAGCGTGGACGTGGGACACCCTGGGTCTTATGAACAGAGCGTTTTCCGTGATGTACCGCCAGAAGATGATGGCTGCCGAGGCAGAGATGAGCGCCGCGCTGAGAATGAAGGCTGCGGAGGAGCCTGGGGCTACGAGCGCTGTGAAGGAGGCCAGTCGTGATCTGGCTTGGGCCAAGCAGTGCGGTAACTTCGACAAGATCAAGGGATGTTTGAACATCTTTCGCTCGCGATTGGACGTTTCGGTTGACTCTCATGGCGTGGATCGGCGAGTAGACCTCTTGGGAGTTTCTAATGGCGTGTTGGAGCTTTCGCTATCGCCTTCGCCCTCATCCTCGCCTTCGCCCTCGGACGGGATCGTCTTCCGCCAGGCGGAGAAAGAGGACATGGTAGTGAGCAACACGAACATACCGTACGTGCCGCTGGAGGATCTGGCCGCTGGGCGCGTGGTGCCGGGTTGTGTGGTGAGCCGGAGAGGCGTTGAGGTCGATCTGTCAGGGTCGCGTGGGGAGAGGGCGTACAAGATTCTCGACGGGTACTTGGACACCTTCCTCCCGGACCTGTCGGTGCGAGCGTGGGTGCAGCAGTTGCTCGGATACACTCTGTACGGACAGAACATTGAGAAGAAATTCATCTTCCTTTATGGCGAGTCTGGTACGGGTAAGTCCACCTTGCTGGAGGCTGTGACGGAGGCTCTTGGAGACTATGCGTCGTCGGTGGAGATGGAGGTGTTCAAGTGGAACAAGTTGAACCCCGCGTTAGCGGCGGCGTTGCCGAAGCGTTTTATCACCACTACTGAGGCGGGCGGTAGTCGCGAAATACCGGCAGAATCCATCAAGCGCATGACGGGTAATGACACGCTGACCGTTGAAATGAAGAACTCGAATGTCATGATTTCCCGGAGGCCACAGTTCGTGCCTGTGATTGGAACGAACAACGCTCCCGAGATCGAGGGCTTTGACGACGCCATGAAAAAGCGTGTGGAGGTTGTTCCGTTCGCCCGCGTTGCACCGCCAGTTGAGCGGGTGGCCGGGAAAGACCCCGGCATTCTCCTTATCGAGGAGGCGGGCGTGGCGGTGCTGTCGTGGTTGGTGGAGGGGTGGAAATTGTATTCCAAGCACCGGCTGGGGAATCGTCCTCTCAGCATGAAAGAGGTTCAAATGGAGTTCCACGACGACATGGCTCCAGAGATTTCAGAGTTCAAGACCGCCATGCTGCGGGAGGTGGAGGGGGCGTACGTGACGCCAAGCGACCTGTTTTCGGCGTACCAGAGGTGGTCGAACAAGACCGGAATGAGAGAAAGGGACGTGTGGTCTAAGACGATGTTGGGCAAGAAAATGGGCGCGGCAGGGTATCGCAGCAAGCCTCGAAGCATTGACGGTGAGACAATTAGGGTTTATTCTGGACTAGAGTTGCGACACAAGCTGAGGGGCGTTGAGAATATTCGCAAAAAAGATGAGTAAAAGTTGCATCTTTTGTGTGTGAATATTTCAGAGGCCCCGCTCTTGCGAGCGGGGCTTCTGTTTTTTAGAGTGGCTGTAGGGGGCCGGTAACGTTTAATTACGGGCAAAAAAGGCTTGTACCAGCGCAAATACAAATACACGTATTTTTGCCTATTGCCCTAGCAAATAGCAACTAGGGGGCACTAGGGGGCTATGGCCTGCCACCACAGTGTGCGTATATATACATATATCCTTATTATAATAATAACAAGTAATAAGTGTTATAGCAGGTAGATGGTGGTTTTACACAAATGTTTTACCGTTACCAAGGTGTTTGTGCAGGTTAAACGTGTTTTGGCGCAGCCTGGCGGTCTATGTGGTAGAATTAAAAAATGGTAAGCGAGTTTGGCTTCGAATCAGGTCTACAACCAAATCCGGGTAGGGGTTATATACCTACTGGGTACGATAAGCTGAGAGCCATGCATCAAAGCGATCCGGATAACCCGGACGCGAGTGAAGAGAACATCCTGAACGGTTTGGCGAGCGAAGGCGAGTACGACAGTGAGGGCGCGTGGGTGCCGGGCGATCTGCGATATGGCGCGACCAATCCAGTAACTGAGAGTGGCGCGCTGCCTACCGATGGTGCTAGGGTTGACCCCAGCAAGTACCAGAAGGATCACGAACCGGACGGTCTGCAAAACGGAGAAGGCAAGGCGTGGCGGGAGAGCGTTCCGCCGAACCCCGTGAACTGAGGAAGACGAGATGTCTACTGGATTTGAATCTAACGACACGATTCCGTATCGCACCGTAATGGGAGAGCCGGATGGTCCAGAGATTGAAGTTCCGTACTTGGGTAAAACCAAGTCTTTTCTCAGTGATAATCGAGAAGCCGATATTGGCACGAGCATTTATAACATCCCTCGTCTCATGCATCACGTTCCTCTTGACAAGCGCGGTCCTTATAAGGCGCCTGTCGAAGGTTTCCTTCTAGGTGAGCTGAGTACTGGGGGTAATCTCGCCCGATGCACTGCGACAACGAAAACGCGGGGTATAGACGGTATCGGGAGTCTGTGCCGAGCCAGAGCAATCAATTATTCCGGGTTGTGTTCTCGTCATGGTGGAATGCTTAATCCATCTGATCGCCAACGCATTGACTGGGACAAAGCTCCTAGAGATGTGAAGTTCAAATACGGGTTCCTCAAAGCCGATGAACTGGACGATGAGGAATTGGCTAGGGGCCAGATTCGTCGTGAAGACGGCACCTGGACGAACAATCCTGCTGTTAGCAAGGAAATCTACGCAGAGTTCAAGAATCGCCTGTTTGAACGGGGCGACGTTTTGCTACGAGAAGCGTATATCGACGCTGTGAAGACGTTTGCGGAGATTAGTCGCGGAACAGCCTATGAGCCAGCCGATAGGCTGAAGGCCGCGGAGTTCATTTTCACTCGTTTGCGAGGCAAGCTGCCAGATGTAGTGGAGTTGCGCGCTGACAAGCCCTTCGAGAACATCATGATGAAGATGGTGGGTGGTTCACGCGAAGAGTCGCGTGCGCGTAGGGGCGAAGACCAGGCGCAAATTACAGATTACATTGACGCGGAAGTGGTGGAAGAGCTTCGTGAGTACGCTGGTTCTGGTTCGTTTCTAACGGAAGAAGAGGCCGAAGAGGCATTCACCTACGACGGGGACGTGAAGCCTGGAGAAGTGTACGATACGCAGGAACGCTTGATTGACGATTTCGTTCCTGAGAAGCACACTTGGCACGGACCAGCCGGAAAACCCACGCAGGACGTCCCCTCAGATCCAGTTATTCGCGAACACTGGGAACAGGAGAATAAGAAGCTCGCTGACGAGGCCAAAGCCAAAGAAACCGCAATTTTACGCAAGGCCCACAAGCAGAAAATGCGAAATGCCCTGAAGAATCGCAAATGGGCGCAGAGCGAAGGCCAGGAGAACGTCGCTGTGGCGGCGACGATGGAAGTCACTGAAGAAGAGTATTACGACGAGTTTGAGGATGAAGTGACGATCAAGCTGGGCAAGTCGTGGCAATAGCAGAGAAAACCTATCCGCACGACTGGGTGTACTCTGACAAGGGCGATAAGCCCAGATGGGGAAGGTACGTGTGTCGCAAGTGCGGGCGATTCGCCCAGTTCCACGTACGCTTCCCAGTGGAGGAGCAAACGAAGAACACCTGCCCGCTGTAGTTGTGGTAAGCTGGGCGCATGGCCGGTAGGGTACTTGCCTTCTCCTACCGGCCTCTAACCTAGAGGAGATTCAAATGGGATTCCTTCCGCTGAATGCGAAGCCCGGTAAGCGCGGTAAGCTGCGACCGATCATTCGTGATCGCTGGGCGCAGGACTACATCGACAGCGCTGTGCTGGCGACTCGTAATGGAGGCCGCGCTCTGCTGAAGGCCCCGAACTTCTTGAATAATCATACTTTCAATTCCGGTTCCAGCGGCCAACAGGTCCCCGGAAGCGGCGTTGGGGGCGGAGAGGTGTGATCCTCTCCTATGAAGGCAGAAGTTTTCGACAAATGGATGGTGCTGGATAATCTAGGCTGGGAACCGCATCCCGGGCAGTTGATGATCAGCGAATCTACCGCAAGACACAAAGTCGCCAGTTGTGGGCGACGATTTGGGAAGAGCGATCTTGGAGGCCATGAACTAGTTCCAGAATGCCTGTACACCGCTACGCAGACGAAAATCCTGCATGACGAGATGAGAAGGCGAGAATTCTGGATTGTAGGCCCAGAGTACAGCGACAGCGAGAAAGAGTTCCGCGTAATCTGGAACGAGCTGACGAAGCTGGAAGTTCCGTTCGACAAGCCCGGAAGTTACAACGATCCCCACGGTGGGGACATGCACATCTCCTGTTTCAAGGGGAAATTTCAGGTCCACGCCAAGAGCGCTAAATACCCGGACACCCTTGTTGGCGAGGCGTTGTGCGGCGTGATCATGGCTGAAGCGGCCAAGATGAAAGAGCGCGTGTGGACGAAGAATATTCGCCCCACCCTGGCGGATTACCGTGGATGGTCGCTCCACACCAGCACCCCTGAAGGCAAGAACCATTTCTACGAACTGTGGAAATTGGGTCAAGACCCAGGAAACCCAGACTGGGCGAGCTGGAGAATGCCCAGTTGGGTGAATCCGTACGTGTACAAGGACCCTACGCGACGAATGGACGTGAAGGTGCTCCAAGGGCTGATGATGGATCATGACGCGAAGGTCGCTGCCCTGGAGAACGCGGAAGAAGGCGTGAGCGCATTGCGAGCGCTGTGTAGTCAGCACGGTCTGCGAGTGGACAGCGAGATTCTAGATCTAATGGCTTCTATGTCAGTGCCCAGTTTCAATCAGGAGATTGGGGCTGACTTCACGGATTTCGTGGGGCGCGTGTTCAAAGAGTTCGAAGAAGAAGTCCATGTAGGCGATCTTCCGTATAACCCGAAATGGGCGACGTACGCTTGCGTAGACTACGGATATCGCAATCCTAACGTGTGGTTGGTCGTGCAAGTAGGGCCGTGGGGTGAGATCAACGTCATTCGCGAATTGTATCAGCGTGAGCTGACGGCAACGGAGTTCGCCCACGAGATCAAGGCGGAAGGGCTGGATCGTGGGGTGCAATGTTTCTATCCGGACCCCGCAAGCCCAGGCGATTCTAACATTCTCATGGACGAACTTCGCATTCCCTGGCGAGGTGGAACTGGCGGCGAGCTCAACGATCGGCTAGACGCTATTCGTCGCGCGCTGAAAGAGCGGAATACGCATGTTCCAAGAGGACACATTGACCGTAGACCCACCATCATGTGGGACAGGTCGTGTACTATGTCCATATACGAGATGAACGAATATCGTTATCCCGAGGAAAAGGAATATAACAGCGTGCCCGGTCAAGAGAAGCCCCTGAAGAAGGACGATCACAGCCCTGAGGCGTTAGGTCGTTTCTTCGCAGGCCACTTCTCTACTCCGCAGGAAGACGCTGGTCCGGGTCGCATCTCCAAGGCGAAATTTAAGACTGGGGTGAGAGTATGACGGCTCCTATTGGACCTGCCGACCAGTACGCTACGGCGAAACAGTTCTATGATCGCGTGAAGCGCGACACCGCTAATCTGGCGGGAAGTGGAACAGATCTCGAACGCCTGAGCGCGTACGCTCTGTATGAGGACATGTACCACAATCGTCCAGAAACCTTCCGCGTTTTTCTGCGGGGTGACGACGATGAGGTGAACGAGGTTTACCTGCCTTCCGCGAAGAAGATCGTGGAGGCCATGAATCGTTTCCTGTGCAAGGAGTTTGATTTTACGGTTCCTCCCAAGGGGGAGAACGACGCTGAGGCACGGTTGTCCATGCGAATGGGCAACTTGTTCAAGCGTGAGCGGGTGAAGTCCAAGATCAGCAATCAGAAACGCATGGGCTTGATTCGCGGTGACGGTATTTTGTTCGTGCGAGCAGACCCCACCAAGCCTCAATATTCGCGAATCTCTATCGACGAGATTTCTCCAGGCAACTACTTCCCGATCACCGATCCCGGTAATTCTAAGCGAGTGGTGGGGTGCCATTTGGTGGAGGTGGTTCCGGATCATCGTGAGAAGGAAGACAAGACGAAGACAATCGTTCGTCGGCAGACATACCTGAAGGCCGGAGTCGCGTATAGCGCGAACGATAACGGCTACACTGTTTCCGCAACTACCGAATCCACGATCTATTACGAGACTTCGCATTGGGCGATGGGCAAGTGGGACGATCGCAACATGAAGAGCGGTGATCTGGAGAAGATCAGCAGCCCGAATGACGTGGCGATGACCCCTTTGCCAGCGCAGATCACAAGTATTCCGGTATATCACTGGAAGAACGGGTCCACAGACACCCTTTTCGGCAACAGCGAACTGTCCGGAATTGAGACACTGATTAACGCTGCGAATCAGTCAATTACCGATCAGGACCTGAGCCTTGTTTTGAGTTGCCTTGGGGTGTACGCAACTACTAGCAAGCCCCCCGTCGACGCCGCAGGCAACCCCACAGCATGGTCTATGGGGCCAGGCGCAGTAATTGAGCACAGCAAAGATACCAGCTTTGATCGTGTGAGCGGAATTGCTAGCGTTGACCCGTATTTGCAGCACATCGGTAAGCTGGAACAGGGGATGCAGGAAGGCGCTGGAATCCCAGATATCGCAGCGGGCAAGGTCGACGTCTCCGTGGCGGAGAGCGGGATTTCTCTGAGTTTGCAGTTGGCTCCTATTCTCGCCAGCTCCAAGGAAAAGGAAGAGGAAATCCTTAGCGTATTGGATCACATGCTCTACGATTTGGTCACGCAGTGGTTTCCCGCGTACGAAGGAGAGAGCTTTGAAGGCGCGAATATCGGCTGTTCTGTGGGAGATCCTCTTCCAGTTAACCGTGAGGCTCGTATCCAAGAAGTTATGCTCCTATTCACAAGCGGATTGATTGAGCTGGGCCATGCTCGCGCCGAATTGGCGAAGTTCGGTTATAGCTTCAGCATGACGCCAGAAGAGGCATTGCGCGGCGCGTCCTTCAAAGACGCGGACACGAACCGTTATGAGCAGGAGCTGGAGGTTCAGGAGCGAGATTTGGCTCCGGGCGCTACCGAATTGCCCGAGCAGTTCCAGGCCCAAATGGGAATGGGCGCAAGTGCAGCGCCACCCGCTCAGATGTAGTAGGATAGCCTACAAAGCAAGGAGGCGTCGTGGCGTTCAATATCCGGAAGTACAAATTCCGTGCCGCGATGACCAATGGAAAGACAGCCCGAGTTGGGCTAATTGGGAATCGTTCGATTTCAGTAAACGGGCAAAAAGTTAAGCCCGGAGTTCAGCGCACCAAGCCCAAGCAGTCCACGGTGACCAAGGGCGGAGACTTGCAGGTCAAGAAGACCTCGTCTAAGCGCATCAAACGCTAGGAGTTTCACATGGCACGACGTGGATGGGGTCCGTATCGGATGACCCCCGCCCGCATGGCGGCGATCCGGAAGGCCCAGGCTGCCTCCGCCCGCAAGCGCAAGGGTTCGGGCAAGGCAAAGTCTTCGGGTCCTAAGCGGTATAAGAAGGGAACCGTAACGAAGCTGCGCGGCAAGAAGGCAGGGACTTTCAAGAAGAAGCGAAAGCTTTCCAAGAATCAGAAGCGCGCTGTTGCCGCAGTCGCCACCGCAGCAGCCGTCTACGGCGCTCACAAGTACAAGAAGAGCGGAACGGCCAAGAAGCACGCTGATCGCGCCAAGTTGGCGATGGTCAAGAAGAAGAGCGGTCGCAAGGCTCTCGCAAAGTACAGCAAGAACAAGAAGAAGCTGAAGCGCAACGTCAATTCCGCGAAGAGCCGTGTTAGCAGTTCGCGGGCCGGTCGTCGCAGCAAGATCGCAGCACAGAAGACTCGTCGCAAGGTCAATAGCTCGCGCACCGTGCGCAAGGCGAGGATCAACGCCCGGAAGGGTCGTAATAAGGCTAGCGCAGCCAAGAGTCGCGCTCAGAGTTCGCGAGTCGCACGGAAGGCTAAGATCAGCGCAGCAAAGGGTCGTCGGAAGGCTGGTGCGGCCAAGAGTCGCGTTAGTAGCTCCAAGGCAGTGCGTCGCTCCAAGATTGCAGCTCAGAAGGGTCGCAATCGCGCCAGCGCAGCCAAGAGCACGGCAAGTCGTCGCGCAACAGCGAAGTACTCCAAGGCAAAGCGCAAGTCTTCGGCCGCAAAGAGCCGGGTCAACAGCTCCAAGGCAGTGCGGAAGTCTCGTATTGCAGCTCAGAAGGGCCGCAATAAGGCTTCTTCGGCTAAACGGAGCGCTAGCAGCAAGGTCAACAGCTCCAAGGCCGTCCGTAAGTCTCGCATTGCAGCCCAGAAGGGTCGGAATCGAGCCAGCGCGACGAAGAGCAGAGTAAAACGTCGCACTACGGCCAAGTACTCGAAGGCAAAGCGGAAGACCTCGTCGGCCGTGAAGTCTGGCAAGAGTCGCGTGAATAGTTCGCGCCCGGTGCGTCGCTCCAAGATTTCCGCACAGAAGGGTCGGAATCGAGCCAGCGCGACGAAGAGCAGAGTAAAACGTCGCACTACGGCCAAGTACTCGAAGGCAAAGCGGAAGACCTCGTCGGCCGTGAAGTCTGGCAAGAG
>ERZ650311.225-NODE-225-length-39401-cov-19.852031_pt1 | contig 39401 bp, 67 predicted proteins | sample MGYA00376247_ERZ650311 | MGnify/ENA primary metagenome ERZ650311 (study PRJEB26733, sample SAMN07839324) | wastewater metagenome | biome: small river; feature: stream; material: water | place: USA: North Carolina | collected 2016-07-28 ...
GTGAAGAACTTGACCGCATCGGCCATGAACTCACGGCGGACACCGAGCGGCGCGATGATAAGCGTCGGCTTCTGCTCGCGGGCAGTGATGATCCGCATGGCTTCGATTTGCGTAACCGTCTTGCCGAGGCCGAAGTTTGCGAACCACGCCCGCCTCCCGCCAGACAATGCCCACCGGACCATCGCCCGGTGATGCGGTTTGAGAGTGGGGTTAATCTCTGCCAGAGCTACGTCAAAGCCGTCGAACCTCGGCGCGATAGCGGCCTTCGCGCTCAAGAACGCGCTGTAGGGGTTTTGCTCGACGTTCATTGCGCAGCCGCCCGGACGGCCCGGTCACTCGCCTCGTAGTCGCGCCAGACCTTGGAAATCATCGCATCGACCGATTTGCGGCCCGAGTAGCCAAGGGTGTCCGCTATCTCGGCGTGCTTGACGCCATCCTCGTGCATGCGGAGTGCTGACAGGAGCTGCTCGTCATTGGCTCGATGATCCATGCGTATTCCTCCGGAATTGGTGGCAGTGTGGGCCGAGGCTCTAGCGGCTCGGGGTCAGGGTCAGGGTTGGGCGGGCGGTTCACAGCGGACCCCAATGGCGAGCAAGGCGCCCTCGATGGTCTCGACAACGGCGACGCTGCCGCGCCAGTCCCGATGCCACTCGATCTGATCGTCTGTCAGGCCGCGCGCGGATGCCGGCTTCGCGTTCACGCGGCCACCTCGGGAGCAGGAAAGGACGTGAGCGATCCGAACTCGCCCTTCACGAACAGGGCGGCCTCTTCAATGTCGTGGATCAGATAGACCGGGCCACCTCGCCAGTCGTCGGCCCACCTTTTTTGGATCGGGTTGAGCCCTCGACGCCCATAGGCGGTCCCTCGGTTTTTGACGTCGAACAAGCGCCAGCCGCCGGACACCCAGGCCAAGCCGTCCGGGACGCCGCAGCCTGCGTTGCTCAAATCCTTCACGGCGGTGAAGACTTCGATGTAAGCGAATATTTCGCGGTGGTTGGCGTCCTTCTTGGCGCCATACTTCAATTTGGCCATGACGGCTGCCTCTCCGGCCCTGCGCGCGCCACCCGAAGCAAGGTGGCAGGCATAGCTGCAGTATTTTCGGTTGGAGCTTTTGAGGGCCCGGAACGAGGTAGCGCAGTGCGAGCATGAGATCTGGGCCACCACAACAGGCCCCGGCTCCCGGGCGGGCCTAGGCTTGACTTGCGACGCGCGGGCGCAGGCAGGAGAACAGAACCTCTGCCTTGACGTTCTTGGCCGAAACGTTGATTTGCAGCCTTGGCACGCGAGGTCTTCGAGCACACTTCGGCTGTCGTAATAGCATTGGAGCCCGCAGAACTTGCGGGGACTGTAGCTGTGGAAAGGCGCAGCGCACTGCTGGCATACCTTGTGGCCGGCTTGGCGGAAATTCGGGTTCGCTGAACCGGCCATGCGGGTCTTGTAAGCATCCGACATGCACGCCCCTGAGCAGTATGTCTTCCGCATCTGGTGGACGGTCGGGCGCGCTTCGATGCCGCAATTGGCGCAGCGCCAAGCCACGTTCGCGTCAATCCTCGCCGCCCGCCGCATCAGTCGGCCGCCTGCGCTGCCATCCGGCGATAGGGGGCGAAGTCAAAGCCGGCGATGCTCGACAAGGTCGTGGTCCTGCCATCAGGCCGCCCACTCAAGAACCCATCGCGAGAATGGCGCCGGACAGGCCAGCCGCGACCGGCGCAAATTCTGCCCACGCTGGACGGGGACAGCCCCAGCTTGTCGGCGATCCCGGAAGCGGTGATATCCCAATCAACCGCCGTCCCGATCTGCCAGATGCGAAATGCCAGCGCGTTCCGCTTCGCCGTCTGTCGCTGCTGCTCGGTCATTGCGCTCTCCCTGGTATGAGTGGCGCGATCTCGCTCGCGCCGGGCGCCCGGTGGCTCAATTCCGCGCAGGTCGCACCATCCCCCGTGCGCGGTTGACGCATGGCGCATTGAGCCGGTTCGGCCTCGGGTGCGGCCGGGGAGAAAGACGGGGGATGCGTATCGTGGAGCGCGTAACCGACGCCCCGGATGGTCTGAATTTCGTACATCGCGCCAACGCGGGCGAACTCGCGCCGGATGTAGCAGATGTGCACGTCAACGGTTCTGTCCGTGACATCATGCCCATAGCGAGCGCTGAGAGCCTGCGCGATGGCGTAGCGCGGCACCGTGCATCCGGACCGGCGCGAGAGCACGCCAAGCACCACCCGATCCGCCGACCGAAGCGTCAAGCCGGGGAAATCAACCTCGGGCGCCTCCGCCGTCAGTTCCGAAATGCGAAACCGCAGTTCGGCGACTTCCTCGGCCAGCCGCCGGGTTTCGGCGCGAAGGTGCGTGATGGTGCTGAAATCGCTCATGTCCGCTCTCGGGAGGCGACCCCGCCCCGCGTGGAGCGAGTGGGGTGGGTGGGTGTCGGGCACGGGGCCGCCACCGGAGAGCGGGAGCGCGTCATTGCGCGGGCCGGCTGTCGTCTGTGATCCAAGCCGAGGCCAGCACAACCCCGCCAGTCTCGCGCTCGATCGCGACGGCAAGCGGCAAGCTCGGCCGCATCTTGTTTTGCGTGAGACGGGAGATTGTCGCCTGATCGACCTTAAGCCGCTTGGCGAAATCCTCCTGCCGGATGCCGTTTTCTGCGAGGAATGTTTTGAGTGTGCTCATGCATGGCAAAATGCACCATGCGCATTCGCCAGTCAATAACCATAATGCATCTTGACACAATGCGCATTGTGCATATACTGACTCCCACACAGCCGATAACGGCGAGAGGGAGGCCACCATGAAGCACACCACACCGAAGCCCCCCGAGGAACCCACGCGGGCGATCAAGGGCTTCGACGCCGGCATGAAATGCCGCGGCTTTCAGTTCGAGGTCGGCCAGACGTATCGCCATGAGGGGCCGGTCGAGGACTGCAAGAGCGGCTTTCACTCCATCACCGGTCACCCGCTCGCGGTGTTCGAATACTACCCGCCGGCAGGGGCGCGGTTTTGCCGCGTGGAGATCAGCGGCGCCACCAGCTCGAACGATGGCACGAAAACCGCGTCGGAAATCCTGACTGTCGGCAGCGAGATCGGCTTTTCTGATCTCGTGCAGGAGGCCGTCGAGTGGGTGAAAAGTCACGCCACGCCTGATGGTGAAAGCGCGACGGGCGACCACGGCGCCGCCAGCGCGACGGGCGACCAAGGCGCCGCCAGCGCGACGGGCGACCAAGGCGCCGCCAGCGCGACGGGCTACCAAGGCGCCGCCAGCGCGACGGGCTACCGAGGCGCCGCCAGCGCGACGGGCTACCAAGGCGCCGCCAGCGCGACGGGCGACCAAGGCGCCGCCAGCGCGACGGGCGACCACGGCGCCGCCAGCGCGACGGGCTACCGAGGCGCTGCCAGCGCGACGGGCTACCGAGGCGCCGCCAGCGCGACGGGCGACCAAGGCGCCGCCATGTCCTGCGGAGTGTCGGGCAGCGTCCGAGGCGCGGCGGGCAACGCGCTGTTCCTCGTAGAGCGCGGCGAAGACTACGAAATCGTCAACGTTTGGGCCGGGATCGCCGGCCGGGACGGGATCGAGCCCGACACATTTTACACCTTGCGCGACGGCCAGCCCGTCAAATTGGAGGCGTAGGCAATGCACACCACCATCCCCGCGATCCTCGCAGCCGGCCTGCTCGCCGCCTGTGCGCAGTCGCCGAACAGCATCGCGCCCGTTCCGATGGGCAGCGCCTATGCCGGCATTGACTGCGCCCGCGCCGCCGCCGAGCGCAATGAGGCCGCGCAGTCCCTCGCCGCTCTTTCGAGCAAGCAGAACGGCGCGGTCGCCGGTGACGCGGTTGGCGTCTTCCTGATCGGCGTTCCCGTGGCCAGCCTGACCGGCGGCGACGTGTCCGGACAGATCGCCTTGGAAAAAGGGAGAATCGCCTCTCTGGACGCTCGCCTCATGACGTGCGGGGCGTGACCATGAAGAGCACCGCTCAGATTATCGAATTCCCGCGCGGCGAAACCGACACGTGGGCGACGACGATCCAGTGCAACACGGAACTGACGCAGCCGGCGGATAGCTCCGGCCTGATACGCGGCCTGCTGTGCGCGTTCCCGCTCGGCGCGCTGTTCTGGGCCGGCGTCTATGCGCTCTTCGTTCTGGCGGGCGCGCTGTGACCCCCCCGACGATCGTCGTCCAGACCGATGCATGGGACTGGCAGGCCTATGGCGACATCGACGAAGCCGCCGCCGACCTCGAAGACGAAAGCTGGCACCGCGTCTACCGCATCCCGGCCGACCCGCGCGATCCGGCGCCCGAGGTGAGCGGCGAGCTTATCACCGCGATCAACGACCGCCGCCGCGAGGCTGCCGAGGACCGGCATTTGCATGCCGTTTGCCGCACGCAGATGGGGATTTGATGCCCGCGAAACCGACGCTCGACGACTGCTGGCGCCCGTCGCGGGTTTTCGTCGGGCTGGAGAATGGCGAGCGCGTCGAGTTCTACCCCGTGGCGATGGAGCCAATCCATCCGGCGCCTGCCGAGTGGTCCTATTTCGCCGCGGTGAACAACCGGCCGATCCACGAACGGGACGGCGACGCCGCCGAGGCGCTGGAAGCCCTGACCGAGCTACTCATGAGGCACCACCGATGACCCCCGCCGACCACCTCGCTGCGATCAGCCGTGCCGAGCGCGAGGTACAGGCCGCGTCCGCCGCGATCAGTCTCGCCAACCTGGAGAGCGAGGACGAGGCGATCCGCGCGTATCTCGCTGCCCGCCAGCACCTGCGCGACGTGCGGGCGCGCCGCCCCACCTGAGGTTCCTCCCCACCGGCCCTTGCTTCGATGGGCCGGCAACTTCCCCCGGCCATGCGCCGGGGGGCTTTTCCCGAGGATGAAAGATGACCCGAGACGCAACCGCTGAGGCGCTGAGCCGGCAAAGCATAGCCGCGGCAAATCTGTTGGCGGAGCTTCGCACCGACGACGCCGAGCTAGCCCACGACATGATCGAGGGTGAGACAAGTCTTTTCGAAGCGCTAGCGGCTGCGATTGACGAGATCGACCAGTGCGAAATCATCGCCGATGGGTGCAAAGCGAAAGTCGAGGAAATCGGCAAGCGCCGGCATCGCGCCGACGCCCGCGCTAGCCGCATTCGCGCGCTCATCGAACAGGCGATGGCGATGGCCGACCTTTCATCGGTCAGGCTTCCCCTTGCCACGCTCTCGCTCAAGGCGACCCCGCCCAAGGTAGTGGTCAACGACGAAAGCCTGATCCCGAGCGAGTTCTGGGCGCCGCAGTCGCCAGTTCTGGACAAGAAGGCGCTGAACGACGCCGCGAAGCTTCGGGAAATCCCTGGCGTCGGGAAAACCAACGGGGGCGTCTCGCTCCAAATTCGGAGGGCCTGACATGGCAACCGCGATCCAGATAAGTGGGTTCACCGGCGCGCAACTCGCGCTGATCCGCAACACCGTTGCCGCCGATTGCAACGAGCAAGAGTTCAATCTGTTTTTCGAAGCGGCGCGCGCATACGGCCTTGACCCATTCCGGAAGCAGATCATCGCCATCGTCTTCAACAAGAAAGCGAAGGACCAATCCAAGCGGCGGATGGCAATCATCGTCAGTCGCGACGGCTACCGGGTGATCGCGCAGCGCTGCAAGAACTATCGCCCGGCCAGCGAGCCGGCGCAGATCGAAATTGACCCGAGCCTCGTATCTCCAACCAACCCGAAGGGCATCGTCAAGGCGACCGTTCGCCTCTGGCAACAGGACAACCGGGGCGAGTGGTTCCCGGTCATAGGCGAGGCATACTGGGACGAGTTCGCGGCGGTAAAGGACGAGTTCGCGGCGAACGAAAATCAGGAATGGCGCCCGACCGGCAAGCAAACCCTAGACGGCAATTGGGGTCGGATGCCGATCGTCATGATCACGAAATGCGCCGAAGCGCAGGCGCTCCGGGCTGGCTGGCCGGATCAGTTCGGCGGCATCTATGCCGAGGAGGAAATGCACCGCGCCGAGGCGGACCTGACCGCATCGGAGGCAGTGGCGCAGGAGGCCGAGAACGCCCGTGTGGCGCGAATTGGCGGGCGCGGCATCAGCTTCGCCTTCGACCATACCGGCGTTCTGGAAAGCGTCCCTGTCGGCGCAATCGCCGACCGCTGCATGGCGTTCATTCGAGATAATGACGCGGAGGCCGTTTACAGATGGTCGGTCCAGAACCGCGCCTCCCTGGCCCAATTCTGGACGGCGGCGCCGGCCGACGCTCTTGAAGTCAAGAAGGCGACGGAGGCCAAAACAGCGCCAATGACGCGAGGCGCGGCATGAGCCACGCCGAAATTATGGAGACGTTCGGCCGGCTGGAACGCGAGGCCGGCGGGGTGGCGCTGGCCGACACCAAGGCCGTGGCGCAGCAAACGGCGGACGCGCTGGGGATCACTTACGAAGCCGTTCGCGCCGCGCTCCTCGATGACATAGGGCTTTGGGGCTAATGACGACAGTCTGGGCAGAACGCACGGACGACAGGCACTTGCGGGTCTATGCCCGATTTGCCGATGATCTGAGCACATTCCCGCGCGGCGAGCGGTTGCGCGTCGTCGTGGATCTTGACCGCAACGGCAAGTTCTCTGCGCTCTATCACCTCATGCTGGGCAGACTGGCGAGGGCGATCAATCGCGGCCCGGCCAGCACCAATATCAACACGCTCAAGAAGTGGGTGAAGCTCAAGCGCGGCTGGTTCGACCTGGTGGACGTGCAACACCCGACGCTCGGCACGATGCAGGCGATCGACTACAAAAGCACCGCTTTCGCGAAGATGGGCGAGGAAGAATTCCACCGGTTCGCGGTGGATACGTGCGACCTGATCCGCGCCGAGCTGGCGCCATGGGTTTCGCAGTCGCCCGAGTGGGCCGAGATCGCGGGCATTATCGCGACGATCGCCCCGGAGGACGCGGCATGATGGCCGTTCCCAAGCCTCAGCGCCCGGTGCGCGGAACCAAAGCCTGCCGCCAGCACATGGCGCGCGTGGCGCAACTTCCGTGCTGCGTCTGCGGCCACCCCGGCCCGAGCATCGGGCACCATGTTTGCCACGATCGCTATTCGCAGAGCCGAGCCTCGGACCTGGATACGATCCCGCTTTGTGCGGCGCACCATGACGCAACATCCCCGGTCGGCCTGCATCACGCCCCTGCCGCATGGCGGGCGAGACATGGCGCGGACCATGGCTACTTGCCGGCGGTACGCGCGGCCATCCATGCTCTTGAGGGGGACGCGGAATGACCGCCGATACCGTCCGCATCGTCCTCGGCTGCGGCGCCGGGCTGACGTTCATCACCGTCGTGATGGTGGCGTGGTGAAAGTGCTCGTCGCCTGCGAATTCAGCGGCATCGTCCGGCGCGCATTCGCCGCGCGCGGGCATGACGCATGGTCGTGCGATCTGCTGCCAGCCGAGGATCGGAGCAACCGGCACATCGTCGGAGACGCGCGTGACCTGCTGCATGACGGCTGGGACATGCTCATTGTGGCCCATCCGCCCTGCACTCGCCTTTGCAATAGCGGCGTCCGCTGGCTCGCTGAGCGCGATCTATGGGCCGAGCTTGACGACGCGGCGGCGCTGTTCTCGGCGTTCTGGTGCGCCCCGATCCAGCGCGTCTGTGTCGAGAACCCGGTGATGCACCGCCACGCCAAGGCGAGGATCAGGGACTACCAGCCGCCCGCGCAGAGCATCCAGCCATGGCAATTCGGGCACGGCGAGACCAAGCGCACCTGCCTCTGGCTGCGCGGCCTTCCGCCGCTGACCCCGACCGACATTGTGGCGGGTCGCGAGGCGCGCGTTCACCGGATGCCGCCGGGCCCGGACAGGTGGCGGGAGCGGAGCCGGTTCTTCCCCGGTATCGCCGCCGCCATGGCTTCCCAATGGGGTGACGCCCCCGCGATCAACAAAGGAGACCCGCGATGACCTCCCGCCTTGGCTGGGAATGCCCCGCCTGCTCGATGATCCATGCGCCTGATGTGCGCCGCTGCGAGTGCCGCTCGACCGGCGGGGAGAGTGAGGCGCCATACGACGAGCGGGGCGACATAATCGCTCGCCTGCAAGAACGGATCGCTGAGCGCAACGGCAGTATCGACGAACTGCGCGAGGAGATCAAACGCCTGAGGGACGCAACCTCGGTGGAGCATCATCCTTTCCCAACGTCCGTCATCGCCTACACCCGTGCCAGCCCGGAGACCCCCGAATGACCGCCTCCTGGCTCATCCCCGCCGCCGCAACCGCCGCCGTTTTCCTCGCCGCGCGCCATGCCTCGCCCGACACGCGCCACGCTCTCGGGATGCCCGACGCTGCGGACATGCTGCTCTATGGCGCGGCGGCTATCGGCTCCATCGCCGCGTGGCTGGCTTGGGCTGTTTGGAGGATGCTGACGTGAAATCCGACCTGATCGACATCGAAGTCATCTACCAGACCCGCACCGAGAGGGCTGTCTGTGTCCGCGAGATAGAGGACGGCGAGGACGTATGGTTGCCGCTGTCCCAAGTGGAGGTGGATGGGCCATTCCGCCGAGGTGGCACCGTCACGCTGACCGGCCCGGAGCGTCTGCTAACCGAGAAGGGGTTGCTATGACCAAGAAGCGCCCCCGCGAGTACCGGCGCCCGTTCACTCGCGACGACGACACCGACGCGGAGATCATCTACACGCTGACCCCGTATTATCCCGCCAAAGGTCCGAGTTGGAATGATCCGGGGTATCCGGCCGAAGGTGGGAATATCGAGGATTTGGCCGCCTACGCGGACGGCGTGGAGATCGAGCTGACCCCCGCCGAAGCCGCGCGCGCCGAGGCCGAAATCTACGCCCTTCCATCGGAGCCTGATGATTGTGACGACTGCCGGGACTGAACAGCGCGCCCTGGTAGTCACGCCGGCGGATGACGGGGGGTTCATCGTGGAAATCATTCCGCGCCACGCCCGGCGGAGATGCGAGGTCGCCTTGGCCGACCTTGACGCCGCCTGCCGCCGCGCTCGGGCGACTGGGCAGGCCGAAATCACACTGACATGGAGCGCACCCGATGAGTGATTTCGTAGACCCACCATTGCCATGCCCCTTCTGCACGGCCGATGGGCAAGCCGGATGGGTGATAGACGACAAGGAAGGGCTGTCATTCGAGGTATCGTGTTCTCGCGATGGCGAGTGCCCGTCGCCAAAGTGGCGCGAGGCTGCTTCGGGCTATGAGACCAATGCGGAGTGCGCGGCCTCTGTCATCGGCTTCTGGAATGCGCGCGGGGTGAACCCAGACGGATGGCACGGCAGATGTGGGAAGAAACCCAAGGTTCCCGTTCTCGTATTCGTGGATCCTCCGAAGGAAACCGTCTCAGGCGTGCCCCATTTCCCGTGGGCCATCGCCCGCTGGTACCAGGCCCAATGGCGCGACGTTAGAGACGGCCGAATTTACCACGGAGTGGCCCGGTGGAGGTACCTGTGACGCCCGCACCCGAGAACCATCGCGACCATGGAGAAGCCCCAATGAATGACGCCCCCGCCGCCGCGCGGGATGCGCTGATGGACGTGCTCGAGCGCGCCTTGCCGCCGCTCTACACGGACCTATCCGGCCTCCGCAGCATCGCCGACGCCATCCTTGTCTCCGGCCTTGTCGTACCGGCGTCCGTTGTCGCCGCTGCTCGCCGGGATGCGCTGGAAGAAGCGGCGGCGCTGATAGATCGCGGCTATCTCGACGCCAGTGTGCGGATGGACCCCAAGCGCGACCATTCGGTGTCGGACTGGTTTCGGCGGCAGCAGGCAGCCGCCATCCGCGCCCTCATCCCTGGAGAACCGAAATGAAGGTCAACATCCTCACCGCGACAGCTTCGCCGTTTGACGACCCTCGTCCGGGGAATGTCTACCCGGTCGGCGGAGGCTACGGACGCAAGCAGGGACACATGATGATCCTGCTGCACGTCACTGACAGCGGGCGAGCGCTGTTCCTGATCGTGGATAAGCAGGGAGTGCCGCAGGGCGTCACCCATTATGGCGAGCATGTGATTATCGACCGCCAGCCGATCGCATTCGTGGATGGGCTCGAAGACCTCGAATTCGAGATGAGGAGCATATGATGAGTGACGCCCACGAAATCATCCGCCTGGCCATCGTCGGTTCGGGCGCGAACTTTGGGTCGCACGCCGCCGCAACGCGCGTCCTCGCCGCGCTGCCGAAGCTGATCGACGACGCAATGGTGGAGCGGGCAGTGGATGCGTGGTGGGATCGTTTCGACGGGCCGGGCTTCAACTTTAATCGCCTCACAGCATCCATTCCCGTTCGGCGAGGGATGCGCGCCGCCCTTATCGCAGCCCTGACGGAGACGCCCGATGCCCCGTGACACCTATGTTTCCGGCCTCCGCGCTGCGCTCGCCATCGCCAACAAGCGCGCCAAAAATTGCCGCAAAGAGGCGAATCGCCACCGATCCGGTAATACCAATTTCACGCCGGAAGCCAACGCCGCATGGGAGAAAATAGAACGCCAGTGCGCCATGGAAGCGGAGTGCATCGCCGGGAAAATCGGGCGCCTGATCGACACGGCAACCCGCGATCTGAAACAGGAGACACACGATGGAGCCTGACCTTCTCACCCGTCTGGAAGCGCGGAGGCTGCATCTGCCCGATTCCCTCTGCGCCGAAGCCGCCGCCCGCATCCGCACTCTCGAGGCCGCGCTACAGGAGGCACAGGAGCCCCTGCTTGATGCGAGCGCGCCGACAACAAGCGCCGTTGATGCTAGCGAAAGCCCAGACCGGGCACAGCAAGAGGAATGAGCGCGCCTGAATGACTGACCCGCACTTCGCCCCCCGGCTACTCGCGGCGCCCGACGCCGCGCATTACCTGTCCGTGAGCGAAACCACGCTGCGGACCCTTGGCATTCCGCGCCGGATGCTAGGCGCGAAACGCCTATATGACCGTCTCGCGCTTGATGCCTATGCTTCGTCCCTGCCGGTGGAGGGTGAGGCGGGGGATTCGTGCGCAGGGAAGTTCGGGCGGCGTTGAAGCATATCCAGATCGTTCGCAAGGGCGGGAAGGTCTACCGCTATGCTCGCCCGCCGAAGGGCCAGCGGGTGAAGTTGCCCGATCTGCCGGCAGACCATCCCGATTTCATCGCGGCCTATCAGAAGGCCCTCGCGCCCGCGCCCGTGGCCAGCAGGGCGCCCGCCGGCACTATCGCGGCCATGGTAGACGGCTACCAGCGCAGCGCCGCCTACGGGGCGCTGGGGGCGGCCTACAGGGCCACCATGGCGCGGCACCTGGGCGCGATCCGTGAGCAGGCCGAGGACGCGCTGGCGAGCCACCTGAAGGCAGCGGACATTCGCGCGGACCTGTCCCCGCTCTCGCCCAACATCGCCGCCGCGCGCCTCAAGGCATGGCGGCTGCTTTGCGCATGGGGGGAGGTGAATGGCCAGATCGCGGACGATCCAACCGCCGGCGTCAAGCGCAAGCCCGTCCCGAAGACGCAAGGCTACCTTCCGTGGGAGGCCGAGCACGTCGCGGCATACCGGGCGCGCTGGCCGATCGAGACGCCGCAGCGGTTGTGCATGGAAGTGATATTCTGGACCGGCGCGCGGATCAGCGACGCCGTTCTGATCGGTGACGCTCTGGTCGGCCGCGATGGAGTGCTCGCCTTCCGCCAGACGAAGACCGGGGAAATGGCCTATGTGCCATGGACCTGCCCCCTGCCGCCGTTCGCTGCCGGCCGGGACGATCTTCACGCGGCGCTGGCGGCGCGGCCGGCGCGGCACATGACATTTCTGGCGACCGCGCAGGGGAAGACGCGCTCGCACAAGGCTGTGGGGAATTTCATCAGCGAAGCGGCGGCGGCGGCTGGGTTTGACCGGAGCGCCCACGGGCTTCGCAAGGCACGGGCGACCGCGCTCGCCGAGGGTGGAGCGACGCCGCACCAGATCGCATCATGGACCGGCCACCTGTCGCTTTCGGAGGTGCAGCACTACACCGAGGCGGCCAATCGCCGGGCCGCCGTCACGGGCCGGGTTGTAAACCTCCCGGAAGCCACGCCGGGAAGGTCGCTAAAATAGCGTGAACTCAATACGTTGCAAAGTGGGTGGCGACCCCTGCAGTCGTGCCACGACACCGATTTCGCAGCGAAAAAGCTGGAAACCGCCGGGAACCGCCGCGAGCAAGATCAATGGCTTGCGGCGGGGGTTGTAAACCGCTCACGCGTCGTATGCGCGCTCCAGCGGCTCGTCCTTCGCCTGCCACTCGGCGGACCGGCGGCAATGGCCCCATCCCTCGCGGCGAAGCTGGCGAAAGCGCAGATCCACGAACCAGACGAGCGGCCATGCGCCGCGCCAGCGGTTGCGCCAGAGGCGCGAGCACAGCAATTCAGCCGGGTCGCCGTAGAAGAACGCGTTGGCCCGGCGGCTGAATGCTTCGTCGTCCATGTCAGCCCCCCCTATTCTGGCACAAACGTTACGTCGATGCCGTACCATGCCGCATTGGAACTGCCGGTCGGGTACTGCGGAGACGCATAGGCGCCGTTGCCACTGAACCTGCCGTTCCCCGGGGCGGCGGCATCGGATAGGGCGGTGATCGGCCCGTTCGTGACGGCGGTGTTGAATTTCGACGAGGTTGCGCCGTACCTCTGCACCGCGACGGCTGCGACATACTTGGTGCTCGCGGCGATAGTCAGCGGTGCGCTCAGGGGTATCTCGTTCCAGCCGACAACAGCCCCGGACAGGCTCCCCGTGGCCAGCGCGGTTCCGGCGTCGGAATAAATCGCGGCGTTGAAGGTGGTCTGATCCGGGGCGTTGGTGCTCGGCTTGTACCACCAGACCGACGTGATCTGCCCGGCCACGGACGCCTGAACGACGAGCCCGAGCGTGTAGTATCCGCTATCGTAATTGTCGCCTGTCGGGGCTTCGGTTCCATGATCGAAGATTGTAACTTCGCCGACCCCCGCCGCCCACAGGCTTTCATAGGCGCCGATATTGACCACGCCGTCCCGCACCCGCGCCGCGCCGTCGAGGTCAGCCGAGGATAGACCATAGGCGTCGGTTCCGGCATTGCCGGCCGGCGAATGCAGCGTCAGACGGTAGTCCCCGACGCCATCCGGCGCCGCCGAAACGAACAGCGGGTTGGCGAACACATGGCCGGTCGCGCCGTCCAGATCGTGAGGCGTGTTCATGGTCGAGGCGGTGTTGCGGCTGGCGCACTCGCCCCGCCACGGCATAGACCAATCCCAATGCCGATCATCATCGCGCGCACTCCCTGATTTCGGCCCGGACGGCTGCGTAGTCCGCCATCATTCCGGGGAGCACGCTTTCGGGCGGGAGCGCCTCGATCTCGGCCGCCGCCGCGTTCTGCGCTTCGGGCGAATATGCCACGATGCGCGGGCAGGTCGGATCAGAATTTCCCACCGCGCAGCCGGTCAACAATCCCGCCGCGAGAGCGGTCAACAGCATCACCCGCATTCGTCATCTCCTGCGATTTTTTCGCCGCTGCTTCTCGCGCGGCCTTGCGCACGGCCTGTGCGCCCTCTGCGCGGCCCTTGCGCCTTGCGCCCCATAGGGCGGCCAGAAACGCGCTCACGGCCGCCAGCACGGCGCCTATCGTCGCTGCGAGGCTCATGGTCGCCTCACCCGAAAACCGATGGCTTCGGGGTTGCGGAAAATCATCCTGCCCTTGGCATCAAGGACGCCGGTTGGGCGCGGCTGGAAAGCGTCATCGAATTCGTGGACAGTATGACCGGCGCATTCGCCGTCACTGTAGACGCTTTCGTAGACGATCCATGCGCGCGGCGGGTTGCTCTTGTCGCGGGTCATTTCGCCCAGCCGAGCTTGCGCGCGAGAACGTAGGCCGCCTCTGTCGCCGCGCCGATGGCGAGGCCAACGGCCATAACCACGTCCGGGTCGGCTGACAGGTCGTACTCGGACCCGAGCCAGCCCTTGGCGATTAGAAAGCCGCTGAGATAGCGCAGCAAAATTCGGGTCACGGGACCGATCATTGTGGTTCCTTTCTGGGGGATGTGATAAGTTCTCGATCGAGGCTAGGGTCGCTCCCTAGCACTGACCGGGGTAAGCTGGTGACAGGCGGGGAGAGACCCGCACAATCAGCCGAACAGCGCCGCGATCAGCCTGCCCAGCAGGCTCGGCGCGGGCGGGACTTCGGTGGCGACAACCGCCTCAGAGCCACGGAGCGCGACGTGAAGCGCGTTCATCGTCAGGGGGCCGGCGATCCCGTCAGCGGGCAACCCCGCCTTAGCCTGGAAGCCGGCCACATCGTCAGGCGCATATCCCAGCATCACCAGCGCCGACCGGACATAGTACCGCTGTCGGTCGGGCAGGCCGTTATACCCGCCATTGATCTTGCGCGTGATGCCCCGCAGATCGCCCACGTCAGCCAAGGCGTTGACCCCGCGCGTGGTCCAGTACCAGACCGGGCCAAGCCCTTCCCATGGGTCAGTCAGCACCAACTCGGGGTATGCCTCGAAGTTCGGCGGGTCGAGGTTCGCGGCCTTGCACCATTCCCGGAATTGCCGATAGTTCGATCTGCCGGTGATCTGGATCGGGGTCCGACCCTTGAAGCGCGGCCCGTCCCCCGGCTCGGTATTGCCAAGGTCGGCGCGGCCTTCATACGCGGTGCCGGATGCAATCTCGCGATCATACCGTAGCGCCCCGCTTTCGTGCATGATCTGCGCCACGTAGTGCGCTAGACGGTGCGGCGCCTCGATGCCGGCGGGGTATGTGTCCAGGCCGTCGAGAAGCGATCCGGCGTTGGCCCGGTCAACCTGCCTTCCAGCGATGGCGTTCAACATCGCCAAGGTGAGCTTCATCTTACGACACCCGGAAGATGTTGCTACTGGCGCGCGTCTCGAACTTCATCCCGAGCGCCCACCATGGCGCATAGGTCCAACGGAAGTCGGCGACGTATTCGGCCGGGGCGAGGTCGCAGCCGGCATTCGGCGGCGCATCCATGAACCAGTTGAGGTCAATGTCATGCGCCGGCCAAGGCATGCCCTTGAAATTCTTGATGCCGGTCCGCCCGCCGCCGCAGGTGCTGAGAGCCGCGCCGATCTTCCCGCTCACCTGCCGCACAAGAACAGCCACGTCGCCCGTGTAGTCTCGCGCGATCGTCTGGTCTATCGTGACCAGGGTCGTTTGGCTATCCACGCGCACGGCCCGTACATCCAGCCACCACCACGAAGGCATGTGTCGGACAGCGGCGGGAACCGCGATCATGAAGAAGGCCAGCCAGAACGCCGTGCACAGGGGCACGAACCAGCGCCACGCGCCGGGTTTCAGGTCCACCATTGGAGGTATATCCCTAGCTGATAAATCGCATTCGCCATCGTCACCAAGAAGCCGACGCCGACGAAGGTCTGTACGATGCGCTTCGAGAATAGCGAGCGCGCGGCTTTCCGGGCTTCCCGCCGTTCCCGCTCCTCCCGCCATTCCGCCCGGTGCGCCCGGCTCTCCGCGAGTTCCCTGATGATGTCCTCCGGCGAGCGCAGTTCCCTCGCCAGCCGATCCGCCCGGTCCGCGTCCCCAAACAACCACAGCGCTACTCCCCAGAAACTCTCCGGCGATTTTTTATCCGTCATGCGATTGCCTCCGTTCGCGGGGCAGCCGCGCGGACGCGGCTAGGGCCGCGCCCAAGGTTCATCTGGGCTTGAATTGCCCGGCTTCGGTGGAAATGATCCGGGATGCCTCCCTAGATCATGTCGTAAACGCCCTCGATCACGAGGCCGAGGTCGTGCTGGAACTTCAGGCCGAATTGCGTGCTCCGGGACGCGGTATCCCAGCCGCCCGTGTCGCCGCCCGCTTGCCATTGGCCGGATGCCTCCGGGGATGCCGGCAAGCCGCCCTGAACGATGTGCGCGACCGAGAGCCAGCCGTACTGACCGATCAGCCGCATGTGGGTACAGCCCGCCTTGATCCGGGTGCGCAAGGCCAGCGCGCGGGCGCTCTTGCGATCGACGGTGCCCGAGGTCAGAACGCCCAGCGTGTAGAAGCACATCATCCGATGCGTCCATTCCGAGTAGCTGGCGGACATGCGGATGCCGCCGGCGTCGGTGCTGTCCATTTCGCGGACCGCGCCGGCCAAGCCCTTGATTGCGATGAACTCGGGGTTCGCCCGGATCGCTGCGAGGTTCGCCGGCACGACGCGCCCGCGCCCGGTCGCCCAGGAGCCGGACGGGTACGCGGCATAGAGCGACGACGGGATGCCGGCGCCGTTGCCGTAGCCCTCGCTGACGGTCTTCGAGAAGGCGTGTATCACCTCGGCTTCCCACATGCCGAGCTGATCGGTCAGGGGGACGCCGAAGCGGGTGCCGCGGCGGCAGGCGGCCTGTATCTGCGCATGGGTCGGGGCGTTCGAAACGCGCGGCAGCGAGAAGCTCTTGGCGATGTTCGTCCATGGTGAGGATCGCATCGCGACTTCCTCGGTCGCGACGACGACGCTTTGCAGATATGCCGCCGCCGTCGAAACGCCGATATAGGCCATGCATGCCGCGATATTGGCGCTCGGCGCCGAGGAGATATTCGGGTTGCCGCCGCGCGTCGAGGCATTGGTCGTGTTCCCGAGCATGTCGCCCTTGAACGCGCTGTCGGCCTCGCGCGCGGTGCCGACCGCCGCGACCAGCGCCCAGCGCATGAACCGATCGAGCGAGGCGCGCCATGAGCTATCGAACTCCGCCCACACGCGCGGGGTCAGTTTCGCCCAGACGACAGCCCAGAGATAGCCGGTGTCGTGCTGCGCGGAGTAGCCGCCCCGAAGCGCCGGCCCGCCGTAGGCGTCCCGCCCGCCCTTGATCCCGGCGATCGTATAGGCGTCCGTCGCGGTATTGCCGGCGAAGCTCGCATAGGCGCAACAGGCGAGCGGCGATCCCCAATAGCTCGCATTGCCCTGCCCGTTGACGTTGTTCGCGTCCCAGTTGGTCTGTGCGTAGCTGCGCGCCTCGCCGGTGCCAGTGCCGACGAAGTTGAGCGCGGGCGGCGAGGATAGGGCTTCCGCGACGACGATGCTGTTCGAGAATCCGGAGGTCGCATTCGGGGAAACGCCATTCGCCGCGAAATTGCGATAGGTGTAGGTTCCCGCCGTGCTGGCGGTATAGTTGACGCCAGTCAGGCCAGCGATGGCGGAGCCGTTGTGATACCATTGCCCGGTCACCGTAGGCGCCGGGGTTCCGCTGGCCGATGCCGGCGTCGCGGTCAGGATCGAGCCGGGCGTGGTGCCGCCGGTGACGACAGGCAGGCCCGCGAAGATCGGCGCCGCTGTCGCCGCCGTGACGCTGTATCCGATGCTGGTCGCGCTATGCGTCCGCCCGCCAAAGACGATAGGCTGCGTCAGGGTCAGGATGCTATCCGGCGCGCCTGCCGGGATTGTGAAGTTCGCGCCCGAGCCGGTGGTGTAGACCGCGCCCGCCAAGTCTTTCAGCGTCCACACCCATGATACCGTCTGCCAGCCCGCCGGGGTATAGGTGCCGGAAACGGCGGTGACGGTCTGGCCCGGCGCCTTTGTGCCGGAAACCGTTGGCGGCGTGGCCGTGACGATTTCCGGGGTCAGTAGCCGGACCCATGGGAACGGCCCTTGCAACCTGCCCGATACCGTGCGGCCATAGCTCTCGATGCCCATGCTACTGGATCACTGCCGAGAACATGACAGGTGCTGTGGTAGTGCTGCCGCCGTCGCTGATGAACTCGATCCGGTCCCCGGCGGCGACGGTATTGGCGGCGGTGGGAATGGTACTGTCCATGTCCCCGGCGGCCGAGCCGGAATAGGCGATCGTCCATGTCGGGTGCGTGACCGCGACCCCGTTGATTTTCATGGTGATCAGGCTGTTCGCGACCGTGATCGCGCCATAGATCACTGAATAGGCCGCGACGATCTTGCCGGCCCGCGTTGCCACCGCGAAAGCGCTGCTCGGGGCGCTGACGTCCGCCATATAGGCGGAGGCGATGCGATCATGAATGCTCATGCTGTGCTCCTATGCGACCCAGAACTGGCTGTTTCCCCAGCGGCCGAGCGACGAGGTTTTCGTCGTGCTGGCATAGGCGATGGTATCGGTCGGGTAGTTCCGAAGCGCCGATACACCGATATAGCTGCGTGAGGATCCAGAGGCGCGCGAGGCGACAACGGTGCATTCCGCCCGCAGCGGCGGGGATGCATCATCCGTTGACAAAAAGCCGACGAAAGCGCCCAAGATATAGCTCTGCGCCGGGGTGCCGTCCGCTGCCCAATCGATCGTATTGTCGGCGCTCGACGTTCCCTTGTCGTGGATGACGGTGCCGATCGTGATGCCGCCGCCCGACTTGCGGAACAGGAGGATATAGACGGCACCCGCGAAGCTGGCGCCCGAAACCGATCCCGCCGCGATGTCGCCCGAGGTCAAGGACATACGATAGCTGGTCCGGATCGACGGGGCTTGTGCGACATGCGTTGCCCCGGAATCGGTCAGGTTGACCCCGCCCAGCGTCGGCAGACCGGCAAGGCTCGATGATCCCGGCGCATCCTGAATGACAACGATCGCATCGCCTTCCGCCGCCCCGGCCGGCAGGCCGAGGGACCACGCCGCGTTGATGTTGGTATTCGACGCGACCCCGACATAGGAGACCGTGGGAGCCGCAACCGACGCGGAGGGATATTCCGCGATCCATGTCCAACTCGGCACGCCGTTGATGCGGGACATTTCGTATTTCACCAGCGTATTCGGCTGATGGCTCGGCGCTGAGCTTGGCCGAAGCCCGTCATCACCCGGCGTCGGGGTGAGGCTGTAGGGCGTCGCCCCGATCGCCACAATGAGGGTGACAGGCTCTTCGTGGTCCAGGATGTGATCCCAGCATGAGGCAGCGCTGGTGGCGTTGGCCGCGAGGGTGGGGACGAGAATATTCCGCCCGTCTCGGGCGTCGAAACTCAGGATGTTCGAGACCGGCGCCACCGATCGCGGCGTGAACGGCCTGCCGCTTTGCATCTTGATCCAGGATTGCGCGAACGTCTGATTTTCGACAAGTCCGTCGCCGTTCGAGATCATGAAGCAATGCGGGATGGTGTCGAGCGTCTCCGTCGAGACCATCGAAACGCCATAGATATGGCTACCGAGAGACGCGCCGACCGTGAGAACGTCGCCCGCCGCGATGCTCGGAAATACGCCGTCTTCATAGGGAAGCCGGAAGCCGACCAGTTCCTGCTTTTCGAGAAGCGCGTTTTCCTGGGTGAAGATCGTGGCCTTTGCCTGCGCGGCGTTGGCCTGCGCAGCGGCGGCGCCGAGCGTCGGGCCGTGGGTTCCATCGGCGGCCGTCGTCGTGGCGAGGCCAGCCAGACCGGCGGCCGAGTTCGCCATCTTCCCGGCAAGCGCGGCGTCGAGACCATCGACGGTGCTGGTCGGCTGCGTCCCGGTATGGCTCGTCCGATCCAGCAGCACCGAGTCGGCCGAGTTCGCCGTCGCACCGGTGGCAACCCCGTCCAACTTGGTCTTGTCGGCCGCGCTCATGAAGCCGGCCGCGGCTGTCGTCGCGTCGCCGTGGCTGTGGATAGCCGCCGCCGCGCCCACGTCACCGGGGGCAAGGGTGACCGCGCCAGTCTTGCCCGCGACGGAAATTACCGCGCCGCCACCGCCCCCCCCGCCGAGCACGTCCGACGACAGGAAAACGCCGCCGTCCGATCCGGCCGACAGTGCATTGCCGGATTGCTCCGAAATCAGCGGCCCCGGCGCGACCGCCGGCACCACAACGTCAGAGACAACTTCCCCGAGCGTCGCACGACGGGTCTGTCCCTCCGATACGATGACGATCGTATCGGTCAGGAGGAGCGTCGTGTCTTCCGGCAGTCTGGTGATTCTTGGCATGGGTCAACCGCAATGAAGGGTGCAGGGGAACAGGAGCGAGCCGTCCGGGTAGGACCGGATGAGCCGTCCCGATGTGATTTTCGCAACCGTGCTCGCCCGCACGATGTCGTCGGGCTGCACCCGCCCGAGCCCGCCGCCAGCGCTCATGATCAGGTCGCCCCGCCGAGGCTCCGCCCCCGGCTGGAGACGCACGAACAGCGCGCCGAGGCTGGCAATGTGCAGGTCGCCGTCTTCGTCCATGTGGGAGAAGACACCATAGACCGCTGGCGATGCCTCCTCCGCCGGCCGGGCGCGGGGCAGCTTGTCGTTCTCCTCGCCATCCCATTCGGCCATGTCGTCGATGGTCTCGTAGATCGTGCCGGGCAGTTCGTTTGGCCCCTGCGACCAGTGGGTGCCGCAGAAAGACCCATAGGTGACCGTCCCGGACGCCACCGAAATGACGGCCTCCTGCGTGACCCCGGAATAGAATTGAACCAGCGTCCCGTCATTGGACCGCTTGACCCGCAGCGCGACGTTGTTGCTGGCGGAGAAGGTGCCAAGCCCGGCGGTCGATAGGCTGCAACCGTATTCGACCAGCGTCGGGTTGATCAGCTCAGCGGCGCCGACCATGACGCCGCTGTTGTTGACGAGAAGTTGCGTGCCAGCGCCGCCGGCCCGGACCCGCCATTTGTCGTCGGCGTGATTGTAGGAGATCACGCCCGCGCTGGCGCCGTCGTAGGCGGTGACATAGGCGGTTCCGGTCGCCGTGGTGTCGATCCTGACGCCTGCGTCCTGCACGGTCCCCACGGCGCGCACCTGGGAAATGCTGTCCCCTATCCCGGTGACAACGGTTCCCCTGACCGTGGACGTGGCGGTCGCTCCGATGGACGTGCCGTTGATCGCCCCGCCGGTGATCGCGACGGCCGCCGGGCTCTGCGCCGCCATCCCATGGCCGACGCGCGCGATAAAGCGCGTCCCGTCATAGACGACGAGCACGGTCGCCCCGGTCGGGATATCACCCGACACAAGGTCGATGGCCGTGCCAGCCGGGCCGATCTTGCGCAACTGCCTGGTCCCGAGCCCGCTGATGTTCAGCGTAGAGGCTCCGGTCGGCGCCCGGTTGAACTGGACCAGAAACGCGGACCACGATCCGTAATCGACCAGCGCCGGGTCCGGCGTCAGGCTGAACGCGTCCAATGTGCCGCCCGTGACCCACGCCGTCAGGCTGCGAGCCACAAGCTCCGTCTGGCCGCTCGAGGACGCGGCGGCGGCTTCGATGGCCGCCTGAACGTTCTCCTGCGGCAGGGCTTCGGTCGGGCTGAACGGGATGTTGGCGGCGCCGGTGACTTCCGATGCCAGCGGCACGATGTTGTCCATCGGGTATCCGGGCAGGGTCACGCCGATGAGGTTGGAATCGACCGGATCGGGCGCCGAGATCAGCACGCGGAGCGGCGCGGCGCTGTTCACGTAGATGTCGGGGAACACGCCGTTCGCGTCGGCCTGGACCGGCTGCGCCAACGGCACATCCGGATCGAGGCTCGCAAATATCTGCGCCAGAGTGCTGGAGTTGTTCTCGAAGACGCGCATGAAGGCGCCGGGAACGGTCGCGCCGTTCATGTCGAAGGCGCGGTTAACCTGCGCGAAAAACAAGCGGTTGCTGCTCACGGTCAGTCCTTGCAGAAATGGCAGGAGACGCGCATCATTGCGGGATGCGCACGATCATTGTATTTGGCCTGTTGGCGTTGGCGGGCTGCGAAGACCCTGCGGTCCGCGCGGTCAAGGATGCCTGTCTGGGCGGCGATCAATCCGCTTGCGCCACATGGCAAGCAGGATACGAGCAATCACAGGCGACAGCGGCGGCGCTTGCCGAGCGCCCGCTCATTGTCTCGACACCGGTCCCGATACCCGTCGCGCCGCGACCGGCATTCACCCACTGCGCACCCGCTCCCGGAGGGCAGATGAACTGCTATGGCTACTGATGGCCTTCTTTCTGGGGTTCCTGTTCATCATCGCGTGCGTCGCTTTCGGCGCATGGCATGACCGGCGCGTTGACAAGCACCTGCATGACTTCTTCCGCCGCCACGACGACTAGCGCGATCCGATATAGCCCATCATCGCGTTGACCGGCCCGGATACGGCAACCGGTCGCGCAGCAGGCGGCGCCGCACCGGCCACCGTTGCCAGCGCATTCTCCGACAGTCTCGTCGCGCTGCGATCAGCGAGATCCTTTGCCCCGATCGCCGCGGCTGTGACTGCCAGCGATCCCGCGCCGAACGTCGCGCCGCCCATCAGGTTCAGGGCGAGCATCAGGCCATTTCCGCCGGGGGCCAACTTCCCGACGCGGCGGAGAATGTCCTCTCCCGTGCTGCCGTCGATCAGCCGCTGCATCGCGGACATATCCTCGGGGCTGAACCATTTCGCCCGCTTCGGATCGTTGACGATGCTGGTGACCGCCTGCCGGTACTTGTTTAGGATATTTCCGCCGGAGCCGGTGCTGGAGGTCTGGTCGCGCGCCTTCTTGAAGGCGCTCTCCAGCAACTCCGCCTTCTTGTATTGCGAATTCGCCATGCGAGCGGCGCTGAGCAAGTCGCTCGTGGCTTCGCGGCTGTTCACGAGATCATCAATAGAATCAATGATGTCGAGAATGCCGGTTTCGTTCGGCGCGGCGTTGTACCGCTTCCAGAGGTTCTGCCTGATCTTGTCCACCTGACCGAGCGTCAAGGGCTTGCCCTGACGCTCAAGGATGGTGAGGCCCGCCGCCGTCTGCCGATCCACATCCGGGACATAGTGCCCGCTCTCCACGGCCTCGCGCGCCTTCGCTGCGAGCCCCTGTATCTCTCCCGGCTGGAACACTTCGCCCGCGTCGTCAACCGCCCTGTACGCCGCGCCCTTGGCAGCCCGGAGGGATTCAATCGTAGGCTTCTCCATGGCCTTGCCGAACACCCGGCGAAAGCCGCGCGTGCCGACATTAATCGCGCCCTGCGCCGTGGCGCCGAACAGGGCGCCTACCGCCGCGCCCTTGGCCGTGCCTTCGACCCGCTCAGCAACCCCGCCCTCGGCATCACCGAACCCAAAGGCCGCGCCAGACGCGCCGCCGCCGAGCGCGCCCTTTCCGATGGCGCCGGGAAGGGTGGTCGCCGATGCCCCACCGGTCAGAAGCGCAGGCGCGACGGCGCCTCCGATCTCGCCAACCGTCGTCGCAACCGGGTTCTCCCGGCGGGTCTGATCCAGCAAGCCTCGCTCATGCTCAAGCCGCTTGTCATAGGCCGCCCCGAAGCTGGTCCCGTCGCCGCCGGGCAACTGGCCGGCGATCCAATCCCCCGCCGCGCGGACCCCGGCATTGATCTCGTCGCCAGCGCCGAAGGTCACACCTTGGCGCGCGCCGATCAGCGCGGCCTCGATCCCCGAGCCGCGCCCGCCGCCCTCGCCCCGGAAGTCCGATTGCACCGGAGCGGCAACCTGCGCCCGCTGGGCGCGGATGGCGTCGGCGATGGCCTTTGCGTCACTCGCGGCGCGCTGGTCGCCCTGACGGGCCAGCGCGTCGGCCTTGCGCAGCGCGTTTTCGAGGGTGGCGAGGTCGGCCATCAGCGATACCTATCCAGAATGCTGTCGATGCCGCCAGCGTCGGGCGATGCCACGAATATCGGGTTTGCATCGGCCCACGCCTGCAACTCGTCATAGAAGCCGCCGTCGATCTGGCCGTGCTCCTTCTCGTAGGCCCGCGCCCGCGCCGCTTTCTCAATCCTGCGCTTGGCGATGCCGCGCTGAATGTCGATCAGGGACTTGTTCCCTTCGGCGGTATTCTCCAGCCCCGGAACCTGACCCGTCACGAAGTCACGGTCGGCGTTCGAAAAGCCTGTGCCGAGGGAGCCGCCCATCGACGCGAGCGCCGCCTGTTTCGCCAGTGCGTTGAAGGTCTCCATGGACGAGACCCCCTCGGGGTCCATCCCCATGGCGGCGGCGGCGCGCTTCATGGCGAGAACGGATTGCCCGCCCGCGCCCGAATAGAAGCCATCCTGACCCATCGCGCTTTCCATCGCGTCGAGCGATGACACCGCATCGCGCGCCGAGCCGGCCTGCGTCTCGATATCCGCCATCTGCGTGGCGAGGTTCTTGTTGCGCTCGTTGCCGTAGGCGTTCGTCCCCATGTTGTTGTTGACGATGGTCTTCGGCGCGTCACCCTCTGCCATGAACGCCTGATATGCCGGCGTGCCGGGGGCGAGGCCAGCGGCCTGCGCCCGAAGCTGCAGGTTCTGGAACCCGGCGGGAACAGCGCCCATGCCGCCGAGCGCGCCCTCGATATGCGCCAGCGCCTCCTCGGCCCCCTCGAAGGGGACGTTTTCGAGGTCGGGATACCCGTCGTTGAACGCGTCCCATGCCTCGGGTGACCGCAGCGCGAGCCGGCCTTGCATCAGCGAGGTTTCGAGCTTGGCCTTGGTCGAACTCAGCGCGCGCGCGTCGGCCCCGGAGGCGAACTCCTCGGCCTGCCGCCGCCCCTGCTCGCGGGCCATCTCAAGCCGGGCGTTGGTGTCCTGCCGCGCCAGATCAAGCCGCGCGCGGTCGTTGGCCATGCCGGCCCGCGTCGCGTCCATGCCAAGCCTCGCGACATCCATGTCGAGCCGCTTGCCCTGAACGCCGAGCGCCATCTGTGGATCGTATCCCGCCAGTTGCCCCAGGACAGCATGATCGCCGCGCATGATCGCCGCGCCGTTGGCCCGCATGAACTCCTGCGCCTGCTGCGCCCGATCCGCGTCCAGCATTGCGTTGCGGCCCTCGATCCCCCGGCGCATCGCCTCGCCGATGTTGATCCCGCCGTCCATCATCGGATTCATCCGTAGAGCCTCCGCTGGGCCTGCAAGCCTCGCAACTGGGCCAGCCCGATGTTAATGCCCTGATAATCCGGCAGCATGGGTTCTTCCTGCGCCGCGATCATCGCGTTCGGATTGAAGTCGGCGCCCTTCAGCATCGCGTTCGGCGCGCGCCGGTAGCCGATCAGATTGTCCGTGCCGAAGTTCGCCACGCTGACCTTGTCGCCCTGGTTCCCGCCGAGAACCCGGATCGTCCCGTCCTCGTTGAACCCGTCGAAAAACCCGACATGCCCCTTGCCGCCGCCTCGGTCGAACACCGCGAGGTCGCCGCGCTCCGGCTGATCCACTGCCTCGCCCCAGTCCTTGAACGACTGCGCCGCGTTCGACCCGGTGCCCTGCTGGCCTGTCTGTGCCAGCGTGGCGTTGACGAAGGCGGCGCACCACGCGGTGGTCATGGGGTCGAGGTTGACCCCGCCGGTCCGCATGTAGTCCTGCAGGGCGGCCTGGTCCGGGGCCTCGCCCTTCCCGAGCATCCTTGCCGCGAAGTCGATCGGGGTCGTCACGCGGGCCTCGCCATCGGCGCGGCGGTCTGCGGCTGCTGCTGTGTCGCGCGCCCGATCTGGCCGCCCATCTGATAGTAGGTCTGGAACGCGTTGTTGACCCCGTTGTTGATGCTCTGCCCGAGCAACTGCGCGCCGGTCATCCGGGCCGCGCCCGCTGTTCCGGCCGCTGACGCGGCCGCGTTGATGTTCGACCCCGCGCCAATCATGGCGTTGAGCTGCATCGCGTCGGCGCCCGCGATATTGCCATAGACCTGCTGATCGAGCTGCAAGCCCCGGTCGGCGTGGGTGTCGTTGATCCCGGTCATCTGGTTCGTATAGTTCGACCCCACGTTATAGGCGTTCGTCGCGTACTGGTCGCGGGCGCCGGTGATCATCGGCCGATAGGCGAGGTCGAGCGCGTTCTTGCCCGTGGTCGCGAAACGCCGCTCATCGCCCGCGCCCGTGGCATAGCGGTCGCGCTGGCCGGCGATGTCACCGGCGAAGCCGCGCTCCAGATCGGCGATAGACCCGGCCGCGCCCTGACCCATGCCGGCGAGGCCGAACAACTGCGCCATCTGGTTGTCGCGGTCTGTCGCCACGGTCCCGGAGCGGAGCCGCTCAAGCTCGGCCAGCGTTTCCCCGCTGTAGAGGCCGCCCGCGCCCGCCGCGCCGCCCTCCACCTGCTTGGTGCCCTCGCCAAGGAGGAACTTCGCGCCGGGGGACAGTTCCAGCCCGGAATATCCCGCCGGTCCCTTTCCGAGGCCGAGGTTGCTGGCATAGGCCAGCATGGCGTTCTTGCCCTGATCCGCATACGGCTGAAACCCGCCGATCGCCCGATCCCGCGCGTGCTTCAGGTCGCCGATATTGGCGTTCCGCGCGTGCTTCAGGTCGCCGAGGTTCCGACCAAGCGTGTCGTCCAGACGGTCCTGACCCTGGGAAAGGCCGTCGCGCAAGGTGTTGAGGTTGGCGTCGCGGGCCGTCTTGAAGCCATCGAGGCCCCGGTCCCGCAACTTGCGGGCGAGCATGGCGTTGTCGTCCCGTGCCTCGTCCGCGCGGTCGAGCGAGCGATTGTAGAGCTTGCCGGCGCGGGTCTTCTGCTCCGCGCGGTACTCCTTCGACAGCTTCCGAACCTGCCGATAGCGCTTGCTTTCGCGAACCGCCACCTGCTCCGCGACGCGGGTCGCATACTTGCTGCCCTGAGCGCCAAGAATGCCGGTAAGAAAGGAGCCTCCGCCGGAAATCGCCGCGCCAGTGATCGGGTCCATGCTCAGACCTCCAGCGCGGCGATGCGGGTTTCGTGATCCTCGGCCTTCGCCGCCGAGACTTCGATGGCGTCGGCCAGCGCGGCCAGCCACTGCCGAAACGCAAGCGTCATCTTCCCGTCTTCACCGACGATCTCGCCAAGAAAGGGTTCCATCAGGACACCTCCATATTGCCCTCGGAGAGGAGGGGAAAATCGACCGGATCGGTCATGTTGATCTCCACCACCATCCGCCGGAACATCCCGAGCGCGCGCCAGCGGCAGGTCGCATCGTAGCGGTTGGGAATGTCCTTGATCCTCGCGCGGCCAAACGTTGCGCCGCCGTCGCCGGAAAGCCGGACCCAGATGCGCGCCGGCCGGGCGATCATCTCGGTCTCCTGCGTGTCGGGCAGGAGGATCGGGCTTCCGTCCTCGGACAGGATCGGGTCGCCATATTCGTCCGTCAGCCAGTTCGGCGCGACCTCGGTCAGCCCCGAGGCGCCGAAATTGCCCAGCAACTCCAGCAGGTCAATGCGCCGCCGGGGGCCGCCGAAGTAAACCTCGCGCGACACCGCTGTGCGCCGCATCGGGCCAGACGCATCAATCGGCTTTTCCCCGAGGCGGAATATCCGTCCGGTCCGCCCGATCAGGTGCCAGCGCCCATAGGCGAACTCGGCCCCTATGACGTCCCAGGCATCGTGATCGACGCCAAGGCTGCGCTCGTGCCACATGCCGAGAGACAGGTCGCAGACCCATGCGGGGCGGTCCGAAAACCGGATAACCGCGAACCGCTGGCCGCGATCCTCGTAGTAGAAGCAATGCGTCGGATCGCCGTCCCTCAGCGCCTGGTCAATCGGCGGCGTTGACAGGGGTTGCGCGACCTGACCGGAGATCAGTTTCGCGGTGCGATCATGCCCCACGATGAACAGCCCCACCGGGGTCCGCGTCACGAGATTGAACCCGAGCAAGCCGGTTTCGATCACTGGCCCCTGAACGCGGCTGAACGCCCCGGCGCCGCCGCGCGCGGTTGACCCCCACACCTCGGTGTTGGTCTCTTTCAGGGCGTAGAGATACCCGCCGTTGTCGATGATCCGCATCACGCGGTCGTCTCGGGCCTCGGCGGTTCGGAAATACAGGGCGTTCCGATTGCCGGGGACACCGACCTCGGTCCATTCGATTTCGCGGCCGCCGCGCTGGGCCATCAGCGTGAACTGGTCGAGGAAAGCCGCCGACGAGATCGAGGCAATGCGCCCGCTGCCCGGCTGCGTCAGCGCCGCGCCATCCCAGACGTTATAGCTGCCCGCCGCCGATACGATCACATTGTCGCGGTTGCCGCTGATCGTGGTTTCGACGTCATCCGAAACGGCGGCGACGTTCGTCGTTATGCCGGTTTCGCTCACCTTCCACAGGGCGCCGCCCTGCACGATGTACAACACACCCTCGACAACGCCCCATGCGCGCGAAAAACCGAACGGCAGGCTGGTGAAGTCCTCCGCGCCCGGCACCGCGCGAAGCTTGAACTGCGCGCGGCCGCCCTCCGCGTTCGGCACGGGATAGAGGTTGATCAGCCGCTCCGACGTTGACCCGAGATCGGTGCTGTCCCGCGCGGACTTCGCGGCGAGGACGAGCCTCACGAGAAGAACACGCTATCTTCGCGGTCGGCCCCGAGCGCGAGGCTCAGCGCCTCGCCGGCCTGCCGCATCAGAAGCGACACGTCGCTCGGATAGGCTGGCGCCAACTCAATGGCGAGGTTCTTGACCACCGCGCGGCGCCACTCCTTCGGGCAGTCCAGATCGGCGTTCGCGCTCTCCTGATCCAGAATTTCGCGGGTGTAGACCACCGAGGCCGAGGCGATGGCCGATGGGGTCGGCCATATCTTCAGGGTCGATCCCGCGGGGCCTCGGACCTCGTGCCAGCATGTCGGACGGCCGAGCGTCGCCTTGTTCGGCAGGCGGTCATACTCCTCGCGGGACAGCCGCTCCATAGGCGTCTCGGCCGCATCGACATAGAGCACATCGAGGATTTGCACCGGGCGAGAGGGAAGCGCATAGCTGCCGACGCCGACCACCAACGGCACGCTCTGAACCGACTTGGTCCAGAGGCAATATCCGTAGCCCTGCCAGTCCCGCAGCATCCGGTCCAGCACCCGCGCGCCATGGGCGAGGGAGTCCATGGTGAGGGGCTCGTCCAAGGCCACCACGCCCAGATCGCGCAGCGCGTCGGATACCGCGTCCCTGACTTTCACAGCGCGCTCCAGTCGTTGCCTTGATCCGGGGTCCGCTCGATGTCCGGCGGCTCAGGGCGCACCCACGGCGGGTTCTGCCGGTCGGACTTGCCCTGAACGAAATCCTGGGGGTGGCGGGTCTCGAAGCATCCGCGACAGACGCGCAGGCCCTGCCAGTCCTGCGCAAGCTGGTGGTTCAGATAGATGAACCCGCAGCGGTCACATACCGCCTTCCACGCCCCGAAAACGTAGGCCATCAGGCGTCGATGACAGCGACTTTCCAGCCGCTCTGCACGAAGAGGTCGAGCGTGCCGCCGCTCGGAATGTACATCCCGCCGCCAACGGTCGCGACCGGCGAGGCCCCGCCGCTGACCACGTACATTCCGCCGCCGATCGCCGTGAGCCGCGCGACGCACTTGCGCGCCGCCGCCGCCGACTGGGCGCTGGCGCCGCTCGTGGTGACGTTCGCCGCCGCGATGAAGTCGCCATGGTAGACCGGCTGCACGCCATTGCGGCCCTGCGCGCCGACCTCGGCGAATACCACGTTGAGCGTCGCCATTACCGGGTCGCCACGGCGGAGATATAGTCGGCGATCAAGGTGCGGGTGCCCGTCACGCTGCCCGAGAGCGAGAACAGCACCGGGGCAAGCTCGGTCGCCGGAATGTTGGTGCTGTGCGTCGCGACAAGCTGGCGGTTCACGAAGAACCGGACCGCCCCCGTCCCGAGCACCTGGAAGCCGAGCCGGACATAGGTCGCATCCACGGCCAGAACGCCGCTCGCGGTCGAGGTCTCGGTATCGGACGCCTCGGTCTTGCAGAGGATCGAGGCGGAGCCGTCGTTGATCTGGAAGCCGATGCGGTTCGAGGCGAGCAAGCTGGCCTCGGGGTTCGTCGTGAACTTCTCGCAAAGGCCGATGAACGCGTCCTGATCGGCCGCGCTCGACAGCTTGACGCGCGCCTCGAACCAGATGCTGCGCCCGGCGGCGGGCAAGAAGATTTCCATGCCGCGGATCGAGGCGCCATCATCGTCGGTCGTCGCGGTGGATGTCAGGGACACCTCGCCCCCGGCGGCGTCCGCCACAAGCGCGACCGCCGCGCCGGAATCCTTGACGACAACCCAGTCGTTCGTCGCGTTGATCGCGGCGCCGGTGAAGTCGTCCCAGAACCATACGTAGTCCGGGCTGAAACCGACCGGATAGTCGGAAAACCATTTCTGATTGGCGCCGGAACCGGAACGCAGAATCTGCCCGGTGAATCGGGTATTTCCCATGGAAGTCTCCTGTCTTGGGAATGTCAGTCGCGAGAACTGTCAGGATGACGGGGCGGCCGTGACCGCCCCGCCGCGATCACGCGCCGGGCGTGCCGTAGATGGACCGCCACTCCGTCCAGCCGACCGAATAGCGCTCGTAGCCCTTGGCCTTCGCGTTGTCGGTGTCGAAGTCGTTATCCTGGCTGAACTCGTAAGCCTGACGCTGGAACGACATGAGGCCGTTCGGAACGTCGGTGGTCAGGAACCACGCATCGGAGTCGGTCAGGTACGGGTTGACCATCGCGCCCTGCGGAATCAGCCCCATCGACTGCACAGCGTTCACCGCGTTGTTGCTGGTGTCGTTCTGCAGGGTCGATTTCAGGATACGCTCGGCGTTGAAGGCTTCGCCGGGCGCGATGAGGAGCTGCTTGGCACGCAGCATGATCGGGAAGCCGCGCGAATTGCGCGCCACCATGATCTGCGTCAGCATATCCTCGAGGGAGGCTTCGGACAGGTCCGCCGCCGTCGCGAGGACGTTCGACTGGTTGCCCGAGAGCGTCGGGTGCGACGCCGAGCACAGGATAACGCCATCGGTGCCGCCCGTGGCACCGGCAGTGAAGGCGCGGTTCAGGACGTTCGCGTGAACGATCTCCTTCGCCGTCCGGAAGGACCGGGCCAGCATCTCGGCGCGGCGGAACGAGCGGGACTTGTACAGGTTATCCGCCAGTTCCTCCTTCGTGACGATGTAGCCCGAGGTGAAGGCAGCATGCACGTAGGTCGCGACGCCACCCTGGGAATGGGTGTCGTAGGTCGTCGCCGCGCCCTCGGCCTTGACCTGGGGAAGGCCGAAGCCGGTGGTCTCCACGTCTTCTTCCCGGTGCTTGTCCGAGCTTTCGACGGTGAAGACCTTGGAATAGAGCGCGGGCCACTCTTTGTACGAATTCATGGCGAAGGCATGGACGCCCGGCCACAGCGCTTTCGGGTGCGCACCACTCATGATCGGCATGGCTTACACTCCTACCGCGCTGTCTTTGTACTGGTGGACGTTCAGCCGCACCAACCACCGGCCATAGAGGCCGAACTCGTTGTCGGACCGCTGGACGAACTGGACCAGCCGCACGTCGTCGTCGGTGTCCGAGGTCTCGGAAATGTTCGCCGTCGAAATGACGACGGACGACTTGCCGGTGACCGTGCTGCCCGAGGTGAACCCGGAAAGCTGCGCGGTGGCGCCGTTGACGGTCGTCACCGACACGCCATCCTCCTGCGCCTCGAACAGCAGATCGGGGTCATCCGCGACATAGACGTAACGGTCCGTCGAAGCCGGGCGGTACAGGGGGCTTTCCTGCGTCACCGCCTTGAACCCGGTGACGACGCCAACCACGGGGTTGCCGCTCGAAACGTTGCCGGTGACCGTGGGGATGCCCTCGGCACTGCCGCCGCCGGCGAGTTTCACGAGTCCGCCGATGTAGATCGCGGTGTTGTCCGACGACGGCACGAAATAGACGTTCGACGCGCCATTGTACGGAGAACCGCTTACATACCGCACAGGCTCCAGCCCGCGCGGAGTGTTCGCATTTGCCATTTTATGGCGCTCCTGGGAAAAAGGGGAAGGGGGTTAGCCGCCCCGCCCTATGCGCGTGCTCGGCGTCCTGCCGTCCGCGCTCGGGGTGTAGCCGGCCTCGACGCCAGCGCCCGGAACCCGTCCGGTTCTCATGCTGGCCTCAACGTCATCGATGGCATCACTCTTTTTCCGTGCATCATCGTCGTGGTATGCTTTGGGCTTCCGCACGAGCACCATCCGCTCCGCACCCTTCGGCCCGATGCCGCCAAGCGTGGACACCTCGGCACCCTGCGCGGTCCCGTCCTGAGGCCGCACGAGACCATCCCGGTCGGTCACCAGTTCCCAATCGTCCTGCTTGGTCAGATCGTAGACCCGGTTTCCGGTGTCGTTGATCCAGCGGTACTCGTACTTCTCCCGGTCGAGCTGGTTCTCGTCCACGAACAGACGGACCCGGCGCCCGGACAGGTGATCCCCGTTCCGCCGACGCCGCTCGGTCTTGATCTGCGCGTTGCGGTTCTCGGTCATCGGGCATCTCCATGCAGCTTGCGGCTATAGGCCGCGTATTCCCCGACGCTCTTGAACGTCCCATCTTTTACGAACATCAGCGCGGCCGCCCGCTCATCGGCCGACAGGGCCACGTCGCGGGAGCCGCCGGCCAGCCCGCCGCCATCGACCATCGACCGGCGCGGCGCGGCCTTGGCACGGGCATCGGCCTCGATCCGCGCGACATATGCCTGCGGGTCGCGCGCGATCTCCTGCGCCTTGTGCCACGCGACCAGCGCCTCATAAGGCTCCGGACGCGTCGAGAAGCTGCGCAGAAAGTCCGGGCTGATCGTGCCGGCTTCCATCAGCGCCTGTTCGACGCGCTCCTTGCCGTGCGCCGCCTCCGCGCGCGCCTGGCTTTCGTGCAGGCGGCGGTTCAGGTCGTCGTTGGTGGAAGGCCGCTGGTTCTCGATTTCACGCTGCCGCTCGGCCGCCGCGTCATAGGCTGCGAGGTCCATGCCCTCGACCGCCGCCTGCTTGGCCTCCCGCACGCGGTCAAGTTCGACCTGCCAGCGCGCGGCTTCCTGTTCCCGCGCCGCCCGCTGCGCGACCGCGCTGGCGCGCTCGAGAGCCTCGAACCGCTGATCGCGCGCCCTCACCTCGTCCCGCAGAATTTTCACCTGTGTGCGCGGGCTTTCGAGATACCGCTCGGCATCCATCCAGCCGGCCGGCGCCTTGGTATACTCCGCCTCGGGCTTCCAGCCGTACTTGCGCGCCTCGGTCTCCGCCGCGCCGATCCGCGCCAACTCCTCCGCCGAAGGCTCGGAAGGCGCCTCGATCTCCGGCTCGATCTCCGGGATGTCGTCTTCGATGTCGCTCATGCAAGCACCGCCACGATGTCGCGATCCTTGATGATCCGGTATTCCTCGCCCGCGTCGTCCTTCGCGAACACGCCAGCGTGCTGCGCGAAAATCACGCGGTCCCCGACCCCGGGCTTGGGCTCCCCGGACGGCCAGTCATCGAAGGCGAAGGCCATCGGCGAGACGTGCGTGATGATCCCGCGCGTCGCCATGTGCTTGCCACGGTCGCGGGCATCGTCCGTCAGGATCAGACCGCCCTTGGTCTTCTCCTCGACCGGCTCTTGCCGCACCGCGATATTGTACTCCATCATTCGCAACGCCATCATTCATCGTCCTTCTTGAGGTAGGTCAAAACGCCCGCTTCGAGGTCGTTCTCGAAAAGGTCGCGGTAGAGCGCCATCTCGCGATGAAGCGCGATCCTCTCGGCGTCAGAAACCGGGTGGCCCTCCCACCACGCCTGCAGCGCCGCCGCCTTGCATTGCTCCAGGTACAGGCCCAAGGCCGCCCGGAATGCCTTGCTGACCGGGTGCTCCCGCCATTCCGAAAGCGCCTCGCCCGAGATTTGCGAGTAGTCCATCGCGTACCACCATCAGATTTGCCTGCAGGGACTGAAGTTGTGCCATCTGGTCCTGAAGGCCGAGCATCGCTGTTTCGGCCTCGGTCGCCTCGGCCTCGGCTACGGCCTTGATCGTGTCCGCTCGGGTCTTTTCGACCTGGGCAATCTTGACCTGAATGTCCGCGACCTTGACCACCATGTCGGCCTTGGCCATCTCGATCTGCATCGCCTGCATCTGCTGCTGCATCGGGTCGGGCTGCGGGAGAAGTTCCTCAACGTCCGGGATCGACGCGGCCTCGAGGATGCGCTTGCTCGCCGCCTGCGGGTTGACCTGGCCAGCCTCGGCCATCTCGCGCAGGAGGCTGGCCTTGCCCATCTGCTGCATCTTCGTGACCGCTGTCGGATCGGCCACCGGCAGGATGTCCATATCATCCATGTTGTAGTCGGCGCGCGGGTCAACGCCCTGCAGGTCGTGATAGGTGGCGTATTCCTCGGGCGTGACGATCTGCTGGCTCAGCCGCGCGACCAGCCGGTACTCATGCCGCAGCGCGCGGAAGATGCGCTTGAACGCCGCCGTGAACTGCGCCATCCCCTGCTCGACGAGCATCTGCATCGTGCCGACCGGCATGTTCTTCGCGCCAAGCTCGCCGGTGATCACGTCCTTGATGGACGACACCTCCTTGCCGGCGTCGATCAGCAGGCCGAGAAGCTGGAACATGTTCGCGTCGGCGGCCGGGAACGTCATCGGAACGATGCTGTCCTTGATGGCCGCGCCGCTCATGTTGAGCATCTTCCATTCGCCGGGCTTGAATTGCTGCGACCCGCCTTTGATCCTGAACTCGGACCCGAGGAACCCGCCGCCGCGCGCCGCCATGTGCGAACTGTCGATCATCAGGTTCAGGATCGTGTTGATCGCCTCGCTGATGTCCCCCAGCAGCAGCCCGAGGCCGGTTCCGTGCCATCCGCCATCAAGCGACGGCATGAACTTGTACGCCACGAAATAGGTGCCGCGCTTGATGCTGAGAATCTTGCCGGTCGGCGCCTGCATCATCTGGATGCCCTGCGGGCCGATGATGGGAACGTCCTGCATCTCCTGCGTGATGTCGTCCTCGCCGAAGTCCGCGACGATGCGCGCGACCTTGTGCGATGTCTTGTGGATGGTGACGATATACGGCTCCTCGTAGCCGTCCCCGTCCAGATCAAGCAGCCGGTGCTGCTCGAGGAAATCCTGAACCTCGGCCTTGTCCTCGCTCGTCGCCTCGACATAGTCGATGTCGCGCCAGTCGCCCGACTTGCGGCGTTCCATGATCTCGCGCGGGTAGAGCGGCAATTCCTCGGTCAGACGCGGGGCGTCGAACAGCGAGCGCACTTTCTCGTTGACGATCAGCGCGCCCGGCGAGACCAGCCGGCAGCGCAGACGCTTGCGCGCATGGTCGATCCACCATTTGCGGTACATCGTTCCGACGAGCGGCAGTTGCACGAGAAGATCGTCGGTGGTCTCCTCCCACTCCTCAACCCGGCTGGTGAGCATGTAGCTCATGTGCGAGCCGACGCGCTCGGCCCGCGCCGCCTTGATGCCTTGAGGATCCTTGCCCTTAACCTCGCACTTGACGACGTCCGCGCCGGGGATGATCGCCGGGTATGCCTTCGCGTTGAATTGCAGGCAGGCCGTCGTTACCAGCGGATACCGGGCGTTGCTGCTGCCCTTCCACGGGTAGCTCTTTTCCGCCTTGACCAAGTTCGCGAGGTCCATCCCGCACTTCATGCGCTCCAGCCATGAGGCCATCGAGCGGCGGTCAATGTCGTAGTCCGTCGCCACGTCCTCGCCGATCTCCGCGAGGCGCGCCTCGTCCAGATGGTCCGCGATGTTCGGCATCTGCGTAAGGCTGGTGAGGACCGCCATCGGCGCCTCGGGCGCATCCGTCATCACCTGATCGTCCATCAGTACCCCGTCACAGATGATCGCCCGCGCGGGCTGTCGTCGCGCCACTCGTCGTAGTCGTCGGCGCGCTTGCCCACCGGGTAGGCGAATGTCAGCGCCAGCGCGTCGGCCTTGTCGGGCGAGGGAAGGCCACGCTTGCGCATGTCCTCCTTCTTCTCGAGGAGGATCGCGTTGTTCGCGTCGAACTTGTACTGAACGGCGGTCATCTGCGCCTCGAGCTGGATGTCGATCGGGATCGACACCGAGCCTTGCGCCAGCCAGTCGCGCATCCTGGCCCACATCTCGGCGCGCTTGTTGGCCGTCTTGACGCTGGCCGTCCCGTCGCTGCGCCGCGCGCTGTCGACCGCGATGATGTTGCGCCCAAGCTGGCGCAGACGATCAACCACGCCCGCGCCGATGCCGCCGGCGTCAACGAACACCGCGTCGGGACCGAGCCTGTCCATCTCCATCGCGACCCGCGCGGCAACCTCCATCGTGTCGAGGTTGCGATATGTCATCCACGGCTCAGCCCGCGCATTGCGCCCGCGCCTGATCGCTATGACGGTCTCGTCCATGCCGAACCGCGCCACGTCGACGCCCATGATCATCTCGTCATTCACGTAGAACGGCACGTCCTCGCCCATGGCCCGCTCAACAAGACCGGCTGGGATGAACTGCGCGTCGCCGACCTGCTCGTAGTCGCCGAGCCACGTGTGTCGGTAGCGGTCCGGGTCGCCCGCCTCGTCGTGCCGGCGCTCCGCGTCGAGCGTCGCCGGGAACCATGGATTGTCGTAATAGTTCGCGCGGACGACAATCGACCCCTCCGGCGGAGAAGCGCGGAGGAACCTGTCAATCGGGTCGGTTCGGAAGCGCGGGTTCCACGATGCCCATATCTCCGACCCTTCCTTGCGGATGGTCGGGCGCAGCAAGTCAAGGCTGCGCTGGGAGACTGATTGCGCCTCCTCGATCCATGCCACGTCGATGCCTTCGAGCGACTTGATGCTCTCGGCCGTGTGGTCCACCATGCCTTGAAAGATGATCAGGCCGCCGCCGGGCGTCTTGATCTGGTCGGTCTGTACCTCGAACATCCGGCCGACGCCAAGCGCGTCGATCTTGTCCTCGATCAACCGCTTCGCGCTCTCCTTGAGCGACTTCTGAACTTCGCGGACACACACCGCGCGCGTGCCTGGGTGCAGGACCGAATGCTCGATCAGCAGTTCGGCGCAGAAATGCGATTTGCCCGATCCGCGTCCGCCGAAGATGCCCTTGTAGCGGCTTGGCTTGAGGAGCGGCTCGAAGCAACGGGCCGTCCTGATCTCAAGCGTTTGGGTCAACGATCACGCGGCGGATAACGTCGATCGGGATAGCGCCGCCATTGGGGCCGGCATGCTCAATCGACGACAGATCGGGCAGCACCTTTTTCAGCAGCGCAATGCCGGCTGTCACCTGTGATGCGCCCATTTCCCTTTTGCCTTCAACGTGCTCAATCAGCGCATTGAGGATGTTGCTGTTCTGGATTTTAACCCGGTGCTGGTCCGACATGCGGAAACCAGCCGTGCGACCACGCCCTGCCATCGATAATCACCATCGCCTTATTCGTGAGAACGCCACGTCCAGCACCACGCTATCCAGCCATTCGAGAGCGGCGGAGGCGGCGGCGTCCATGCCGGCTATGTCGGTGGAGCGGCCATCCCGTTGGGCGCCTCGCGCCTCATCCAGTACCGCGCGGTATGTGCGCATCGGTGCGCCATGGTGGCGCATGGTGACGCTGCGGACTGGCGGGATGGATCCCATAGCGGCCTCCGAACGCAAAAAGCCCGCGCGCGGCGGGCTTCGGGCGGTCTTTTCGACCGTATCAACAAGCTAGCATCCTCGATGGGGGAAAGTCAAGCCGCGCGGAACTTCGCCGCGCTGGCGCCACCATCATCACGCTTGCCCCATCCGATATGGACCAGTTTTTCGCCGACAACGATGGTGAACTTGATGACGACGAAGCCGCCATCCGCGCCGCATTGTCTCGCGGCGATGATTGGATCGTCGGCGGAGGCGCGGCCGAGGCCTTCATCATTCGGCGCGCGTGACCAATGACCATCCATCCCAAGACCATCCGGCGCCGGCTCGAAAGGGCCGGCTATGTCTCTGTGATCGTCGCTGGCAAGCCGGGATGGGTTCCCGCCGCCTATGCCGCGCGCATCAAGGCGCAGATCGAAATGCACCGCGAGGACGTGGCCGCGCTTGAGGCGGAACCGGCGCGGCCGGTCGGGCGTCCGCCGAAGCCGGCCGACGGTTAGGATGCCACACGGCGAGAGAAGGCCGAAACAGCAATAATCATGTATCGACCAAAACGCCAATTTCGGCGCGCTGTTCGCAAAAACAGCAGGATTTTCATATACATAACTAGGTCGACAACTTTGGCAGCCAAGCGACCGACAGCTAGGCGCCCGCTTCAGCCATAGACAGGCACGCCATAGACCGCTGCGGCGGCGTTGAGGCCCGCCGCTAGGTTCAGGTATTCTTGCGCGTTGTCCCGGACCGCGCCGAGCTTCTCGTCATAGACAGCCACGCGCCTGACCGCCGCATAGGCAGCGGGACCAGCCTTGTTCAGGATGGCGTGCATCCGCTCCTTGGCGCGAATGATGCGTTCGGCCTGTTCGCCGGTCTCGTGCGACTTGCCGCCGGCGCGCGGCACGCAACTGTCTGTCCCCGCCGATGGGTGTCCCCAGACGGCCTCGTGATCGGCCTCGAAACGAACACCGGCTTCGGCTTGCTGGCGAGAGATAATCCCCCGGCTTTGAAGCAAGTCGAGCCTGGTGTTATGAACCCGAACGTATGGCCGCCGGTCGCCTTTGTGCTGTTCCCGCCGCTCGTATTCCGCGTGCTGGCGGGCGTATGTGCTCGGGCCAGTGATGGGGTCGCTTGGCTGTGCCGATGATTCTGGCGCGGGCCTGTGCGCCTTGTCGCGGCGTTTCTCGCCCTTGGTCCTTGCCTTGGTCATTGGGCGCGCCTTCATCTCCACCCCCGCGCCGAGACCCGAACAAGTGATGTGTCTTCGCTGGGGTCATTGAGCCGCCGCGCCAATCGACCCGCGATGGTGCGCAGTCGGTCGGATTGGGCGTACAGCTTTTCCTCGCGGAGCCAGTTCATAACGTCTGCGATGTCGTCTATCGCGGCGCCGACGTCGCCTTCGAACCCCTTTATCCGCTGCGGGAGGCCGTGGTATTCGGCATATGCCGCGCCGTTCCACCACGGCATATCGGTGTAGTTCTGTACCGCATTAATCAGCTCCTGCGGTAAGTCGCGCGCGCTCATTCGCCAGCCGCCCGGCCGATCGTGACCGTCGAGCCGGCCGGCGCCGCGTCAATCTGGGATTGGATGCTCATTCTATGCCTCCATCAATGCTGGGCCAGTCGGTGAAAGGGCCGCGCCGGAACGGCTCGCTGCGGCCAAGGGCGTCGGTGCCGCGCACATCGAGCGCAAGGATCGCCTCGGCCAGATGCTCGGCCATGCCGGCGTAGCTCCATCCCATGCGTGCGCACTCGGCGCGGATCGTATCAGCGGCGCGTTGCAGATCGGTTGTCATTGGGCGATCCTTTCACGGGACATGACGGTTTCAGCGAGGGCGATGTACCGCTCGGCGCCCGGCTCGGCCTTGGCGGCGAGGGTGGCCTCGCGGCATAGCTCGGGCGCATTCGACAGGCATTGCAGGAGGAGCAGGATCGTGGCGGCGGTCATGGTCAGCACCAGATCAGCCGTTTGCCGTTCTCGGCGTTCCTGGTCAGCACAGCGATGCTGTTCGCCCGCCATGTCGCCAGCCATTCAGGGCTCTGCCCCTGTGGTGCGCCGATCACACGGGCGCGCAGCCGTTCCCAATGTGCGGCGGGGTCCATCAGAAACTCCGCTTCAAGAAGTTGCCGGCGGGCGCTCCATACGAGCGGGCGGGCGGCGGTCATTGGGCGACCCTCAGGACGCCTTCCTTGTTCATGGCGAGAATGAGCCGGGATTGCGGGTCGTCCGGCGCTTCATCGGCATCGGCGATGGACTGCGCCGAGTAGCCGCGCGGGCGAGACGGGACTGGCGATGGCAGCGAGCCGTCCGGGCGCCGAGCCTGACCCAAGACGCATGTCGATAGGCCAAGCCGCTGGCGGCGCGTGCGGATGGCCGTGGGCGAGCGGCCCGGCAG
>ERZ650311.227-NODE-227-length-39039-cov-10.923994_pt1 | contig 39039 bp, 67 predicted proteins | sample MGYA00376247_ERZ650311 | MGnify/ENA primary metagenome ERZ650311 (study PRJEB26733, sample SAMN07839324) | wastewater metagenome | biome: small river; feature: stream; material: water | place: USA: North Carolina | collected 2016-07-28 ...
CGCCGACTCCGCCGCCGACCTCGCCGCCTCGTCTAACGGATTTTTTAACCACTCAAGTACTTGTCTAATTGCGGCGCGCACTTGCTCTGCATAAGGTTCTTTGTTAGCTTCCAGTAGCTTCAAATTGTCCTGATTTCGAAGGATTGCAAGCTGATGTCGAACCCCGGAAACGTCAGCGCCGACCGGAATGACGTTAAGAAAATCAACTGCGAACTGTTCGGCTTCGCCTTTGGGCAAGCCCTCAAATATTCTGTCTTCAAGTCGTGCCAGCCACTCCGGCAAACCCAGCTCAATCGGATAGCGCCCATGCTCGTAATTTTCCAGTGTGCAGCCGACAGCACAGCCCTTTATCACGCCTGAGCCATCGGCGCAATAGCCCACGCCTTGAGTCAAATGCTCAAGCCTGCGATGCTCCATCATCCGATCAACATACTTTTTCTTTATTGCTGGATCGCCATGAAACGCACGTAATGTTTCGGCACTCATTGTTTGTCCTCCATTTCTTCTTCAATTTCTGCCGTCGCCTCCCGATAGGCAATCGGGAAATAATGACTCCAGGTTGCTAACCACAATTGGCTAACAGCGGCCTCATCCGTTAACGCACACCTATCCCGCATCAGGTCACAGATCTTTTGCAAGTCTTTGCGGTCCATCTCTTGAACAATTTCGGCAAAGTTGTCTGCTTGCAGGGGGTCATACTCCGGCAGTGTCATCAGCTCTTTTGCGCGCTTTTCGATGCGCTCCGGGTCAATTTCGTTGCTATAGCGGGGTAGGGCGCTCATGGCATCACCTCGACTTTTACCTTGCACTCCATTGGATAAACCCTTTGCTCTGCGTCTAAAGCGGCCTCGGTGGTTGATGCAAAGATGCCCTCGTACTCTTGCTCGCCGCCCCATGTCTTGACGTGCACTCGGCACTTAAGCATCTCGGGGTTGTAGTCGTTAGCTGCCGGCATGTCGTGCTGAATGGTTGAGATGTTCATGTCTGCACCTCCCAGCCATCGGGGCGTTGCTCGATGTCGTTGGCAGCATCTAGGCAGACGCGTGCAAGCTCTAAAAGCTCGGGCTCCGTGAAATTGACGATAGATTGACCATCGACAATCAACACTGCACTTCCGCTCAAACCGCCGCGACGAATAAAACAAACCCTGTCCTCAAAATCGCCGAAGCGCTTTTGATTGCTCCACAACTCCTCTAGCCTGCCGTTACGCGGCTCATGCGTAAAAGTCATTTCGCGGTCCTTTCACACACGGCAAGCGCTTGCTTAACGTCAGCAGCATTCGCTAGCAGTACCATGCAGCAAGTGGAAGCGATAAGGAAAGCAATCCAAAGCCGACGCTCTTTTTTGGGGGTGGGCTTGTGGCTCATGATTGCTCACCATTGGCTTTGGCAATGGCGGCTTGGGCTTGCTCAAGCTCCTCTGGATAGTTGTCATTCCAGTTTTGCTTGTAGGCTTTACCGAGCATTACTTCTAGAGCTGAGTAAAGATCAGGTGCCGCCTTGATTAGGTGGGCGTTTGCTTCCTTTATATGGATTTGACACGCAATGACATCTGTTTTTGCAAGTAAATCCAAAGAACCGTTTCGATTCTCTAGATACTTCCATGGTCCGGGTGTATGTTTAACCTCGCTCATAGCCGCACCCACTGAATCAGGCCAGCAGCCACTATTACCACCAACCCCAGAATCACGTATGCCTTTGCCTCTATGTCCAGCCTTCTCAGCTCTTTGTCGTAGTCCGTTGTGCTCATGGTCAGCTCCTTGGTTGCTTGCGATGGGTGAACTATACCACAGGTATATCAAATAAAAATACCTAAGGTAAATATTTTTAAAAATATTAAAAACAACATCAGAAATTTTCTATGTGGAAACTGTGGTATACGCGCGAGCAACAAAAAACCCGCCGAAGCGGGTGGAGGGGGTGGTGTTAGTATTTGCGTGTGCAAGTTTAGAGCGAGAGGGGCTCACACCCCTCTCTTCTCAAGGTCTCAGGACTAATGCAAGGATGAAAGCCAGGATGTATAAAACCACCTTAGCTACATCAACATTAATCTTCACCGAAACGGAACTTTTCATGGGGTTAATTCCAAAAAAGTCCTGTGCGCACAGGACGTTAATCCTGCTTAAACTTGTATAGCGCTTTTGCTAGCGCTTTTGCTAGCGCTTGCCCGGGGTTACCTAGGATGGCCCCGAGCTTTTCGCTTGGTGGCAGTTGGTAGCTGGTGGGATGTAATCCCCCTCAATCAACTGCCACCGCACCGCGACTGTCAAGGTCGCGCCCCAGCGTAGACGCGCTGAGGGAATCCTTTTTATCTACAAACCGTATTACCGTAGCTGTTGACGTAACACGATTGCTGTTGATATGGATTGGGTTGGTTGTATGGGTTCACCGTGCCTTGCTGGCCGGTGTAGGGGTTGGTGTTCCCCTGAGTGCTGTAGTTGTTGTAGGGATTGCCATCGGGTGCGCTGCGGTAATGCGGCTGCACGTAAGTGCCGTCTTGGCGGTAGTGGCCGTGGACATAGGTATCGGCAAAGGTGCTGGTAGCGCATAGAGCCAGGAAGAGTGCGAGGGCTTTCATTTTTTCCTTTCTTGTAAACTTAAAGTGTCGCCAGTGGAAAAGAAGTTGCGGAGGAACCTCGTCAGCTCCTCCGCCGCTTACTTAAAGCAAGAAGGTAGAAAGCCAAGCAACAATCGAAGAGCTAACCTCGATTGCCAACTTGAATTTTTTACCGACTTGCAACGTCAGCTTCAACATAGGCAAACCTTCTGTTTTCGCTGGCGAGCGCTCGCCAATAGTTAATGATTGGCTTGCGGTAGTTACGGTGTCTCTATGGAAGTGATCCTCATAGAGCCGCCTTGGCTACCTACGGTGATGTGGCCACTATCACCGGGGATTGACCTTGGGAGGGTCATGTGATGATCTTCCCAAGGTTCCCAATCTCAAATGTTCTCTCTTCACTTCACTAAGTAATAAGTTATCAAAGAAGAGGCGAGACATGCGCCCCGCCTCTTATCTCTAAACCAGCAAGACAAGCAACAAAAGCAGCAGTTCGGTCAAGACCTTAATTTCTGCTTTAAACTTGCCATGCTGGACTGCAAAACGTGCAGACATGGATTTCTCCAAATATGCAGTCACAGCAGGCCTGCGTGACCACTTTCGAAGGGTGGCCTCGCTTTAGCAGCTACGATATTTTTGGGGTGTAACCTCGCCAATATCTTGACTGCTTAACGGCGGATTTGCGAGCCGCCGGGGATTAACTCAAGCTTGTCCATGTAATGGTCGAGCTTGAGTTCCCAATCCCGCGCCATCCCGACAGCAAACGCGCGTTTGGATAGCTTCATATGGGTCTCCAAGTGGCAGCATCATGGCCTGCTGGCGTGGCCTTAAGCAACAGAACTAATGCCCTATATGTTCAGATTTTTTAGGGATTGCTTGGTGCTTCTCCAGATGCCTCGTTTCTCATAGCATCTTTCCCACCCGGCTGCGCCATAGTCGAAAGGTATCGAACCGCAAGAATCTTCACCGTACTTAAAGTCATAACCTTGTGCTGACATACATGTTGCAAGTACGTCTGAATAACCTTGCAATTTGCATTTAGCAATCTCTGCTTCAATGTCTCCCCCTGAGCATCCAGTTAATACCATAGCCGTCACAATCGCTTGCCAGATAAAACTTTTCATGCGTCATCTTTTCCTATATTTGCGGTGCTCCACCATGGTGCCAATGATGACGATAGGAGACCTGTCTGATCGCATCGTCGGATAGTCGCTGTTAAGCGGTACAAGCTCAAAGACTTCGCGCCCGCTTTCGTCGATAGATCGAGGCCGGTACTTTTTAAAAGTAGCCTCTTCCTCCCCATTTTTAGCGACCACAAAGTCTCCTGGTCTCGGGTAAATTTCAGGGTCAATAATCACCCTGTCACCGGCTTTAAATTCTGGTTGCATTGAGTCTCCCTTTATTTCTAAGGCAAATGCGTTTGTTGATAAGGCTAGATCGGTTAGCAGCCAATCGGCAAATTCTTCTTTTTCTTGCGTCATAACCATTTTTGTCCATGTTCCGGCCTGCACATAACTGACCAACGGGACTTTGATCGTCCCTATCTCGGCGTCTTTAAAATTGCTTTTAAAAATTGGGGTCGGCTTATCAAACCAGCCTGGTAGTTTGAGTTTGGTTTCGATGTTTCGGACGCTGGCATCGCCTATGGCCTTGACCCCTCGAAGCCAATTGTTGACCATAGTTGATGGCCTCCCTATGGCACGCGCGAATTTAGCCTGACTCCCTGCAAAAAGGGCATCAATTAGCTGCTGGATAAGTTCGGATCTTTCCATGTGTGAATATTAACCACAGGTCTATATCCCCGGGGTATATACAGTACATATACCTGTGGTATAGTCATGCCCCATGGAAATTAAAAAGTACTTGAAGGTCAGAGGAAACCAATCGGCGCTAGCTCTAGCCCTGGGTGAGTCCCCTGCCTTTGTAAACAAAATCGCAAAAGGGGAAAAGCAAGTCCCCCTCGAATGGTGCGCCAAGATAGAGGTTGCCACCAAGGGGCAAGTCACACGCCGCGACCTGCGCCCCAAAGATTGGCAAATACATTGGCCAGAATTGGCGCATAAAGCGTCACAAGCTAAGGTCAGATAAGTCATGACCGAAGTTTCCCTCAGTCACGCCGAAAGGTCACGCAAGGCTTACAGCAAGGTCTTGCAGCGCATGCAAGAGCCTGGAATGGGCGTTGCATTGGCTGCAAGCCTGGGGGTTTCTGAGAGCACGGTAAGCCGCATCAAGAGCGAAAAGCTGGAAGACGCCCTGAACTTTGTGTATGCGCTGGGCTACAAGGTTGTGGATCAGGCGATGACATGCGTGCCGCAAGCTGAGTTGGACATGCTGCAAGGTTTTTATGCGCGGGCACATCAAAACAAACTGTATTGGGATGGCGAATGAGCGCACAACTCAAAGCCCGTCTGCAATTGCTATGCGTTTGCGTCCCGAATGTCCAATCCGATTGGCATCACACCCGTACCGTAGCCTACAAGCGTGCGGTTGATGACGCGCACAAAACGCTCAAAAAGCGCAGCCCCGCCGAACAGGAATTGCGCAGTCGCATTGCCGCCATTGAGGATTTTTGGAAGGGAGCATTGTGACTAAACCACAAACAGACGGCGATTTCTTGCGCTATCTAGCTACCAGCGTCGACTACACCCACAAGAACTATGGGGCAACCGTCACCAATAAGCGAATGAAGCGATTACTGCTCATTGCTGCGCGACTGGACAAGTGGGACAAGATTGAACAGATTGGCAAGACGCATGGGGGCAGCGCCCAATGAAGACCATGCGCATTAAGAACTGGGCGAAGTTCCAGCATTTCAAAGACCGAAAACCGCCTTGGGTGAAGCTTTACCGCGACCTCCTGGACGACAAGGAATGGCACCGTCTTGACTCAAAGGCGGCGAAAACATTGATCATGCTTTGGTTGGTGGCGAGCGAGAATAACGGTGATCTCCCTGATAGAGAGACACTAGCCTTCAGACTCAGAACCACCGAAACAGAAGTCAGTTCAACGATTTCCAAGTTGTCTCATTGGCTGGAACAGTCTGATATCACGGTGATATCACGAGGATATCAAGATGATGGTCTAGAGACAGAGACAGAGACAGAGGAAGAGACAGAATATGAAACTTCTAACGAAGTTTCTAGTCCGCAGCCAAGTCTGCCGGACTGTCCTCACGCCGAAATTCTGAAACTATGGGGAAAACATTTCCCGCATTTGACGCAGCCTCGGGTATGGGAAGGCAACAGGAGAAACCTTCTCAAGGCCCGATGGATACAGGCTTCGCGCAAATCCGATTACTCGCCTGACGGCTATGAAACCGTCGAAACTGGCTTGCGATGGTGGGATGATTTTTTTGGCTACATCATCCGAGAAACCAAGCTTGGCAATGGTTTTGATTCGCCCGGAAGAAGCTGGAGGCCTGATTTGCCATGGATTTGCAAAGCCGAAAACTTCGCAAAAATCGTTGAGGGGAAATACGACCTATGACATTCGGACGTTCAAAACCCAAGGCCTTGGAGTCGTCTTTTTCGCGCTATTGCGTTGCAAACGGTTGCCCGTTGCCAGGTGCGATATCGAACGACGGATCTCGGTTTTACTGCGCGTGCCACCACGCAGCAAAACCCAACACTTGGCCGTTGGTGACCGAGAGATTGCGCGAAAACGAGCAAATCAGGCTGGCAATCATTGAGGTTTGCGGCATCAGCGATGCGGATTGGTGGAAGGGCGAGTGGGAATTGATGCATCGCTACTTCGATGACGAGCCAAGGCTACAACCATCGCTTGCTGAGCGGGAGCGTAAGGCCTGGTACGACTACCGATTGCGTGACACGTTGATGTTTAGGTGTGGCGTCATTTCTCGCGAACCTAAGCCGCGTGAAGTTGTGAATCAACGCAAGCAGCGCCAAGCCTTTGCGCCGAACGCTAGCGATTTCTTGGAGGCTGCCTGATGGAAACAGCATTCACATGGCTCTTATGGGCGCTTGTCGCGTGGTTCAGCTTGCCAGTGATTGCGCTTGTGGCTTGCGGCATCTTCATGGCGCTGTGTCACATCGTGATTTGGGGTTGTGATTTAGTGACGTGGGCTAAGAGGACGGGGAAGTAGTGGATGGAGCAATAACGACCTTGGTTTTAATGGCGGCAACTTATTTGATGCTGTTAGTCGTGGGAATTTTTGCATGGCGTTGCTTTCGGGAGTGCTTTAAAAAATGACCTGCTATGCCTGCGACCAAGCCGCGATCAAGCCCAACTGCGGCAGCTATGACTTTAGTTGCGTCCAATGCTGTGCGCGCCTGGTCAAGCACGCAAGGCCCTGCAAAGACTTGCAGGAGGGCCATCTTGCTGCGATTGCTCGCAATCCGCTGGCGCCTACGAGGCAAGAGATTTTGGATGTTTTAAAGGAGATGGGGTGAGTATTAATCAGGGAGTCAGATGTGTTACTTGTAAAAAATGCTGGGCATTATTTTTAATTTGTACGCATTGCGAAAGGGAAGAAAAAATGAGCGAGAGAAAACCGCATAAACATGCTGAGGTGATTAAGGCCTGGGCGGATGGAGCGACGATTCAATATTTCACTGCAGGCGATGGATGGGTTGATTTGACGGCACCAATTCCGGGCTGGCTAGACCATGTTGGATACCGCATCAAACCGGAGCCTAAGGAGGATGTGCATATCGGTGCGCATGTTTTTAATGATGGGTATCGCATCGGGTTGCAGCGCCACTTTGATAGCAATGTCGTATTCATCTTCTGCGGTGAAACAGGCAAGATTAAAGGCGCCCAGGTGATCGCATGAGTGAGCTTGTTGAACATCCTAATGCGCATGTCTTAAGGTGGATTGCTAGTGGCCATGATGTGGAGTGCAGGTTGTTTGGTGCCAGAACTTGGTGCAATTTGACCCAAGAGCATTCACTTCAAATGCTTTCTTCGCGCTCAATTCAATTTCGCATCAAGCCTAAACCAGTTCAGCCTCAGCCACGCCTTGTAAAAAGATTTGGCCTCATAGGTTTAGATAAATTGGTCTCGCAAGATCCTGAATGGCCATATGCGCTGATCCCATACAAATCTGGTGCGCGGTTGATAAGTACGCCTTATCTAGAGGTGACAGTTGAAAACGGGCAGCTGGTTAAGGCCGAGGTGGTCGCATGAGCGGTAGCCATGAGTATGTCGATGGGGCGATCCAGCTCACGATGCCATGGCCACCAATAGAGCTGCACCCCAATTCACGGCCACACTGGGCCGTGAAGAGCAAGAAGACCAAGCAGTACCGCGAAACCTGCGCATGGCAAGCAATAGAGCAGGGAGCCACGCAATGGCCTCATGACGGCCCTATCAGCTTTCACCTTGTCTTCTACCCACCTAACAGGCGCCTGCGTGATGACGATGGGCTTATTGCAGCATTTAAAGCTGGACGTGATGGTATCGCTGATGCTCTCAAGGTCGATGACCATAGATTTAAGACGACTTTTGAGGTAGCTCCAAGTATTGGGGGGATGGTCAAGGTTTTTATCAAGGAGGGGCAATGAATAGCAATCAGTTTACCGAGCAAGTCAACCTGGGGAGGCCGCTTGGATATGACAAGCATGGTCCAAAGTGGCTTCAATCATCAGGGAATTTAGAAAAGATTGCATCTGCACTTCAGCCGAAAGCATAGATGGAATCGGACTATTTCACGACTCCCTTGCCGCTTACCTATGGAGATTCGGAGGGGGACAACATTGACGCCCTAAAAATTGCTTTAAGAGAGCTTGAGGCCCTGAAATCTGAGAGCTTTAATTACTGCCTATCCATACATGAGGCTTGTGATTTGAGTTTCGGTTTTTATAGCAGCGGCTATAGGTTTACCTTACAGGCGCAAGAGTTTCACTGGGCTAAAAAATATATTTTTTGCAAACATAAATCTTGAGCCGACCTCGTAACTATGGAGATCTAAATTTGAGACAACAGCGCATTGACTTTAACCATGTGCCACCAGAGCACAAAGCAATTGATGAGCGATTACGCAATTGGGGTCGATGGTGCAATTCTGAAAATCTATCCGGGCAAGCGCCAATGTGGAGATGGACTCAGCCTACAGCTAGGGCTAAAGATGATTGCAGTGTGGCTGGCGCCGTAGATGTCATTGATGCCAGAAAGATTCAGGACGCATACAAAAAAATGAACGGCAAGCACCGCGCTGTACTTGGCTGGTACTACGTCAAAAATACAAGGCCAGGTCTACTGTGCAAAAAGCTTGATGTGAGTATGCAGACGCTGGCAGATCTGCTCTATGCAGCTAGGCAGGAGATGATAGATAAAAAGGCTTGACAAAAGAAAATTCTATGGTAGAGTCATCGCCAACGACTCCGCAATAGCTTATATGTCGCCCATCCATTCGGAGGCGGCCCCGTCCGGTAAAGCTTGATAGCCCTCTAAGGAGGGCTTTTTTATTTAATGGCAAACAATCGTCTGTATATCCGCGTCAAAGGCACGAATGACGTGATGTTTATCGCTAAAGCCTTCGGAGCTTGGGATTTGCGGGTATCAGCCGATCAAATCAATCAATTTTTGTCAAGTCGCGGTTTTGATAGCGCTTGCAGTGGTGGACCCTCAGAATTTGAGCTAATCACCGAGGATGAGCTATCTGCTGATGATGTATTTTTTAAGCCCGCAGAGCCGCAATACGAGAGCTTTGCGGTGTTTTTTGACATGGCAATAGTTAGGCCAGGTGAAGACATGAGCCCCAAAGACTGGGCCGATTTTTTATCTCAGATACCGCCGCCATTTAGGTTTTGCTCTGCACAAGTTGAGGGACCGCATTTGTATGTCGGCAATTTACCCGCTTTACAGCAAGCCATTAAGTGGGATGATCGGCTACAAATTTTGCAGCTTTAAATGCCATTAGTTTTTGAAATCGAAAACCCCACCGACACGACAATCCAAGTGCCCAGGTATGCCGATGGCGTTTGGCCTCGCGGCACAGTCTTGTTTATTGAGCCTTTTGAGTTGTCTGCGGAGGAAATCTCGCGGCTTGAGGATTTTGGCTGTATTGTTACTTTGCAGCTTTAAAAGATGGGCACTAAGTCGCGCAATACGTGTTTGACCGAGCTTGTGCTTAAGGATGGCCTTTTAAGCTGCCCTAGGCATGGTTTGTATTACTGTAATGGTAACTAGTAGTAAATGACTGTAGGAAGACCCCCAGGCGGGAAAAAGTACGGCGGAAGAGCTAAAGGCACCGTCAATAAAGACACGCGCGAATTTAGAGAGACCGTCACGGCATTGCTGCAAAACAACGCAGAAAACGTGCAAATATGGCTAAGCCAGGTTGCTAATGGTCATGGCGAAGTAAAAGCCGACCCTGGGCGTGCACTTGATTTGATGGCTAAGCTTGCTGAGTACGCAGCACCTAAGCTTGCTAGGACTGAGCACACTGGGCTAGATGGTGGGCCAATGAAGCAAGAGCAGCGCATAGAGGTGCACATTGTCGATGCCCGCGAATGACAATACGAGTAGAGGTGCCGCGAAAGCTTAAGCCTTTACTCAAGCCTTGTCGGTATAAGGGCGCTTATGGTGGGCGCGGTGGGGCTAAGTCTCACTTCTTTGCTGAGCAGCTAATCATTCGGTGCTTCTCATCGCCCACGCGCGCAGTGTGTATACGTGAGGTGCAAAACAGCATCAGAGATTCGGTACGGCAACTACTGATCGACAAGATCGAGAAGTTTGGACTGCAAGATCAGTTTGATGTGTTAGAGGCTGAAATAAGGGGGCGTAATGGCTCCCTTATTACTTTCAGGGGCATGCAGTCGTATAACGCGGCAAACATCAAGTCTCTTGAGGGGTTTGATGTGGCGTGGGTTGAGGAGGCGCAGACGCTTAGCAAACACAGCCTTGAATTGCTTAGACCAACGATACGGAAAGAGGGCAGTGAGCTTTGGTTCAGTTGGAACCCACGGCACAAGACTGACCCTGTTGACGCTTTCTTTCGCAAGCGACCGCCGAATGATGCAATTTGCGTAGCGGTCAACTGGATGGATAACCCATGGTTTCCTGAGGTCTTGCGGCAAGAGATGCTGCACGACTTTGAGATAGATGAGGACAACGCTGAGCACGTTTGGAACGGCGCATACGGAGCATCACAGGGCGCAATCCTTGCTAAGTGGGTCAATCGCGCAGAGAGAGATGGCCGCATACATGATGGCATTGAGCCGGATTTGTTTGGGGCGCCGATCCAGGTGAGCTGTGATATTGGTTATAGAGATACAACGTCGTTCTGGTACTGGCAGCAAAAAATTGGTGGGTTCTCCCTGCTGACTTACGAGGGGGATATTTGTCAGGACGTTGATGATTGGATACCAAGAATAAAGGCGAAGCTCAATAGCTTGGGTCCTGTGAGGCTCGGGAAGATATGGCTCCCGCATGACGCAAAGGCACAAACTTTTCGCAGTAAACATACGGTCGTTGAGCAATTTTTAGAGGCTTTCGGCGCTGGAAAAATTGATGTTGTCCCTCAAAGCAAGAAGCAAGACCAGATTAACGCGGCACGCACGGTAATTGAACGATGCGAGTTTCACTCGACCAATTGCGAGGCGGGCTTAGATGGCCTAAGAGCTTGGGAGTTTGAGTACAACGAGGAGCTGCAAGTTTTGAGTCGAGCGCCATTGCATAACTGGGCGTCTCATCCATCTGATGCGTTTGCATACGGCTGCCAGGTAATGCTTGAGCAAATGCCAGCACCAAAAGAGCAAGACAAAGTGATTCGAGGAATAAGCGTAGGACAAACAAACGTCACGCTTAATGAGATGTGGGCCGAAGTCCCACGAGTAAACCACAGGATTTGATATGTACATATTTAGCTTTAGCGCCCAATCAAAGGCGCTAGGAATTTCCGTTACTAATACAGCTAGCGTTTCTGTAGCACTTCCCGGTAAGGGTGACACAGTGCGATTTGTCAATGAGGGGCCAAACATTGCGTTTGCGTCTATTGGCGACGGCACTCAGACGGCGACATTGCCGACTGGCACGGCAGCAGCTACATGCACGCCTATCCCTCCTGGCGATATCACGCTGACTATCCCGGCGGCTGATACAAAAAACATTTCGCTGATTTGTAGAGCTGGTCAAACAGCGGTAGTCACCATACAAGTCGGCGAAGGTCTGTAAACGTGGCAAAAGACAATAAGCCTAAGGCCAAAAAAGGCCCGAGCATTGTCCAGTATTGGCTTAACCAGATAGCGAGCTACGATCGCCAATTTGCATCGTGGGACCGTCGTTGTGGTGAGATCATCCGGCGCTACAAAAATGACGGGAAGAACAAACAGGATGCGATGGCCCGGTTTGATATCTTGTGGTCAAACGTGCAGACGCTAATCCCTGCAACCTTCTCGCGCTTGCCCCAGCCTGATGTATCGCGCAGGTTTGGCGATACTGATCCTGTGGCGCGTGTTGCTTCATTGTTGATTGAGCGTGGTCTGGATTACGAGATACAGAACTATCCTGACTATCGAGCAACGATGTCGCAGTGTGTGCTGGATAGGTTTTTGCCAGGGCGTGCCACTGCGTGGGTGCGCTATGAGCCGCATATCAGGGCCGTCCAAATGGACATGCCTGAGGAGGGGCTCCAGGTTACTGAGGATGTTGACGAGCCGGAGGAGGAGCTTGATTACGAGTGCGCCCCTCTTGATTACGTCAATTACAAAGACTTTGGTCACAGCATTGCCAGGACCTGGGAAGAGGTAACTGCTGTATGGCGTCGCGTGTACCTAACCCGAGAACAGTGCATAGATCGTTGGGGCGAAAAGCAGGGCGCAAAGATACCGCTTGACTCTTACCCGGACGACATCAAAAAGCAAGACGTTGAGCAGGACGAGACTTCGGCTAGGGCAATGGTTTACGAGATTTGGGATAAGGAAAAAAACCAGATCACATGGCTTTCCAAGTCTATGGGTGAGGTCATTGAGCAGCGTGATGATGACAATGGCTTCGAGAATTTTTTCCCTTGCCCTAAGCCGCTTTATGCAACGCTTACAAACGATTCGCTGATACCTACGCCTGACTTTATCTTGTATCAAGATCAGGCTAGGCAATTGGATGTGTTGGCAGCGCGGATTGAAGAGTTAATCAATGCGCTAAAAGTGCGCGGCGTATACAACGCGGAATTTCAGGAGCTTTCTCGGCTATTCACCGAGGGCGAAAACAACGCACTTATCCCTGTTAAAAATTGGGTTGCATTTGCTGAAAAGCAAGGCCTCAAAGGTGCAATTGAGATAGTAGACATCAAGCCGATTGCTGACGCATTGTTAGTGGCCTATCAAGCCATGGAGCAGGTGAAGCAACAGATCTATGACATCACAGGCATTGCCGACATCATCCGTGGTCAATCAGTAGCTAGTGAGACTGCGACCGCGCAGCAGATCAAGGGTCAATACGCATCTTTGCGTCTCAACTCCATGAAGCAACAGGTTGCATTGTTTGCTACTGAGCTGCTTCAGCTTAAGGCGCAAGTTATTTGCAAAAAGTTTGATGACAAAACCATCTTGCAAATCAGTGCAGCTGACCAGCTTACGCCAGAGGACCAGCAGGTTGTGCCACAAGCGCTTGAGATGTTGCGCAATGAGCCTTTGCGCTCATTCAGGATTGAAATTGCTGCTGACTCTCTTGTTGAGATGGACGAGCAGCAAGAGAAGCAGGACCGCATGGAGATGCTGGCGCAGGTCGGCGGCTATTTGGAGAAGGCTTTACCTGTCGTCCAGCAAGCGCCAGAGACTGCGCCTATGGTTGTTGAGATGCTCAAGTTTGGCATCACGGCATTTAAGGTTGGCAAAAGCATCGAAGGTGTCATTGACAAAACGCTAGACCAGATTAAGCAGCAGATTGCGCAGAAAGCACAGCAACCGCCACCTCCGAGCCCTGAGATGATGAAGATACAGGCCGACCAGCAGGCGAAGGCGCAAGAGCTGCAAGCCACGCAGCAAATGGAGCAGTTGCGATTGCAGGCGGAGCAACAAAGAGAGCAACAGCGCCTGCAATTTGAGGCACAGCTTGAGCAGCAACGACAAGCCACGGACATGCGTATTGCGCAAATGCAAGCTGCATTCGATCAGCAATTTCAACGCTGGAAGGCAGAACTAGAGGCCGCAACCAAGATCGAGGTTGCAGAAATTGGCGCACAAGCCAAGGTAAACGACGCGGCTACTAACGCCGCTGAACAAGAAGTAGCTAGTCAGCTGCGTTAAACATTTTTTCACCAGGAGTAAATATGGCTTATGCGAAAGAACTCGTAGGGGCAGGGCTGCCCTCTCAAACCGCTGCCGCAATCGGCGGTCAATACAACGCGGTGACTGCCGCAGGTAGCTCGCAATCAGATGCGGCTGCCCTGAATGCGTCTATGGCTGTTGTGGCCAGCGCAGACGGCGCCAAAGGCGTCATCTTGACTGGACAAGCGGGCGATGAGGTGTGGGTATTCAATAACTCCGCATCAACACTCAAGGTTTATCCGCCTACTGGAGCGGCTATTTCTGTGGCTGGGACTGGCCTAGGAAGTGCAAACGCTGCATTTAGTCACCTTACCTACAAGGCTGTTATTTACAAGTGCTTTACCAGCACGCAGTGGATTGCAGTAACCACCGCTTAAGCATGAGCGACGGCGGCAAGGGGGATAAGCGCAGACCTGGAGACGACAAAGCCTTTGATGAGGGCTACTCCAAGATTTTCGGCAATAGCAAGCCCAAACGTGGGCGCTATTTGTGGGACGCGACAACTCAAGAGTTTGTGCCATTTGAAGAGTTTGTGCGGCCTCAAGCTGGCCCCTACGTTATTGGCGACATACAGCCCCATCAATCAATGGTCACTGGCGAGATGGTGCAAAGCCGATCACGTCATCGCGAAATCTTGCGCGAGCACAACCTCATTGAGGTGGGCAACGAGACAAAGGCCCTTCTTGCACGCAATCAAAGACAGCTTCCTAGCGCCAGGGAAGACCTTATTCGCATCGTCAACCAAAAACTTTAAGGACACTACATGCCCGAAATAGAAAATGATCTACGTGATGCTTTAAATAGCGCTTTTGAACAACATTCTGAGTTGCAGTCAGCTGAAACAGCGGCTCCTGTTAGCCAAGAGCCAGCACCAGCAGAAACCAGCACGAGATCAAGAGACGATGCGGGTCGATTTACCAAGTCTGAAAAACAAGCAGAGGTTAAGTCTGATGCTGCTCCAGCAGTTCAGGCTGCGCCAGCGGCTCCAGAGGTTTCGGTGCGCAAGGCTCCTGACAGCTGGAAAAAGGAAATGTGGGACGCTTACGGCAAGCTTGATCCCACCGTTGCTGACTACATCCAAGAGCGCGAGCGTCAGTTTGCGAGCGGCGTTAGTACGTACAAGCAGGAGGCCGACAAGGCTAAAGAGATTTACGAAGCCATTGCCCCATTCCAGCAAGACTTACAGGCGCATAACCTGTCTGCATCAACATGGATTAGGCAGTTAGGTGGCGCGCATCAGATTTTGGTACGCGGCACACCAGAACAAAAGATTCAGGCATTCCAACACTTAGCCCAAAGCTATGGGGTGCCCATGCAAAACATCGCATCGGGTCAGGTTGACCCATTGATGCAATACCTATCGCCATTGCAGCAAAAGATAGCGCAGCTTGAGGGCAGCCTAACAGGCTTCCAGGAGCAACAGCGCAATCAAGAGCAGCAGGCGCTTAGCTCTGAAATCCAAAGGTTTGCCCAGGATCACGAGCATTTTGAGGCGGTCAAGGAACAAATGGCTGGATTACTTCAGGCAGGAGTTGCTAAAGACCTTAACGAGGCTTATTCAAAAGCCGTGCGATTGAACGACGATATTTTTGCAAGCGACCAACAGCGCAAGCAAGAGGATGCCGAAAAGCAGCGTCGTGACCAAGAAGCACAGCGAGTAGCAAAAGCCAAATCCAATGTCATATCCATCAAAGGGGCTACACCTACGAGTAGTGGACAAGGCAAGGGAAATAAGGATTTGCGTCCAACGTTATCTGCTGCATTCGACGAATACAGCAGTCCTGGGCGCATTTAGTCAATTTCATTTTTGAAGGATTAAGTCATGGCATTCCCAAATTCAGCCGTGACGGACATCATTGCCACCACTATTCAATCGCGTAGTGGCGATCTCGCAGATAACGTAACGAACAACAACGCTTTGTTGTCTCGTTTGCGTCGTCGCGGCAATGTGCGTACGTTCACTGGCGGTAATGTGATCTTTGAAGAGATCATGTACAACGACTCTACTACTGCTAACGTTAATTCGTATAGTGGTTATGAGCTTTTAAACATAGCACCTAACAGCCCCATCAGCGCTGCTCAGTTTGCGATTACGCAATACGCTGCTGCAATCACGATGTCGGGCCTGGAGATGCTGCAAAACAGCGGCAAAGAGCAGATCATTGATTTGCTTGATGGCCGTTTCCGCGTAGCAGAGGCTCAAATTGCCGACCGTATATCTAGTGACCTTTATCTAAATGGCACAGGTAACGCAGGCAAGAACATCACCGGCTTGGCTGCTGCTGTGCCCGACTCTCCGAGTTCTGGTACCTATGGTGGCATTCCTCGTAGCACTTGGAGTTTTTGGCAAAGCAAGGCTTTCAGCGGTGTCACCAATGGCGGAGCTGCTGTAAGTTCGGCAAACATCATCCAGTATATGAACCAATTAGCGGTTCAGCTGGTGCGTGGTTCTGATAAGCCCGATCTGCTGGTTGCAGATAACAACTTCTATACCTACTACCTGAATGCCCTGCAAGCAATTCAGCGCGTGACTTCTGACGGTGATGCCTCGGGCGTTGGCTCTGGCTTTGCTTCCCTGAAGTACTACGGCGCAGGTATTGCTGCTGATGTGGTGCTCGATGGTGGTATCTATACAGGCGGTGACACGGTTGGCTCATGGTCTGGCGCTTCCGCCAATCACATGTACTTCCTAAACACCAAGTACCTGTTCTTCCGCCCCCACGCAGATCGCAATTTTGTTGCTATCGGCGGCGAGCGTCAATCTGTCAACCAAGATGCCATCGTGAAATTGATCGGCTGGGCTGGTAACTTAACCTGCTCGGGCTCTCAATTCCAAGGTGTCCTGTTGTCGTAAGGAGTAAATAACATGGCTTATACGATTCAAGATCCCCAAGCAGGTTATTTGCCTATCAGCAATACAGACTCCGGTGTTACGACTGCGGGGGGTACCACCATCCCTACGCCTCCGTTGCAACTTGGTCAAGTTGTTCTTGCCACTGATCCCACCTATGGATCTGGCGAGTTCATTTTGCTGACGGGTAATACCAGTATTGCTGTTGGTAGTGTTGTTCAATATGACGGCACTACCTATCAGCCCACCATCCCCACGGCTGCGACCGTGAATAAATCAGGTATGCCTATGGCGGTCTCTATGGCCGCTAATACGTCCACCTCGACTTATTCCTGGTATCAGATCAGCGGAACAGCAGTCTGCAAAAAAGGCGCGGTCAAGTTCACGAACAAACAAGCGATTGGCTACGGCTCGACCGGCTTGGTTGTTAAGAACGCATCCGGCGTCCAAATATTGGGCTGCCGCACTGCTAACACCACGTCTGTGGCTTCGGCTACTACGACGATTACTGTGACTATGGACCGTCCCCACATGATGGGCCGCATCACGTAATCAATAAAAAACTGTTGCCAGTTAGGGCGCCCTTCGGGTCGCCCTTTTTTATTTCAAGAATGACAGAATCAATCTCCGTCGAATGCAATACGCCTGATGCGGTATTGCGGCACAACATCTCAACTAACTCGCAGTTGCCAATACCTTGGCTTAAGACTGTTCACGAGCATGATGGTCATGCTGTCATAGTTGGCTCAGGCCCAAGCCTGAAAGATACGCTTGATTCAATCAAGTGGCGTAAGTCTTTGGGGCAAAAGATATTTGCGCTTAATGGTGCTGCGAAGTTTTTGCAAGAGAACGGCGTAGAGGTTGATTATTTTGTGATGGTGGACGCGAGAGAAGAAAACAAACGCTTCCTCGGTTTCGCCAATCACTACTACATTGCATCGCAGTGTGCGCCTTCGGCGTTTGCTGATGTGCTGGATAAAACCACGCTATGGCACGCTGTCACGAACGGCATGGAAGATGCAATACCTGATGATCGTGACGTAACGTTTATCGGGGGTGGGACTACGGTCGGTCTTTCCGCGCTTTGCCTGGTGTATGCATTGGGCTATCGAAAGATGCATCTGTTTGGCTATGACTCTAGCCACAGGAATGCAGATGGACATGCATTTAACCAAAGCCTGAATGCTAACGACTCGTTATGCACGGTTGTGGTGGATGGAGTTGAATATCGCGCCTCTTGGGCCATGGCGAAACAGGCCGAGCTATTCCCCGAGTTGGCCAACGAACTTATAGACCGTGGTTGCGTCATCACGGTCGATGGTGATGGTCTTTTGCCAGCACTCGTAAGGCGACAGCAGCCAATACCTGAGCCCTTGCTTGAGGTTTGCACTGAGCAAGCCAAATATGAATACATGTGGGGCCTAGACCGATATCGGGAATTTGCTCCTGGCAAGCAATGCGCCATTTTGTTGCTAGCCGCTGCAAGCATTAGTAATTGGATGCCTGTCCGAGAAAAGGATTGGTTTATTGATTTTGGGGCCGGAACTGGCGCTGGTGCTTTGACGCTGCATAAGCATTTTGGATGTGGCGTCGTAATGGTTGACTTTGCGGCCAACTGCCTAAACGAAGAAGTTAAGAGCAGTCTCAGCGACAAGCTTAAGTTCCATCAGGCAGACATCACGGCGGGGGTTTCTCTGTCAGCTATGTATGGCTTTTGCACTGACGTGATGGAGCACATCGCACCAGAAAACATTGACAAGACGCTAGCCAACATCTTCAAGAGCGCAAAGAAAGTCTTTTTCCAGATTAGCACTGTGCCCGACAACATGGGCGCATTGATAGGGCAGCCGCTACACCTGACGGTGCAGCCTTTTGCATGGTGGCAAGAAAAGCTTGCCGCCTATGGGCGCGTCTCATGGTCATCTGACTTTGGGAAATGCGCTGTTTTTTTTGTTGACTCACTCACTACATGAGGAATGACACATGCTTGCATCCGATTTAAACAATCCTGAATTTGCTGGGGCTAGAAACCCCGATGACATCTTGCACGTAGAGTTTTATGACCACGCCGCATTGGACACCTGGGAGACCAATAAGACTGGCGTCAAGACCTACCTAAAGGAGTGCCCTTATGTGCGCATCTCCGTCCCTGGAAATCAGTTGTCTGTCACGGAAGTGCCAGCGGATAACACTCATGTGCAGCGATTCCCCAAACAGTGGCTGCAATATCAGATGCGCACAGGCAAGATTGCCAATCCTGAGAACGTGCCCGGTTGGCAAATTGATGAATGGGACGAAGTCACAGAAGAACAGATTAGAAGCCTGAAATTTTTACGCTTCTACACAGTCGAACAAATCGCTGGCGCAAACGATGTGCAAATTCAAGGCATCGGCATGGGCGGTCAGGGCTTACGTGAACGCGCCAAGAAAGCGTTGGCAGAGCGCAATTCACACCTCGTAAGAAAAGAGGTTGCCCAGCGTGACGAGAAGATTCAAGCGTTGCAACAACAAAACCAGGAGCTGAATGACAAGCTGAATTTGATCTTAGAGAGACTGGCCCCTACTGCTATCGCTCAAGAATCTACAGCTGAATCTGATAAGCCTAGACGTGGCCGCCCTCCATCAATTCCTAAAGATGGGGTTGAGTAATGAATGCAGTTGTTGGTAAGCCCTTCTCTTTGCAAGAGATCAAGAAAAAGAGCGTGGCAATCATCAAGTTCGGCCCTCCCGTAATCAGTGATGGTTATCGGGCTGGAACGTACTTTCAGGTAACGATTGATCCAAAGCAAATTTCACCATCGGGCGACTTCGTGCGCCTTGGAAATTCTCCTAACGATGAGTTGGTCGGGTGGCAGAAGGTCGACTGCTTATCCGTTGTCGAGATCCTGGGCGAGTGGGAAGACGATGTAACTCCGCCGATCATGAGCTATGGCAGTGGCAAGTTAACGATGTCGGTGCAAGAAGGCTAAAAACATGAGCATGACAATGCTGCAAATCATCCAGGCTGCTACTGGAGAGATGGGTTTGCCTGTGCCTAACTATGTGGCCGGCAACCAAGCTACAGACGTGGTGCAGCAGCTGGCGCTATTGAATTCTGCCGGACGCGAACTGACCAGAGAGTATCAATGGCAGGCATTGAACAAGGCTCATATTTTCACGGTGGAGTTTGCCAACATCACAGGCGACACGATTGAGGGTGACTCCTGGATTTACAACGCTTCATCAGCACTCGGCATTGATGACACCTACCAGCTGAGTGGGCTGGGCATTAACCAGGCGTGCTATGTGTCTGGCAATCCTGTCGGCAATGACATTCCGCTGACGCAACCCGCCACATCAACCAATGTCGGGGCAACGTACACCTTCACCAAGGTCAAGTATTCGATGCCTTCGGACTATGACAGGACCATTGACAACACACACTGGGACAAGTCCAAGCACTGGCTAATGATGGGACCAGAGACAGCGCAGCAATGGGAATGGTTGATCTCGGGCTACATAGCAACTGGTCCGCGCATTCGTTATCGCATCTTCGGCGGCTACTTCCAAATTTGGCCCAACCTAGGAAGCAATGACACGCTGGGTTTTGAATATGTCAGCAATGGATGGGCAGAGAGCGCCAGCGGCACACCAAAGACCTCTTTCACGCTTGATACGGATACCTGCATCTTTCCAGATGCGCTCATGATCTTGGCGCTCAAGCGCAAGTATTTCCAAGTCAAAGGTTTTGACAACATTTACGAGGCGGACTATCAAGCTCAGTACTCAATTGCCAAGTCCAACGATTCAGGATCTGCGACTTTGAACCTTGCGCCTAAGCCTATCTCTGTCTTGATCGGCTGGGAAAACATCCCCGATAGCAATTACGGCATATGAGAACCAGGGCTGTACCTGCGGCGTCAATACCCGTATCTTTATCTGCGCCTACCGGCGGGTGGAATGCGCGTGACTCATTGGCGAATATGGCGGCCAACGATGCCGTTTACTCTGTTAATTTGTTCCCCACAACCACCGATGTGATTGTGCGCAAGGGGCATACGCGGCACGCTACCGGCCTCCCTGGGCAGGTTGAAACCCTCATGTCATATGCCGGCGGAACATCGCAGATGATGTTTGCGGTGTCTAGCGGCAAGATATATGACGTTAGTTCACCTGGCGCAGTTGGCGCTCCAGAGGTTACTGGGCTGTCTAACTCTCGTTGGGAGTATGTCAACAATGCCACCCCCGGCGGCGCTTACATGATGGCCGTTAATGGCGTTGACAAAATGCAGTACTTTGATGGCACAAACTGGCATACAGAAGGCAGTGGTTCTCCATACAACATAACCGGCGTAGACACTTCAGATGTTAGCAATATCAACATCCACAAGTTCCGGGTTTGGTTGGTTGAGAAGGGCACGCTTAAGGCTTACTACTTAGCAACCGGGAACATTGGAGGATCTGCTACCGCGTTTGATTTGTCGGGCACGGCAATGCTGGGCGGCTACCTGGTTTCGATGTACACCTGGACAATTGATGCGGGCTATGGTGTTGACGATATAGCGGTGTTCTTGACGAGCAAAGGCGAGGTAATCATTTACCGAGGTACAGATCCATCATCTGCCAATACATGGGCTTTAGTTGGTATCTTCAGGATTGGCAGGCCAATTGGCAATAGACCCTGCATCAAGTACAGCGGTGACTTGCTAATCATCTCAGAGGATGGCGTTTATCCCATGTCGGGCGCGTTGCAGTCTTCTAGGACAAATCCTAGGGTCGCACTGACTGACAAGATCCAGTACGCGGTGAGTTCAGCCGTATCCCGCTATAGCGAAAATTTCGGTTGGCAGCTACTGCAATTCCCGCGTGAGAACATGATCTTCTTGAATGTCCCCGTTCAAGAAGGTGAGAGCCAGCAGCAGTACGTGATGAACATGATTAACAAATCATGGTGCAACTTCACAGGCTGGAATGCTAATTGCTTTGCACTCTACGGCGATGACCCCTACTTCGGGGGAGATGGTTTTGTGGGTCATGCCTGGAATGGGTTTAGTGATGACGGTCAAAACATCAATACAGATGGCTTGCAGGCCTTCAGCTACTTCGATTCCGCGGCAATTTTGAAACATTGCACCATGATGCGACCGACTTTCTTAACGAATGGTGTGCCATCGGTGAACATGAACGTTAACGTTGATTTTGACCTGAGCAATACAACAGCGCCTATCTCTTTCTCATCAATCCCTTACGCGGCTTGGGATGTGGGCGAATGGGACAACGCCCTATGGGGCAGTGATCTATTGACAAGCTCCTTGTGGCAAGGAGCGAACGGGGTAGGGCATTGGCTTGCGCCACACATACAGACGGCATCGACAGGCATTGAGGTGCATTGGGTGTCTACTGATTTGGTGATGAAAAAAGGGGCCGTGCTCTGATTCTGTGCGACCGGAGCATTGTTGGTCCGTGGGTTGCTCACCATGTGAAAAACACATGGACGCCTGAGAACTCACAGGCAATTGGTTTATTGGATTCCGATGGCGCTTTAGCAGCCGGCATCTGGTACCAAGGTTATAACAAGACTTCCATTAATTGCCACATGGCTATTACCGGGAGCCTAACGAGATACTACCTGCATGTGATTTTTCACTACCCATTCATGGTTTTGGGTGTGAAGAAAATGATCGCATCAGTCGTGCAAGACAACTTGCAATGTATTAGGATGGTCAGGAAAATGGGCTTCAAAGAAGAGGCTCGATTAAAAGACATTAGCCCTACAGGCGACGTGCTCTTTTTTGTTCTGAACAAAGAAGATTGCAGATACCTGGAGAATAAATATGGGCGGAATACTAGGCGGCGGTAAAGATGGGGGAAGTGCTCCCCAAGCGCCAGATTACAGGGGCGCTGCTCAAGAAACAGCGCAAGGGAACTTACAGGCCGCACGCGTCAATGCGATGGCGAACCGTGTAAACCAATACACACCCTACGGCAATCTTATCTATTCGCAAGTGCCTGGAGGCTTCAATCAATCGGCCTATGACCAGGCCATGAAGACCTACAACGACCAGCTTGGTAGCTACTATTCCAACTACAACCAAGCGGTCGCGAATGGCTCTCCAGTGAATGGATTAGCGCCGCCACAAGCCCCAAACAGGTCAGACTTTAATACCGGCAACCCGGATCAATGGCAGGCCAATATCAGCTTATCACCAGTCGGGCAACAGCTGCTTGATTACCAAAACCAAGCGGCATTAGGGCTTGGGCAGCAAACCTCGCAAGCGTTGGGTCGAGTTGACCAGTCACTATCTAGCCCATTTGATTATCAGTCAATCAAAGATGTCAGCGATGACACCTACGCGGCTCAGACTGCGCGCCTTGATCCCCAATGGAATCAGCGTCAGCAACAGACAGAGACTCAGTTAATAAATCAAGGGCTGCGCCCTGGCACTGAGGCTTATGACAATGCTATGCGCGACTTTAATCAGGGGCGCAACGATGCCTACACACAGGCACGCGTATCGGCTTACAACATGATGCCTCAGGCATTTCAGTTGCAATCCTCAATTCGCAACCAACCACTAAACGAACTGAACGCATTGCGCACTGGCTCTCAAGTGACTAACCCTAATTTCATGTCGGTGCCGCAGCAGGCCATGACGCAAGGCCCTGATTACTTGGGCGCAGCATCCAATCAGTACAACGCTGCGATGGGGCAGTACAACGCGCAGCAAGCAAGCGATAGCAACTTCATGGGTGGCTTGCTGGGGCTCGCAGGCCAACTCGGTGGCTCCTATTTATTAGGGGGCGGCGCTAAGAAATTATTTGGCGGATAAACATGGCTACTTCTAACACTGTTTCATTTCAAACTCCTGAAACAGATTTTGATATTGAAAAGCAGAATCTTGCACGCCAAAAACAATTGGCGGAAGCGTTGCTAGTCAAAGGTCAATCTTCTGACCTTAAGGGGCAAATGATTGGCAATCACTATGTTGCGCCTAGCTGGACGCAGCAGCTAGCTCAGGCATTGCAAGCGCCATTGGGGGCTTATCAACTATCACAAATTGACAAACAGGCAGCAGACTTGGGCAATCGTCAAAGGCAGGCGTATGTTGATGAGCTAACTAAGTTTAATGAGTTAGCTAACGGCAAGCCGGCAGTCCCTGGGCAAGCGGCTCAGCCGGAAGTTCAAGGCAACAACCCCAGCGCCTACATAGCACCGCAAGAGGCGCAATCTGGTCAGCTGGCAGTACCCGGCGACAGGCGTGCCGCTTTGGCAATGGCATTGGGGGCGCAAAACCCAATGCTGCAACAGTACGCACTGAAAGCCATGATGCCTAAAGAATCTGAATGGCAATTGGGTGAGCGCTTTAACGAAAAAACAGGCCAACCAGAGAAGTTCTTTTACGACAAAAACAATCCGACAAACATGCAGCCCGTTGGCGGGGCGCAGGCAACCAAAGGGGTTGCAATTAATGGGCAGTTAGTCAATCCAGCCACAGGCGAAAGAATAGGGCAGCCGGTGGCTCCTCAGGCATCTCCTGGACAGCCTTATTACACGGCCATTCCTACCGCTAATGGCGTAATGGCATTCAACGCGAGAACAGGTCAAGTAGAAATGCCATCCGGCGCACCCGTTATCCCGGCAAGTGTTGATCCTGCATTGCAGAGAAGTTTGGCGCTATCCAAATCTCAAGGTAAATCCGAGGTTGAGCAAAGCATTAAGGGGATTGAAGCAAGCAAGCGTACAGAACAATTACTAGCTGGCCTAGATAAGGCGGAGTCTCTCTTAAAAAGCGCCCCGACCGCAAGCGGCGTTGGATCTTTAGTGGATAAAGCGGCGTCGGCAGTGGGTGTGAGCCCACAATCGGCTCAGACGGCGGCCCAGTTGGAAGCTTTGTCGGGCTGGTTAACTGCAAACGTTCCTCGCATGGAGGGGCCTCAATCGGATAAAGATGTGTTGCTTTATAAAACAATGGGGGCGGATGTTGGGAACAGAACAAAACCAGTTGCCGAGAGATTGGCGGCCCTCCAAGTGTTGCGGCAATTGCAGCAAAAATACAGTGCAATCAATCAGGCGGCATTTCAGCAAATCAGCACTAATGCGGGGTTGCCGCCTGGTACGCCGCCGGGAATATCACCTACCATAATGCCACAGCGAACGCAAACACCTTCTGGCGGCGTTAAATTCTTGGGGTTTGAATAATGCCTGTAGCGCGCTTTCAAATGCCCGATGGTCGCATAGGCCGATTCGAAGTTCCTGACGGCACAACACCAGATCAAGCGCAGCAGATGATTCAACAATCATTATCTGCGCCGCCTGTACGGCCCCAGTCACAACAAGCGCCGCAGCAGCAAACAACCAACGGGCCAATCGTAGATTCAGCCAATGCTATGGGTACTGGCTATTGGCGAGGACTTACTCGGCTTGCGGGGCTTCCTGTGGATGCCGCTGCGAATGTAATTGATTTAGGCAAAGCTGGCATTGGATCGGCATATACCGCGATAACGGGAAAGCCATCGCCAGACGCCTTGCAGCTAAAGCCTCGTAATGAGGTATTTGGATCGGGTGATTATTTGCTTGAGCAACTTCGCAAGACCAAGTTAAAGGGCCTTGTAGATCCATCTAACCCGGAATATGAGGGGGGCGTGGCCCAGGCGGCTGGCGCTGGCTTGACCGGGATTATGTCGCCTACTACTAAGATGCAAGCCGTGAATCAGGGGGCGCTTGGGGTATTGGGCTCTGTGGGCGGGAATGAGGTTGCAAAGGCTACCGGAAATCCTGCGTTAGCCATTACTGCCTCTTTGCTTCCTGGTGCCGCCCAACAGGCCGCAGTAAGTGCGGCAAAGCGCGTAATTCGCGGTGACTCGTTAAATCCGATGTCCCCTAGTGCCGGATCGGAGATGCGTCAACGCGTGCAAGATCTCAAGAATGCGGGAATAGATAGCCCTACATTGGGCTTGGCTTCTGGCAATAAGCTTATTGGCGGCATGGAAAACATCCTACAAAGCACACCGGGCGCTATTGGACGTATGGGCAACGCTAGAGATTCAGCATTAAATGGTTTGCGAGGAACGACCGAGGAAGCGGCAAATTTGGCCTCTCCCACCAGAGGCGCGTTTGAATCAGGCGTTGCCATCCAAAGTGGCATTAAAAATTTCAAGGATGCTTACAAGGGAAATCAAACACAACTCTATGATGAGCTTGATAAATACATACCAGGGCAAACGCCTTCTTCAGTTGCCAATACCAAGCAAACGCTTGGCGTACTAAATCAAGAAATCCCAGGGGCCGAGAATCTTTCTCGTTTTTTTAAGAACGAAAAGATCATGGCATTGGAGGACGCTCTAAGAAAAGATACTGCCGGCTCTCCCGCGTCGGTGCATGTTTATCCTCAACCTCCAAAAGCAAGCGGCGACCTAATGAACACGCCAGTCCCGCAGGCTCCCAAGCTTGTTGAAATCCCCGCTGGCCCTGATAAAAATACGCTTCCATTCGAGGCTTTGAAAAAAACGCGCACTTTAGTTGGTAATGAGATAGCCGACAATTCGCTTTTAAGCGCCGTTCCTCAGGGCAAGTGGCGCTCTCTTTATGGCGGCCTTTCTGAGGACATGGGAAATGCAGCCAGAGAGGCAGGCCCCCAAGCGCAGCAGGCATTTAACCGGGCGACCGACTATACAAGGGCTGGGACGCAGCGCCTTGAACGAGTGGCTCCATTTGCACAAACGGCAGCGCCTGAGCAGGCTTATACGACCTTGGTCAACTCTGCTAAAGAAAATGTATCAACCCTCCAGGCGTTGAAAAAGTCTCTCCCGGATGAAGCCAGAGGAACAATTGCAGGAACTATTATTGAGCGCCTTGGGAAGGCCACTAGCGGCGTACAAAACGAATCTGGAACAGTATGGAGCCCGGAGACATTCTTGACCAATTGGAACAAGATGACGCCCAAGGCTAGAGATGAGCTATTTTCCGGCTTTCAGAATTCTGGAAATGTTAAGCAAAGTGTAGAAAATGTAGCTAGGGCTGCCGCCCTGATGCGCGAGTCCTCAAAAATGTGGGCAAACCCATCTGGATCTGGCGCGAATATGATGGCCCGTGCATTAATGGCGGGCGCCGGAATTGGTGGCGGCGCTTCGGCGGCTGGACTACTTAACCCGGTAGTCCCGCTGGGGGCGGCAGGAGCCATGGGAAGCGCTAACCTTTTAGCAAAAGCATTGACCAATCGAGAAATAGTTGAGGCGGTCGCAAACAATAACCAAGTTAGCCCGCAGGTTCTCGGCGCTCAGCTTAGAGCATTGGGCGCGCGAGGCGCTTTAGTTGGCGAGCCCCCAAAATAAAAGAGCAAAACTGGCAACGATGCAAATAAACGGAAAAAGCAAAGTTAACACGGCTGATATATCTTGACTGTCTCCGTCAACGGGCTCAAGGCTTCGTATCCGGTCTGGTCGCCATTCAGGTAATTTCAAAGTTATTCCCCTTAGCCACCCACGCGGTGGCTTTTTTATTTTAAAGCCTAGGAGCAAAAAAAAATGATGAGATACGGCTTATCCGGCGTAGCACCCGGCGACATTGAGACAAGCGGACTAACGCTAGCTGCGAACAGTCTAGCAGGAAATAGTACCGGCGCAAGAGGGCCGATTGAGGATATTTCGGTTGGCTCTGGTCTGAGCCTGAGCGGGGGTGTATTGACGGCCACGGGCGGCGCGTCCAGCGCGCTCACTTTCACAACATCGGGCGGTACGTTTACCAGCCGCCCAATTGTGAACATGATCCCAGCGCAATCGGTGCAGTATCAGAGTTCTATTAGCGCCTATTCGGGCAAGTGGGCGTCGGTGATCACGCTGTTTTCAAATACTGGGCTTATCTCTTATTCATTTGATGATTTGGAAGGGCTTACAAGTAGCTTGGTTGGGCAATTAACCGGCATAACAACTTTTGCATTTCCGGCGCTGAAATATTCCTCAGGGTTAGGGATGTCAGGATCGGCGACTATCACATCACTCTCATATCCCGTACTGGAGCATTTTAGTCAGGTCGCCCTGAACAACTTTTCAAGCCTAACTTCAATCTCGTTTCCCAATCTTATTTCAATTAGTAACGGAACGACAGCGGTTACCGCGACAAGCAATAGTGCGGCCCTGGCAAGCTTCTCTTTTGGGTCAGCAGTTAAGGCCATTTCTGGCGTCGTCAACATGACTAGCTGCGCCCTAAACCAGGCCAGCGTTGACAACATTCTGGTAACTTTGGCCTCGCTAGATGGCACCAATGGAACCGCAGTCTATGAAAACCGAGCTGTCACCATCACAGGCACCTCAGCAACACCTTCGGCAACTGGATTGGCGGCAAAAGCGACTCTTGTCGCTCGTGGCTGCACCGTCACCAATAACTAAGGAATAAACATGAATCAAGTAGGACCAGGTTACAGCTGGCGCGTAGTCTACAACGCGGAAACCAAAGAAACGATTTGCATCTTAGATAGCGCTAGCTACACCGGATCCATCTACTCCATCGCGGAGTTTGCGACTCCTGAGGCGGCAAAAGAATTTATCGAAAGCGAAGGCTTGAGTATGCCTCCACTTCAAGATTCTGAATTTACTTTTCCAGCATAAGGAGTAACTATGCCCTTTAACGGCGTTGGCGTCTTTACGCTGGTGTCCGGTAACCCCGTCATTACCGGCACAACAATCAGCTCTACATGGGCGAATAACACCCTACAAGATATCGCCTCTGGCTTGTCTACAACGATCACTCGCGATGGTCAATCGGTCGTGACCGCAAACATCCCGATGGGCAACAACAAGATCACGGGGTTAAATCAGGGGTCAGCTACTGGCGATGCTCTTGCGTATCAGCAGCTGTTTAGCCAGGGGGTGGAGCTTGATATTGCTAGCGCAGCCACAACCGACATCGGCGCTCAGCTCACCAACTTCTTACGCATTACTGGCACAACTACGATCACAAGCCTGGGCACGAACTACAACGGCCCTAGGTTCGTAAGGTTTGCTGGGGCTCTGACACTCACTCATGACGCTAGCACGTTAATTTTGCCCACCGGGGCGAATATCATCACGGCAGCCGGTGATGCGGCGATCTTCTATCCAAAGGCTACAAGCGGCACGCCCGATGGGTGGGAGTGTGTGAGCTATCAGCGTGCGACAGGATCGGCGCTAGTTCCAACGCCCCCAACATTTGCCACCACGCAAGGAGCCTTCAAAAATTTGCAAGCTTCTGCCACGGGTACTGGCGCAAACGTTTCTGTGAGCTGCGATGAAATTGTTCTTGAGACGGCAAGTAATACGTATCTTACGGCCAGATCTGTAAGCCTAACCATTTCAGGCGCGTCGTCTGGAGCTAATGGCTTAGATACAGGTACGCTTGCCGCATCAACTTGGTATAGCGTTTGGATTATTTCTGATGGATCAACAACGGCCGGGTTACTGTCCTTATCAGCCACATCGCCCACGATGCCAAACGGTTACACCTATAAAGCTCGCACCGGCTGGATTAGGACTGACGCTACCGTAAATAAGTACCCTCTTGGCTTTACCCAAAGGGGCAGGAGGATTCAATATAAAGTTGCATCAGGGTCGAATGTAACAGATTGGCCGCAAATGGCCTCTGGCACACCGGGCGCGACTTTGGTGGCTATTGCTGTTGGTAATTTTGTCCCGACCACAGCGGCCTCGATCAGGGTGCTGGCCGATCTGCCTAACTCTAATTTCCTAAAAATAAACATCAATTCCGAAAACAATGCCACTGTTGGCTCCTATAACGCGCCTGGTGGCGGGGCATCGTCTATCGCCATGGAATTGATTTTGGAATCGACCAATATTTACTGGGCAACTAATGCCTCCTCTTTTGTAAGAGCAATCGGCTGGGAAGACAACCTTTGACCCATGCCATGCCCCAAAGAATGCCATCTAACTGAAGACAAGCGCAAGAACTTCGACCAGATGGAAGAAGAGTGGCTTGCCAGCAAGACGTGGTGGTCACAGACCGAGCTTTACACCACACGCTTCCTCAAGTGTCTAAAGATTGTGGCCTGCATCGCAGTGATCGCGCTGTTTCTTTTTGGCTCGAAAGAAGACCTCACAAAATTCTTGCTTGGATTGTCTAAATGACTATTGATGACTGGTTAACCAAAGTCGGGCAATACGCCCTTTTTTCAGCGGTGCTTGTTGGCGGCGTATGGGCTTCTCAGCTCAATTACAGCGCACCAGTCCATAAGGTTGGGTCAGCAAAGATAGGGCAAGACAACATTGTCAAAGCTGGGCAGACGGTGGTAGCTGAAATACCTTATGAGCTAGACACTACACGCTCATGCAATGTCGAGATCAAGCTGTCGATTCGAGACGCTGCCAATGTGCAGAGTGCTAGCTCTTACGTGCTGTCAGCTACGCCGCAGATGTTCAAAGAGTCTTACGCAAACACACCTGGACGATTCTTGTTCCGCGTGCCCGTTGATCCTGGTACAGCACCAGGGCAAGCTGTACTTGCAGGCAGTGCCAATTACTCGTGTGATGACAACCCATTGCAGACGATATTCCCGGCAAAGCTGCCGTATCAATCAACCTTTTGGATTGCGCCTAAATGAACTTGCAAACAGTGAACTTTGACACCGCTTTTGATCGCGTTATTTCGCATGAGGGCGGATACTCAAATCACAAGGATGATCCCGGTGGCGAAACCATGTGGGGCGTTACTGCGGCAGTGGCGCGAGCAAACGGCTACAGCGGGCCCATGAAAGACTTGTCGCGCGATGTGGCCAAGCGAATCTATCGAGCCAGATATTGGAACGGCGTCAAGGGTGATGCGTTGCCCCCTGCCGTGGCTTTTCAAGCCTTTGATGCGGCTGTAAATCACGGCGTTTTACAAGCCTGCAAATGGTTGCAGGCGGCGGTAGGTGTGGCACAGGATGGGATGATTGGCCCGGTTACTTTGAAGGCTCTGACGGCGATGAATCCCGCTGTAGTGGTTCTCTTGTTCAATTCGGCGCGGCTGTACTTTTACCCTCAGATTGATTCGTGGCCAACATTCGGCAGAGGTTGGATAAACCGCGAGGCCACTAACTTGAAATATGCAGCCGAGGATTTGAAATGTGGCCCCAACTCTTAAGCCTTATTCCCGGCCTGCTTGATAAGCTGATTCCTGATCCAGCTGCCGCCGCAGAGGCAAAGCTAAAGCTTCTTGACCTTGCGCAGAAAGGCGGCCTAGCGCAGCTTGAAGCAACGGTGCAATTGGCAAACAGCCAGAACGAGGTCAACAAGATAGAGGCCGCAAACAGCAATCTTTTTGTGTCGGGATGGCGCCCCGCTATGGGCTGGTGCTGTGCGCTTGCCTTCGCATTCAAATATATCGGAGGGCCATTACTTGTAATGATCGGCGGATATTTTGGCCAGACTATAGAATTGCCAGCTATTGATTCAGAAGAACTCATGCCAATACTGCTAGGCATGTTAGGGCTGGGTACGTTGAGAACAGTAGAAAAGATTAAAGGTAGCGCTTAATTTATATAGCACATGCATGAGATTAATTGATTTAACTGGGCAAAAATTCGGCATGCTTCTTGTGATAACTAGAAGTGATAAAGCTAGAAAAAAGGGCGCTTTATGGGACTGCGCGTGCGAATGCGGAGGTAAGACTTCTGTGGACTCAATGAAGCTACGCAAAGGCTTAACCAAATCTTGCGGATGTCAGCAATATGCTGGGCTAACACGTCTAACACATGGGCACTCTAAAGCCAAGTCGGCCACATATCGGTCTTGGAAGGAAATGCGCCAACGTTGCTCTAATCCCAAGGGTGATCAATGGAAATGGTATGGCGGACGAGGCATATCTTATTGCCATGAATGGGATCAGTTCCAGAATTTTTTGGCAGATATGGGGGAAAGACCTGAAGGTAAAACCCTAGACCGTATCAATAGCGATGGCAATTACTCCAAAGAAAATTGTCGATGGGCGACCCCAAAGGAGCAGGCAACTACAAATCGTGGTGTGTTTAAACCAGGCCATAACAGCCGTAATAAAAACACTCTACGAACAGTTGAAAAGGTTAAGGGCGCAGCTTGATCCGCAATAGTCCTCTATAATTCACACACCCAGTCTCCTCCTGGGTAACTGTCCTCATCTAGAGCGTAACCAGGCCGCGTAAGTGCCTGGGTCAACAATCATGCGCATTGCGTTACCGGGAGTGCCTGGTGACAGGCCGGTAGTGTGCATCATTGTTGGAGATGTTGCGCAATTGGTAGCGAGAGCCTTTTAGGCATGTATGTTGCAGGTTCGAGTCCTGTCATCTCCAACATCACGAACGCTGCTAATCGGTTATTAGATTTTGGCTTGACAGAATGAAGTGCAGCATCAAGCGTCATCACGCATGAGGAGCGGGCTTAAGAAATTAAGCAGGAATGTCGACAACTGGCGTAACGTCCAGTCCTTAGCCGTGATGGTAAAATAAAGTGTTCGTGTAGAGCTGGTGTGGGTGGCGCGAGCCCTAACCTACGCCAAAAACGCCTCGGTCTGATCGCCGGGGCGTTTTACTATGAAAAACTCACCACGCCTTTACAATGCGCACCAGGTGAGTTACTAAACAAAGCCCGCTAAGGCTATGCGCGAAAGCGTATCCTCAAACCAGCGGGCTACTCGGTTTTAAACTAAATTACTGATTTAGTGCAAATAGCCATTGCGCATAGACCATATTGAGCACATCCTCACAATGGTCAGACCATATTGCTGACGCCGGCAAAATGGTCACCTATTCGGAATTTCCGAATACCCGCTGATATTATCAACAGTTGTCAAGTAATCCTTGACAGCTCAGACCCGACTACCAAGGGGCGGCATATAACAGGGCGCTAGACGTCCGACCCCGAAACGGTCTTGTTAGATAGAATATTTTCGCCGTCTATCGCTCAATTTTGCTCATATCTCGCCGTTTCTATCAATAGAAAGCCGGTATTTTTGCCGGATATGGTTCAAATTGAGCGATAGAGTTACTTTCCGAGATTCAACATCGGAGTGGAATTTGTCCCAAGCTGCGTGCGGCTCACTCCAATTTGGTTAGATTCTTGCCGCAATATCGTCCGCAGATTCCCGGTAATACGCATTCAATAGGATTTTTAAATCCTTATGCCTGGATATTTTTGCCAGCGTCATAACATCCACTTTTCGGGCAAGTAGCGTTAAAGCAGTGGCTCGTGAATCGTGAAAGGTTAGATCAGGAATTAATAGCTGACGGCAAAGCTGACTAAACAGCGTTGACCCTTCATTTGGCTCAACAGTAAAAACGGCTTTTGCGATTAACTTACTGGCGACCCTACCTATAGGCACTTCCGCGCGGCGTCCATTTTTAGTGGTACCCAATACAACCACTCGACGTTTTGCATCAAATCCAGCTGGCGCTTTTAGCACCTCAGACAGGCGCATTCCTGTGCGCAAAGCAATGTGAAAGGCTAATTGCATTTCCGCAATTTTCCCGGTTCGATCAGATCTAAGAACGCGTTTAATGAGCTGCCATCGCCAAATTTGGTGTCTTGGAGCATTTTCTGCCGGCATTTTGACGCCCGTAAAAGGACTTTGCTCCATCCAGCCCCATTCGTCTTTGGCGACCTTGAACAAATGCCGCAGCAGGTTCGCCTCACGCCTGACGGTTGAGCCTGTTACTGATTGAAGTCGCTCATCTCGCCATTTCGCAATCCGGATCTTGTCGATTGAGCCAAGCGAAGAGCTTTCGCCAAACTGAGCAACCAGGCGCGCCAGAGTGTTTTTTTCCCACACATGGGCCTTCTTTTTGCTGGTGTAGTCGCTCTCGTATCGCCCAACAGCTTCCGCAAAAGTGCGCCATCCTCGCCCCAGGATTTTGGCTGCGGCTTCTTTTTGGTTCCCCCATGCTTGGGCTTCGCGCTTGGTATCGAAAACCTCAGACTGGCGCTGACCATTGGGCTGAACTTCACAGCGCCAGCGTAGCGTGCCGCTGCGAGTGCGGTATTGACGGATATACATTGATGCGAGATTTGATGCGGGATTTCTTGCGTGGAGATTCTCGCAATCATATCGGCGCAAATGTCTCACCAGAGGAGAAGAACGTGTGTTAACGTTGCATTTTCCCCTAGGTGGTGCCCAGGAAGGGACTCAAAAGCCAGTATTCATGCGGCCTCGTGGAAGTTGTGCGAGTTTTGCGCGGGTTTCCTATTGGCAAACGCCTTAACATCCTTCAAAAGCCAGACGCGATGTTTGGCTCCAGAGCCAGGAGCTGGAGGCGGGAAGCCGGGTGTTTTTACAAGCGTGTCCCGCGCATGGCGAGTGGAGCAATGCCACATCGCAGCGATGTGCTCAATGGTAAGTAATTCAGGCATTTTCCATCCCCCCCTCCTCTGCGCTCTCTACCTTGAGCGCCCACTCATTACAAATGCCCTGATGCTTGACGCTGAATCTTCCCAATTTGCAAGTTGGGGGCGCAATCCTTGGCAGACTATTAACGAGAAACCTATAGCCCGACTTGAAGCAGATGCAGTTGTCGCATCTTGGTGCGCTTTTGATGTAGCCCATTTCCTTGCGTGATCTTGTGACGTCTTTGGTCATACCCCATCCCCCTTAAGCTCGCCATCAAATTTTTGCACGGTGCCTAGAAATTTTCCTGGATGTTTGTAAAACTCATGTCCAGTGGAAAGAACCCTAAAAGAAACTTTTTTCTTTTCTGACTGCAACGTATCCACCAGAGCCCAAACGCAAATTTGATTTTTTTGCCCCTGCACAGAAAGAACTTGAGTGCCGATTGGCATTTCAATATCTTGCAAGGTTGCTGCAACCAATGGGTATTTATAAATTACATTCATTTCTTTTCATTCTTTCCAAAAATCCACACAGCAAAGCCGGCGATGCAAAGCACGCTAGAGCCGATGATTGAAATCTCCTTGCTCATTTGTGGAGCACCCCAGATGACAGCAAGTAGAAAGAGCACTTGTGCTAGATTGAGGTTCATTCCGCTTTCTCTTTCTCAGCCGTAGCCTGAATCCTTAGCTTGCGCTCCTCAACGGTCGGAACGTCTTCCCAATCGCTCCATTGCCGCCTTTCTGGATCCTGGTAGTTGATGCCAATACCATCAGGGGAGGCCCATAGCGCTCGATGCCTAACCTGGAGCACCTTGACTTGATCGCGCAGCACGTATCTAAATTCGATGAGTTTCATTTGTCGGCTCCAATGCCGTGTGCGGTTTCTATGGCGCGGGCAGACGCAAGATCCCATTGAGAGCCCCCCATACTGCCGTTGTACCCATGGCTGCAAAGTTTTCGATACGCGGCTTCTTGAGCCTCATTAATCTGGTCTTCAGTCAGTGGTGATCGCGCTGCCTGCTTCGCTTCTGCCGACATCTTCAGAACCAGCGCTCGCAGCCTTATACTTGGGCCATTCGCACCGCCTAGTAGCGCCTCTAAATCATTGATGTGTAGCATCGCTTCACTGGCAATGTCCCATTCTGGCGCACTAGACGCCATCTCCATCGCTTCTCTGCTCATAACAAGGCCCCCTTGGAGAGCCCCGGCAGCCGCTTGCCATCGCCATGTGGCGGCTTTGCCATTACCTCCTCGGTCGGACCAAAGCGCGGCGTTTTGGGGAATGGAGCTGATGGCGAAGTGGGCACCACAAGATGCAGCGGCAATCTTGGCAGAATAGTCGATTCAGTCTTAGATGACTTCATTTGTCACCTCCATTTGACCTTGCCGCAATAGCATCAGCACATTCAGCGGCAACCTCGTCGCCCACGGCCAAACAAATTGCTATGCACGCCTCATGCTCCGCAAGCACAGCCTGCTCAACGTAGGCGCGCATTTGTTCTTCACTGTATAGACGAATTTCTGTCATAACCGAATTCGGTTTTAAATCCATTCGTATGTCGTAAGGCTTAGGTAATTTCGGCAACTCAATCTTCATTTGCTTTCTCCTGTTCGATCATCCGTTGCCATATTTCGTTAGCCTCTTCTTCGCCGTAGCTCTGCGTAAGGCCGCGCAATATAAGCACCTGATACGGTGGATCATTCTGAAATCGCTCGCGCAAAAGCTTCGAAGCGGCAACGGCCTGTGGGCTTGGGGTAGAAGCGGGCGCTTGAAAACTGATTTCGTCGTTCATTTACTTTTCTCCTCTTCAATCATTTGCTTCCCAAGCCGGGGCGCCTCTCTAACAATGGCGCGACGCGTGGCGGCGTAGGGGTCGGATTTGTGTGGCTCCAGAGACATTTCAGCTTCATATGGGAGCGACACTCGGCTGTGCATCCCGTGCGTATCCACGATGTGCCCAAGCTTCACCGCCAACTCAAACGCCTGCGAACTGCTCTCTAGTGGGTTCCATGCATCCCATTGATTGCCGAAGCCGGGGCGCGATAAAGCAAACTCACCAAAGTGTTCGCTATCTCGATCCGTTATCTCGACCCATTCCGTATAGTCTTCTCGCTTCGCCGCCTTAGCCGCCAGCTCTAATAATTCGCGGTCAGTCATGCCTGCTCCTCTGTTGCGTCCTCAAAATCAAACCAATCGGACACCGCATGCATCACAGCCTCGCGTATGGCATCTTTGATGCATTCCTCATCTGGACAATCGTTATGCTTATGCGCCCGCGCATAGCCCAGCATCACGCCCTCCTCGACACATCTGTCTAGCAGTAGGTATTCTTTAGGCTTCATTGCTTATCCTTAAAGAGGAAATAGGTAGATACCAATAACATGACTATGCTTATTCCTGTAGCCATCCATTCGTTTGCACGAGGCGAAAAATAAAACTCTGATCTACTCATGCCGTCACACTCCACCCGCACACCGAACACTTGCGGCAGTCGATAAGCTTACCTGGACCGCCTGGGACATGGTTATGCCTCTCGTGTCGCTTGGAAAATCTGGTGAGCCGCTTGTAAAGGTTTGGGCTATGGCTATTCCTCTTTTCATCTCTCCAGCGCATTTACGACAACGAATGCGCGCAAACTTTAAATACTCATCTCTAGTCAGGCCGCGCCAAGAGTCGAACCACTTTGGCGCAACCTCATTGCCAAACTTGTCAAGCCATACGCCGCTTTCGGCAAACATTAAGAAGCCGATATCCGCAGTCAGAGTGCGGACCTCGTACATGCCGCCTCTTGCTGGTGGTTGATCGCTTGCAAACCAATGCGTGTACTTGTTCATGATTCGTCCTTGCTGCGCCTTTGCTCAGCGCTGGCGAGCCATGCTTGCCAAGCTAATGCCGTATCGGAGTACAAATATTTAATGTCTCTAACCATCTGCAGAATGCTCTCATCGCCTGGAAATCTTTTGGTGGCCCAAGCCTCAAACAGCACGCGCTCTTGCTGGATTTCGTCGTCAGTCATTTGCGCTCACCATCTGGCGGGGATAAAGATCAAATCGACACCCTCGCTGTAATAACCATTGGATTCGCCCAACCAGCGAATATCAACGTAACCCTTAATGGTGGCAAGCTTGTAAAAAGTCCAAGTAAAGGATTCATCCCTGAATTCATGGGCTACATATCCCGGTGGGTCGTCCCCACTGGTTACTTCTTCAGCCAAAACAATCGGCACGCCAACTAAGTCATTTAAATCACCAGTGATGCTTTCTATAGCCACTGACTCGCAGCAGTCCGGGTAGTGCAGCAATTTAAATATTCCATGCGCACACTCAAAATGCAATTCATCGTGGCCATCACAGTTTTCAGCTCTGTTAACTCGCGTAAAAATGCGCCCGATTAAGTCGGACATTGCGGCGTCATATCCACCTTTGTATAGAGAAAACTCCATCGCTTACCCCAAAACCAAACGGTGCTTCTTGACCAGCCTTGCGCCTGGGACTTCTTCGCCGCGCTCAATCGCTTCCTTGATGGCCTTCTTATCAGCCTTGTAAGACTCAGGGATAAGGCGCTTGTAATCATTTGGCAATGCCTCATCGTCTAGCACCTCAATGGATTTATCCCTGTCAAGGAACAAATCAGCACCATAGGTTTGATCGTCAGAGACGATTTTTTGCACACCGATAGCCTGCATGCTGTTAAGCAAATACTCACGCAAACGAAAGGCCTTACCATCCTTTAAATCAGCTAGATCGCATATCGCATTCGCGCGCGCTCGAAGCAGCTTTACTTCGGCTTCTGTTTCGAGGATGTACGCAATGACAGCCTCGGCTTTGCCATGAAAATCAATCTGAGCTTTCTCTAGGCCCTCGGGTAGCTCGCCTGTCTCAAGGTCAACCTGATCCAGCAGTTCGCGCAAATCATGCGTTGCTTTGTACAAGGTAATGTTCATGGCGATCCTTAAAAGGGTACGTCGTCGTCAATTTCTTCAACCGTAGGGGGTGGCGCAGAGTTGTTAGGCGCTTGTTGACGATTCAATGCGGCCCATTCCGGCGACTTCTTAATGACCTCTTGCAGCTTTTCATGAAAGCGTGAGAAGACTTCCATGTCGGGGTTGTCCAGATCAAATACAACCGTCGAATGAACAGGCGACGGTTTGCTGTTTTTCAAGGCTGCCGGTAGCGGCGTAAGGCCGGCCACATTCGTGTACGTGACGCCATTGGTTTCGCTTGTGGTGACATTGACCATACAATACGCGCCCAGCAGCTTTGACACATCAAAAGCTTTGGCCTCTTCGTCAGTAAAGTCTTTGCCACGCCATGCCGCCAAGTCTTTGCGCAGCGCTGCCTTTTCATGCAGGCTTACTGTATAGCTCTTGCTGATTGTTAGCGGCATCTCTTTGCCATCGCTCAAGATTGTTAAAGGCTTACCCTCTTCATCTTCGCCAAACAATTCCCAACCAATCCGAATCTTGTGTTGCATCTTTTCGCCATATTGGCCGCTAGTAAGTTGCGTTCCAAGATCGACCAAGCTGAAGCAGCGTGCAACATGAACACCTGCGGGCACTCTTTTGAAATCACCGCCGCCACTATTTTTTGCTACAAATCCCATATCAATATCTCCTAATAAAAGTCAGCGTTACAGGTGCTGATAAACCTATTCCAAATTCAGAAGGGTGGGGGCCTTAACGTGTTAACAAGCGCATACCATCCGGCTAATGGCGCGCCGTAATACAGTCGCCAATAAACGTACTCACGTCTCAGTACGGCTATAAATTTCATGCCCACCTCCATATCGCGCCACATTTGCGCCAAATTGCGCGCCAAAATGGATGCATATCGGTTTGCTTTTTATCGAGCAGTACGCTTTGCAGTAAATACTCTGATGAGCTAATCGGGCGAGCGGGCGGCACATAACAGCTACCAATGGCTACGCGGCCTGTGTTGTAGGGGGCGATGGTCATTTGCACTCCCCTAGTAGGCGCAGAAGGTTTTCGGCCTCTGTTCGCCAGTAGTTGGTTTTCGCCGCCGCCCACACCGCCGCCGCCGCCGCCGACTCCGCCGCCCACACCGCCGCCCACCCCGCCGCCCACCCCGCCGACTCCGCCGCCG
>ERZ650311.228-NODE-228-length-39025-cov-17.236156_pt1 | contig 39025 bp, 29 predicted proteins | sample MGYA00376247_ERZ650311 | MGnify/ENA primary metagenome ERZ650311 (study PRJEB26733, sample SAMN07839324) | wastewater metagenome | biome: small river; feature: stream; material: water | place: USA: North Carolina | collected 2016-07-28 ...
CGGCCTACCAGCACATTAGCCAAGCCGGTTTGCACGTTGACTGCTTGGGTAAATATTCGAGCCACGCGCGCGCCGATATTTAGATTAACCAGTTGCCGCGCAATCCCTGGAATATTCGCAATTCGATCAATCTCCGCTACCGTCGGCGCTTGCTGATCTAACCAGTTATCTAACTCCGGTGAAATCCCTCTAAGCTTATTCAACTCCCGCTGGATATTCCCAAACACCGCCAGATCCCGCCCCGCTGCTGAAGCGAATTGGTCAAACCGCTCAAATAATTCCACCACATCTTTCATCCCATAGCGCTGTGCTACCTCCGTTAGCTGGGTGTAATTAGTCCGCCCGGCTTTCATCGCATCAATCAGTTGGTCATGCGTAGCACGTTCATTGCTGTCTAGGATGGGCACGCCCGAAGCAATCAGCATATCCTTGGCGGCGTTTGCTAGATGCTTGGCATATTCGCTGCTCATGCGGATCTGATCTAAGGGCGTATCCAGCGGCGGTAGAGCATCCCCATTTGCCAACCTGCCCTCAGCTGCCAGCTTCGCCGCCTCACGCTGTTGCTGGACGTTATCACTTAGCTGTCCGGCCAGTTCCTGCTTGCGTTGGTTGCCCTGCTTGCGCAGCTCTCTAAACTTCTGCAACGCATCCGCATGTTGCTGTTTTAGCTCATTCCGCTGTTGAGCGATCTCATTTAGCAATTCAGGTTGGGGCACGCCTGCTTGATCAATCATCTGCTGGGCAAGGATCCCTAGTTCGGTATTCTTACGCAGGCGCGCGCGGAGATTCGCTACTTCCCGGTAAGCTTTCCGCTCGGCGGCAGTTTGCTGTGAGATCTCCGCACGGATCTGCGGCGGTGCGTTGGTTTGTTGCAGGTGCGTGATTTCGGGATCTAGCTCAGCTGTAGCTTCAGCTGCGACATTCCCAGCTGGGTGGGCAGCGTCGTAGTCTGGATCTGGTTGGATGTTTAGGGGGATCTGCTGACCTAAGTATAATACCCCTTCTCGCATTTCGGGGGTGATGGGGAATGAATACTTATTTCCTAGCGTATTCAATTTTTTAGCATCGGCACTAGCCAGCACATGATACTTTATATCAGCTACTTGTATTCCGCTACGTTGAATCTTTCCTGAATGCGTGGCCGTCTCAAATCCAGGAATAGAACCGAAGTCATTTACTTGATTGTCTATAGCTGCTCGAATATCCGCAACAGATTGTTCATCTAGTATTCTAGCCAAGTCATCTAATGGAATGTTTTCAGATTGCCGATTATAGTCAATTACATTATCTTTAATTGGATAGATCGAAATTAAGCCATCTGAATTTCTAGCCCAACCTAACGCGTCGGCAGGCAAAAATTTCGCTTGCTTTAGTTTAATTTTTGGTGGAACTGGCGCTGTTACTCTAACACCCCATTTCTTAAGAATATTATTTACAGTATTGACTAAATTTCGATCATAGAACCAGCTACTACTTCCGCCGACACTTGCATCCGCTTCCTCCCCGCGCACCCACGCAACCTGATCATACCCATTTTCAGCTGCATAGCGAATCATCCTACGCATAGCAAGTTCGGGCCAAGTCTTTTTGAACGGCGCATCTGGGACTGCGCCAACAGGAACTTGATCTAGCTCTGATCGGTTTTTACCAATATAGCCATATTTGGCTCCAGCCTGGTGCCAGTCACTCTGAACTTCTTCGATAAATAAAACCTTCCCACCGTTAGGAGTTTTACGATCCGTCATTCGGACGTGGGCGAGGATGTTGGGTTCAGAGAAATGTACTGAACGATAGTTATCATCCACTGCGGGAGTTCTGGGATCATCCTCGGCAATCCAGCGGTCATCGGCACTACCCTTTTCGGGTAACGTCAACAACAACTCCCGATAATTATCAGCCTCCCCCGGCTGCACATAACTATCATACTTAGTCTCTCCCCTAACTTTCCAACTCTCAAACGACGGTCTATTACCCAACCCCCGTAACTCTTGATACAACTCCTGAGATCTGTCATAAAACTGCTCATATTCCTGACGCACTTCCTCAGTAAAATTCCCATAACCATGACGATCAAAAAACGTCAGCCTTTCCTGTTCCAACTCACGCATCCGTCTGGTAACATCTTCCTTCTTCTGTTCCCACTCTTGCACAGCCGCCTCAAACTTACCCTTCTCCTCCCGCATAATATCGGCATGGGTGCGCTTCCAAACCTCCTGTACCTCCACCCTCCTACTCGCCAACTCCCTATTCAATTCCTCCCGGCTAACCTTACGATCCCCCTGCGCCTGCAACCAATCCATAATCCCAGTAGCTTCCAACTCTCCCGGTCTTAACCCGCCATTCTTAATCATCCCCATCAACTGCTTGGCCGGAATAGGACTGTGCAGCTTCGTATTAACAAACCTCTCCAACCCCGAGAACCACGTCGGAGCTTTAGTTCCAGCTTCATAATCCGGCTCCGGCTGAGTATTGAGCGGTGTATGTGTATAGGCGTTAATAACCTGTTCAGGCTGGAATGCAATCCATACCTTGTGCCCGCGTACTTCATACTGCGCACCCAGCTCTGCCGCCGCTGCTTCTGCCGCTTCCTTCGAGGAGAATTCCGTGGGCCAACCATCACTCAGGTGTAAAACTTTCTCACTAGCTGATTCTACAATATGATAAACCTTCTTGCCGCCTGCTTTATTAAAAGGTTTAACCGCAGCTTTAATCTCTACTAAAGTACCTCCAATTTGAGCTGCCTTTGCCTGCGCCTGCGCTAAATCTCTAAACCGGGGATGCACAGTTATACCCCGACCTAACCGGTTACCTCCGGTATGGGTAATCCCGTCATACCCCGCTGCCCGAAGTTTCTCATTAACCTTACGCTTGCCGCCGCTAAACGGCCCCGCACCGTCATTAGCAATTTCAACCAAACGCTGATATAGATCCTCGTTAGTCTTGCCCTTCCAAACATCCGGGTTCTTGCCGTATGTTAAGCGCATCGCCAGTTCAGGATCTACTGGAGCATCTAAATCAAAGGGGTTTCGGATGTCTAGGTAAACCTTATAGGCATGTGGACTGGCCTTATCCACCAGCAGGCCGCGCGTGGCATCTTGTTCATACTTTCTCCAACGATCCGCCCACCGATCCCGCTGTACTTGAGTTCCATTTTCTAAACCCTTCTCAACTGCAGCCTTCCAGCGCTGCGCAGCGCCTGCTGGAAATTTATACTCTCCGGTAGCCTCATCAAAATATTGATCAGCAAACCCGGAATTATTTGCGGCAATCTCACGCGCTAGGGATTGCTCATAATCCGGATGCTGTCTAGCCTCTTCAATCGCAGCCGGACTTAGATCAGGTGTTTTACGACTGGCATAACCACCGTCACCCCCGGCTACTTCGGCATCCTGGGTAGTGTAAAACCCCGGCCCGTATAGCGCATTCGGATCAAAGTACTTAGGATCCACACCGCGAATTTCTCTGGGGGATTGTGTGCCATGATAAACCGCTATTAGCTTTCCTTCTTTATCCTTAACCTTTGACTCCGGCAGATCCAGCTCAGGTTTCAAAACCCCTCTTGGGGTAGCCTGCGCTGACCAAGCCGGTTGAAACTCCATCCCCCACCCATTCTCAGGCACCCTCTCCGGCAGCCTCGGCGCTTCTACCCCTCTCCACTCCAAACCAATCCGCTTCCCACTCACCGGATCCCTACTATACTTAACCCTCCCCGCTTCATATAATCTCTGCCACGCAGTCTGCGCCACCTCCCGATCCATCCTGCCCACCCAATATTGATTCATCACCTCCGGCCCGTGCTGATCCATCAGCTCCGCAAAGTAATCCCCCACCAACACCCCGCGCTCCTGCTTACTCAACCCCAGCCCCGGATCCATCCCCGGCTGCGCAGCATACGCAATCGCTTCGGTTGTCCAACTAACGGGATCATAAGATTGCAACGGATTACCCGGTTCTCCGATCCCTGCAATAACCCGGGCACCAATCGGATGATCAGCCAGCCAGCCCGGACTGGTCAATGTCCGCAGATCCAACCCCAAATCTGTAGCAACCTTCTGTTGCTGCACATGCTGGCTTTCATGCCCTACGACAGTCTGATCAAACTCTCGCGCGGTTGGATTCCAACTCGATGCTCCGCCCTCCTGTTGGATAGTGCGCAGCGCGAGGGGTCTGCCATCCGATACCGCAGCTTTTAGATGTTCCGCCAGAGCTTCATAAACCACCGCGCCACTGGCTAATTCATGCAGCTTCGGATCCCCATCCGGCAGCTGCGCAATCGTAGCTTTAAGTTGTTGGGATTTACTGGCTAGCTGTTCAGCAATCAGCTCCGCATTCTGCGCGCTCCATACCTCACCCTGGCGCATTCGGGTTATTAACTTATACCCCGGCAACGCAGCTTCAGTAGCCCGATCAAATAACAGCAATGCCTGGGGGTTTAGATACATTACCCCTTCGGGATCCTGCGGACTATCCACGAATTGCATGCGCGCGCGGTTTAATAACTGTGCCGTGACCTTATCATCCCAGGGCAGATCTTTAGGTTGCCAAAAGTCCTGCCTCAATCTGCTTAAATTATCCGCAGGCAGTTCCAGGTTGTAGCTACTGGTATCCGGCTGGTTGGTTAACTTAGTAACCGCTTCGGTAGCCTTGCGCGATTTACCCGACGGCCCTAACACCACGGGATCCATGATCGCGCTACTAATACCGTTATGTAGGTAATCCAGCCAGTCAGGCGTCGGCGCATCTGGGTGCATAATCCCCGCTGCTTTAACCTGGGCCATCCCGCCTAATGCCTGCGCGCCTGCCTGGGCTAACCGGGGCGAGCGTTTCAATAACCCAGTAATCGCGCCGGGGTTCTCAATCCCTTCCAATACACTGGCGGTTTTACCTAGCCCTAATAATAAAAGTCCTTCCGCCGCACCCTGTACAAATCCCGCTGCTAAGCTTGTTGGATCTTCCTCTCCAGCTGCGCGTAATCCCTGCACTTTATATGCACCAAACCCAGCCGCAGGCCCTAATAACTCGACAGCCAAAGCCATTGAAGGCAGTTGCAAACCCAACTCAGTAATAAACCCCGCAGTACGTTCCGCCACCCCGCGCTTGCTAGTCGGTCGAGCAGATTCATAAGCCGCCCAGGTCGGCTCGTTCGCCTGCGCAATACCTTTTAAGGTAGTACCCAACTGCCCTAAAACGGTTGGCATATCATCCGAACCAAAAGCATCCTCCATTGTCTGGCCGATCAACCCTAACGTCCCGGCCATTCCTTTATAACTTGACCGCAGCATTGAGCTTAACACTACCCCGGAACCCGGCTGCAACCCGCCCGTTGCTGAGAGCGTTACATCCGGCATCCAGGTAGCCTGCTCGTAATTCTGCGCTTCCCGTTCTATCTCCTTAAAGTAATTCTCGCCTTCTTTAATTAACCGATCTTCTTCTGCAAGGCCCGCCTGCGCGGCATTCTCATCGTACTTCAATGGCGCCTGCGTAGCTAAACGCCCAACTAGCCGCGCCGGAGCTTTAGCCCGCCTATTACTCCTAGGCTGTAAAGGCTTCCCTTCAGCTCGGCGCGCGCCTGCTACCATCTTCTCTTGTAATGTCTGGCCGGGATTAAATGCTAGCTTCTTGAGCGGATCGGTGTAGTCTTGTGCTTCACCGATAACGACCGCTGCGGGGGTTTGATTACGTTTCTTACTTTGAGGAGGCATATTCCCTTATTCCCTTATTCCTTATCCATTATCTCTTACTCTTAGGTATAAAATTCCCTAGCGTAAATTACTCGGAGTCTTCCGCCGCACCAATACCGTCGCACCATCAGTACTCATACCCAGCACCAAAAACACCGCATTCCTTCCCCGATCCGGTAACACAATCGTCTGTCCTTTGCGTACCATCCCCGGCTGAAGGTTAAACCTGGAAGCATTGATATAAAACATTTCCGGATCCCCATAATCCTTTGCCGCTGATCTCATCGGTGCCGAACTCGCAGGGAATTTCACATCATCTAAATAATAATCATGCTGGGTATACTCCCCATCTCCAATCGGAGCTTCACCTCGCTGAATCGCACCCAGATCTAAAACCTGCCCCCGCCCAGGCATGCCGCCCCCGGCATCCAGCCTGCCCGGCGTGCCCAAACCTTTTAACCGTTCCTGGGCGCCTTGCAGCTTTACCTTTGCGGCATCTCGTTGAGCCTTAGCCTGCCGAAATGCGTTGGCATTGTCATCACCCATCGCGGTAGCTAACTGCTCTAACTGATCATCGGGTGTAACCGCTCCACCCTTGCCCTTACCGTACATTACCCGCCAGTTATTCCAGATCGTATCCATCATGCTCTGAGCTTTCTGCAATTCCGCTTGGGCCTCGCTAATCTCAGCACGCGCTTTGGTTTGGTCCTGCCGATCTTGTCGTTGAATCGTCGCAGCCTGCCCGCCTGTAATCCCGCCGCGTCGAGCATTTGCCAGCGCCTCATTAGTCTTGGCCTCTTTGTACGGCACATTCAACTGCGTCGAAGCCAGTTGCGCTTGGTTGAATTTATCTAAGTGCTGCCGTGCTTGCATTAGATAAGTCTCGGCAATTGGATCATCCGCGCCGACTTTATCCAGGTCAATTCCATCCCGCGCTGCTAAGGTTCGTGCCAGCGCTTGCTCTTTACGTCGGGTGGTGTCATTACCTGCGCCGCCCTGTGCGCGGATCTGTGCCACTGATTGCTTCTCAGTCAGCCCTTGACCCAGCGGCTGTAACTTAGCTTCGCCAGTTTTCTGATCATACAAAACCTGCACCAATCCATCGGTAGTCTGGATCACCGGCCCAGCTGCATACTTACCCTCATCCGGGAAATTAAACTTACCCTTATTCTGCTCCGCATATTTCTGATTAACCGCCGCAGTCAGCTCAGCTCCCGGCCCTTGCGTAATCTGCTGTTGTCTAATTTGTTTTTCCGTCGGACTTAGCCCATCATCCCCCGGAAGCCGGGAGGTAATTTGTTCCAGCAAGCGTGCTTGCATTGTATGATCCGCCTGCGGATCGAATAGCTCCTGAAAAGCGTTCTTCTTCCCCGGCTTCGTATTGAGCATCGCAGCGGCCAGCTGTAATTTCAAGGGAGTATTCTGCTCATCATCCGGGATGGCATTCAACATCGCCAGCGCTTGCGACATGTACTGATCTTCTTGCGCGCGCGCCTGCCTGCGCTGTTCGATATTCCGGCTCAATAATCCCGAGAGCAATCCTTGCATCGCTGTTTGCGGTGCTGCGGTCGGCGCGCTTTGCGGAACCTGCTGCTCACTGATGCGCTGCTTTTGCTGCAACGCGGTAGTAACCAAGTCCAGTACTTGATTCAAACTCGGCGCGCCGTAGCGCTGCTGTGCTACTGAAGGCATGGATTAACTCTCCTTAGCTTATACTCTAATGCTCTAACTGTGTACTAACTACTCCGGCCAAATACTACCCGCGCCTGCACGGGGATCACTCGCGGAGCCAGCGCCGCCCCCGCCTAACTTGCCTTTTAATTGCGGTAGAATATCCGCGAGGATATAACCCAATTGCGAGGTAATCCCCGCCGCCCCTTGATCCTTTCGAGCCTTCTCTGACAGCTGCCCGCTTAGGATCCCTTGCACTGCCTGCAAGACTGCGGCAGCTTGTTCGGTACTTAGATTTCCCCAGTTCAATGCCTGATTCCCGGTAATGCTGCCCGCCTGCAAAGCTCCTGCCGCCGCTTCCGCGCGTGCCTTGGGAACCAATTCCATCATATTGCGATTGCGTTGAAACACCGCATCACCCAGCATCTGGTTTCGACCGCCGCCCCGGGGAGCAAAGCTTCCGATCTGATTCAACGCCCCTTGGTATTGGTCATTCAACGCTGTGCGCTGCGGGCCAAGCGCGGCATTCAAAGCTGTGGCGTTATTCGGATCCAGGATCCCGGTAAAGTAATTCGTAGCTGCTTCCAAGCTGGGAAACGATAAACCGAAAAGTTGATTTTGCTTGTCTCGACTCTGGCCGGACCAGTGCATGAGATTGTTTAAGCTGGGATCAATCTTATTTTCCAATTGTTTTTGCAGCTTGGACTTACCACCGGTAAACGCGCCTACCAATCCGCCAATCCCGGCCCCAATCGCCATGCCCAACGGCCCGCCGCCAATACCGCTCATCGCCCCTGAAGCCGCACCGCCTAACGCCCCACCTAAACTTGGCATAATTCAATCCTCCTTAGTAAACCTGCACCCAAGTTGCGGTGCCATTATCCGAACTCAAACATTCCCATACTTCAGGAACGCTTACAACATACCACCTACTCCCAGCCGTGTAACCTTTAGCTAGGTTATCTTCATTCGTCGGCGCCGCCGTGGCATTGTAGTTATGCTGCCGCGCAACCTGCGTTAATTGCAACTCTGCCAATACCTGATCCGGGAGTTGCTTAGGCCGCTCAATAAAAACCTGTTGAGGCTGCGACGGCTCATTAACTCTTTGATTTACGCGCTGAAGCAGCTGCGCCATGTCTCGAATATACCTAGCCAACTGTACCGGATCTTTAACTTCCTGAGCTGTAATCTCTCGCATTAAATAACCGCCCCTTCCTCTTGCCCGCTCGGCCCGCCAAACGGTGTAACGGTTCGATACCCCTGCTCAAAGCTCCTACCCCAATCACCGACCTTCACACAAGTTGTATTCGCAATCCGCACCCCGGCTGAATTCTCCAAGCGGAACTTGAAGATCTTACCTTTGGTTGGCTCAAGCCTCAAGTAATATCTTAACAACTGCCCGCCTGAACTGGGAATTTGATAGCTACGGGCCGCGCCGTCAATGGTTACAGTTAATACGGTAGCCGTGGTGCTTTCTCGGTCAATCCAAATCTCGGGTACATGCTTCCAACCGCAATATCCCAAATCCCCCGCCGCTGTTTCCCACACCGTTGCTAGTTCAGGATAGCTGGTTACGATCCAGGTGATGTTATACAAGCGCCACTCATCCGTATCGCTAGGCTGGAGCCGTACCAAGTGCGCCTTACCCGGAGTACTCAAGCTATAAGGCTTCGCTACCTGTCCCGCGTGGTTAATTGTCAAAGTCGCCAACACTTCCCCATTATCGCCTACCACCTGCACCGGACGATCCTGCCCGAGGGTATCTGCTTCCAAGATAAATCCCTGGACCAATTTCGTACCCGGGCTGCCGCAGTCATCCCAATCCGTAGTGCGGCGCGTGCTTAATTCAGGGCGAAGTAACAAGCTGGGTTCCCAGGTATACCAAACAAATCCATTCCCCGCAGGCGAGCTGTATACATACCTAACTCCCAGATCCACTCTGAATAAATCCGTCGGCAGATCAAACCGATAGCGCGCGCGGCCTGCTTGCGAAGTGATGGAATCCATCTGCACGAGTTCACTGAACTGCTTAGCATAGGTATAAACCGAAAAACTATCCCCGTCCGCATCACAATCAAATTGCGATTCATGATCACCCCAGTGCTTCTCTGCTCGAAACTCACCAGCATTGTATGCCAGCGTTTCCCAACGGCAGGTAAATGGAGCGTCGTAATCAGTGGTTCGGTTTGAGGTTAGCGTGCCAACCTTATTAGCCGTGGCACAGACCAAGCGATAATCTCCCGCGCCTGCTCCCAGAGCTTTGTACCGACAGCGCACCCCATCATCTTCATACCGATCATACAGCCACGCGCCACGTTGAATCGTAAGCACCAAGGTCGCCATCGAAATGGTACTAGGTGAAGGACGGTTCTTTACCAAGTAATCAAAGTACAACATCCCCGACAGCGAGCTTAGCCGCAGGTAGGTATCCTGACTTAAATCGGGTGCGGGAATCCCATTAACATCCTCACCCGGGAGGCTGTCGTGCGGGAATAGTTCATATAGCGTATCCTCGGTTAGGCTGGTTGGCTGCCCGCCTTCACTGGCATACAGTCCATCCTTAGACAGGAAGTAGATTAGCTTATCTACGCACAAAGCCCAGGGCGCGACCAGACCACGGCTATTAGCTACTTCCTGGGCTTGGTAACTTAAGCTTCCATCCAGTGCGCGCGTTGCAGATACCTGCCACATTCGTTCCGAGCTAAATACAAATACCCTACCGTCATACACACAGCCGTTGATTAAAGGTTCATTCGGCGGAGTTACTTCGATATAGTTAGCGTCCGTAGTGGCATTCGGGTCGTTCTCGTTTGTCCAATATAAATACCCCGGGTTAACCGGATCCCCACAAGCAAAATAAACCAGCGCCTCTGCACCTGTGCCATAAGGGCCGAACACTCTAGACAAAGGTTTGCCTAGTCGAATAGGACTGGGAAAGTAAAACGCCAAGGGTGTGCCAGCGCCTGCCGAAGCGGCCAGTTCAATATGCTGATCATCCGCTGGCTGGCGATACAGTAAATGCGTCTTACCGTTTATAACTACTTCAGTTCCGGGTGCCCAGGTAGTGTCGAACTTATCCCCGGAAAGCCAAATCATCCGGTTCCCTACGATCCTGCAAGTACCCCGCGCCGGTCGGCCTGCGGTAGCAAATGGCGCATACAGATTAAACCGCATCAACTGATTACTAGCGATAGAATCATCCGGCAGGTTATCGGTATAAGTAGTCGTGGCCCCGCTCGGGTTATCCACCTGTCCAACGTAAATCCACTGCTTTAAGGTTCCGCCATAGCGGTAGATATTTAACTTCGTAACCTGCGCATCAGGATGCTTCGCCAGCTGAATTTGGTTCTGCTGCCGCCGTGATAACACCCCCACTCTAGTAGCAGGGCTAGGCAGAGATTCATCCCCGGTTGCATCGTTCCAACCAGTGTATCGGTAATAGTAAGCATCAGAAAAAACAGTAGGAGACGAATAGCTATCCAGGCCATAGCCACCTCCAATCCACCAACTTGAAATTGCGCAATCTACCGTAGCTGGGGTAGCAGGCTGCGTTAATTGGAAGCTCGCCATGATCGAAGTGACGTTCTTTAAGGTCAGGCTCCGATCAGTACCCACGCGCTGAAGATCCTTTACCTTAATCGTGAGTTGATACCATTGCTCCTGGCCAGAGCCTAACTGAAACAGCGGCTGGTTATTGTCATCAATCCCCACCCCGTAGCGCTGTTGAAACTTATCGAGCAGCTCCTGCCGCGTACCCGAACCGCCGCCCGGGCCAAAAGCTTTCTTTAAGGCGCGTGCATCCGCAAGCACCTGATCATAACTGAGCAGCTGGCCAGTTTCATTATCGCGGATTAAGGCGTTCGGTCCCGCGTTGAATTTATCGTAAGTGGACTTTTGAATACGTCCGGGCGTGGCACCAACCAATGAAGTAGCGGTGTTGAAGTCGGCAAACGCCTGCAGATCCGACGGGCGGGCTGCATAGAAATAATAGTTACGGCTCAGATCGGTCGCAGCGTACACCCCGGCAGCCGTGCCCGGATCCACATCCAGCCAAAGCCGAAACTCGATCAACCGATTTATATCTTCAATGTAGATACCCAGACTAATTTCATCATCCTCGGTTAAGGCACGCCCCGAGATCTGGGTAAGATCCCGCGCGGCATTTAGCCGGATGTTGCCGATACCCGCTGGGGTGCCGGAGGTAGGATCTATAGTAGATTGAATAGCCTTGCAAATTAGGGCCTGCCCCGCCGAGAAGCTACCCGATGTGTAGCAGCGGAATGCACTCAGCCCGACTACTGTATGTCCCGCTGCAATCGTGCCTGCCGTGGATACTCGCACGCAGGGGCGACTGTCTAACCCATCCGTAACCTCCAATACCCGTACCGCTTCGGACGAGTTTAGGTAGAGCATCGAGTTCGGCTGTAGGCCCGCAGTTGCCGCAGTTAGTTGAATAGTACACAAGCCGGTGCTGCCCGAGTCGTATTCAATCGCTTCGACGGTAGTGCTAGAAATAGCTGGGAGTACTTGTTCGACCAGCACCTGTTCAGCGGAGTTGACCAGAATACGCATGCCGGGTTGAATATCTTTGCCCATTGCAGCGGGCTGGATTAAACAATAACCCGTGCTGCCGGAATCATAAAGGATCCGAGTAATGGTGGTGTTGGTGCGGTTGACTAAACTGAGTGAACCCGCTCCGACTGAGTTATTCCAAGTCGCGCCGTCCTGCGTGAGATTATCCGTGTTGCTGATGGTTAGGATCTTAGCTGGGTCAGGGTTTAGTAAAGTAGGCGCTTCGACAGGCGGGGCAATTCCCCAGTTCCTAACCACCCCCGCTGCTGAAAGCGAGAGCATTTTATTCTGATCCCCGATGTAGAGCCAGGGATCCGGAGTGCGCTCAGGCCGTCCGACTACCCCGCTGATCGGATCCCCAGAGAGTCCGGTTGCAGCTGGGGTTGTTAGATTAGTGTCGTAATATAGATTCGTCCCAGCGCCATAGATAAACGGGGTAAGATTGTTATAGTTATCCTGCAGCTGGAAAATGGAATGCACTCCCGCAAGGTTATGTAGTAGCTCCAACCCCGGACGAGGCTGCAATCCACCTTTAGTATAGCTGCGCATGTTCTCCAGATAAGGATGCTTATCATCAGCCAGCTGATCAAGCGGACTGGCCAAATCTAAACCCTTGCCCGCACGCACGGTTGCGCGTTGCCACAGATCCCCTTGTCCTTTGCCGAACCGGGTTCCCATTACTTTTGCCCTCCCAGCATAACTCCAGTTTCAGACTGTTTACTCGAATCCTGCCAGCGGGGCTTGCTGCGTTGATCTTCAGTAGCGCGTTTACGGAACAGCCACAGATCTGCTTGGCGCGCGAGTAGCCGGTTGTTGAATTCCATTGCGGTAGTTAATAGGTCTTTGTAGCTACCCAGGCTAGCTGCAAATTCCGCACCGGAAGTCTTAAGCAGCGCCAGATGCTTGGCAAAGTCCAATATCAATTCATGATACTCGCGCGGAAGCTGCACTGCATCAGTATCCGAACTAAGCTGCGGAGGCCGACTTTGGATTTCCAATTCCAGCGTTAAAGGCAGATCCTCTGCTTGTGGGATAGGACTAACTACTAAATGATTCCAGCTAACTAACCCCACTACCCTGGGGGTGCCCAGTTCATTTCGCCAGCGCGGACGCCGTGCTGCGAGATCTTTAATCCCGCCAACCACAATCCCCCGCCCGTTTAGCCATGCGTTATATACCGCTGGATAGTTCCTGCCTAATATCAAGGAATCCTCATAGCGGCGCGCACAGTACTCAGCTCGGTAGGGATCCCGGCACTGCCCGTCAAATCCAAATAGATGTTCGAGCATGCCGTACTTCAGTACCCAATCTAACGCGGGTGGTAACGGGAGCGCATCGTTGTCCAGCGCGGTTTCGCTCGGAAGTTCCAAGTTAAACACCGCTAGCTTACCGATGTCTTCCGGAGGCGGGAAAAGCCGGACAGAATTAAGCGGTTGCGAAAGCGATATGTACGCCCGAGGTTGTTTGTTCGCATAGTAAAACGTATAGCGGGTTTGATCTGCCTGGGTTTCCCGGAGTTCGGTATAGTAATGCGTGAGTGGATTGATACTCGGTTCGGCCTTCCAATCTGCGTGCCGCAGTTCGAGATTGCGTTCAGGAAGTTCGATCAGCTCTGCACCAGCAAGCTCTTGGTACTTTGTGATCAGACCTGTATCCCGTAGCCAGCGCTCGTAGTTACTTCGCAAGGCCGCGCGTGCTGCATCCAGCTGAGTACTTGGATACTGTTCCAGCCATGTTGCGAGAGAAGTATCCGGCTCTAACAAAACCTGCTTGGCACGCGCGATTAGATCAGTTGCGGTAGCCGTATAGGCCAGCGGTGAATTTACCTCGGTAGGTAAATCGTAAATCCCCTGGCCTGCTTGTAACTCCAGCGTCCAGCGCTCAGTGTAATACCCGCTAAACGCCTGCCACGTAGCTAGAGCTTCATTAAGATACCCGGTTAATTCCCCCGCTGTCCAAAACACTAATCCCGGATCACCGAGTTTAGCGGCGAGCCGGGACTTTAATTCCGCCAGCGACACCTCTGTATAAACCACACAGCCCTCTCTTAATCGTGCTTGTTTCGGAGTGCCTCGACTACTAAGGAATTGAGTTGTTGGATAGCTTGGTTAATCCCGCTGAACTTTGCTTCGACTGAACTGTTCAGGGCCAGTACCGCGTTATGTAGATCTTCCTTCGTAGCGGATTTATCAGCTTTTAATTCTAAGCTGGAAACCTGTCTTTCAATTTGTTCTATTTTGTTGATCTTTGCACTAAGGCTGAGCCGTTGCCACAAACCACCTACCACGGCAGCTAGCGCTAACTTGACGCCTTCCTCAAATCCGTCGTTCCAATTCATGCTGTGAGGCTCCTGAGCTAGCCCACCTATCCACCACCGCCGTGGCCGAGGCGTGGATTGCAGGGGGAGTTTTGTGTGTAGAGTTTGCATTTCAAGTTTAGGTTGCGAGCCAAACTTGCAAGGCGCCCAGACCTGGAGTGATCGCGGTGACGCGCACTCGGATCTTACCGTACCGTCCGGGGATATTAACCTGCTGCCATTTAGGGGAGGCAACCGAACCGTCATCAGTAAAGTCAATCGTAGTGATTTCTGACCACGCTGCGCCCGAGACATTGAACGGTGCGGTTTCTACCACAACCGTGTAAGCGGTTACGCCTGTAGAGGTATAGACAGCCACCGCAATGTTGGGTTGATTTGAAGCGTCGTAGATGTCGGAGGTCACCGTGGTAGTGAAGTCTGATGTGCTTGCGCTGCTAACCTTGCGCCAGGATGACCACGTAAGGGGCGGGGTGGCATTGGTCTGGGCTTGGGCAACCGGGGCCGGATCTAAGTTCCAGTCCCGGTGCGCATCCCAACCAAACAGGCCGCCCGCTACTAAGCAGGCGCAGATCAGAATGGTTAGATGGGTTTTCTTCATAAGGTTATTTTGCTCCTTCAGGGTTTACCCTTTCAACGAAGCTCCATTTACCGTCGGGGGTACGCTGAGCTTCGCAAGTGTCGCATTTGAATTCCTTACGCTGTTCGATAATCCACCTCTCCAAATTGGCAATGGATTCCTGGAATTCAGTATACAGACGCTGTTGCCGGTCAAATACCGACATCCGCAGCGAGTTATCGGTCTGCTGGTAGATCTTAGGATTGCCTACGTGTTCGAGCAGCGCGGTATATGCGGTATCGCGGGCTTTGGCGAGCTTTTCGATTTGAGTGGCGAGCGCCTCGGGCAAGGGATAGGATTTCGGTTTGGCCGCTACGGCAGGAGCGGAGGCAGGGTTATTGGGTTTGTCTTGCGCGGCGACCGGATGCGAACAAAGCTGCAAGGCCAAAGCCAAGCCGACAATGATCATCAGGAGGCCGACAACCTCCGCTTTTCGGGTATTGATAATACGCATTTTGTGAATCTCCTTTGGTTGCATGGTTGCGTAGTTGCAGTGGGGTGAAGTGTTAATGGATTTCCTAGCCGATCCCAAGAGCTTGTTTAGCTTTTAGAAGCTTTGCCTTACGATCCGCTAATCCGTTAGGGATTATACCCCGTGCCATGCCGCCACGTCCACAATTTACCAATTGGGAAACGGCCAAAACATCATCTTTTAGGGCGTATTCTTTGCAGCCGTTATCCTGCCAGAATAAAGCCGCTGCTCGAAAGCCATGTTCTGGAGTGGTTAGGAGTTCCGGGTGGTTAACGCAGTCCAGCTTGAGCTTGCTAGCTACCCGGGTGTAGTTAGCCCGTCCGGTAGTTTGGATCGGCCCGCGTCCGCGAAACCGGTAGCCGTCACCGGGTTGGGTGTTACCTAGATCTTTGCGGCCTTCGTAGCGTAATTGGGCTTTGGTCGGCCCCCAGATCTCTTGCCAATGTTTCAAGTCGGTAGATTCATGGGCAAGCTGGGCTAGGAAGTGCGCGACCTCTAGCGGGGTTCCGAGTTGGAATTCGGCCAAGGCAGCATTGAGTGGTTCAAGGTACTGCTTAGCGCGCGCCATATCTAAACCCCGCATTGAACGATAGAGTTGGTCTAAGGTAAGTTGCATAGTTAGTTAGTTAGTTAGTTCAGTACTGAAAGATCAGGTTCGACGCGTTGTTCGGGAGTGAAGAAGGGAACAAGGATTTTGTTACCGTCTTCAGCTCACCTTGCCGATTCAAACAGGTCTTTGAGCTTAGCATCCTGCAACACCAACCCCTCAGCACCGAGCACCATCTGCCCCCACAATTGAGCATTCGCAGCCAGCACAGCCTGATATTGCTCGCCAGTCGCAGAAACCGAGTAGGAGTCTATGGGTCGCTTGCCTGCCTCATAAGCTTCCAGGTCAGCCCACACGCTCACTTCGACGCGCGCCGACTGATCCAGCGCGGAAAAACAGAGCAGGGTTACACGCCCCACTGCGTGCGGCAGCGCGATCCCGTTGAATTCGTAATTCGCCGCCGCTTTCACGCGCAGCCCAGGCGCTGGCTTGGCTGGCTGTTGAGCAAAGGCCAGCCCGACAATCAATCCCAACGATAGAATCAGCCCAAATAGTTGTTGTCGTCGCATCCTCTCTCCTCTCAATTGTTGTAATAGGGCACCTTGTACTGAGTGCCGCCGATTGTGATCGTTAAAAACCCAGCCGGATTCGCGGGCAGGGTTTGCGCGCCAGCCGTGGCGCTGGTGGCTGTCAGGCCGCTGTCATATTCCAGCCGTCCAGCACTGTCAAAACCACTGAGAAAATTGGTTGCCGAATCGCGGATATTGAGAGCACGGGCAGACTGGCCAGAGGCGAGTTGAATAATTTGGCCAATCGTACTATTGCTAGATGGGCGCACGTCGAATTGCGCACCAGGGGAGGTAGCATTGACTCCAAACAATCCCGTGCTAGTGACTGTCCAGCGATACGCCGAAGCCGCCTCATCAAACAGGCTGAAGGTTCCGCCACCCGCGCCAGAAGAGTTAGCAGTCGAGAACATTAGATAGTTACGGCCACCTGCCGCACTAGACGCAACGCGAAATCCGGTGCCCGTTGCGTTTATGCCGTTAATGGCCGCCGTCACATACCCGGTGTTGGAGTTACCGTTGATATTTAAGGCAATGCTAGTGGCAGTCGTGCTGTTGAGGTATAGGTGGCCCTGACCATCCAACCTCAACGCTTCTGTAAGTGCTCCGCCGCTCGTGCGAGTCGAAAATGTAAGTGCGCTCTGTTCGTTGCCGTTCGCGGCACTTGTAAATACTGATGCGATTCTAGCCGCGCTTTCAGTCTGCCCCGCCGCATCCTCCATTCGGAACAATAGCCCTGCGCCAATTCCTGTTGAGGCTGTCCCGCTGGTCGTGTGTGTAAGATAAAGCTGGTCAGTGATTGCATTCGTGATGGCGTTGTCCGTGGTAATACCCACCGTATCTGCGCTCAAGCGACTAATCGGCGAGTCCGCGAACGCCCCAGAATTTAGCCGATAGGGCAGCACCCCATCCGTGGAATTGATTGTAGTGCCTGCCGTAACCGTAACCGTCACCGTCCGCCCGCTTCTCGTCAATGTCCCATTCGGAAACACCAGCGTCTGCACCCCCACCACATTCGGACTCCCATCAACTTCCTTGACGCGGATCCCAGCTCCTGCTGGATAAACCGACTGCACGGTAGTTTGAGCATTAACACCTAAACCCGCCAACCCCATCCACAATACCAACACCAACCAACTAATATTAAAAAGCTTTTTATTTACCGTCATACTAAGCGCCTTTCCTAAGATGAGTAATTGAACCTGCCCGTGAGATAACCGTCCGGCGCGGCATACCCGGAGCCGTGTTGTAAGTAATCGTGATCTGCACCGAGTCTACGATCGCTGCCGTACTGTTCAGTGTGCCGGATTGAAAATCTGCACTTAATACGACCCCGCAATCGGCATCATTCCAATCCGTATTTGCGTCGCCGCCCCAGGTATCGGAACTGCCGCCGTAATTCACCACGCTCGCGCTCGCCCCGCTTGGTGCGGCGGGCCAAGTCGCTCCCGTGGACTTATTGGTTGAGCCGATAGTCCCGTCCGCTTTTACCAGTTTCACCTCTGAATCTTTTACTGTGATGTCCAGCCAGTAGCCCTTGCGCACACTGACTTGCACGCCGCTAATTGTGGCCCCACCTGGAATGCTAAACCCAAAATTGGTGGCCTTTAGATAGTTCGTAATGCCGTAGGCACTACTTGCGCAATAAGCAACAAGATTATCTGGCGCACCCTGCGCGTCAGAGGTGAACGTCCACGCCAGCGTCCCGACCGTGGCATCATTGACAGCCGTTCCCGCGTACGCGTTAGTAGAAGCAAAAAACACTGCTGGCGACGTGCCCGGCGCAACGGCTAACCACATCGCAAATAACCAATTCAAAAACATCATTGTGCCCTCCGCATCGTGACTTCGACCCCGACCAGACGCGCCGTGCCAGCCATTGTGTCTCCCGCTTGAGATAACCGACGGGCGATCTTCAAATGCAACATCTCGCCCGCCGCGCAGCCGGTCGTTGTAACCCCCGTGATACTGGCGTCATTGGTCTGGTTAGTTGTGCCCTTGGTGGTGTCGGTTACATCGTTATAGGAATTAAAGGAAGGATCGTTTGTTTCGGCATCGGCCACGCAACTGGTCGCCACGCCCCAGATGACATCACCAGAAGTTGTGGACGAAAGCCATTTGAATTTCACGTCAATGCTACCGGTCCAATCTGACGGCAGCAGCAAGGTGCGCTGCGCGGTCAAGTCACTGGAACCGTCCGCAAAATCCAGCACGCCTTGCAAAACGTTTGTGCCGCTAATGGCCGCCGCGCTTGGTGCGTTCGATGAAGGCAAATCCCAATTGGCTGCCGCCGTCCCGGCATTGTTCCCCGCCGCTTCCAGCCAAATCTTACTGGTTGTCGTCAACGTATTACCGGTGCCTTCAGCATCAAATGTTTTATTCGTCAGCGTATCGGTCGTGGCCCGGCCAACCAACGTGTCAGAGGACGTAGGGAGGGTAAGCGTCCCTGTGTTAGAGATGCTGGCAATAACTGGCGAGGTCAGTGTTTTATTCGTCAGTGTCTGCGTGGCTGAATCCAACACCACGTTACCCGTGGCATCTGGGAACGTGGCCGTCCGGCTCCCCGTCACCGTAGCCGGAATAGCCAACGTGATCGAGTCGCCATCCGTCTCGCTTAGCTTTAACTTGCCGTCCGCCGCGCTGTCACCGACGTTGAGTTGGTTTGTTGCTGAGTTGTAAGCAAGGCCCGCGTAGGCTTCGAGTGCGCCTCCTGAACCAGCGTGAAAAATCTGCCCACTGGTCAGCAAACTGCCACTAAAGAGGGCGGGTAAGTTAGATGACCACTGCGGCGCACTGCCGACTGAAAGCATCACATAATTGCTCCCACCGATCGCTAGCCGTGCGACGTTGCCCGAGGAGTTGCGGTAGAACATGTCCCCGGTCGCATCACTGCCCAGGGTGAACTTCATCACAGGCGTGTTGCCTGCGACGAGTTGGATCATGTTCTGGTACGCCGCGCCATCTACGTCATACGCGGCGATGTTCAGGGTGTTGGTGTCTGAGGTTGCTGAACGGATCCCACCCCCATTGGCAAACGTGGCATTGACAGCCGCTGTCAAGGTCTTTGCATCCAGTGTCTGGGATCCAAGCGTGTAAACTACAGTTCCGCCCCCACCAAACGTAATCGTACTACCATCAGTTCCTACCAAGGTTGCGGTATTCGTAACCGTTAACGCCTTGCCATCTGCCACGGTTAAAGTAGCCCCGCTTGCGGGAGGGGTAATAGTAAGCTTGTTGATAGTTGTAGCCGTAGCCGCGCCTAATACCGGAGCCACAAACGTTGGATTATTTACCAGCGCGACCGCGCCCGTGCCACTTACGGCTGTGATGCCAGTACCGTTGATCTGGAAGATATTACCCGTTCCAGCTGTATTAAAAGTTTTATTAGTTAGGGTATTCGTTGAATCCGCTGTCAGTACACTGCCGGAACCACTGGGGAATGTGAAAGTAGTCGAATCTGTTCCTGCCAGTGTCAATGAGTTACTAATCGTCAGTGTTTTACTAGCAGTTATGCTCAGGCCGGTAACTGAAGTAGCTGCGATTGTACCAGTGCCGCTTACACCCAACGACCCGCCAGACCCGACGACCAGCGCCGCCATATTCGTGCCTGCCGTGATCGAAGAGAACGCCGGGGTTCCACCCGAATCCCCATCGCCCAACACTGCCCAGACCGACCCGTTATACCGCACTTGCCTAACCGTCGAGCCGCCACCTGTCGTACAACCCGTATTCGCGCAATCCGTCACCACTACAACCATGCCAGTTGCCGGGGTAGGTAAGGCTGCATAAGTGTACGAAGTATAAATAGGCGCGGTCAAAGTCTTGCTGGTTAAGGTTTGAGTTGCGCCTAGCAGCGCAAAGGTATCGGTACCTCCTGGGATGGTATGGGTATTCAAGGTTCCTAACCCGGTTACGTTACCGGTATCACCAATCAATACCACAGAATTTTGAATGGCCTTTCCAGTAGTGGTATCAAACCTAACTATCGCATTATCTGTAGCGCTCCCCGGCCCGACCACATCCCCGGATCCGCCGCCCGAAGCGCAACCCGTGCCCGTGGAAGTTAAAACCCCTGAAGCCCACTGAGCACAGCCGTTACTTGGGGAGGCAGTACTAGACGAGGCTAAGTAATTAGTCCCTGATACATCCGGCAGTACAAAGGTTCGATTACCGGTTAATGATGCTGGAGAGATTTCTGCATAGTAGGATCCGCCTGAACGAGCAATTCGCAGCTTGCCTGAAACTACGTTATCACCGATCTTAAAAATTCCGGTGCCGTCATCATAGGTCAGCCCACTCGAAGCTTCCAACGCACCGCCTGAACCTGCCCAGGTAATGTAGGTTGGAGTGATCGTTGAGCCGCCTGAAATAGCCGGGATATTTCCTGACCACGTTGGTCCGGATCCCGTAGCTATGTAAAGGTAGTTAGTACCCCCATTAGCCAGCCGGGTTAGATTTCCGGAACCATCTCGAAAGTAGGTATCGTAAGTGGCATCCGAACCCAGCGTAACCTTAGTACCGGATCCCAAGGTTTTATTGGTTAAGGTCTGGCTGGCCGTAAGATATGCCAGCGTGCCATCCACATCCGGTACCGTGATAACCCGAACCGTCCCAGTTGTCAGCCCGTCCACCTCGAAGCGAACTTCCTTGGAGGCATCCACCGAACCTTTAATGATCGAAGTGGTATCTACTACAGGCAGGCTGGAGCCTCCCCCACCGGGCAGGGTAAACCAGCCTTTTGTGCCGCTTCCATCCGTGCCGTAATATTTGCTATTCCCAGGACTGGCCGAATCATTTACCAGCTGAATCGTTCCCGTAGTCGTAATCGGCCCGCCCGTAATCGAATTACTCGTTGCAATATTAGTAACCGTGCCGGTCGAGGTAGCAGCACCCATTTCAACTTCAGTACTATCTGAGCGCTGGTAATAAACCCGCGTTACACCCGCGACATCCTTGGCATAAATCTTAACCGTATCTGACGGAGGCGCAGAGGGCGTGCTGATCTCGCGCGCCATCAACGCGGTTTGTAAGGTACCGCCGCCATTCTCAGTAAGTGGCTCATCGAAATCGTAATTAACCCGCTGGCCTAATTGCAATTTGAAGTTAGCGACTCGAAAGACCCCCGCGTTGGTGCCGGTAGCCGATTCGACACTAACCGTTGCGACGCGCGCCGTGCCGGTGGGAACCAAGCTGGTAATCTGATGGCGCCGCCATTGGCCTACTGCCGCGCCGTAATAGCTCCCCGCCGGGATCTCAAATGACTGCGTGGATTGCAAAACCGAAGTAGAATTGTATAGGTATAACTTAACTCTTAGCCAATCATAGCGCGGGACTGAACTAATTGCTTCCAATCCACGTGCTTCAATATCCCAATCAAAGGCGATAGTAATGGGCAGGTTGCTTTGAAAGCTGTCCGGAATGTTATAGCTCTGCCGTAATACTTCGCCGCCGGATGCGGGAGATCCGCCAGTGCGGTAGTCAATCTTGACATATTTCTGAAAACGATCCGAACCGCTGTTTACCAGCGTCAGCGCTGCGGGAACGGTTTGGTTCCAGCCGTAAAAAGCTGCCGGGCTAAAGAAGTTTCCATTTACCAATAATCCCCGCGCGCCAAAGGAATCATATAAATTCTCCGTAGCTCGAAAGCCTCGCTCGGAGATGGATTGCGACCTCACACCAGGGCCAAGTGAAACCGGGTAGTTAGCCTGCGCGCCAGAGATAGTCGTTCCGTTGTGGATGCCGTACACATTGGTGATTGTGGTGTTATCAATTACCAACCCCCGCGAGCCATTGGCCTGATAAACCGTAACCCCTGTACCGGACTGGCCTATGTAACTGCCATTTATCTTTACGCCATCTGTAGCGTCTAGAATCAAAGCAGCCGCATACCCGCCTGGGTTATCCGACTTGAAACTTGATGAATCTATCTCCGCGCCGTAGACGGAATTAAACCTAATCGCCGCACCGCCCGAGCCAGAACCTCCTACGTCCTCGATCCATAAACCTTTAATATGCGGACTATAGGAGTTCTCAATCAACACCCCAAACTTCTCATCTACACTACCCGCCCAGCTGCCTTGGAAGGTGGAATGGTTGATTGATAAGTTAGAGGCATTCTGTGCGTAGACATGCCCAATACTAGCTGGGTATAAAGTAGCGGTAACGCTGCTTACGGTTGTGTAAGGGGGTTGGGATAAGGTGATCGAGGTAGAACTGTTAACCGCTGTGATGATCGAGTAATGCCCGGTGCCGGAGATCCCCGCACCTGGGATATAAACCAATCTATATAGATCATTCGAGGACATGCCCCCGCCAGCTACGGTAACTGTCCTATCCGTTCCAGTAGTTGAAACATTTGTCAGACTCCGACGTGCGCCAGAAATCGCCTGCCCATATTGAATCAGGATATTATCTAGCTTATTAGCATTCGGCTCCGTACCCGATCCGATACCTCTAACGCTGTTGGAACCGATCAGCGTCACGGAATTTGCGTTGAAGTAAAAACTTACATCCTCCAAGGCGGATGATTGCAAGTTATCGGCAATAACCGCATACCGCCAACCCAGCAGCATTACATCTTCGATCTTTATACCGCCCGCACCGGATTGTGGGATGCCGCTAGTATTTTGATCGGATTGTAAATATAAACCCGCTCCAGAAGTCGCTACATCCAGAGCTTGGTTGCTGTAGCGATTTGCGTGGGTAATGTACAACCCTTTGAGCTTAAGATTGGTAGTAATGCGCCCCGCGAGCTTCAATCCCATCCCTGGGCCGGTATGCAGAAACCCTGAGCGAAACTTCCCATTACCTTGGATAATGTACTGTTGGTTGTACGCCTCGGAATTCTGCGGGATGGTTAGGGCGTAGTCCTTGCCAGCGGAGTAGTTATAATAGCTGCTGATCGGGTAAAACCCATCAGCGAGATCTAATACCCCTGAAGTGTAGGTATTGAAGAAATTCTGTAACGCTGCGGTATCATCGTGCTGAACAAAATCAGCGCCCGAGGCAGTAGTAGCCGGGGCAAAGGTAATGGTATTTCCATTTACTGAAGTAATCGTAGCTACTAAATCAATTCCGCCAGAGCCTGCATTGGGGATACGGATGCCCTGGCCCGCGCGAAAGGTATGCGTGTTAGTGGATGATAAATATCGAGTGGGATAGATGGAATTAGTAGGCCCATCCGGTAGGCCGTTGGTATACTCCCAAGTCACACCGGTAATCGTAACCGAAGTAGCTCCCGCTCCTACAATTGCGCTAGTTCGGTATAACCTGGGATCTCCCGAAGCTCCTAAATCCGTAATCGCATTATAAACCCCAGTCGGAGTGCGAACGGATTTAAGACTTGTCGAGCTATTCCCCGGTACATCGGCTGCCTGCAAAAAAGGCCATTCCAGGTTGATCTTGCTCCTAGCCGGGGTAACATCCGTGCCCTGATTTTGCAGTGTGATACTGTTATTGGTGCTGACCTGCTGCCCGCCAATCGTGTAATCAGTAGCCCATGTAAAAGGGGTCGCTATATCATTAGGTGCTGTTCCGCCGCTAAGTTGAATGTCAACCCTAACCCCGGTTTCAGCGTAGAATTCCCAATACCCTCGGGCATCGGCAGTGAAAGGGTTGGATTTAGCTACAGCAGAACGTGTGGAATAGATCCCGGCAGTAGTAGAACTACCGGTTAAGTAGACTGTAACGGTACAGCTGGGGTAGGTCTTCTGAACCGTAGTGGTACTGGTCTGACCAGCTGTGCTGACTTTCTGACCACCCCGTTCGCAATACCCTGAAACTTTCTCCAGGTTCTGGAACTTGGCGGCGCCTACGTTTATGGGGGGAACTAACTGGTTTAGGGAGTACCAGCTAATAAAGAAGGCGCTGAACAGTACGATAACCGGCAGCCAGTACGCACGACGATTCATTGGGGGAGTCCTCGTAAGTGGGTTGTTTTTAGTTTTGAGCTAGGCGAAGAAGCTTACCATTGGAACGGGGTATGCTTCGGACTGTCAATCGGATCAGTCATGCCACGTGAACTGTTACCGACCTGAGAGAAATTCCCAGCGCCAAACCCAGCCAGCGGTTTCAGATCCTGACCTTCGATTTGGTTCAAGGCGGCTTCGCCGGAATAAGGAACCATCGTCACAACTTGGTTCGGATCTTGCACCGGGATGCTCAAAGGGGCCATCGGCATGGAGGGAAGATTAGTCGCACCGGGCACACCATTCTTGTGCGCGGGCCAGTCTTTGACCGGAAACGGATCTTCGGTAAGTTTTGCGCGATCAAACGGTTTCGGATTTTGCATTGTATGTCCTCAGAAAAAGAAGGCGGGAGAAGTTCGGGTTTTGTTTGCCGTTGCTCCTGCCCGCCACTATCAGGAGGTTCACCCGTAACCGGATTATCCTAGATAAACAGTATTAGGGTCAACCATAAAACTACCTTCTAGATAGCGCTGTGAGCCGACTGAAGGAGGTCGTAATGCTTCAAATTGACGCCAGGATTGACCGTCCATATTGGAGTCCTTCGACCATAATTCATCATCCTGCTTAATTGCATCATCTAACAGCTTAAGGTAGCGCTGGTTATACAGGGTGCTAAGTTGGGGCCAGTTAGTAGCTTTTAGTTCCTGTCGAGTAGCTTTGTTCGCTTCACACCAAAGCGCTGCCTTAACACGCGCGAGGGATAGGATTAGTTCCGTAGTGAAAGGCGCGGGTAGAATTCCTGCGCGGGAGTTGTAATCTTCACTTAGCTCCCCGCCGGTAGTTAGGTAGTGGCATTCATAAACCAGGGTTGAGAGGCCGTTATAAGCGGGGTAGATTTGAAACCTTGGCATCCCTGGGTAAATCGGCCCATCCGTAGCGGCACCGGGAAAGTCCGCCCCCACCGGGTCGAGTGGATGCAGAGTGCGCGGGTAGCTAGAGGGTTGATAACCTTCCGTAGAAGGCGCTGCATTTGGCTGGTAATATAAACGTTCCTCGTTGCTGCCTACCATTGAACCGGCAGATGTGCCAACCCGGCGGATTGAAATAAAATGTCGAAAAGTCCAATCTTCCTGCAAGCCTGCAGTTTCACCTACCTCTGGCGCAGTTTCGCTATCGGCATATTCGGGGATTGCGTAATACGGCGCAAGACAGTAGGTTTTTAGAATTGTGAATGCGGTTGCAGTTACCGTTGAACCGAAATAAGGGGCATCTAGTAGGATCTTTTTATCTGAGCTGAACCAGCGTGCGATGTGATAAGCCCGTCCATCGGGTGCGATGACCGTCATTCGAGCAGCTTGCAATTGCGGCAGTGAATCCAGGTAGGTCTGCGTTGCAGTGTTTACTGTTACCACGCGGGAATTTAAGGTGAAATCTCCTTCGCCAGTGCCAGCTGCGGGAAAAATCAGCCAGCCTTTACGCTTCATGCCATGCCAGGGGCGCTCAGCACACAGCTCTCGATAAGCTTCCTGAACCAATGCCAGATCCAGTTCCGGGGGTAGGGCATTGACAAAATCCTGCCGGAGTCGGCTTCCGAGGTTAATCAGTAACGAATTCCGGGTAAGTTCGATTGCCATAACGCCGCCTTGAAGAACTGGATCTGCTTGGTCACAGCTAAGAGGTTGTAGATTATATTTCTATCTACTCAAGTTAAATCCCTGCAACTAGATTTATTTAAGTAGCCACCCCTGGAATCTACAAGCCTCTCAAGCTGTAGGGGTAAGTTTAAGGCATGGCGGGGTTAACCGCCATGCACAGTTGATTGGAAGGTTACGGCAGACAGGTCAGTGCTACCAGCTTCCTCAGCGCCGTCGCTTAGTTGCTGGATTACCCATTTACCCGTCTTGCCACCTTCACCGCGCTGGCCCGGAATATAAAAGTTGGCCAAGTGGGTTGCACTGCCGGAGGCATTGTATCCCACAGCGGTAGTAGCAGACCAGATCCAGGGCGCTCCGATTCGATCCGCAGTCATCGTTTCCCCATGTTGCGTATAGCTAGATGGGCCTTTGAATGAGATCAAATAATGCTGAGCACCCGGAGATCCGGCAATGCGCTTGTGAAGTTTGAAATCTGTAAGCGGCATTGATCCTCCTTAGATCATCCGAATTTTGGGTTGGATGTGCGTGCGCACCAGCCCGCCGTTCGAGAGGGTTGCAATGACCTTGCCAACTTCAGTGCCGATGTTCAGACCGTTGATTGCGGTGGCATCAGCCAAGCCATCAATCACGCCCAAACTGGAATCCGATACCGCGTAGACAGATTTACCTGCCGTCGAGGCATTGGTAACCGTAGCCTTGCAGCGGGTTTCCACATCGCCGAAGTTGACGATCAGGCAATAGTCACCTTTGTTGGTTGGGGTCCAAAGATAAACGCCAACCGCATTGCCGACGTTGGCATCGGGATCCGGGGTGACAATGTAATTGGCCCGATCATACATGAAGGCGAGCTTGCCCGCAGCGGGGGCACCAGTTGAGCCGGAGCGGCCTTGCACGAGCTGGATACGACAGCCACCAAACGTAACCAAGGTAGCCAGCTCAGCAGCCGTCAAGGACTTGCCAATCTGCTCCTTAACTGTGGCCGCAAAGCGCGCATCCACCTCAAACTCCTGGCCCAATTGACCAGGAGCGAAGTCGCCCGAGACGCGCGTGCCAGCACCCGTGGCATACGCACCTTGCGGAAGCATGCCAGTGCCGCCGATTTTGTCCCAATTCCCCGGAGGCGGGAGTTTCAAACTGCGAAGTGAAATTAACATAACCTTACTTACTCCTTTCCCTTATGGGGAGATTAGATCACGGGTTGCAAGCCATAGCCTTGGCGATTGAGGCGCGGTTCCAAGCAGCGCAGGTTGCCTGCGAAGTGGATACGGCCAATCACACGCGTAGTCAGCGGGTGCGTCATCCAGCCGGAGAAGCCCATCGAGAACAACGGGGAAGCTGAGATGTCGAACAACCACGAATCGGAATTCAACGCCCACATCGTGTCGCCAACCGTCAGGGTAGTGCCCGCAGCGGGGATCGTAGTGGCAAACTCCGGTGAGATCGCATTGTAAGCGGCGCCTGCGCCCGGCAGCACGACCGACTTGTTCAAGGTCGAGAAGTTACCGTAGCCCACATCCGCGCCGCGCAGGCCCGGAGCATATTCATCGGCCACGATCAGCGCCTGTTGGAACCGAGTGCCACCGATGACGCCCCAGTATGGGTCGCGCTCAGCTTGCACCAATTGCTTGCCTTCGAGGACAGCACGGATCCCTGCCGTCACGCCTTTGGTCGTGATGATCAGATCCGGGCTTTGCGAACCCACCGTCGGGCCGTTGTAACCGCCCGTGTACATCGCTTCGAGTTCTTCGTAAGTGAGACGCCGCGTGCCGCCACCGGATTCACCCATCCAACGCGGGATGGAGTTAAGCGCGCGCCCGACTTCCGAACGGCTTTGACCACCATAGGTCGTCCAAACATTCGCGTCGTAACCCGGCGTAACACCATCGTTCAACGCTTCCGGCATGCCATTGATATGGAGGGAGCGGTCTTCAACCGTAGCGGTGAAGTTACCAGCTGCCGTAACATTCTGACCGTGGAGGTAGCCCATGACACCCAGGCGGGCCGAGAGCGAGCTAATCGCCGCGCCAACCTGCACATCCAGGGTATTAGCCACGTTCAAGCTGGAATCGCCTTGAACCACTTCCAGGTTTTCCAAGAGATCCATCAGCAGTGCCACATAGAACTTCGGATAGAAGTTGTTCGAGGCGATGATCTGACGGCGAATCGGTGTGAATTCCGAACCGGCGCGGTAAGCATCAGTCTGCACCGCGTCAAAGAGGAATTGCTGTTGGATAGTCGTGCCGCCTTTGAAGGCACGGATCATACCCTTGGCGCGCATATACGCCAGCAAGGGAGAATTTCCCAGGAAGAAATTGTCGCGGATCTTATTCGGAAAGATCAGCCGACGAGTAACAATACTAAGTTCGTCTAACATCTTAAACGGCTCCTTATAAATTGGGGGAGAGCCGTCAGGGGGAGTTGGGGGAGATTAGTAGTACTAAGTCCGCCAAACCTACACCTGACCGGGAACTCCTAAAGGTCGAGTTGGATCAAACCGGCCATTGGCATAGGTGCCCGCTGCTAAAGCTTGCGCCGCTGCCGTAACACCGCCCTGCTCCGTTGGATTAGGGGGTGGGGTAGCCGGTAGTTGTTGGGGTGTTGCAGCTGGAGCCGCCTGGGGTGTCGGCGGTTGACCAGGGGTATTTGATGGTTGAGTTTGTGACCACGCTTGGCGCAAACCATTAGGCTTGGCCGCGAGCGCGTCAAAGAGCGGGGTGCTGCCGTTTGGTGCGGGCACTCCCAAGCGTGTCGAACCCGCTGCAGTGAGTTCGGCAATCTTTTGAGCAGCTACTTCGGTAGCCTTGGCGGTAACCGCTGCTTCAAAGTCAGCTTGCCGACGAGCTTCCCGAGCTTCGGATAAGTTATATTTCTCTTCGAGGAATTGATCGAATTGCTTACCAGAAGCAATAAATTCTCGGTTTAGTACCGTAGGATCAATTGTTTCCCCTTTCAACGCCTGCCATTCATTGGCAAATCGTTGCACTTCGAGCGAGGTTTGGGAAGCCGCTCCGTAAACTTGGGCCATTGCCGGGGCCAGGATCTCGTTGAGCTTGGCTTCAATCAGCGCCTGTATGTCAACGGGCGGCGCTGCCGGAGTTGGAACTGACGCGGGGGCAAACTGTTGTGGCACGGGCGGCACGGCAGGCGCAGGCGCAGTAGGGGCCACCGCCGCTGGGATGTACCATTGACCGTTAATCCACTGCGGAGCAGGCGGGGTTACCGGTTGATTCGGATTTGTCGGGGTTGCAGGTTCAGGCATAACTGATTCTCCTAAAGTGCGAAATTCTGATAGCTCGTCAGGATCCAGGACTAACTCCAACATATCCATTGCTTCGAGCTTTTCGCGTATGGTGCCTACCCAGTCAGCCTGTTGGCGCACTTGAGTAAGCTGTTGTTGCAGGGATTCATAGTCCGCGCGACTAATGCTGTTAGCTTGGAGCTGTTGCAGATATTGCTCGCGGGCTGCTAAGTCGGCGGCTTGTTGTTGCAGTTGAGCCGCCTCAGACCGGTGATCATTGACCAGCCGGGAGTAGTCGCGGTGGAACATTACGTTGCGCGAGGTTTCGGTGTCAAGCACAGAAATTGCTTCAGAGGGCAAATTTTCGAGCAGTCCTCCAAAAGTTTGCGTAAATTGTTGCTGAATCCCCGGGTCAGAGATTTTAGCAACCGCCGAAGAGATGAACTCTTGAAAAGTTGTAGGGGTTGTTGCAGGTTTCGGCATGGCTTAGACAATGCTCCTAGGCAAGCCTCCTTGTGAGAATTGGGCGGCGATACCCTGCATAACTTGCATAACTAACGCAGCCGCTTGTTGGAGTTGTTCATTACCTTCCGGGTATTTTTGTCCAAGCTGAACGAGTTGTTGTAGCACAGGAGTAAATTCTTGCCCGATGGATTGCTGCTGTTGCTGCACTAAGTCTGGGCGTACTACGGAATTGGGTAATGTAGGCGATCCCATCGGCGCTTGCGGGAGGTAATTAGGGGGTATAGTTGGTGCCGGAGCTGCCCGAGGGGGCACTGACTGAGGCGCGGTCTGCGGTGCCCCAGCAGGATCGGGATTGGCTGCGGCGGTTAGAGAATTGTAGCGCTGCATATAGTTATCCATCATTTAAGCTCCTGATTCACTTACTACCTGACGCTGGGTGCCGTCTGGGTTGGTTTTGTTAATAAGCTGCGGGGCTTCCTGCCCAGAACTGGGGCGGCCAGGGCCGCGCCCCGAACCGCCCCCAGCGAGCATACCGCCGCCGCCCGCACTTGAGCCACCCTCACCGCCCGCCCCAGTCATCTGCTGGAGTGCCATTGCGATCTGCTGTTCCGGCCCCATTGCGCCTTCAGATTGCAGCTGCTGGGCAGTGATCCCTTGCGCGGCCTGGGCCTGAACCAGCGCCACCGCTTGCGCAACGATCTGTTTTTGCATCGCTGCAATTTGAATATCCGTGGTAACTTGCGCGGTGGCTTGTTGCTCAGCCAGCCATTCTGCCAAGTGCGTAGCGCCTTCAAAGCTGCCATAGCCTTCAATACCGAATACCTTAGCAACATAGCTGCTGGGGATTTTCATATTCGGTTCACGGAACAGTTGCAAAACGGCCATCTTACGCTTCCAGTCAGTTAGGTTGAAGATAGACTGAGGTGTGATACTGAAGGAGACGCGTCGTGCAATATAGCGCAGCCGCCGGAAGAAACTGGAATTGTCAAAGTCTGAAGCTCCAGGGATCCGGGCTGGAACGAGATTACCCGGTTGCCAGTCTACCTCACTGTCGAGCATCTTCTTGGGGCCTTGCACTCGAACACGCCGCGCTGTTGTGTCAAATTGCATCCAGAGCCAGAGGCATTGATAACCGAGTTGAGTTAGAGCTTTTTCCAGGCTGGCCGCGTAATCTGACATCAGCGGCCCCATCGCCTGCATGAGCTTCTCAATTCCATCCGCATCGGGTACTTGGTTAAGCTTGGCAAGAGAGCTGAAATCCTCGGCGCCGATATTGTGATTCATGAAATCACGAATGAATTGCGCGGCTTCCAAGGATTCTCGGGAGACTTCGTAGCTTTGATAGGAGGATATCGGAGATAATACATCATCCCCGTACTTGGCATCGTACTCTACCAATTCGCCAGGATTACGAAAGTCTTTACTGGCTAACTGCCCAGGACTAAATGCTCCGCGCTTTACCTTCATTGGAGGCTTGAGCCGGAGGTTGATTGCATCAATCCAGCCACGCAGGATGCTGGTTAGCCCAGCCTGAGCTTCGCGGTTCTCTTCTACGATGCTCGATGGCATGTAGCTCCACACCCACGGATCTAATTCCACCTTGATTAAAGGCACTTGACCGTGGTGCCAGAAGCTCGGGCCGTCGTAGAGGATGCTGTTTTGAGTCCAGATGATCATCCGCCGCGAGGGATAGAGCATGCAGTCATTATAGCTGTATTTACGCGGAGGCTCGGGAGAGTTTGGTTCGAGCTTTACTTCCACACCCAGCGGCGGTACTACGTAATCTCGTACTTCAGTAGGGAGATGCTCTATATCAGTATCGGTGAATTGCTTGGCAAAGAGGGGCTTATCGTAGAGATTGCAGGTGCCATCCATAATATACGTGATGTAGAGATCCGTATATTGGAAGCTGTTGACATTCATCTTGCCTGCTAAGGCTTTGGCACCGGAACCCGCTTGCTTATCAGATTCCAAGCCCGAGTAGCCTGAGAGCATGCTAAATACGGCAGATTGTGCTTGGCCGATCCAGGCTCGGATCCCTTGGGGAGAGGTGCCTGTACCCCGCACGGAGTTGTCCGTTAAGGCAGGGGTGTTAGGCAGAATCCGATCCGCTTGCTGCCACCAGAGTTGACGCAAGCGCAGTGTAGGGATCCGCTCATAGCAATGCACTGCGTAAGCCTTTTGCAGATCCCAGTCATCGGTGATTTGATCAGGTAAAACATCGCCCGGGCCGTAGATTTTAAGTTGAATATCCGCTTCGTTACTACCGAAGATTTCATCCTGCCAGATTGGGTTGATGTAGCCTAAGGAGGTAGCTGCGTGTTGTAAGGCTTGCTTGATTTGCCCCGCTGGAAAGGTGTTACCCTTCCACCAAATTTCCCAACGCTGATTTAGCGTATCTACCAACTCATCAAAGAATCCTTCGATTTCCGAGTTGTTGGTGAATTTACATTCGGGATTCATGTTTTGCATCGTGGCGATAACTTCACGCACGATGCGCTTGATTTGGTTGATCCGAATGCGAGCGCGGCGCGAGGTTGGCTTGCCGTCGGTTTGGGTGATGCCGCCCGAGCCTTCAGCTTCCATTCCTTGCAGGATACGTGCTGCGATGTCTATAAAAGGGAAAGCAGGCTGTGAGGCTAGGAATGCCCGACCCCGCGCCGCCGATTGCAACAACCACGCCACCCGCTCAGACTCAGGGGAGGTAACAGGGGGGCAAGTCTGGAGCGGGTTAGGCGGGTTTGTTGTATTGGTGGGCAGTCCTGTCACGCGCGTCGTATGTGACGGCAGGTCGTGATAGTTCTGCAGCGGCATGCTGGGGGAGATATTATTTGGGGGAGTCATAATTTACTTACTTACTTAGTTGCTTATTTGCTACATTCGTCATAATGCAGGGCACCTAAATGCACCCCCGTGTCAATGGGTTTCCAACGATCTGTTTGCTGTTTATAAAGCTGCTCACTCGCCTGCTTGGCCAGATCCTTAGCTAATCTAGCGCGGGCTGCGTCATCCTGGATCTTAGGCGCATAGGTAGAGGCGCCGAATTCTTCCAGCTCCGCTTCGATTCGATTATTACGTTCGCGGCGGGCGTGTGCCTCTAATTGGTCCACCTCCTGACGCCAAACACTGCGCTCGTAAGATTCCTGCAGCTCGCTCATCGCTTGAATCTGTTCGCGGCTGCGCGCGGATAATTCGTAATCTTGATTTTGTAAGGATTTTTCCAGTAGTTGAGTTTCTCTGTAGGTAGTAGTTTCACGGCGTACCCAGCCTTGTGGTGGGCGGGCATGGGTAGATCCAGCAACCATGCGCTGACCGGTCTTAGGGTTTTCAAAGTAAACTACGCTAATGGATTGTTCTGCCGCGCGGCGCATACCTCCCCAAGCAAAAGAGATCTTAGCGGTGCAGGTTGGGGTGCCGCACTTGCAGGGAATAACTTCGGGAATCCCGTCCCAGAAGATTTCTTCCCAGGTTGTTCCACATTTTCCTATTAGGTCATGGCGTGCTGCCATAAGGTTGTTCCTCCTTTAGTAACTTATAACGAATCAGCTGCTTTGGTCAAGTTAATATAACGGATTCGCTAATTCATCCCCATCCGAGCTTTCGTATACCGACCCAGCCGGAGCGTATTGACTCCAGCCTAACCCGGCAGTTGTATCTTCCCAGGTTAAGGAGCGCGTGTGATCTGGTAATTCTATTTGCTTTTGAGCGTGCTCAGCTACGCCAATCCAATGCGGATCTTCCACATCTCGATAAACATCCAATTCGTGGCCGGTTACCAGCCCGATGCCCAATGACATAATCCGATCATCATGCGCATCGCGGCCCGCTTCGATTTTAATCTTAGCCTGCCCGCCGGTGCGCGATTGGGTAACGTGGGTAACGAAATCCCGCAGCTCGTCCAGTAGCCAGGGAGAATTTATCAAAACCTGATGACGTTTGATGAAGTTTTGTAGCCAGCTGATTATAACAGGCCGGGTGGCGGCGGTAGTTTCCCAGCCTAGATTGGGCTGTTCATACGGCACCGCCTTGCGCTGTTCGGGTTTTTGCCGGATGTAGATGTTCGGCCAGCCTCGTTTGAAGATCTCATTCTGGCAAGCGCGGCCATCCTTGGCCATTTCAATGCTGCATAGGGCATGCTGGCGGGTACCGTCATATTTACGAGTGGTGTACCATTCGAGCAGCAATAGAGTAATCGGCCACGCTTCAAAGGCATTGATTAGATCCGAGGCATATTCAGCTACCTGTGCGGCTGGCTGGTAAGGATTACCCAAGCGGATTACTTGAATAACCGTGCGATCCTGCCCGACTCCTTCACCACAGTCTACTGAAACCACGTATTTTTGATTGGGTTGTGGTTCCTCCCAAACCCAGAGCTTGTGCAGAGGGTCTAACTCGTCTTCATAGTTGGTAAAGGGTAGGGCGTAAAGATCCCATTTATAGCGCTGCGCAGAGCCTGGAACTGGGTAAATTACCCGCCGAATCGGCTGATCGGATGGTTCGAGAATAGGTTCAGAGATTCCCGGGATTTCAGGGCCAACAAACATCAGGGGTGGCAGGCAGGGCTGCCGCAATTGCCGCTGATAATCCATCATCAATTGGATAGGGAAGATGCTGCGCTGCCAGGATTGGAAGGCTTCCTTGGCATTTGAAGGGCATTCCGCAAGGAAACCGGCAAGGCGCTTGGGATCTTTCTCGGCCTTGGTATATTCGCGGTAGTACCAGTACATTTGTGCGAGATCCATCCGCCAATCGGCGGGCATGATCTGACTTAATACGGGACTGGTGCGCGCGTACTCCTCGCAGCTAGCCGCGTGCTCTCGCACAAACTCTGGAGGATCCCAGCCAGCCGGGACAGGGATGGCACGCTCCTCGCCAGGACTGGGGTAGATGTCGCGGCCCACGAAATACGGCAGGAATACCGGGCGGATTTTAGTTAGTTGCTGAGGGTAATCCCGCTCGGTTTCTTCCCAATAGCGATGAAAGTCGTGCCCGCGCGGAGAGGCGGTAGTTTCTTCCACGCCGAAGGTGCGCTCGGTATCGTGGATAGCGCGATTGAAGCCTTGCTCAACCAGCCCTGCGTAATCATTCCATTCGAGTAACTCAGAGAAATGGTAGGTATTGGTGGTGTCACCGCGTGCGATACCAAGTTTTTGGCGCCCATGTTGAACTACTAATAAACTGCCCGCTGAGCGAACCTCCATGAACTCATCACCTGAATGGCGGAAGGTTACATCTGTGCGCACCAGCCACCAAGGTAACATTTGAAAGCGCTTCTCGATCATCTTCTCAACTAGCTTACGAGTTTTTTCCTCGTCACCGGAAGCTACGATGGAGGTAGTAGACGGCATGAATAGCATGCGATGGAGGATGATCAGCTGGAAGAGGGTGCTTACACCGAGCTGGCGCGCCTTGAGGAAGAGCATCCGAATCGGAACGCCTTGCTGCTGCATCTGGCCGATGATTATTAACGCAGCCTTTTGGGCTAGGTTAAGCTTGAATAGAACCATCTCGCCGGTTAATACATCTTCGATGAAGCAGTAGCGCTCGACAAAATAGATGAAGCTCCGAGCGCAGTATTCACGCTCGTTGGTGATGTAGAGGACTTCATCGGCGGCTAATGGGCGAATGAATCCCTTGGGGCGGTCTTTTTCATCGTAGCGAGTTATTGAATCGAAGTGCTTGGTGTAATAACGCGCCGCCTCAATTGGATATTCCTTGAGCGGTGCGGTTGGATTACGCCGGTTGTATTCTTCGATACTAGCTACGATTAGATTGGGATGGTACATATTCGATGGAATTTTCGGGTACTAGCTCCCCCTCAACTACATTATCCAATCGCGCCGAGGGTAAAGCTGCTTGTGTGCCTTCGTGTCGCTGCAGTCCCGGCCACGCAGGTAATCCTTCAGCCTGCCCAGGGAAGGAATTATTAACCGTAACCGAGCGCTGATCCACATTTACCAGCGGCCCAGCGGGTTTGATAATTTCAGCCGCTTCAAGCAGCATTCTTCGATCAGCCGCGCCCTCCTTACCTCCAATCTTTGCGGAGATAATCGCAGCTTTTACCACCTCCGGGGCTGCTACTTTTACTAATAACTCCGCCTGTTGAAGTCCATAGTGATGCAGCGCTGCATAGCAAGCACCGAGGAATTCGCTAGGATCCACGCCTGCGTACTGACAGATCTCATCCTCGGTAGGCATGCGCCAGTTGCCAAACTCATCTTTTAGCTCCGGGAATAGATCAGCTGCTAGAGGGTTGGTTAAGATCGAAAAAGCATCGAGGTACTTAGCTACGATTTTAGATTTATAAGCATAAGCACGCAGGGCTTGGATTAGCAACTCCGGGCCTTGGAGGTAGAGTGGTTCAGCATCATCCGGCTGCCCCACTTCGATTCGGACATTTTGCAGAATTGGGGATAGGTTCCCTGCGACTATGCGGGATTTGCTAGGGATAAACTTTTTTGGTTGCTTGAGCATGGTCGTGACTAGATTACCTTGGATTCGTGCTGTATGGGGGTAGTAGCCTCGGGTAAGTCGGAAGCATGTACCGGTAAATTCACTGGTATGATAACAGCGGGTGCCCAATATCCGTCCTCGTCTAAGGTTCCCTTCGGATGCAAGTAGGCGGTTTCTAAGTTTAGCACGCCGGATGGCAGCTCCATCTGGTATTCTTTCTTTAGTTTTCTGACTCCCAAGGAGTCTTCGCCGCAAATACGGATCTGCAGGAAGAGCTTTTCGTTCATGCCGATGGGTTGGTGCGATAAAGGGGGATTGGTCATAAACATCCCCTCGATCTCTGGGTTTTTCATTCATAGTCCTTTCTAGATTGTAGCGCACGCGCCTTATCTAACCACTTCTGCCGCTCTGCAGGAGTTGCGATACCCCACCACTCTCCAGCAGTAGCCTGTGCCTGCAACACCTCAGCCATCTCGCGCTCTGCTAATAAATCCTCATACATGCGCTCCGAGTTAAATTCCAAAGGATCCAACTCTTCAAGCGCCCGAAATTCCTCTACCAATTCCACATCTTCAGCCCGGTATAAAGGAAGGGAAGGCCGTATCCTCGTCGCTTCGATCAAAGCTATCTGCCGCAGCTGTAGCTCCTTCAGGTGCAGATCCCCCTTGGACGGCAGCGACAGCTGGATAAATGGCTCGGGCTTGAGCCACCAATGCAGCGCCGAGCTTATACAATTCCACAGGATTTTGAGAAAGTTTGACAAGGTGATCATCGGATTCAACCTGTAGTTGCATTAGGATATTCATTAACACCGGCATTTAGTTATCCTCCAAGGCCGCTGATACGTAAATCCAGCCCGCCTAAAGCAGCTTGGGTATCCTTGACCAGCTCAGGGCCAATTTGGCGCAAGTGCTCTAGTACCTGCTTTGTCGGCTGTTGGCGAAATTCTACCACTGAACCGCTGCTTACTGCACGACCTTCATGCCATAGACCAATGCCTGATTCAGCCCGGAGGTAGTCTACGTTGGCGATACTCAGATCCAGCTGGAGTTCCTTAGCCGCCTGCATCAGGATTTTATCGCTAGGGTCCGAAGGGTCAATAATTTCAGCCCAGATCTGAAAACGAACCTTATGCTTGCCGAATGCGCTGATTTCAGACATCCGACCATTGTTGGCAAAGTCCCGCGCGAGTAATTCAGCGATTTTGTAGACTACGATCGCCGCCAATTCCTGCCCATTCAAGGGGCGAGGTTGCTTGGAAATGGTAACTCCAGTGACCGGCCCCGCTCCAGGGACTTCTACGGGCGCCGCTACCGTTGGTTGGGTGGATAATGCCGGTTGGAGCGGAGTCTGCGGCTGGAGTTCCGGGGTCGAATTAGGTTGCGGAGGCCGTTGGATACCCCCACGGTTAGGTTGTTGAGCCATATTCTTTAGCCTTTCGTCGTAATTCTCTACGTTTTTCAGGACTTGCCAATGAAAGTATGTGACAAGCGATCAATACATCCGAACTAGGGGTCAAGCGGCCCGATTTTAGCCGAGTTACAGAGTGCCTGCCCAGCTGAACCGCTAAATTTTGATTTTGATAGATCATTAAGTTGGCGAACAGTTGATTTGTAGCTCGATAACGGCGTATTTGCAACCATGCAAACCAATATTGGAAAGCAATTCGCCAATCCGAGCGCTGATCAGCAGCGTGCGCGTGAATGTTAGTTACGAATTCTCCAACTTCGGCAGGGGTAAGTTCCTCCCAGATCGAATAATCCGCCCTTCCCAGGTCAATAAATGTAGGTATGCGGGGTTTGTTGAATAGAAATTCCGTAATTTTAGCCTTGAGTTGCATTGTCCTGCTCAGTTTCAGGTGATTGCCAGTCGAGATTCTCAGCGATTACATAGTCCATCCACTGTTTGAAGTTCATATTTCGGTCGTAGCCGTTGCCTTCGAGGAGGTAACCGTGCTTGCCGAACAGCGCATCACGGTAATATTTGGATAATCGGTAATCTTCGGGGTCGGTTGGGTAGTAGGTGCCAGATTGGATCGCCTTTTCGGTTAGGATTGCCTTGCTACCACCGGCGTTGCCAGCGAAAAATAGGCCATTCCACCACCAGAATTCCTCCGTGAAGTAGTTATTTAGGTCGTCAACGTAGACTGCTTCAGCAATTGTGGGGGAGGTGCCTGCTTGAATAGCTGCGGTAGCTAGGCCGTCCTTTTCGGATTGGGTTAGGAAGCGGATGTTGCCGACGGGGAAGACGCCGCTGCCCGTGCCTAGGACGAGTTTTTGGATGTCCAAGGGAGATGGGAGGGCTTTTTCTTTGCGTGGACGACCTACTCTAGCTGGGGGGTTCGAGTTGGTGGCCGGTTCTGGAAACTTAGTAGGCACGCGCTCGGGATCCGGGCTGGGAATGTTGCGTACTTTGGGGATATTCCTGCGACCTGCAGGGCGCCCAACTAAGCCGCTAGGTTTTAATTCAGGCTCAGATTCGGTGGTTTCGTTAAGAGATTTTAAGAATTCGTAGATTAGGTGGTTGACTATTGAACCGGCGGTTACTCCACGAGCAGCAGCTACTCGGAGGAAGTCGGCTTTTAGGGATTCGGAAGTGAAGTTGAATGACCAGATCCGAGCTGGTTTGGGTTGGTTGTTTGGGTCTTTGAAAGAATTTAATTTTTCGAGTGTATTGGACATCGCTGGTTCCTCGGAGTTTGATAGTTGAAGGTGTATTATAGCTGTAATATGAGATATAGTCAAGGGGATATTTAATTATATTATATGATTATATAATATGAAACGTTATAATGGGATATCGCGGAAACACCGGAGAGATGACACACGTAAATAAATAGGTATAAGATCGGAAGAGCGTCGTGTA